>ERZ1027056.789-NODE-789-length-11822-cov-4.875074_pt1 | contig 11822 bp, 11 predicted proteins | sample MGYA00519427_ERZ1027056 | MGnify/ENA primary metagenome ERZ1027056 (study PRJEB26926, sample SAMN06164570) | human gut metagenome | biome: ENVO:00009003; feature: ENVO:2100002; material: ENVO:00002003 | host: Homo sapiens | place: USA | collected 2012 ... | reverse complement strand
CAATATCACTTGCGCAAAGCGCAAATATCACTGTTGCCATAGGCAACAATATCACACACGAATTCGTGCATATCACTTACATTGCCTTGCGGCTCGCACTTCGAATAAGCACATTCCGTGTATAAGAACGCAAAGCCCCTTGAGTGGCAACCCTAATGTACATATAGTACATGAGTTGTCAATCAAGGGGCTTTGTAAGGAACGAAGTGACGGAAGAGCGATTGTTACAAAGTCAATCGCGTCCAATGCTATTCGCTCAATAGTGCGCTCAGGTCAAATCTTTGTAAAGTTGCTTGATAACCTTATCAAAATACTCGATCCCGTCCTTCTTTGCTGACACCATTGTGTTGACTTCGGAATTGTAAAGATCGTTCTTTTTGGCTTCGAGAATGGTGTCATGAATGACATCGTGAAGCGTCTTTACATCGTCGGCATTCTTGGCAAAAGTCATAACGTAGTCCATAGGAAGTTTGCCGTCAACAAGAGTTTGTGAAGAGCCTGTCTTTATGTTGCTTGCATCATAGACGGTGTAGGAGTTGAGAAGCACGAACACGCCTGCGTATGCATCGTTGTTTGCCGTTGCCTTTTCCGCTCCGTTGACAAGGCTGTCTGCCACAACAAACGCTTTGTTGTTGCCTTTAAATTCACCGTTGACAAGGTTTCCTTTGAACATATCATCGCTCACCGTTCCGTCCGAATATGCGCCCGTACCCGCAGCGACAAGTTTGCGTGCATAGTCTGTAAAATCTGTGAGGAACTTGCTATCTTTGCCTTCCGGAGAAACGAGGTAACCGAGTCCGTTGTTGTTGGAATCTTTGTTTGTTGCGCCGGAGTCGTCACTGACAAGGTATGCCCACTTTGTTGCTACTTCGCGAAGCCAATAGACGGTTTCTTCTTTTGAAAGGTTTGCGTCTTTGACTTGTTTCAAGCTGTTGTGAATCTGATGAATCAAGCCGACCTGATCATCGGTGTCGAACACCGGCACTTCGTTCATCAGGTACGCCATTGCAGGATGCTCGGTTGCGTTGAACTTGATTTCATACTTGCCTGTTTCCGCATTTTTTTCGAATGACAGGATTTTATTGTAGTTGTTGCCACCCTCGACTTGATATTTGGTGTCGGCAACCTTGCCTACGTTGTTGTAGGGGTTCTTTGCGTCGGTCATAGGATCGCGAAGTTCGATCTTCTTGCCGTCCGCATCTTCGACAACCGCGTCTGCATCGTATTTCGGGTTGGAAACATGTGCCGTCATCTTGGAGATCAGACGATTGCGTGTAAGCAAAATCGCTTCGACGTTTTCGGGATTGTTCTTCGCCATGTCGTTGAGGACCTTCATATCCTCCGCACCGAGTTTGAAGAGGATATTGATGACAAATCCGTAACCTTGATCGTCTGCGGGATGATAGTAAGTCTTGTTGAGCGTGCTTGTGAGTGCGGATTCGTAAGAAGAATCGCTGCCCGCAAATGTCTCTTTGTTCTTTGCGACTTGTGCGTTGAACTCTGCCTCGATTTCAGCCTCGGCGACGGATGCGCTGTCGCCGATCATGCGTTTAAGTCTTGCAACGAGCAACGATTGATATTGAGCATTGAGATAGTAGTTGTAGCACTCTTCAACACTCTCTTTGTAGAGATTGTTTTTGAGGTTGTTTTCCATCTCTGAAAGACCTTCGTTGATGTAGTCTTTGAGGACGGAAACAAGAGTTTTGCCGCTATCGACGATGATGTTGTCCACAAAGTCTGCTTTGAGGAATTTGGTTGTGAAAAGGCCGTCCTCTTTTGTGTCGTCAAGGAGTTGTGCCTTGTACTCCGCAGAGAAGAACTTGTTTGAAAGTTCGACGTCCTCTTTGTCGGGATCGTAATCGTCCTCTTCCTCTTCCGCGGGAAGCTCGGTGCGAGGCGCAAGATATTTTTCCCATTTTGCATAAAGAGTTGTGGTTTCGGTGATCTTGGTGTTTTCAAAATCGAACTCTTCACCGTTAAATTCCTTGTCGACGTACCAGCCGTAGAAGGTGTAACCGTCTTTGGTGGGATCGCTCGGCTCTTTTGCAACAGTGTCCTTTTGGATCTTTTGCTTTTCAACGCTCGAACCGCCGTTTGATTCAAATCTGACATACACGGGATCGGTCACTTTGGTTGTCGTGTTGTCCTTCTTGGAATCGGACGTAGAAGTGTTTGCGTTGTCTTCAGTGATAAGGCTCTCAACCGTCGAAACGAGGGAATCGAGCAAACTTTTGTTTGTGTCCTCGATGGCCTTGTTCTTTTCGCTTGCGGAAAGCAATTCGGCAATGGATGAAGGAAGCGCCGTCATGTTTTTGAGCTTGGCGACTTTCTCTTTTGCAAAAAGGGTAAGAAGCTTTTGTTGAGCAAGCGATTGAGCAAGATAATTTGCGGCAGCCTCATAAGTCATGCCGTAATATTTGACATAATAAAAGGCATAACTGTTGAAACTGGATGCAAGCTCGAACTTGTACACGTTTTCCGTTTGCGTGCCGAAATCACCGGTATAGGTGACGGATGCGACAACTTGCTGTGCGTCGCGTTTGTCGTTCTTCTTAAAGATTTCGTCGCAGCCCACCAATAATGTCATGCTCATAGCAAGCAATAAAACGATGGCTGTTGCGACAATCAGTTTCTTTTTCATATTAAACTCCATATTGTGAGCATTATATCAATAGTACACCTATTATACACGCACGAGGGGGCGCACGCAAGCATTTTTGCGACATAAACCAAATAATTAAAATTGTTTTTGCACCGTTTTTGCAAAAAAATCGACTCGCTGCGCGCCAAAGAAAACAAGGCGCTTTGTGCGGATAGAACTCGTTTTTTTTGCAGAATCGAAACCTGACGTAAAAATTAGAATATCGATTTTTCACAAAAATCCAACGTCCTCACTAACCCGTATTTTTTTCGATTTGCTCGCGCTTTTTAAACTTTTTTTGCAAATGTTTGACGGCTTTCGAAATTTATTTTTGCAAACGCTTGACAATTTTTTTGATTTATCATATCATAAGCAAGCATTGAATATCGCGGGGTAGAGCAGCTGGTAGCTCGTCGGGCTCATAACCCGGAGGTCGTTGGTTCAAATCCTTCCCCCGCAACCACATGCGAGATCGAATCGAGCAATCGAAGTTACGACGTCGATTTGAAAACGATTCGGACTTGCAACCTCTCGTTGTGCGGAGTGCGCAAGGCACTCCCCGCAACACAACACAAATTGTATGGCGGCGTAGCTTAGTTGGTTATAGCGGCCGGTTCATACCCGGCAGGTCATTGGTTCGAATCCGATCGCCGCTACCATACGGAAGCTTAGCTCAGTTGGTTAGAGCATCTGCCTTACAAGCAGGGGGTCACAGGTTCGAGTCCTGTAGCTTCCACCATCTGAACTCAAATAAATCGAAATACGGCCCTATGGTCAAGTGGTCTAAGACATCGCCCTTTCACGGCGGTAACCCGAGTTCGAACCTCGGTAGGGTCACCAAACAAGTTAAAGGCGAACCCGTTTCCATTAGGAGACGGATTCGCTTTTATCATATACTTTAAAAAGACTTATTAAACGAAAAGCGGCGTGCGAGAATTTACCTCACACGCCGTTTTTATTTTGTTACCACCGTTTTTCAAATACGGCGATTTTGTCGCCTATGTATTAGCGACATCCTTTTGTTCGTCAAAAGAATTATTCATTAGTAATTTTTTATTATTAAGTTGTAATTTTTGCCTTTCGGCTTGCCATATTTCAAACGCCTTTATGTTCTCTTCCTTTTCATAAAATTTGCGAATCGCGTTTAATAACGTTCGCGAAACATTGTTAAAATCGCTTTCCGTCATACCCGTAGTGTTCTTTCGCTTCCTCGTGCTTTTCCCCTCCGATAGAGTTATTCGTTAAATTTCATATTCAGTTTTCTTTTCATTTTTATGGCTCCTTTTTCTAATTTTTCTCAGCCTCGCATGAATGCGAATTGCGAAACCGGTCGGTCTTACTTTTTTATTTACTTTCATCTCGGTATCATACCTTCTCTTAAAATGCCGACGCTTACGTTTCCGTTTGGCAAGGTTTACTTACTTGCCTTTGAATTTGTTGTTTGAATTTTCGCGGGAGCGTTTTTTCTCCCGCTCTTGTTCTTGACGACGACTTGCCGCCTGTTGTGCCGTAGCGAGTTCTTCGGGCGCGTATTCAAGCAAAGTTTTCAATAACCTTATCGCGCCTTCGTTTGTCGTTGCCGTTTTTTCTTGCTTTTTAAGTTCCGCGTATAAATCGCCGTTATCTTTTGCGAGAATATCGTTTTTACGTTGTAATTCTCCGTTTTTCGTGCGTAACGCGATAATTTCCGTTTCCTTTTTCTTACCCGAAAACGGAATCTTTTCAGACTTTGCCGATTCGTAACTTTCAAGCAATTCTTTCACGGGTTTTGCCGCGGTTTGCGCTTCTTCGGCTTCGCGAATTTTCGCCTCAGCGGCTTCCGTCATCTTTTTCATCTTAAAAGCGACCGTATCCAAATGCTTCGCCGTGCTGCCTTCCTTGCCGCGCATTAAACCATATTTCTTGCCGACGATTTCGTAAAAACCCGTTTGCAATTCTCTTAAAGCGGCGCGGTCGAAAAGTTCTTTCGCGCATAATCTGCCGCCCGTTACCGGCATTAGGTTGAAGTGCAAATGCGGCGTGCTTTCGTCTAAATGCACGACTGCGGACACGACGTTTTCTTTGCCGTAGCGTTCCGCAAAAAACTCCGTGCAATCGTCAAAGAAGCGTTTTTGTGCTTCGGGCGAGATCCCGTCGAAAAATTCTTTATCCGAACCTAAAATAAACGACGTTATAAGCACTGCGTCGTCTTTGATCTTTCGTTTTGGCGAAAGTCGTTTAATGCGTTCGTCGATAAACGGAAGATAGTTGTTCTCATACGGCATTGTATGGTAATTCAGTCTCGTTTTCGACTTGTCGATTTGCGGGTTTCTCGTGGACTTATAGTTCTCGTTGCGTTCGTTTTCCCGTTCGATTCCGACAATGTCGGCACGTTTATATTTTTCCATGTGACATACTAAATACGACGTAATTCATCACCTCCGTTGACTCCTTTTTTGATACCTTTTCTAAAAAGGTATAAACTCACTATACCAAACCGCTTCGCGTTTGGTGTCGTTCGCCCTTGCAGGGAGCTTGTGTCTGTTGAAAATGTAACGGCTTCGCCGTTGCAAAACGAACGAGAATTGAAATGTTTTTAATGTAGTTTTTATAACTGTTCTCTCCTTTGAAATTATTTTTTGTCGTGAAAATTTTATATCGATCACGGCGGGCGATATTGATTGTAATTTGTCATTGTTCTACCTCCTTAAAGACGACAAAAAGCCGCTGATATTTTTTCTATCACCGACTTAAAACACAAGTATTAAATTTTAATTTTCGTTACATGAAGCACTTCCGATTTTGTATTTATGGATAAAGAAATCCGTGCGATTTCGGTTGCCTAAATAGGCTCGTTCTTCGCACGGATTTAAATCCCAATTATTTAATTTGTGGTCGATTTTATCTAAAAAATCGTATCACAACAAAACCCACGCCGAAATCTCTCTTTTTTAACGATTTCAACGCCCGTCGCGGAATTGCTACACCTAATAGCAACTCTATGGTAAGCGACGGTAATTCTACCTATTCGATTCCCCGAAAGGGAACGAACAATCGGGCAATTTGTTTACACCCGATGTAACGAGATGGTAAGCAACGTTCAACACCTAATTCTCTCGTATTTAGTATTATACCGGAAATCAAACCCGTTGTCAAGCAATTACGAACAAATGTTCTTATTTTTATTTTCGCTAAAACAATAGTTTCTTCTTGACTGAAAGGCAAGAAAATGTTAAAATAAAGATAAACAAATGTTAGACGGAGTGCAAGTATGACTTATTCAGAAAAAATAAAGTCGGCAAGAGAAAATTTATTGATGACGCAAGAAGAAATTGCCGCAGAACTCGGCGTTACGCCCATTACCGTTTGTAGATGGGAGACCGGCAAAACCGAGCCGAGCATAAAAGCAAAAAAGGCTTTTCGCGATTTATGCGAACGGAAAGGCTTAACTTTCGGCAAAAATAATGGCTAACACGAAAGAACAGATTTCCCGAAACATGAAAAGCAACAAAGGCAAAGACACCAAACCCGAATTGTTGCTTAGAAAGGAATTGTGGCGGCGCGGACTTCGCTACCGTAAAAACTATAAAGAGTTGTACGGCAAACCCGATATTGTATTCCTTGGAACAAGAATCGCTGTTTTCGTTGACGGGAAAATGTGGCACGGTTATGATTGGGAACACCAAAAAGATGATTTTAAAAGTCGTCGCGATTATTGGATTCCTAAAATTGAGCGTAATATCGAACATGACTACGAGGTCACGCAGGAACTTATTTCCCTTGATTGGCTCGTAATGCGCTTTTGGGATTTCGAAATCAAAAAGAATCTTCAAGAATGCGCAGATAAAATCGAACATGCTTATAACAACAGAAAAAACGGTTGACTCAACTTACAAAAAACGGAGAATAAAAAATGTTAAAAAGTATTGATTTATTCGCAGGAATCGGCGGTATACGGCTCGGGTTCGAAAATGCTTTCGGCGACAAGCTGAAAACTGTGTTCGTCAGTGAATGGGACGAATATGCTCAAAAGACGTATAAAGCGAATTTCCACGACGATTTCGAAATCGCCGGCGATATAACGAAAATAAAGGAAACGAATATTCCCGACTTTGATATATGTCTTGCGGGATTCCCTTGTCAGGCATTCAGTTTGGCAGGACAGCGCAAGGGCTTTAATGACGATTATAAAGGAATGTCTCGCGGCACATTGTTTTTCGACGTGGCGAGAATTTGCGCCGAGAAAAAACCGAAAGTAATTTTCTGCGAAAACGTAAAAGGTTTGACGATACACGACAAAGGAAGAACATTCGAAATTATTACCGAAACGCTTAAAGAAATCGGTTATACTCCGTTCGAACAAATATTAAACAGCCGTAATTTCGGCGTTCCGCAAAACAGAGAACGTATTTATATCGTTGCATTCAGAAACGATATAGCCCCGAAAGAATTTATCTTCCCCGCGAAAACCGACGACACAAAACGTATTCGCGACATCATGGAAGAGAATCCCGTTCCCGCGAAATATTATCTCAGCACCTGCTATATGGATACGCTTATCAGACATAAAGAACGTCACGCGGCGAAAGGTCACGGATTCGGATACGAAATTCGAGATCTCGACGACGTTTCTGGCGCAATCGTTTGTGGAGGTATGGGCAGAGAAAGAAATTTGATTGTAGACAAAAGACAGACGAATTTAACGCCTACCACCCACATTAAGGGCGAAATCAACAAAGACGGCATTCGCAAAATGACTCCGAGAGAATGGGCAAGACTGCAAGGCTTTCCAGACGATTACAAATTCGTTTTGGCGGATGTTCACCTTTACAAACAATTCGGAAACAGCGTAACGGTTCCCGTAATACAAGCAATAGCGGAAAAAATCAAAGAGGTACTCGATAAAAATGGCAGAGATTAATGGGAAAAATAAGGGCGAATGGTCCGAAATGTACATTTTCTTCAAATTGATGTCCGATAGAAAAGTTTACGTCGCGGACAAAGATATGAATAAACTGAAAGACGTATTCTTAAATATCGTCAGTATTATTCGTGAAGAAGTTGCGGGTAAAGAATATCGTTATTTTACGGGCGATAAAGTGGTTATCACGCTTAACGGCGAAACCGTAATGACTTTGGATTCTTCATTGTTTACGGAAAAAGCCGCACGCGTTTGGAAAATGATAACCGAAAATAAAGGTAATACGACTTTTACCGATGAAGAAATCAAAGAATTTCTCGAGTCGATTTTCATCCACAATATATCTGCTCCCGCGCAAAAGAAAAACGATTATTTCGGCGGCACGAAAGATATAGTTCTCGACACGATAGATTATCGTTCCGGCGTAAGTCAAATAATGGGCTTTTCCTGTAAATCGGATATCGATGCCGCATCGACGCTATTCAATGCAAGCGGAGATAATACTAATTTCGAGTACGAATTGGTCGGAAATATAAACGACGATGTAATGAACGAATTTAATTCGTTATTTAATGAAGTGATTCGTAAAGGCGTAGTCTGTCACGACGTGGCAACCGGCAGCCGTATGAATTATTTGAAGTCTTGTGGCGTCGATGTAAAATTCGTAAATCCCGTAAAGGAAACCGCAAGACACAATTTGATACGTTGCGGCGGTTTGGAAACTCCTGCCGTTGTTGCGGAGATGTTGAAATATTACTACTACGACAAATCGGGAACGGATACTTCTCTTGACGAAGCGATTAAACATCTTGCCGAATCCGATCCCGCAGGCTATTCTTTCGGTGAGTTATACGATACATACCATCTGAAAATAGCAAATCTTTTGTATTCCATGTTCACGGGCTTGCGTTTTTCAAAACCGTGGAACGGCAAATCCGATGTGAGCGGCGGATATATCGTTGTTAAGCGCGATGGCGACGTCGTTGCTTTCCACTCCTGCATTGCCGACGAATTCAAGGATTTTCTTGTGGACAAATTAAAGTTCGAAGCCCCTTCTTGCAGTCGTCACGATTATATGTCGATTTATAAAAAAGACGACGGCAAATACTATCTGAAATTTGCCCTGCAATTCAGATTTAAATTGAAAAAATAATGCGAGTATGCAGTTCGTTTTGCGGAATCGGCGGAATAGACCTTGCCTTTACGCAAGCGGGGCATAAAATCGTATGGGCTAACGATATCGATAAATACGTCTGTATGACCTATCGGCACAATTTCCCCGAGACGGTTTTGGTCGAAGGCGATATTCGCACGATCGATAAATATGATATCCCCGATTTCGATATACTTGCGGCAGGGTTCCCTTGCCAACCGTTTTCGGTTTGCGGAAACCAAAAAGGCTTTTCGGACGAACGAGGAAATTTATTCTTCGAAATCGGAAAAGTAATCGATGCGAAACATCCTTTCATCGTATTTTTAGAGAACGTCGCAAATCTTACGGAACACGATCACGGAAAAACATTCAATGTTATTCATAACGAACTTGCGGGGCGTGGATATTTTATTCGCTACCTTGTTGCAGATGCTTGCGATTACGGCATTCCGCAACATAGAACGAGAACCTATATCGTTGCGTTTTCGGACAGAACCGCCTGCGAAAGTTTTACGTTTCCGGAAAAAGTTCCGCTCGAAAAACGAATAACAGATATTATCGACGTAACCGTAAAAGCAGATGACAAATATTACTATTCGCCAGATTCGGCAAAGCATCAACGTTTAAGTCGATATATTGCTGACGAAAAGCAGTTGTATCGATTTGCGGATTACGGTATTCAATCGAGTAAAGACGGCATATCGTTTACGCTCAAAGCGAATATGGGGACGTATTACGATCGTGTGCCGATAATAAAAGATAATTTCGGCATACGAAATATCACGCCGACGGAATGTCTTGCTTTACAAGGTTTTCCGAAAAACTTCTCTTTTCCCCTTGCCGTTCCCGAAAGAGAACAATACAAGCAAGCGGGAAATACGGTGTGCGTAGGAATAATAGAAAAAATAATTAGGTGTATTACAAAAGATGAATAAAATATTAAATTGCCGACAAAATCCGACTTAAAGAGTCGTACATCTACTATCAGTAATGCTTTTGCAATAGCTATTACTCCGTATATTTATCCTTCATTAAATGAAATTGAACACTTTTTAAAGGAATTACATCTTGAACAAGGACAATGTGCATATTGTTTAGGCAAAGCAAACGCAATGGATCATGTAAAACCTTTAGTTACAGGTGGACTACCAACCGGATATATTACTGAAATTCGAAATTTAGTTCCTTGCTGTTCAGCTTGTAACAGTGCAAAAGGTGCACAGGATTTTAGGGCTTGGTACAAAAGCGAAAAAAATATTAAGCGATTGCACTCTGAGGGATTAACTGATACTGAAATTGATGAGCGTTTTGATATCGTTTCACGATACGCTCGTTCCTCGCACCGCATACTCGAGAGATTGCTCACTGCGAAAAGTGTGCAGCTCTTTAATCGATGTTTTGGAAACGCACTGTCGGGTTTATGTTCGGATTGTTTTCTCAGTTTATTTAGATATACTTGTACCCACTCTCTATATATAAAACATAGACACCGGGCAAACACAAACTACCGCACAAAAAATGCAACGGACGGTTGCGTGACATATTTCGGCGCACGATATATAATTCAATTGTAAGGAGGCGCAGAATGATCGATTTCATTGCTGTCGGCAACAATATAGCGTCGAGGCGGAAAAGGCAAAATCTCACACAGGAGGAGCTTGCCAACAAACTTTTCGTGACAAGGCAGCTCGTGTCCAAATGGGAAAACGGCACGGGTGTTCCCTCCATCGACGATTTGTTGAACATGTCCGAGATCTTTCACATCACCATTGAAGAACTATTGTGTCTTGACAAAAAAATCGATGTCAATCCGGATGACATTTTTGCGGGACACGAGCGGCTGTTTGTGGTGAGGAACATCGTTGACGGCAACATAAAAATCGACATTCCGGCAAACTTTTACCGCTTTTCGCAAACGGAAAGAATGATGCTTCTCAAAGCGATAAAGGACGGAATGCTGACAACCGATATGGAAAATCTGAAACCGAGGCTTACGCCCGCCGAACAAAAATTTATGAGAACGGAGGTCACACAATGATACTCAAAAAGAGATTGCAAGACGGAAAAACGATATACGAACCTATATCGTTCGAAGAAGCCGTAGAACAACGCGCGGAAAAATCCGACTTTGTTTTTACGGACGAGGACGAAAAAGACAAATTCGAGGATGCTCTCGAAGAACTCGATGATCTCGAAGAAGAAATCGAAGATGAAAAAGATGAAGAAAACGAATCGTCGGATAAAACCGCATTGTCGTGGGATTTTGTGAAAAGCGCATTGAAAAAAGCCGAAAAAATCGCACAAAAAGGATATGGAGTGGGCGCGTCTTTGGGCAATATTTTTCTAGGCGTCGATGATAAAAAACCCGACAAGAAGAATAAGCTCGTACAAATACTTCCTTTCCTCGATGACGATGACATCCATGAAATCGTAGAAGACATCTTAAGCGATCCGGACAAATACGACGGGTTGAACCTTTGCGCGATAATGCCGTTTCTTAGCGAAAACGATTGTGACGCATTGTTCTTGAAAATCGCACTCGACAACGATAAAAAATATACGCACTCCCTCACTTCTCTTGCGCCGTTTGTGTCGGAAAAGTGCCTTACAAAACTTGTCGACAAATATGTTGAGGGCGAACTTCAAGACGTAGATATGGACGGGCTTTATCCCTTCTTGTCAAGCAAAGACGTAAAACGCTTGTTCAAATATATCGTTTCTAAAAACGACGACAAATAACTTGTCGGGTTTGTTATATTAGACAAAAACAGTTTCGCCTAAAAAAGCGAAACTGTTTTTATTTGCCAACATATTTGTCACTTTATATAATCTTTTCATATCGATAAAGTGTCGATTCGGTCAATTATCTGAACATTTTTAATTTGTTATGAACAACTTCTATATCGAGTTTGGTGTCTTCGATGATTTCACCGTCAAGCTCGAAACGGCTGTCGTCAAGCGCTTCGATAGTAACCTTCTTTGCGGTGTATTCTCCGCCCCAATCCGTGCCGACGTGCTTGCCTTTGAGGAACTTGAACAGGCGGAAAATGATTTTGCTCTTTTTCATTTCGCTGACGTAGCCGACGTTCAAAAGTCCGTCGTCAACGATTGCGTTTGGGCAAATGGGG
>ERZ1027056.779-NODE-779-length-11972-cov-11.329361_pt1 | contig 11972 bp, 10 predicted proteins | sample MGYA00519427_ERZ1027056 | MGnify/ENA primary metagenome ERZ1027056 (study PRJEB26926, sample SAMN06164570) | human gut metagenome | biome: ENVO:00009003; feature: ENVO:2100002; material: ENVO:00002003 | host: Homo sapiens | place: USA | collected 2012 ... | reverse complement strand
TTTGGAAGTTGTTTTTCAATTTGTTTTGTCAACTATCTATTGTAACATAACATTTGTTTATCTAAAAATGTAAGAATGTCTCGTGAGTACATTATACTTTGTTCATAATATTTAATAAATCTTGATAACTTTTAACTTTGTGATATCTAACTTGACTTGATGACATTTTGTTGAATAGTACTTCCGCACAATCTATCTTGGCTTTTTCTATTGGTTTAAGTTCTATATTTTTCATCGAGCCTTTTGTTTCTGCAATAAAAAATATGTGTTTAACAGTTCCTTCGTAGAAAGCGATAGCCCAGTCTGGTGAGTAATTGCCAAGTGGAGTTGGGATATGAAATGTTCTTGGCAGCTTTGCATAAACGCAAACTTCTTCAGCAGCGTCAAGTTCTTTGACAAATTTTTTTTCTACGCTTTCTGTTGCCGTTCCGTCTGTGAAGACATAGTCCTGGATAGCCTTTTTTGCAAGGAATGCTTTTTCAAAGCTTTGAGATGATTTTTCCGCTGTAAAGATATTATTATCATATTCACCCGCAATGGTATCATAGCTTATGTGGTCAACTATGGCAGTAGCTTTTTGCTCGTTTATCAATTCTGTGATCGTTATAAGAAATTCTTCTGGGTTATTTCTGAACATATAGAGTTTATCTATTCTTATGCCTTGCAGGATCTTGGAAACAGTTTTTCGTGTGAGAGTTGTTCCCTCAGCGATCTTTCCGATAAGGTCATATCTAATGTCACTGATTTCTGTGTGCTTTAAAGTGTGAGTTCTTGTTATGACATTTGCAAATGAGTCGCCATTATCTAGGTCGTAAGAGCTTATCTCTGCTTTCTGACTTCCGACAGTTGTGGTATATCTTAATTCTGATACCATAAGATCTTTATTTATGTGATATATTGAGTTTCTTATGAGTTCATTGCTGTCAAAATCTACTGTGTAAGCATACTTGTGGTTTATTTCTTTCCATAGTGCCTGAAATTCTTTCTTCGCAAAATTATCGTTCAACGGATTGTCTTTGACTTTTGTTTCGTGGCCGTCTGTAAACATATCAGTAAGCACATTATCATCATATACAGCTTGTATAAGACTATGTATTCCGTCAGCCATAGGTTTGAGTTCGTCTGGTAATTCTGCAACCATATCATTTTTGATATCCTGACGATATTTGTCTGTAACTTTACGTTTCATATCCACATAGCCGTTCTGGATAAGGTAAAATTCGATACTGTTTGCTGTTTCCTCATCAATGATTTTTGTTTCACCGTCAACTTTAACATATTTGCCCTTGAAATAATCGCTTGTTGCGACAGTAGGTCTGTCATAAAGGACGGTTTTGATATCTGACTGCAAGTCTGTTACAAAAGTTTTATAGCTTTCACTTGCGATTACTGTCAGAATGTTTATATCGTGGACAGATTCGCCGCAGCTTTGCACGTCCATGCGAGTGCCATTTTGGTTAACGCAAAGACGCAGACCTCTGCCCACTTCCTGCCGTTTGGCGGTGTTGCTGTCGGAATGTTTCAGGGTGCATATCTGAAAGACGTTAGGATTGTCCCAACCCTCACGGAGGGCAGAATGTGAAAAGATAAAACGTGTTGGCTCTTCAAATGAAAGCAGTCTTTCTTTATTTTTCAGGATAAGATCGTAAGCTGAAATGTCATCAGAAAATTCACTGCCTCTTTTAAGCTTGCTGTCAACACTTCTGCCTGTCTTTTTGTCAATGCTGAAATAGCCTTTATGGACAGCATTGACGTCGCTGCAAGTTGATTTGAGATACTTCTGATATGGTGTATCTATGAGCTGGGTATTATCATTGAGGATTTTCAGATATTCCTGCTCAAACATTTCTCCGTATTCGCCAAGCCTTTCATTTCCGTCCTCATCATACTGACGATACTTTGAAACTTCATCAATGAAAAACAGTGACAGACACTTTATGCCCATATTAAATAACTTCTCTTCTTTTTCAAAGTGTGAAAGAATGGTTTCTCTGATCTGGATACGCCGCATATCTTTTTCGGAAACATCACCTGTTACGTCGCCTGTTTTTATGGTAACTCCGTTTAAGAAAGTTACGGTGCCGCTTAATGGGTCTATTTCAGAAATGGTATAGCTCTTATACTGCTCCATTTCTTGCGATATGTAGAAAAGATCGTCGCCTACTGACAATATACGCAATTCACGTTTGACGTTATTTTTACGCTTTATTTCGATTTCCATTTTTGCCATAGGCGGTTTCTTTGATGAGAGGACTATCTGTTCAAGGTAAAGGTAACTATTTGTTCCTTTGAGATTTTTTATGTCAAAGCCTTTGACCTCTATTTTCTTTACAAGTTTTTTGTTGAATGCGTCAAGAGCGTCAAGCACATAAACAAGGTTGTGATGCTTGGCGTGAGTTGCAGAATAATTCAGGGTGAAGAGAGGGTCAAAGTTTTTCAAGGCTTTCTGTGTGACAGCTCCGCCCATTTTCTGCGGCTCGTCGAGGATTATGATAGGGCGGTTAGCTTTGATAACGTCGATAGGGCGTCGTGAGCCAAATTCATCACGCTTGGAATAGATTATACGAGCCTCTTTACTTTTGCCGTCCTCTTTAAGTGAAGATGCAAAAGCCTGTGTGTTTATTATCATAACGTTTATTCCGCCGTCAGAGGAGAAGTTATCAAGCTGGTTAAGATTAGAGCTGTTATATATGAAAAAGCGTGCTTTCTTGCCGTAATGTTCCATAAAGTGGTCTTCGGTTATCTCAAAGGTCTTATACACGCCCTCACGGATCGCAATACTTGGAACTACAACAATAAACTTGCTCCAGCCGTATTTTTTATTCAGCTCAAACATTGTTTTGATATACACATAGGTCTTGCCTGTGCCTGTTTCCATTTCGATATCAAGGCTGCACCTGCCGAGGTCTTTTATAAGCTCAGGGGAGAGTTTTATATTGTTTTCACGCTGTATTTTATGCACATTTTCCAAAAGCTGTTCGCTTGAAAGTTCAAGGGCGTTGTTTTTAAAGCCTATATCATCATATGGGTCATTTTCATAATCAAAAGAGAGCTGAGCCACAGCGGGCTTTTCAAGTGTGCCGAGGTCACGGATATAATGAGAGGTCTTTCGGTAGCTCTGTCCGCTGAACACGTTTACGACAGCATTTACAGCGTCGGTTTGATACTGTTGTATTTTAAAGTTGAATTTCATCACAGCACCTTCCTAACTGTATCAGGCGAATAAGCTGCAAATATCTGCTCAAAGTTTGTTGCAACGCTGTCATTTGCCATTGAGCTGTCACGCATAACAAAATAATATGGCTTTTGCTTTGCTATCGCAGTTATCACTTCGTCTGTAACATTATCATCAAAGCAGGCGATAAGATAGCTGTCTTCGACATTGAAAACAGTTTTGCCGCCGATAATGCTTTGCTCTATTTTGCTTGAAAGCAGAACGCCAAGATCAAGCATAACCTGAAAAAGCAGGTCTTCGGGAGTTCTGTCTTCTTTGATATTATCCTCAGTTCCCATTATGGTATCAATGGTTATTTCGGCAGGATTATAGTAGACGTCTTTCATATTTGTGCTGTCGAGTTTGAGAACACGGAAACCGATATCAAGGTCATTAGCCATTTGCTCATTTTCGGCGGTTTCATCGGCATTGCCCCAGCGTGCAGGAATAATGGGTTCGCTAAAGCCGTCAATTTTCAGCTGTTCTGCCTTAGGAACTTCTTTTGCCAAATGACGCATATCTTTGCCATTATTCTTTAAATCTTCTTTTATTTTCTTGCCTGCTCGTCTTATTCTTTCCTTGCCTATTTCACAGATGTTTTTATAGCCTGCCTTGAAAGCCTCGCTTTTCTCATCTGTCTTTTCAGGAAGTTGTACCATAATGAATTTGCGGTGTCCGCCGTCTTCGGCATTTAACTGCATTACTGCGTGGGCGGTTGTGGCTGAGCCGCTGAAAAAGTCGAGGATAATAGAATCTGTGTTAGCTGCTAATTCAACAATTCTTTTTAGAAATCCAACTGGTTTAGGGTTGTCAAAGAGATTAGCTCCATTAAATAATCTTTTTAACATCTGAGTTCCATTTGTTGTGGTTTCTACATCATCCCACAATGTTTTGGCAACTTTTCCCCTTTCTTGAGCTTCCCAAATAAATCTTTTTCTTTGTGGTCCACTATCTCCTGTTTTTCCAAATACAATCCTGTTATCTTTTAATAGTTCAAGATAATTTTTGTAGTCGTTTTTCCAGCTGCATCCAGCATTTGGCTTGTAGACAGTACCCGTTTTAGGGTTAGTAATTTCATATTGCTGATTTGGCCTCCAACCGCCAACTTGAAAGGGATCGGCTTTCCATGGACCTCTTGGATCATTGTCAGGATTTTCAAATCCATCACCATCGTCTTTTAAGCGGAATTCAGAACGGTTTTTCACAAAATAGTCCATATTTTTAAAATAGATAAGGTTGTATGTATGTGAAACAGAAATAAGAGCTGTATTTGTTACAGATTTTGTTGAATTCCAAATAATATCACCACAATAGTTTTTGCTACCAAATATTTCGTCAGTAATTTCCTTTAAATTATGGAACTCAGCATCGCTAATGCTGATTATCAAGACACCATCATTTGACAATAGGTTTTTGGCTAATTTTACTCTTGGATATATCATATTGAGCCAATCGGTATGAAATCTGCCGTTGCTTTCGGTGTTCTGAAAAAGGCGGTTGCCGTCGTCGTCGAACTGTCCGCTGCGGTCAAGATAATCGTCAGTATTTTCTGCAAAATCATCATTGTAGACAAAGTCATTGCCTGTGTTGTAAGGAGGATCAATGTATATCATTTTGACCTTGCCAAGATAAGTTTCCTGCAAAAGTTTGAGAACATCAAGGTTATCGCCCTCTATGTAGAGATTTTCCGTGTTGTCAAAGTCAACGCTTTCCTCACGGCAGGGGCGGAGAGTTTCAGCAATAGGGGAATTTGCGAGCAGTACAGACTTTTTCTTGTCAGGCCAAGTGAACTGATAACGTTCCTCTTTGCCGTCAACAACGTGGGTGTTTATTTCCTGCATAAGCACGTCCTTGTCAATGGCACGGACGACCTCGCCTGTGGTTTCATCTATTGTTTCAGTAACTGCGTTAGGAAACAGCTCGGCAAGCTTTTTATAGTTCTCGTCAGCTTTGTTTTGGGTACGCATTTTAAGTTTTGTCATTTAGTGTTCCTCCAATTACCTTGATTAGGTATTTCATTACTACGCTTGTTAGTTCAATTATATATTCAATCTCATCTTCATTAACTGAGTCGTCATGTTTTATGTGATGGTTTTGAAAATCGGTATAGTATGTTATTATCTTAACAATCATATTGCATAATTCTGGTGATGCGTTAGCATTATTTAAACGGCTGCCTATTTCTCGTATCTGATTTTCGAGACTTTTATTATTATTAAGTAGTGATTTTACAAGTAATTCAAATGACAAACGCATGTCATCAAGAGTGTTTCTTTGAAATATTCCACTTTCATACTTTGAGAGAGCATTTTCATATTGAATTAAAGATTCTGGATAATTGTCGAGCCAATGCTTTGTTTTCTGCACAAGTTGCGTTTCACTTATTTTATTATCAGAATATGTGCCATATCGTTTGTATAAATTTTCTTTTAATTCTTTTACTTCCTCATTTTTTGAGAAACATGAAAGGTCACATAGTTCTTTTATTATACAAAATTGTTCTTTAGCCTCAAATACCATTAAATTTTCCCTTAATGCAGTCCTTTTATTAGGTGCTTTAAATGGATTGGTGCTATGTGGAATGACTTTGTCATAATCTATAGCATAGGAGTTGCAGTATTCAATAATTTTTGATCCACTTAAACCAGAATTAGTTTCAGCTAGAATATCGCATGCATGGCTAATAAAAATATTATCTAATTTCGGCATTGTCATTATCTCTCCTTAGTTGCTTTATTCTTTGTACCAACTCAAATTTCTTTCTGGGCTGCTTTTCAGACCTCGCAAGCTTTTCAAGTTTAGCTATTTCTTTTTCAAGCTTTTGTCGGCTTTCATCAAGCTGTATCTGCTCATCAAGAGTGTTGTTGTCCGCAATAGTTATGCCGCCTATCTGTGCGACAATGTTTTCCCACACCTTGTCAAGGTCGATGCCTTTGAGCTCAATACTATATTGATCGTCAGGCCGCCATTGTGTTTGCATAAGCTTGGTGTGATATATCGCAAGCTTGCAACTGTCCTCATATTCGAGGATAAACAGTATATTCTGCGGTATAAGTTTTGACAGCATAGCTATATTCTTCTCATCAAAATTTCTTCTTTTTAGCGTTACAAGCAACACAAAGAAACACTGAACGTTTTCACCCGCAGGGATATTTACCTTATCAGCCGTTATTTCATTGACAATAGTTATCCTCGAAATGTCAGCGTCTATTTTATCCTTTGCGGCGGTGTTCATTTGAAATTTAGTGTAAATAGCTTTTTTAGGCAACTGCTTGCTCATTTCTGTTGATTTAGGAAGTCCCAGCATATAATCACCTCATCTGATAACAAGGAAACAGATAAGTTCAAAATCGTCAAGACCTTTTATATCGTTGGACAAAAAGCTTATTTGTCCACCACCAAGAAAGCTGTCGATATCGCTTTCTTCTTTGACCTCGATAATAGAGGCTATTGCTTTGCCAAGCAGGTCAGAGAATTTTGACATATCTTTTCCGTCTTTAGTTTCTTTATTGAATTTTTTATACACTTGTGGTATAGGTTCAGACTTTCCCTTGCATAAGAAACGCATTTTATCAAGCATTGCTTTTGGCGAAAGATGATCGCATACAACATTGCCTTCATCTGCTATATAAACCATATAAAATGGGTGAAGTCTGTTCTGATTATCAATATTTACGCTGTCAGAACGATTTTTCAATACGAAGATAACCCCGGGAGGTGCGTCCTCTGACGCAGGAACAACTGAGTCAAGCCCGAACGGAGCTTTTTCTATCTCAGGGTGACGTTTAACATATTCAAGAAGATCAAGCCTAAATTCATTAAGCCCAAGATCCATTATGGAAATTCCGCTTGACATATCCTCGATATCAACAACTTCTTCCTGAAGCTTTTTAAGCTGTGCTTTACGATATTCAAGGTCTGTTTTTTCTTCCTCGCTGAGTATATTATCATCACCTGTGGCGGTCATGTCAACGATCTTCATTCTCGTTTCTACCTTGGATTTGAGGTTGATGTATTCATCAAGAGTAACGTTAGGCCAGAAGTTTACGAGCTGGATAACTTTGTTTTTGCTGCCGATACGGTCTATACGTCCAAAACGCTGTATAATACGCACCGGATTCCAATGTATATCATAATTGACAAGGTAATCGCAATCCTGTAAATTCTGACCCTCGGAAATACAATCAGTAGCTATGAGAATATCAATATCTGTTTTCGGCATATTTTCAAAGAGATCTCTGTCCTTTGAAACAGGAGAAAAGCAGGTGAGTACAGTATTTAAATCAGTCTTTTTGAGATCCGCTGTGGTGCGGCCGTCAACAGTACCTGTGATTATTGCTGTGTTAAGTCCAAATTTTTCTTTTACATAATTGCTGACGTGTTCATAGAGATAGTCAGCTGTATCTGCAAAGGCAGTAAATATTATAATTTTTCTGTTTCCCTCGTTTATAGGGTTTGTTATTTTCTTATCTATAACTTTGTAAAGTTCCTGCAGTTTTGAATCGTGCTCGGCTGTTATATCACCTACCATATATGTGAGCAGATCAAGGATTTCAGCGTCTTTTTCAAGACTTTCTTTCCATTCAAGCCACTCCATATCGGCAAGATCAATTTTAACTTTTCGACCAAAGGAGAATAACTCGTCGTTATTTTGATCTTCCAAGTCAAAATCATCAACACAAGAGATATCTGTCATATTTAGTACTGAACTTGTGTGTTTATTAAATTTGTTAATGGTGCTGATAGTATTTGTTATAAGTTCTTTTATTCGTTTTAGAGTAAGATTGAATGAATAAACAGAACTCTCCATACGTTTCATAAGATTGATAGCGGTAAGTCTGCGTATTCCTTGTTCACGATTAGCCTGTGTGAACCCTACGTTTACCTTGTTGTCTCCGTAGAGTTCAGAATATTTGCTCATTTTACTAGGCTGAATATAATGTGACGGTGTGTATATCGTCAATGATAGCTGCATAAGCTGATCAAATATTTCATTATAATTTATCGCTGATTTTATATCAGTAAGGTTTGGTTGCAGCGAAATAGGTTTAAGCCTTTGTGGAAATGTACCTATTGCACTTGTGTCATAGAACTTCTGAATGTGTTTTCTTGATCTTGCAATAGTGACGCTATCAAGAACTTCAAAGAAATCAAAATCAAGCATTTTCAGCAGGCTTTCAGTTGTTCTTTCGGACGGATCCCACTTGCTCCATATGTTGAACGCTTTTTGGGCGTTCTTGAATATGTCGTCAATAGAACGTTTGGTGTTTAGTTTTTCGTCAATGTAATCGGTATGGCCTTCATAAGCAAGGGCAAGTTGATTTTTTAAATCAAGAAATTTGTTATTAACAGGCGTTGCGGATAGCATAAGCACTTTTGTCCTGACACCAGACTGAATGACCTTTTTCATTAAGATCGCATAACGATTAAGCTTGCTGTTACCGTCATCGTCATCAACAATTTTTCCGCCATTTCTAAAATTATGTGATTCATCAATGACCACAAGATCATAGTTGCCCCAATTTAAGCGACCTAAGTCTATGCCATTAGATTCTCCTGATGTTCGGCTCAGATCAGTATGATACAGAACATCATAGTTCAAGCGGTCAGACGCTATGGGATTATTGACATAGTTATCTTTATAGGTGTTCCAGTTATTTGCGAGCTTTTTAGGACACAAAACGAGAATGGTTTTGTTTCTGCTTTCATAGTATTTTATCACAGCTAATGCGGTAAAAGTTTTTCCGAGGCCTACGCTGTCAGCAAGGATACAGCCATTATATTTTTCAAGCTTATTTATAATAGCAAGAACGGCGTCTTTCTGAAAGTTATATAACATACCCCATATCTTGCTTTCTTTAAAACCAGTAGCTTCATTAGGCAGAACATCTTCAGAGATATCTTCAAGAAATTCATTGAAGATGTTGTAGAGTGTAACAAAATAAATGAAGTCAGGGGAGTTTTCGGTGTAGGCAGTTGTGATATTGTCAATTACCTCATCAGTAACATCTTGCAAACGGGTTTTATCATTCCATAGCTCGTCAAACAGGTCGATATACGATGAGCTGAATGGAGTTTCAAACTTATTTATCATCAAATAGGCATTGTTTCCACGTTCACAACCAAGGTCAACTGTTGTAAATCCATTGACAGGCATATATGTTGTATCGTCAACATTTATGAATCCTGCCATATTGTCATTTGTTATATTTGATTTAAACGTTACCTTTTTCTTTATCCAATCTGCACATTCTTTAGCGATAGCTCTTTGGGTAAGTTCATTCCTAAGTTTTATTTCAAACTCGGTTCCATACAGGCTGCGTTCACGATTTAGCCTAGGAATATAGAACTCACGCTTTTCTTTTTTAGCCTTTTCATTAGTAAAAGTCGGCGAAGTAAAAATAAAACGCAGTTCATCAATAGATGTCAGCTGTTTCTTTAATTCCTGGAATGCATAGATTGAAAAGCAGGCGGCAGCAATGGAAATTTTACTGCCTTTTTTGATCTCGACAGATAAATCATCTTTAAGCGTATTGGTGATATTATTAATAATATTCATAGCATTTTTCTCCCCTATATTTAAAAAGACAACTTTAATATTCATTATACCACATAATCTACTCTTTTTCAATATAATAGGATAAAAACTTGGAATAATTTCACAATGAAAAAAAGACTTGTTTCAGCTTTTGCGTCAGGGAAGTTTCAATGCTCTCGTAAAGTACACGATAATCCTTTTTCCGTATGGCAGACATTGTAACAACAGGAACGCCGAGCTTTTCAGAAAGTGCGGCTGTATCAATGACAATGCCCTGACCCTTGGCTACATCTATCATATTGAGAACAAGAATGGCAGGGACTTTCATTCCAACGAAATCCGCCAGCATATACAGGCTGCGTTTTAACTGCGAGGCGTCAGCCATAACTACCACAAGGTCAGCGTTTCCTGCGGCGATATAGTCCCGTGTGATGACTTCCTCATCTGAGCCGGCGGAAAGAGAGTAGCTGCCTGGAAGGTTGGCGATTATCAAACGCTTGCCGTTCCATTTACATTCGCCCTCTTTTTGGTCTACCGTCTTGCCCGGCCAGTTGCCGACGTGTTGATGAGAGCCGGTCGTCATATTAAAAATAGTGGATTTGCCTGAGTTCGGCTGACCAAGCAGGGCGATAACGGGAGTGTTTCCGTCCTTTTTATAAAGCTGACTGCTGCCGTGGTACTTGCAGTTTTTGTTTGACGGACCGCTTTCACAGTTACTCATTTGTCGGCAACTCCCACCATACTTTTTTTACTTTCTTCACGACCGATTGCAACAAGTGTATCTCTTGCAAATATCAGAACAGGCTGTTTCTCATGATTCTGACACACCTCAATGGTACTGCCGCAGAGCAGACCCATTGAGGACAGTCGGTTGACTAAGCGGTTTTCTTCTTTTATCTCCAAAATGCAATACCGAATGCCAGCCGTTGCATCGGAAAGTGCTATCGCATTCATATTACTTCCTCCGATTCATTATTATGTAGTTAGTAAACTATAACTGCATAATAATGTACCACAAAAAAAGAATACTGTAAAATCCATTTACTGAATTTAAGCCCGTTTAGTAGCGAATCTAGTTTGTTGATGCTATAATAGTATTATGGAAATTCTAAGTCAAAAACCAATATTTCATAAAGGAGCCGAGGGACAGTTGGCTCTTTACACATTGGCACCTGGTATTCGACTTTCATTCAATGAGATTTACACAAGCAGCTGGGAAAAAGGAGACAGCTCAATCTTTGAAGAACGAATGCTGATAGTCAATTTTTGTATTCACGGCCGATGTGATGTTTCTCTCGCCAAAAATCGGTATGCCATTGTTAAGGAAAATCAAGTCTGCATAAGTACAGTAATGCCCACAAAGGATTTTTACTACCCCAGAAGTTTGTACGAGGGGATACAGCTTTATCTAGATCTTGATATTTTGCGTGATGAAAACGGACACCTATTTCACACGCTCACAGATAGCTATGGCCAAGGAGGCTGAAACGCTGATACTCATCGACTTGAAAACTCGCATAACGGCAAAAGAATTGGCGGAAAGATTCAGCGTTAGTGAGAGCAGTTTCAAGTTCTATGTGAAAGGTATCCTTGGCGACAGTTATCTGAATTGCTTCCGCAAGAAGAGAATGGAAAAAGCAGCTGAACTGCTGGAGACCACCAATCTCAAGGTCATCGAGATAGCAAGTGCGGTGGGGTATGAAAATCAAGGAAAATTCGCAAAGGTCTTGGCAGACAATTATGGTGTTTCTTCGCCGGAGTTTCGGAGGTTATCGAAGTAGGGGAGAGCGATAGAGTTTGTGCGGGGGTTGGGTTTGTATATGAAGATAAACCGCCGCAGGGGACCTGTGGGTCCTGCGGCGGATATTTTCGTGTGAAAACTCATATATTCGTTATTTTAAGATTTTACATCAAATAATATTCTATCCAGTTTAGTTTCAAGTCGCTCTTTTTCACCGCTGCCTGTCGTGCTGAATCTCATTATCGGTATTGCGTATTTTTGAAGTATAGCGTTCTTCATCATATCACGTTTGTGCTGATCAGAATTTTTACCATGAAAAGCATATCCGTCTACTTCAATAGCCAGAACCGGCATTTTGTCCAGTCTGCCGAAAATCAGAAAATCAATATGTGTCGCAAAATTCATAGCGTATCTGCATTCATCATCAGTCGGTCATTTTTTGCGGACAGTTCATACATGCTATCCTTTTCTGTTCTCTG
>ERZ1027056.776-NODE-776-length-12044-cov-5.125282_pt1 | contig 12044 bp, 2 predicted proteins | sample MGYA00519427_ERZ1027056 | MGnify/ENA primary metagenome ERZ1027056 (study PRJEB26926, sample SAMN06164570) | human gut metagenome | biome: ENVO:00009003; feature: ENVO:2100002; material: ENVO:00002003 | host: Homo sapiens | place: USA | collected 2012 ... | reverse complement strand
CGAGATGCTCAGGAGTCTCGTGGGCTCGGAGATGTGTATAAGAGACAGGTTTATACCTGCGCCCACCATGTATCTTTTGCTTGAATCCAGCAATTCGTCGGGGTTTTTCTTGTGCTGGTCGTAGTCCTTGCGGAACACCATATACAACAATCTGCCCTCGTCGTCGAGAATGGGAATTGAATTGAGTTTGTGATCCCAGATGATGTCGTTTGCCTCGATAAGCGTTGTGTTTTGGGGCGCGGTGACGAGCTTTTCAAGCGGAGTCATAAACTCTTTGACTTTGAGATCGGGGCTCATACGGCTAACGCGATAGTCGCGGCTTGTGACCATACCCAGCAGTTTGCCGTTTGAAGTTCCGTCATCTGTGATGGGGATTGTGTTGTGTCCCTTGCTTGCAACAAGCGAAAGCACGTCGGCAAGCGTGTCGTCGGGCGTGAGGTTGCTGTCGGACACGACGAAACCTGCCTTGTAGTTTTTGACTTTGCGCACCATCTCCGCCTCGCTCTCGATGGATTGCGAGCCGAATATAAAAGAAATCCCGCCTTCTCTTGCCAGTGCGATTGCGAGCGTGTCGTTGCTCACCGATTGCATGATGGCAGAAGTCATCGGGACGTTGAGTGAAAGTGCGGGTTGCTCTCCCTTGCGGAATTTGACGAGCGGAGTTTTCAGGCTCACGTTTGCCGGGATGCAATTTTCGTCCGTATATCCGGGGATGAGCAAGTACTCGTTGAAAGTTCTCGACGGTTGATTGAAATAAGTTGCCATATAACCTCCGTTTGTTTGCTCTCGCGCAACGCGCTCCGCAAAAATATAAAAATTTTTACTATTATATCACAAAAGCGGCGCAAGTCAACCGAATATATTGCGTTTCCGCCCTCTTTTCACACGCAAAAACGCACAATTTGCGTTTTGCGTGGCGTAGCACCTTGAAAATTCGAATTTGCCGCTTCCACGCAAAAAGCCTCGGCGTAATTGCCGAGGCTTTTGCAAAATCCAAAGGACTTAATTTAGCATTGATTATGCTTGTTTGGTGAGAGTTCCAGTGTAGGTTTCCATCATGTCAGCATCATAACGCTAAACTGAAAGAGTATTTCCTTTAAGTGTAAAAACAAACAACTTATCCGAGCCATCTGCTTCAACGCTGGATGCTTTTGTTTCACTGTCAACTGTGTAATGATAAGCCGTGCCATTGGCAGTAAAATTGCCCTTTCCGTCGATAACGATTGTCCATGTTGCAGTGCCAATTTTTCCGCTCCACGTACCTGCGAATGCGTCAAGATCTTCATCGCCGGTGCTCGGCTTTGTGCTTACAGTGTAAACAACACTCTTTTCGGCATACTCATTGTACCCGTCAAGGTCTTTGCCGATCACACAACGGTGCACCAATTTTACATTGTCACCATCTTTGGATATTGTGAAAGTTGTCTTACTGGTCTTTGCACTATCGACTGCTGCATCGGCATCAAGCGCAGAATACGTGATTGCCGATCCGTTCCAATTCGCTTTTGCATCAACAAGCACGCCATCAACATAGAGCTTGAAAGTTTTATCTTCCGCAACAACTATTTCAATTGTAGAATCACCATTCACATAATATCCTGCAAGCGTACTGATTTTTGTTTCCGCGACATAGCCGTCCACAAGCAAAACTTTTGTACCGTCCTCACTGACGATTGCGTTGCCACTCTCTTCAATGGAATACGTCTTGTTGTAGCTATAGTTTGCGCCTTTGATGGTTACAGTGCCGGTGCCAAGCGTATAAGTGCCTGCATATACGGTTGTGCTATTTTTTGACTTATAAATTACATTCACGCCACCGAAGCCGTCAAATTCTACAGTATAGTATTCGCTGTTCGCATCTGCATAAGAACGTGCAAATCCGTCACCTGTTACAATTGCATAGGTCTTTGCTTCGCTGTCAAGCGTCACACCGATTGTTTCGCTGTCGCTCTTGAGAACAACAACGTTATTCTTGTTGATGATATAAGAATATGCTTTTTCGCCAATGGTTGCAGAGCCAAAACCGTCAAACACGATGCTGTCTTTGCCCTCTGCTGTGAAAGTGCCACGCTCTGCGCCTGCAGCGTCATATGCTGTTGCGCTTGTGATCTTTGCAACAAAGCTTTGTGCTTTTCCGTCCGCATCAGTGTAGGACACCGTGACGACGTTGCCAACTGCGAGTTCGCCGTCGATTGTTGCATAAGACGTACCTTTGTAAGTGTAAAGAGTTGTTTTGCCTTCTCTTGTGTACACATAGAACGTACCGTTGTTGCTGTTGTAGTAACTTGCAAAAGCAGATGGGTTCTTAACGTAAATCTTTCCGTTGATGATAAGGCTCTTTGCATCATATTTGCCGGTTACGGTTGTAACAGAGCTTGCCGAGGATGATTTGTATGAGATTGTAATCGAAGTAGATCCGGAAATGATGCCGTAAACCGTGTCGCTTCCGTCATACTTGGTGACAATACCATTTTCAAGAATAACAATAATATTGTTCTTTGCTTCTTGATACGTACCTGCAAGTTTCTTCGTATTAGACGTTGCTTTTACCGCAACAAGTTCATACGTGTCAGTGCAATCCTCTTCGGCGCTTCTATCATAATAACTTTCGGTTATCGTGATACCACTGCTTGTCTTAACAATTGAGAACGAGTGCTTTGTATGATCAATCGTTTTTGAAAACTCAAGTGCACCTGTGGTTGTGTTAAGTGTATAAGAGAGACCGTTTACATCCTTGCCAAACGTGATAGTACCGTCTGCAATGATTGCAAGAGCTTCTTTACCTTTTGTGGTGTTGATCCAATATCCTTCATAGTCGGATTCTTTGACAGATTTTGCAATGAAGGTGGTGTCATCGGAGATTGTGAGATCTGCCACTGCTTTGACGCCTGCGGAGGTGTACCAACCGGTGAACACAGAGCCGTCTTCATAGGTCAAGTCTGCGGGGATTTGGTTTGCTGCAAGTTTGCCGGTTGCTTTGTCAACGACAACCACAACAGGTTCGCTGTCCGAAGCGGACTTCTTGAAGGTCAACACGTAGCCGGTCTTTTCAATCTTGCTTACGAAAATCGTATTTTGGGTGAAAGTTGCGTCCTCGTCAAATTCGATTGTGGAATCATCTTGACCAAACCAGCCTTGGAAGGTGTAACCAGCTGCCATGGTGGGATCTTCAAGAGCGAAGCTGTCCATATCGATCTTGCCGTCTGCGCCGACTTTTGCAACGTAGAAGATTGCTGCTTGATAGCCTTCGCCTGCAATAAACACAACCTTGACGTTCTTGTCAAGCACGATATCGCTGTAACCGTTGTTCATGGTCAAAGTGCCGTCGCCAAGAGTGAAGATATAATCGCCATAGGGGCTCTTGACAGTCATGGATGTTGCGTCTGCACTGGCAACTTTGCCGATCTTGTAGCCGCCGTCAAACACGCCGTCTGCGTTGATCGTGATTGTTGTCACGCTGTAATCACCGATCGTTGCGTTTGACCAAACGCCGAAATATGCTTCGGGGATAGCTGCCGGAGCCATGGATGCGATAACAAGTTGATCTTTCTCACCGCCTACAACGTAGAACCATTGTCCTTCGGTTGAATCGTATTCAATGCTTGCGGATGCGTCGTCGATATAGAACGTGTATCTTGCGTCGCGCTCGCTGTATTCAAATTCGGTTGCATCAACACCGTTGATTGTGACAAACGTGCTGTTGATTTCAATCGTCACGCCGCCCTTTGTTTCAAACGTACCGACAAGAGCCGTTTCGTCTGCACTCACAACGCCTGTTTCGAGCTTGGACAAATTCGTGTAAACCGAATAATCAGCGGATGCAAACGAATATGCGCCATAATACTCACCAAAGGAGTAAAGCGTATCGCCCGCGAGGTTGAAATCATAGGTTTGATAATCTTCGTTCCACACAATGTTGCTTGCGTCAACAAGCGTGCCGTCACCAAGATCTGCCTTGATGCTGTCTGCGCCGATAACGAGAACGTAATGTATATACGTATACGAGCTGCGGTCAAGCGTGCCACCCTTCCAGGTGCCGATGAGGGTCTTGTTGATGTTGCCGAATTTTGCGCTGACAACGATGTCGGAGGTCACTGCTGCGCTGCTGTCGTATGCGGTTTCACCAACAAACCAGCCGATAAACGCATAGTTGTCGTCGGTGGGGTCTTCGGGGATGTCTGCTGCCGCAATAACTGCGCCGTCCTTCACTTGTGCAACTTTGATTGTTTCTTCACCGTTTTTGAAAGTTACGTTGAAGAGACCAACCCATTTTGCCGCAAACGTTTTGTCTGCTGTGATTGTTGCGTCTTTGTCAAATGCCGTCGTGCCGTCAAACCAACCTTCAAACGCCTTGCCTGTTGCCGTGAGGTCAGCAGGAACGTCTGCATCTTTGAGTTTTTCGCCGTCCTTTACAGTTGCGGTTTTGATCGTTTCGTTACCGTCAACAAATTTGACAGTATGAAGCTTTGTCCACTTTGCCGAGTACGTCACGTCGGCCGTGATTGCCGCGCTCTTGTCAAACGCAACGTCACCAACGTACCAGCCCTCGAAGACGTATCCGTCTTTCGTGAGGTCGGCAGGGACGTCCGCGTCGGCAATGGTCTTTCCTTCTTCAACGCTGACCGACTTGATTTCGCTTTCACCGTCAACAAATTTGACTGTGTAGGACTTCGTTTGGTTTTCGTTGCAAGCAACAAAGACTGCCACGGACAAGATAAGAACCATCACAATTGCTATTGCAATGAGAAATCTTTTCTTCGTCATTTTGTGCCTCCATAATATTTATTTTTTTTGTTTATTTACGTTTGTTTTGATACATGTCAAGCTTTTAATGCTTTTTTAATGTAAAAATGATACACCCCATCCCCCGAACCGTCAATTTATTTTTATCAAAAAATTGAGGTTTTTTTGAGGGATAGGGTTTGCAATGCATAATTTTCAATACAATTGCATATATTTGTTGGTTTTCTGCATAAATATGTGTGCTTCAGTGCATAATTTGCACAAAACACCGTATTTTTGCATTTTGCTTATTCAGCCGTTTTCGAGAGCGACGGGCAATTTGTGTATCTGGTTTCGTCGTCGACGTAAGTCACCTTTGCATTGATTGTCTTCGTGTCGGAATTGTAGGTCAACTCAAACGTAAACGTAGTGCTTCCGTCCGTCGATGTGCCGACTGCCGTGATCGTAAATTTCTCTGCGTCGAAAGTTGCCGCACAAGTTACGTTACCGAATTTCAACGTACCGTTCGATTCTAGGATAATATCGTTGCCTCCTTTTCCTTCCCACGTTCCGCTCCATGTTCCGCAGATCGCTTCGGGGATCACTTCCGTCACGTCGCCGACTCTTGTGAGAGATACGCTTTCGCTGCCGTAAGAAATGGTGTTTGTCGTCACGTCAAACAAGTATTTTATGCTTGAAATCGTAAAGGACACGTTCTTCACACCATCGTACACCGCAACGAAGGGATTGCCCTTGTACGTTCCCGTCAAATCTTGTTTGAGGTTGAGCACAACCGCCGTTCCGCTCGATTCCGTACCCGTGTAGCTGCCCACCGCACTCGTCGGGAGCTTGGGAAGCTCCATAGTGCCGGTGTAACCATACTTGTAAAGGAACTTCTCTTTATCATGCCCGTTAAAGCCTTTTTTGACGTATGCAACATTCATGTCATAATAGAATACAAAATCAACGATGTTGCTACCGTTAAACTCGACGTGAATACCCGTGGACGTTTCGGTAAAGGTTCTCCAAATATTCGCTTGTCCCCAGTTATCCTTGTATTCGTGCTTCTCTTCGTCGGACAAATAGACGTATGCGGCATGGCCGTATCCGTCAAGTATAAACAGATAATATCCTTTTACAAGTCTTGTTTCGCCTGTGTCGTTAAGGTTTTTGTCAAGCACTTTGACAATTTTATCCTCGCACCAAATGCCTTGATATTTGTCGGGAGCAACGAGAGTTACTTGTCCGCCGTTTGCCTGCGCTTGGGAATAATCGAATCCGATTATAGTGTGATCGGAGAACATCACCACGACGAAGTCGTTTTCATACGTCCAGTAATGGCCTTTTGCATCGTCTGCGATTTCGCCGATACCGTTCAGAGTAAACGTCTTGCCGTTGTAGGTGTAAGTGCCCTCTTCCGCGCCTATCGTTTCAAGTCCGTGGCCGAGAAGCTCCTTGTCGTTGTTGTAGGTGACGTACTTTTTGGCAATATATGCCTTGCCGTCGATCGTAACTCTTGAGCCGTCCTCGAATCCGTCGGAAGCAACGATGTTTGCATCTTGAATGAATTGCGCGTCTTTGACGTAGTATACCTTGCCTGTTTCCGTGACGGAAACGAAGCTCTTTGTGTCAAAGTCGATGAGATACACCGTTTGCGCACCTTCGCTCTTGTTGGTGAGCACCGCATAGGTATATGCCGTCGTTCCGCTGTTCCATCTGCCGAAAAATACGTTTTCTTCGGGATAGTAATAGAACGTGGAATAATAGCCCTCATAATTTATCTTGATAAGCGAATCGTTCTTGAAACTGTAGTATGCACCTATGGATTCGGAATACTTTGTCTTATATACAAACGAGCCGTCCTCTTTGAAGATGAGCGTGTAGTCGTTTTGCGTCGCTTTGTTGCTTCTTATACCCAGATAGCTGAGCGAGAAGCTGCCGACATACGGTTTTCCGCGGAAATCTGACGACGGTCTGCCAAACACGGAGTTTTCGTAGCTGGGAGCTTTGCTCTCGTCTTTTGACACGAACGTCACGGTGATTGCGTCGTCCGCATAGCTTGCACTCATTGACGTGAAGTAGTCTTTGATCGCTCCGCCGAACGTGATGTTTCCGTCGGCACCGATTTCATAAGTGCCTTTGATTGTTCTGGAATACGTTTCGGCAACCTTGTCTGCGTTGAGGCTGATTTTGTTGCAGTTGAGCGTAACGTTGCCGTCCGAGAAGGTCAAGCTGTCGCCGTCCTCGTTGAAATACTCGCCGAACACCGTCAAATCGCTCTTTGTAAACGTATATTCTACGGTTGCGGACATGCCGTATTCAACCATCATGCTGATAGTGCCGTTGCTGTTGACGCGACCGGAGATTTCACCGATAGTGTTGTAAAATTCAAGCATCAGCACGTCGTCACCGTTATAGGTGTATTTGCCGTTGACAACGGTGGAATTTACCCACATCAACGTGCCGTCTTCTTTCAATACGAGAACGCCGCCGTCAACCGTTCCGTGATACTCACCCGTGCCAGTGTATACGTGTGCAACCTTGCTTGCGTCGCCAAAGCGTGCCGTCACGGTCATGTCCTTGATAACGGGAACGTAATAACGATATCTCACGCCGTCCTCAAATTCCCAATCGAAGAACAATTTTCCGTTTTCGTTCTTTTCTGCTTCGAGAACGCCCACGATTGCAAATTTGTCTTCGTCGTATTCTCTCGTTTCTTCTTTAACGACGCTCGAACCGCTGACAAGGCTGATTTTGTACGAACCTTCGCCCACAAGACGCTTGCCGGGCACTGCTTTGCCGTTGCCGTCGATAGACCAGTCGTTCATATCCCACTTGACGTTTTGTGCAAGCCAGTCTGCGTCAAATTCGACTTCCGTACCGACTTTCGTGCCTGTTGCGTTGATTTTGTCCGCCGTGGTTGCCGCCGTCTTGTAATAGCAGTTTACGATCGCGATGCCTGCGCTGTAATATCCGTCGTAATCGTCCTCGATGGTATAACCTGCAATCGCGCCCGCAAAGCTCTTATAGATGTTGGAGGTCGCTCTCGTTGCGGTTACTCTGCCGACGTTGACGCAGTCCATAATGGTGTTGTCGTTGCTAGAATAGCCGACGATACCGCCTGCGTAAGACGTTTCTTTGTTGGTTGCCTTAACTCTTGCGTAGTTTATGCAGTTGATAACCGACATTCTGGAGCAGCTTGCATAGCCGACGATACCGCCAACCCATTCGCCGCCTTCCACAGAGCCGTTAGAAACGCAATTGAGGATTGCAAGCGCGCCGTTAGAAGTGGACGACGTTGCACCGACGATACCGCCGTTTACGACGGAATCGAGAACGGACGCATCTCCGTCTTCAAACGCTTCCGCAACCGTTTTTACTTCGGATACGCAGTTTTGAACGTGCGCGATATACGCAGTGTCTTTGTCGTAAACGTTAAGTCCGCCCGCAATACCGCCGACGTGTGCCGGGTTCGATGCGCACAAGCTGAGTTTAATCTCGCCCGAAACTTTTACGTTGGTGATATTCGTGAGGTTGCCGAACGCAACCAAGCCGCCCACGTATGCGCCGATGTCGTTTTTATCCGCGCCGCTGACAACCGAATAGCAAACGTCTTCAAGCGTAAGATTGGTTATCGTCGCTCTCGTGCAGTAGCCGAACATACCGACGTACACGATACCCGAACGAATGTTTCTAGTGATGGTAAGATTGCTTATCGTATGGCCGTTGCCGTCGAAATTTCCGCTGAAACCGTAAATGGTTTTCTCGTTTTCTTCACCTTCGTTAAGAGTGGTAAGTTGACCTGCGGAAACGTACTTCATACCATCCATATCGATGTCGGCAACAAGTTTGAAATAGGACTTTGCATACTGTTCGTCCTCTTCCGTTTCGATATGGTTCAATCTATCCGCAAAGTCGGCGAGATCGTCTGCCGTGCCGATAAGATACGGATTGTTTTTGCTGCCGGGCTTGTTCGAATCGGATTCTTCCCAAACGGCAACAAGAATAATATCTTTCGTGATAGGCGTTGCAAAGTCGAAAAGCTCGCTTTGACCTTCTTCCGCCCAGCCTTTGAAATCGTAGCCGTCTCTTTGAGGATCTTGCGGCCTTTGCGCGCACGCACCCTCTTCAACGGTCTGTGCGGAGATACCGCTCACGCTTTCGCCCGAAAACGTGACGGTATAAGTCTTTGGATCATTGCCTTTTTCGTTGCAAGCAACGGCCACGCACGCTATGCATGCGACAAGGGCAATCGCCAATATGCTCAATGCAATTCTTTTGTTTTTCATATGCGCTCCTTATTCCCCCGCTTCGACAAGATATATCGTGACGCTGCCGTCCTCGCTTACGAACGCTTTTGCGCCCTCAACTTCGGTGAAGCTGATTTTGTATTTGAGCACAAGTGCGTCCTCCTCTCCCGATTTGTCGATGTCGTACACATAAATTTCGCCGTCGGCTACTTTGTATGCATACATATATTCGGTTGTTTCGTGCTCGCCGTCAACGTCCTCTACGAGAGTGAGCGTCGCGTATGCGTACACGTATTCCGAACCTTTGCTTCTTCCGTCAAGCTCGATCGTCGAACCGTCCGCCGCCGTATAAGTGCCGGCGTATTCGTCCGCAATCGTAATGACGGTCACTGTTTGTTTGTTGCCGTCGAGGATAACCGCGTTGTTGTCGTCAAGGTATCCTACGTAATACAAGAAACTACCGTCAATATAGAGCGAAACGTAGTTTGCGTCAACGTAGTACACGTCCACTTCGATTCCTGCAAAAACGCCCTTCGTAATGCCGTTGATGTCCATTGCTGCGGTAATCTTGAAGGTGTTGTCGTCCGACAAGAGATATTCTTTGCCGACGAGTTTGTGATACAAACCGAAATCGTCAACCTTCACTCCGTCCTTTTCAATGGTTGCGCCCCCGTTTGCAAACGTGATGACGTAAACGGTTACGCCGTCTTTCGTAAGCGTCACGATATCGCCGTCCACCGTGTAATCGTAATTTTCAACGCCGTCCGCCGTGGTGAGCGTCGCTTTGCCGAGACCCACCGCGCTCTTGCCGTTGAGGTGCAACACTGCGTCACCGACGTGATATTCGTATTGGCTTGCGTAATCGGGAGCCTTGAAGACCACTTCGTTTACCAAAATTCCGTTTCCGTCGAGTTTTGCGACGTACGTCACGTTGTCGATCGTGAACGTTGCTTCGCCAGTCTTTTTGTTGTAATAGTATTCAACTTCGCTTGTCTTTCCGTCTTTTTCAACAGTCACGAAGCCCTTGACGTACCATCTACCTTGCGACGTGGTTATGTCGATGTTGTACGGACCGAATCCGTTGAACGTGTATGTCACGCCGTTTGCGCCGTTCCACGTTCCGTAATACGGATCGTAATACGCCATGTTGTAATCGTCGATGAGCATACCCGTTGCGAAGTAGTATCCCGCAAGATAAAGCACTTGTGATCCGTCCGCGCCTGTTGCAAGATTGAACATGCCGTAAAGGGACGTGCGATAGTACATGTTGACCATCAACGTTCCCGTTTCGTCGTATTCTGCAACATAATTGAAGCTGACTCCGTTGGAATCTCTGCCGGTGCCGTATCCGTCTTTATCGATACCGTCAAGAACTATCGTATAATTGAGAAACGTATCCGTCCACGTTCCGATAAACGAACCGTCTCTGCCGTAAGTGGTGGACACTTCACCGTCTTTCACAACCAAAAGTCCGTTTTCGTCAAACGTTGCCACGATTGAACCGAAAGTCGCCTTTTCACCGTCCAAAACGTATTCGTACGTTGTGCCTTTATAGGTTACGCCACCCCTTCCGTCAAAGGTTATGGTTTCGATTCTGTTGAAGCTTGACTCCCATTTGCCTGCGAAAATATCGCGCTTTTCAAGTTCGAGTCCCGCGCTTGTGGATTTCATGCTCATTCCGTCCGAGGTGATGGATGCGATGATTCTTGTAGAACCTATCGTAATCGTAACCACGTTGTCGTTGCAAGAATAAGTGAACGTTTCAGTGACGTTTGCGTTCGTTCTCGAACCCGTAAGGTCGGAAAGGAACGTGTACGTTGCGCCGTCGCTTGTGTACCACGTACCCATTGCGGCGTTTTGCTTTCTTGCCACGATGACGTTGTTCTTTTCACTCGTAAAGAACAAGTTGTCGTAAATGTTCAACACGTTGCCGTCAATGTCGGCATAGTAGTCGGCAAGCAACGAATAACCGCTTGTCGTCGTATATGCGATATATGCGAAATATGCGTCTTTGACGAGGAGTTTTTCTCCGTTGTAAACGTACATATAATCGGCGATAATGCCGTCGTAGTACATCGTCATCTTGCCGTTGTTGTCAAAGATAAGGTGCAATTCCGCATTGTAAATTTCGTTGTTTTTCAAAGTTTGAAGCACTGCGTAGTAGTCGCCTTCAACCTCCGAATAGTCCGCAAATCCGACGTAAACCGTTATATCCGACGTGATAAGGAAGGAGGACGGAATTCTTTGCGTGCAAGCCGCGTCGAAGAAGTAGCCGTAAGAAACCATGTTCTTCGTATCGTCCGCACCCTCTTTATCCGCGACAAAATTGTTCATTCCGCTGCCGCCGTAGATGTAGTAGATAGGCACGACGTCGGTTATGGTTACGGTGTCCTCGCTTTGCGTGAGCGGATTACCGTCCGAGTCTTCTTTGGTGACGTTTCTGCCGAAAACGAACTTAACGTTGACGTTGCCGGTCGCCGTATCGCTGTATACGGGCAAAATCGCGCCGTCTTCCTCTTTCCAGTCGGCAACGACCCAGCCGAGCAATTCGCTCAAATCCGCAAGGGAATTTGCAGAATACGTCTTGCCGTCCGTGACGATGCCGTCTTGCGTGTAATACGCTTTGAACAAAACCGCCTTTCTCGTGTCGATTTCGTTGAATCCTTTTCTGAAAATCAAGCCGGAGATGTCGCTCACTTCGTCCTCGCCGATTTGTTTCGAACTGGACAAAGTGCCGATTGCAACGCTTGACGAAATTGCCGCTTCATTGTCGCTTGCGCCCACGATACCGCCTGCGTAAGAGGCATCGCCGCCGCTTCTCGCTTCGATTTTGCCGTCAACGTAGCAATTTGCCACAGCCGAATCCGAACGCAAGTATCCAACGATACCTCCTGCGTACTTGTTTCTGCCTTCGACGTTGCCGACGAACGAGCAGTTGTTGACGTATGCCGGAGATGAGTTCGCCGGACCGTAAGTTGCAGCCGCAATTCCGCCGATTGCATAAAGCGAAGATTGACCGTTTGACACAAGGTCCGCTTGCACGGAGCAGAAGGATGCGGTTGCGGTATATTC
>ERZ1027056.761-NODE-761-length-12238-cov-8.944677_pt1 | contig 12238 bp, 24 predicted proteins | sample MGYA00519427_ERZ1027056 | MGnify/ENA primary metagenome ERZ1027056 (study PRJEB26926, sample SAMN06164570) | human gut metagenome | biome: ENVO:00009003; feature: ENVO:2100002; material: ENVO:00002003 | host: Homo sapiens | place: USA | collected 2012 ... | reverse complement strand
TTATCGTCGGCAGCGTCAGATGTGTATAAGAGACAGTTACTCCACCTCCTGTTGCTGTTCCGTTACCATGTCCTGTGCCTTCGGCAGCATTGCCTTTGCAGTCGCTTCGTCCTCGCCGTACCATTTCGCGCGGTATTCCCAGTCGTTGAGGATACCGTCAGCGAGGTCGAGCCGGTCGTTGGCCCGCTCCTGCTCTTTCTTCTCGGCATCGTCCAGGATGGAATCGCCCCAGCTGTAATCAGTGCTGTACGTCCCGGCAGGCGCAAGGTTGTAGAGCGTCGCGTATGTATCGAGCGCGTAGAGCAGACTGTCAAACGTATGTTCAAGCGCCGTTTGAATGCTGTCAATCAGCACATATTTGCGCTGCTTGCTGTTGCGGATCTCCGTCGCCGTCTTCTCGATGGTCTGCGGATCGGAAATATCTCCATAAGCCAATCCGACGTTGAACTCGATACGGCGAAGCGTATTCTGGAAACCTCGGTAGATTGCTTCGTCGCGGATCTGCGGCTCGATGTACTGAAAGAATTCGCCGCCAGGGGAGAACGGTCCTAGTTCAAACATACGCTTGTTGAACATATCCGCAGTCGAGCTCGTGCCATCCATCAGGACTTTGCGCTCGCTGGAGCGATATTCCCAGCGCAGGCGCTCCCACTGCTCATCGGCTTGCTTGATCAGCTGCACAGTCGCTGCGTCTCCGTATGCGGACATTCCGCATGGGCTGTTTGCGTCCGCAGTGTTGGACGCAGGCGGGCGGAAGTACGCGAAGAGCGGCCCGCTCATATCCTGAATCGCGATCTCTGGCTGAATGTCCGCCCATTCCGGGACGGCGTTCAGGGGCGCTTCTGCGCCGACTGTGCCGGAAGCGTCGCTGTAATACGCTTTATTGCGGATCGTGTATGTCGTGCCGTCCAGCTCGTGCGATTCGAGGCGGATATAATATTTCCCGCCCACCTTCGCGGGCTTATCCCGGAAGACGCCGCCAATGCAGCGCCCTGCAGGATCAAATTTCGTCGGCTGGAATGCTGCCGCGCCGGTCACGTCGACCAGCAGCTGCTCGCCGTAGATATACGGCTTAAATGCCACACCGCCGAGCGCAAGTCCCAGCTCTAAGGCGCTGTGGAAATTCTCTTCCGCCCGCTCAAAGCAGTCTTTCAGATAATCCGCACGGGCGCTGCCGGTGATGTTAGCCGTCAGCTCGGCCAGCGTCGGTCGCGCGATCTCCCGGCAGATCGCCGCCGGAAGCCCGACAGCAATGACATCGCACGTCTGCCAGGGTGGATTCCCGATAAACATCGCGTACCAGAGGCTTATATTCTGCTCCATCTTCGGGCTGACTGCCGGAGATACGCCGAATTCCCGCTCGGCCACCGCCTGCGGGAAAAGCATATTCCGGAACCATCCCCGAATGTTTGTCAAAAAGCTCATTTCTTGATTTCTCTCCTCAAAACGGTCATGCAGAAATATCGAATCGCGTCCATGCAATGGTCGTTTTCTTTTATCACACGGTCTTCCCCGGCGTCCTTCTCCCAGCTATAAAGTCCGAATTCCCTGAATGCGTTTTCGCAGCTCTCGTGAAATTTGATTATGCCGCTTTTGATGCAGGCCCCCGTGAAGCGAATGCCGTCCAGCACGGCGTTGTTTGCTTTCCATACAGAAAACTTTCCGTGCCGCCGGATGCACTCGGCAAAGGACGCCGCAGACGGGTCGAGCACGACGCGCTCAATACGGTATCCGTCCGCAAACGCCTCTAAATCCTGATAATATTCTTCGTCGGTCTTCTGTCGCCCGCTCTCGCGTCCGCTGTGGTAATATTCCTTCTCCATGACGGCCTTGCCGCCATATTCCCGCCACAATGCAAAGACGGTAGGGTTCTGTGTGCCGTAGTCCGATGAGATCCAGTACCGCCCCGGCCCGCCCCGCTCACTCGTGATGTTTCTGGCCCGATCAAACATCGGGTAAACCAGACCCTCGGCGATTCTCCAGAGGCCGAGAATATACCGGTCGTAATAAACCGTCCCTTCGTATTCTTTTTTCAGGTTTTCTTTAAAAGATTCCGGCAGGAACGGATTGTCGTCGATCGTATATGTCTGGCTGAAAATATCCGCGTTGCTATCGAGGAATTTTTTCAGCCAGTGGTCAGGATATTGCGGATTGAACGTCCCATCAAAGCAAGAATACTTTTTGTCAAGGCGGCTTTTCAGCAGCGCGAATACTTCTTCCGACCAGTCAGCCACTTCGTCCCCATAGCAATATTTAATCGACGCACCGCGAATCTTGGAAACTTGGGAAACCTTCTCTGCTCCGAGGCAGTAACATTTCTCTCCGAATATCCATGCCGTATTGTCGCTTGAGATCGTGCCGACAAGCTCGTCCCCGTAAATGTTCCGCATCGGCTCCAGCACATTTCGCTCAATCGTGGATTTTGTTACGCCGAGAATGACGGCCAGCCCATCTTTTCCGATTCGCTCACGAATCCGGATCGGTATGATCCATCGAAAATCGAGGTAAGTCTTCCCGCTTCTGGTGGCTCCGCCCTTGAAGTTCCAACGATGCGTCCCGTATTTTACAAATTCACGTTGTTTCGGACTTAACAGCATCTTGGAACTCCTTCAGCATCGAATCAAGCTTCTCCATTGTCGTCCTGTTGCGGTCGGAAGCTGCCGCGTAGCGTTTCATAAGGCTGTCACCAGCTTTCAGCCGGTCGGATAGCGATGCGTCCATGCCGAACTGGTCTTTGATCTCCCCGCGCATGACCGCAGTGTAAAATTTCAGAATTTCGTTTGAATCCGCGACCTGCGCCGCTTCCTGTTCGTCCAGCCTGCGCTTTATATACGCAGAAATAGCTGGTTTTGATAGGTTTTCTGCCGCAATCACTCTGCATGATGTTTCTTTGTACCCGGCCTTTTTCGCTGCTTCTGTCGCGTTTCCGGATTTCAGATATTCTTCGCAGAATCGTCTCTGCTTCGGCGTAAGCTTTTCATCCGCCATCGCTGTAAAGCCCGGCCAGCAGCTTCACCACATCCGCAATCTGGTACGTTTCCAGCAGAGTGACGTTCTTCGGCTTTTCATCAGGTCGATATTCGTAAACCATGTATTTCGTCACCATCCTGTCGTTTTTCGCGGAATAGATCTGCATTTGATTGATTTTTATTTTGATTCCGTTGTACAAGAGCGCTGTTTGCAGCTTGTGTGCAAGGGCGCGCAAACTCGCCATAGCCGCTCCTTTCTGCCTCATTCTTTCGTTCTCGTGTCTCCGTGTGTGAATAAATATATTTATTCACACCGGAGAACACGAGAACAGGAGGAGGAGGTTTCCGCAGAACGCTGCGGTGCCGATGAAGAAGGGCGTAGAGTTGATCTCTACGCCCTTATAGTAAATGTTAAATTTGGCTCTGGGACGCAGACTTTTTCACAAAAGCCCTCTTTTTTGCCCCACAAGGCGAATAAATTGCCTGTGCCACTCCTGCGCAGTGCGTTCGGACACATAAACCGCCATCGCAGCGCCCTGTAAGGTGTGCGTCCGCTTCCAAAGAACCAAGTCTATGAGCCGGAGTCGCTCCGCGCCGTCAACGAGCCGTTCCGTCTCTGCGATTGCATCCTCAACGGCAGCGCGCTCGGCCCTCGTCATCAGCCCGCCGCCCTTATAGCTGCGGATCATCCATTTTGCATAGGGCCACCAGCCGTATCGCGGCGTGCTCATTTGAAAACTCCCGCGTCTTCATCGTCGTACTTTGCGCCCTTAATCTGTTCCATCGTCTACGCCCTCCATCATGGCCTTGATTTCTACGGCATTTGCCTTGATAATGTCCAGCACGATATCGCTCTGGATATGGTGGGCAAACACGGCCTTGTCCTGTGCGTCCGCATGGTAGTAGCCCGTAAGCGTATTTCCCGCTTCCGTTTTTGCCACAATCGCGATTGCAAGCGGCTTGGATTTATAGAGCGCTTGCAACGCCTTTTCCAGCCACGCCGCATATTCCTGCTCTGTGATTCCGCTCATCCGTAATGATTCCTCACTTCCCGCTTTGCGCGGTTCGCATCGTGCAGCGTCCGCATACAGCCCCGTGTCGTTGCATATCTCGCCGCGTCCTTCGATTGCTCCTGCTTGTACCTGTCCGCCTCCCGGCGGAATGCTATGTATCGGGTGCAGTCCGTGTGACAGCCGGTGTGCCTGTCCGCACAGCCTTTGCACGGAGCCTGCACCGGTGTAAGCCCTAGATTTCCCTGCATTCGTCCACCCTCACACATACGCGCTTGCCGCCCACCTCGACGACATAGCCCGTCCGGTTTGACCTGTATTTGTATTTCTCGGCGGGATAGACCCGCCCGCAGACAGGCCGCATTTCTGGATATACCGGGATCGAGCACGTGATCAGGATCCGCACGCGCTCCGCCCGGCCCATCACAGCTTCCCTATGTGCCGTCCATGCGCACGCCTCGCTGCAAAAATTGTATTTTGCCTTGTACTTCGATGGAGCCCGCATAAACGTTTTCCCGCAGGTGTCGCACGTCAGCTGCATCGGCGGGCTCGGAGGCTTTCGCTGCGCCTTGCTCATAGCTTTACCCCCTTGACGTACTTATCAAAATACGTCACGGCGACAGCCATCGCCGCCCACATATCCGCAGAGAAGCCGTAGAAGAAGCCGGGGGCTTTCTTCGTGCCCTTGCCGAAACTCGGCTGACCGGGCGCGTAGCGGTCGACGAGGGCCTGCCGGATGTTTGCATCTTTGGCAGATAGCGAACCGCACAGATCCAGCTTTTCTTCCCGGCGGTAGATCCTCTTCGGCTCATATCCGCCAGACCTCAACGCGATTTCCCAGAATCGCCCGATCCAGACGCAGGTGTCGAACACCTCTTGCCCGACCGTCATGCCCATGCCCGCGATCATCTCAATCGCGACGTCTATGCAGTTCGCATAAAGCTTCCGATCCAGCATATCAGTCACTGCCGGATTCTCGATCTTCCCGGCCTCCAGCACGCGGCGAATTTCTTCGCCGTCGTGCTCAACGATGACATATCCAGATTTGGTATTGCCGGGGTCAATCGCTAGAATCGTTCCCATCTGGCCACCTCCTTTGTTCAAAGTCTTTGCACTCCTCTCCGGAAAAGTACATCCGTTCCAATTCCTTCTCCGAGAACCGTTCGGCCTTGTGCTTCAAGCACCGGTACGGATAAACGTAGTTCTTTCTGTATTCCAGATTTTTGCAAGTCAAGCAGCAATCCTGCATCAGCTTTCCTCCTTTCGCGCTTCCACGAGCAAACCGCAGTCCGCTCATTTGGCAGCTCCATCCATCTTCGCCCCGCAGTTGGGGCAGTATTTGTAATTCAGCAAGCTCACGTCATCGTCCGTCTCAAAGCACCACTCTTCGCTGCAAAGGGAGCACTGGATTGTTGTGAGGCTATTCCAGTCATCATCTGCTCGCAGCCATTCCCCATGCACCACCTCCGCAACGTCGGCGGCGGGCTGACGCAGCAGGAGCGTTTTCACCCGCTGCGGTGTCCAGCGCGGATTTTCCGCGTTGCAGGCTTCAAAGTCTTTCAGCGCCGCCTCGCGGCTGATGTATTCTTCAGGCATGGTTTACCTCCCTCAACCAAAGTTCACTTGCCTTCATCTCTCCCGCATGGAATGCAGATTCCTTCGTTATTCCGCCCTCGTTCATTTTCTTCCGCAGCAGCTTCGCGTACAGGGTGATCGTCAGCGTGTCCTCTACCACACCGGCGTTTGTCTTCCAGCGCGGCTTTGCCATCAGCCCCCAGTTTGCATGGTTCCGGCTCGTGCCGATAGACATGAGGATCTTTCTTGCGCGTTTTCTGGTCATGCCTTGCCCTCCGTTTCCTCGGCGGAATTGCGCGTCAGTACCCACAACTCCCCGGCTCTCTTGAGCCAGTAGAGCCAGTCCGCCATAATTGCATCAATCACCGCAGCCGCCTTGTCATGCGGCATGGCGAGAATCGCCTCCGAGGAAAGCTCCGTCGTATTATCTTCCATCACGGATTCATACAAGCGGCTACGGATTGGGATTCTGCAATACTTTTCCTGTCCATCAATTGTCCCACGGATTACTCCCTGGTTGCTCATGCCTTTCCCTCCATTTCCTGCAAAGCCTTCTCGGCTTCTTTGTGGCTCAAAAATATAGTTTTTCCTATGGAACTTTCCACGCATGGGCAGAACGGGTACGTTTCAATGTCCCACCGTCCCTGTATTGCGAAGTATTTCATACTCCCGACTCGGTGCTCGAAGATTTCTCCGGCGAACACTCTGTATAATATATCGCCCACCTTGCACGGCAGCACGACCACGCGCCCGTCCTTGTCGGCCTCGGCAAGCTCTACGAGCCTGCTGATTGGCGTATTGTTGAGCGTTTCGAGATCAACCATGTGCTTTGCGGCCAGCGCAAGCTTAACCGTTTCCACTGCTTCCGGTTCAAGCCCCGTGTCCTCGTAGGCTTTCAGACGTCCGTACAGATCACGGACCATCTTGCGGAAAATATCCTTGCCAAAGCCGTTGCTCGTTGGGCCGTTGATCAGCACGTTGAGCGTGCTGTCCCGGTTCTGCTTCCAGTCGATTTCCTTTCCGCCGATCACGGCGTGCAGAAATCGGTCGGTATTCGGGTCTACGTTGATATTAGATCTTGTCAGCCGTCCCATAGTTCTTCCTCCACATACCGCCAGCTCTGCGGCGGGCGGGTGATTGGCTTGGTTTTTGCCTTGAGCGCTACCTCTACCTCATTTGGCACAGCGTAAAATTCCCGCAGTTCGCGCGGAGTATCGTAAATTCTGAGGTTGGAAATGTGCCAGCCGTAGCCAACCGCAGCGCCGAGATACTGGTGTAGCTCCGCAGGCTCCAGGCAGGTCGGCCGTGCAATGTCCGATGGGATTCTTCCCGCGCCGTCAATGCTGATGATCTCATCGCATACAAACTCACCGTTGACTTTGCCGTTTCCGCATTTGTAGATATAGCACTTAAACGGCGGGTTCATCTTCGGGCGCGTCTTGCGCACCTCAATGGTCTTCTGCCCGTTGATGATCTTCTCGCACCACTCCGGGCGGATGCTGATTAAAACAGCTTTACTCATGCTTACCTCCTTCCTCCGTCGCTTCCGGCAGCGGCATCCAGTGGGTAACTGCACAGTCTACCGGATTGTTGTACACATCGTCCGGATTAAACTGTCTGTTCTCCCACCAGCCCTCCGGGATGTAGTAATCATCCGCCTCCTCGTCGTACAGGCCATAGCAGTAGATGTCGCTCCAGTTCCACGCACTCTCCTGCGTCAGTAACTTCCCGTCCTCGTAGATAGCCGGTATCACGAAAATGTATCCGTTTCGATTGCAAACTGCCAAAACATCTGTCTCTGGTTTCGGCAACCGCTCCGTCACCGGAATCCACCTCTGTTTCTCCCGCAGCGCCGCGTTCTCGGCGGTCAGGCGCTCGATCAGGTCGGCGGCGTGCAACCCGAGCCGCTCTTTGCAGTTAAGCTTACACGGAAGCGGATCTTCTTCCGTCATATTTTTCGCTTTACAATCACTGCATACTCCGAAGCCAAAGCAGCAGCGCAGAGATTCTATCGTTTCTTTGTAGTTCATAGTGTTACATCCTCCATTCCTTCAAGAACCATTTGTCCCGGCAGCACGCCGTCCTCCAGACTCCAGTGCAGGACGTCTTCGCCGGTCTGCCAATCGCACGGCAGGCCGCGGCTGCGGCGCTCCTCGATCATCCGGCCATAAGCCCGGATGTAGGCATCCCGGTATCCGGGGTAGCGCGCGAGCTGCACCTTCCGGTGCTTGCCCGCCATCGGGCAATTGATGCAGCCCACGCGATCTTCGCCGCAGGCGTAAAGCGGATTCATACAGATCTTTTCTGCTGCGCAGTAATCCCAGATGGATTCGGTTGGCCAATCGATAATCGGATTGATTGTCCGCGTCCCCTTGAGCTGGCAGTTTTCCATCATCATTCGGCTTTCGTCGTTGTCGTTCATCAGTATCAACCGCTTGGATTTGTCCCTGTGCAGGGTCTCCATAACGCCGCGGGATTTGCGCTTTCGCGACTCGGCCCACCGGATGCCGGTCGCGATCCACCTCCCGCGGCCGCTGGTCTCTTTGAGCGCCGCGCAGCAGTAGCGCATAATGCGTGTCGGCGGCACCAGCTTCAGCGGGATTAGTCGCCACATGGTCATGTACGTCCCATCCGGCTGCTTGTGCTTATCGATATCGCACGGTACGCCCGCCAGCTCCAGCCTTCGGAATGTTTCCCGCACATGCCAGACGGTCTCCGGCGCATCAGCTGTCGTCAGCGAGTGCAGCACCTCATACGGAATTCCTGCCGCGCCCGCCAGATGCAGCAGCACGTCCGAGTCCTTCCCCCCGGAATACGTGATCACCAGCGGCTGCTTGTACAGGCGCAGGCTCATATCCGATGCCATTTTCAGCCGCTCAATTGCGGCTTGCTCTATGTCCATCGGCCCAGTTCCTCCCTCAGTGCCCGAAATATCGGGTATGCCTGCTGCGGCACTACAGCGTTTCCGAGGCATTTCAGCCTGTCCACCCTGGCGGGAATCCCATGAGCCACTCGACCCACATCGGGTTCAGCTGTCCAGCAACGTCCGTCCGCAAGCTCCTGTGATTGTCCCCACCGTGCGTCCCCTGCGCATCCGCTGCACATGGCGTCGTAAACAGCTTCACTGCATTCGCCAGCTGGCGCACGTGATGGTTGTTCCCCGGCGCCTTCGGCTGCGTCAGGTGTTTCAGGCTGTTTGCGCCCTTGCAGTCCCGAGCCGTCGGCGTCGGCCACAGGCTCTTCCCCTCCTGTACAGCTACCCAGTCCCGCAGGTTGCACGGCTGCTTCCGTCCTGTGCGCGATACCGTCATTTCCTTCTTCAGCGCTTCCGGCGATTTCGGCGGAAGCGCATCCATCGTGTTCGGCGTCGGTCGCAACGAAAAACACTCTCGATCTCCTGTGCCAAGCTCCGACAGCCGCAGCCTCAAAATTAAACACGACGACGTGATAGCCAGCACGCTCCAGATCCTTGACCACCTGCCCGGCGGCAATCTTGATGATTCCAGGAACGTTCTCACCGACAACGCAACGCGGGCGCAGCTCGGTGATAACTCGTAGCATCTCCGGCCAGAGGTATCGATCATCCCCTTTACCCTTTTGCTTTCCAGCCACGGAGAAGGGCTGGCAGGGGAATCCCCCAGAGAGAACGTCAACTGTTCGCAGTCCTGTCCGCTCATAAAAACTCTCCTTTGTCAACGTTCGGACATCACGCCAGCGCGGCACGTCCGGCCAGTGCTTTTCCAGCACCTTCGTCGGGTAGTCGGCAAACTCGCACTGTCCGACGGTTGTAAATCCCGCCCACTCGGCAGCCAGATCAAGCCCGCCGATCCCGGAAAACAGGCTCAGATGCGTCAGCATTTTGTTTCCTTCCCCGTCGGCGTAAGCTTGGCCAGCATGATCTGCCCCAGATCCGCCACATACACCAGCCGCCCATGGCTGTACACCATCAGCTTGTCGCCCTGGATCTCCATCCGGTCTGCTTCGATGTTCGTCAGATCGTGGCAGCAATCGCAAACAAATCTCATGCCTTATCCTCCTTGTTTTCCGCAAGCATTCGCTCGACCGCCTCCAGCTGGAACGCATCAAGTTCGTCCCCGTGGCGCTGCACGCCTTGCTGCAATCGGGCAGCTCCCTTTGACACCGGCCCCATCACCCTGTCCACAGCTGCACGTTCCAGCGGGTTCAGCTCGTCATGATGCCCCTGCACGGCGTAGCCTGGCTTTGCAGCGCGGCCGAGCGCCGCAGGGCGTGCGCTGGCCTCTTTCAGCCAGTCGAACACGATCCCCTTGTAATTTGCGGCCATAGAGCGGGTTATCACGTCGATCATGGCAGCCTCGCCATATTCCTCTGCGGCTTTCGTGATCTGTGTGACAAGGCTTTGCAGGCCAACAGGCTTATACTCCTCCCGTCGTTCGCCCTTGTATGCCACCCATTTCTCAACGGATTCGCGCAGTGTGGGGGGAAGGGGGGAAAGAATACTGTCCATGTCCTTTTCCTTTGTCCTTTTCCTTTGTCCATAGCTTTTTTTGCTTTCCTCGGAAAGCATTTGCTTTTTTTGCTTTTCGTTGCTTTCGTCAAAAGCATTTGCTTTTTCGGATTCAGGCCGACCGCCCTGCTTTCCTGCCTCACTTCTGGACGCGGAGACGGCTTTTTGAGCCGCTACGGATTCGTCAATGTCCCGTCGAATCGCAGGCCAAATGAAACGCTCACTCCCGCTGAACTCTGGCTCTGCTCCCGACTCGCGATAATCCATCGCGGCCAGCACCAAGCGCCCCACCTCAGCGGCACTGTACGCCTCGAAATAGCTCCTGTAACTCAGCCACAGCTTGACGTATTCCTTTTTCTCTCCCATCCGTCAGCCCTCACTTTTCGGCTGACAGGTAATAAGCAGTTGATCGCGCCGGTCAACAAGTTTTGTCAGGACTTCGAGCTCTTCCACAGTCACGTTGTAAAAATTGATCTCATTCTCAACTTCCACGCAGCCTGTAACAAATTCCTCAATGCAAACATCAAAAAGCATCGCAGTGTCCTCCATCAGAACGGAAGCTCGTTTTCATCGCCGATCTCCATCTGCGGCATATCCGGCGAAGAGAACGGAACCGGCGTTGTGCTCGGCAGCGGCTTGAACTCCGAAGAGGCCGGTGCAGCGGTAGAAGCATTCTGCCCGTCCCGCTTGCTGTCGCCGAAATATACGCTTTCTGCGACGATCTCTGCCGTTTTGCGCTTGTTTCCGTCCTTGTCTTCCCAGTTGCGGATCTGCAAACGGCCAGACACGACGGCCATGCGACCCTTGGAGAAATACTTGCTGACAAACTCAGCTGTATTCCGCCATGCGACAACATCAATAAAATCCGTTTCCTTCTCCGCGCCCTGCGCCGCGAAATCGCGGTCGCAGGCAAGCGTGAAGGATGCAACAGAATTTCCGCTTTGCGTCTGCCGAAGCTCCGGGTCACGGGTCAGGCGGCCCATCATAACGATTTTATTCAGCATTCTTTTTCTCCTTTCCCTGCTTCTGTGCGCACGTCCAGCAGAGGCAGCGGCCAAACTTCTTGGCCGTCTGCTCCGCAATGCTCACGCCAGAATACATATGTCCGTTGATCATTTCGCCCACAATCTGCTGGCCGCAGACTGCGCAATTAAATGACATTGCAGCTGCTTGCGGCGCTGTTTTCCTCGCCTGCGCAGGCTGGCTTTTCGCTGTCCGGCCCGTTTCCTTTGCATATTCGTCCGTGTCCGCGTCCTTCGTATCGTCGATTGCAAAAAGGCCGTTCAGTGCGTACTTGCGGGCGTAAGAGCTGGCCGTACCTGTTACCTGCGGCTCGTCCATACCCTTCTTGCTTTCCGGCTCACGGGCAAAGCCATACGTCGTATACTCGCCCTCACCATCGGAAATCGTAGCTTTTGCCCTAACATAAATGCGGTTTCCGATCTCTACAATCTCGTCGGATATCGTCAGAATGCAGCTCTGCGCCTGAAGCAGAGGCTTCACAGCCTCCAAAATGCTTTCGCAGGAACGGTAGTTGTAACCGCCGAAGCTATTCTTCTTGTCCTTCGGCGCTTTTAGCTGCGCCTGAATGGCATTCAGCTTTTCTGTTAATTTCATTTGTTTTCCAAGTCCTCCTTCGGGTCATCAGTTTCGGGCGGTATCAGCTCGCCCGGAATCTCCAGCGGGCAATAATACCCGCGTTTCTGCCACGCCGGAATCAATTCCCCAGTCCGCATGCACTGCCGTCTGCTATAGGTTTGCAGCAGCGGGCAAATATCGCATTCGATATGCCCGGCTGGGAAGAAAATTGACACCCGGCATTCGCACGGTATGTATATCTCCTCGGTGCGTGTGGCCATCATTCCACCTCCACAAATTCCCCGTTCTCCAGCCGATACCAAGTATCAGGCTTGATCGTTTCGCCATCGACAATCGCTGCCTTGACAGCAATGATCGGATATGTATTTCCGTCCCACTCGCCGCGCTCGACGCAGCAGATCGCGCAGCCGAGTGCGCCCATTGCTTTGCATTCACATCCAGCCGCAAGAGCAACACCGGCTTTTCCTGTGGCGGAGGCTGCGCCCTGATCGCCTGTGGCGGAGGCTGCGCCCTGATCGCCTGTGGCGGAGGCTGCGCCCCGATAGCCTGTGGCGGAGGCTGCGCCCTGATCGCCTGTGGCGGAGGCTGCGCCCCGATAG
>ERZ1027056.747-NODE-747-length-12433-cov-4.086686_pt1 | contig 12433 bp, 8 predicted proteins | sample MGYA00519427_ERZ1027056 | MGnify/ENA primary metagenome ERZ1027056 (study PRJEB26926, sample SAMN06164570) | human gut metagenome | biome: ENVO:00009003; feature: ENVO:2100002; material: ENVO:00002003 | host: Homo sapiens | place: USA | collected 2012 ... | reverse complement strand
TCGGAGATGTGTATAAGAGACAGTCCTCTATGAAGTGGATACAGAAAATGAGCGGCTGGCCCTCCACTCCATTGACATCTTTGCAGATGGCCGCACCCGCAACATCCCTGCCCTTTACGACGGCGCCATCGAGATTACACCGATCCCCACCGTGGATGAGTTGAACGCCCATGTCTGGGGCGAGGAGTTCCACGCCTGCATCATAGAGAAGGCGGAATTTGAGGCCATCTGGGAAACTCACACCTATGATGGAGCGTTAAAGTAGCCAGGAGGAGACACTATGAACAAACCTATAAAAGCCAAAAATCTGCCGTTGTTCTCCATCATTGACCTGGACCAGCTGCGCCGGGAAAACCATCTGGAGGGCACAGAAGTAACAGACTTTTTCACGGCAAGGGATGGAAAAGTCTATCTTCTCATGGAACAGCCGTCCGAAACACAGGGTAAGGACTGGCTCAGCACTCCTTCCACCTATACCGCAGTGGAAATCCAGCTGGATTGGGCGGAACAGCGGGTGCTGGAAACGACGCTGTTTCCTCTTGGCCTCTTGAAGTTCCAGTTTCATTATTTGCGGCCCGCAGGTGATCACTTCCTCCTGCTGGGGGCAAGATGCGCCTATCGGGAAAACGGCCCCGACCAGAACGCCTGGATCGTCAGCCGGGACGGAGCTGTGCTGTCCCGTTTCTGCCTGGGGGATGGCATTCAAGACTGTGTGGTAAAAAAAGATGGCACCATCATTACCAGCTACTTTGACGAAGGTGTATTTGGTAATTACGGTTGGGATGAACCTTTGGGTGCTTGCGGCCTGATTGCATGGACATCGGAGGGAACTCCTCTCTGGAAGAATGAGAACTATTCCATCTATGACTGCTACGCCATCAGCCTGGACGAAGAAGAAAACCTGTGGTTTTATTATTACGATGAATTCCGGCTGGTGCGGACGAACTTCAAAGAGGACTTTGTATTTGAACTGCCAATCGAAGGAAGCGGAGCTTTTTCTGTTGCCCCGTCCGGCAATACCTTCCTGTTTCAAGGCGGATACCAGCAACGGGATAAATTCTACTTCCTTACCGCTCATGGTGATCACCTTGGGAAAAAACAGGAGGCTATTCCCACCTGTGACGGAAACAAGGTCGCTGTGGAGCAGTGCAGCCTGCTTCGCAGCCGGATGTTGTTCCTTGGAAAAGATGGTGTGCTCTATGGAGGTATTTGGGGGAGCGATGGCCAATGAAACAGTCTGATATTTATACCGAGGCTCTGACCTGTCTGCGCTCCATCCTTCTGGCAGACCATCCAGAGTTCCAAAACTGGATCGACTGGTTGGAGCGGGACATTCAGGACTGGAACCAGCGGCGGGAGGTTGCCCACCATCTTCGGGCATACGGAGGTATGGGCTCGTTCAACGACCTGCCCAGTATGCGTGGAAATCACGACTATATTTTCGACTTTCTCAAGTCCGTGTGCTATGCCTTCGGCCATCTTTATGGCAAACGGGAAGGCATTTCTCCGGAGGCATTGATGGAGGAGTGCCTGCACGATGTAGAGCAGGCAGCCTATCACCCCCATAAGGCACTGAACCAAGCCATTGCCCAGCACTTGATGCAGGGCGATTTGCAAGAGAATCTGGATCGGCTGTAGGAGGACAAACGATGGTTCAAGCGTGGCGCAAGGTGGATTTTGGCACTGGAACAGTCACCTTTTTGGATGACACACAAAAAGAAGATATGCTGCAAGTGGAATATCCAAACGGATTTTTACTGGATATGGGCTGGTATCAGGACAGATACATCATTTCTATCATTCATAATTTTGATTGGACGCATCCAGTCAAGCGGTATGAAACGGCAGACGGAAATCAGCTTCCCGCGCTGTTGACAGAGGCAGTTCGCTTTGTAGAAAAGAAATCGCGGACTGCCGAACGGGAGAAATCAGAGGTGAACATGATGCAGGTAAGAAAATTGGAGGGATACCGTGACAAAATCAAGGCCGCTTATGAAGCAAGTGCCTTCACAAAGGGTACCTGCCCAGAACCGGAGGATGCTGTGAAACGATTTGAAAGCAGGTATACTCCCATCCCAGCAGAGTACCGCTGGCTGCTTTTGAACTTCGGCGGCTGCTATTTGGCGGAGCCGTGGATCTTCACACTGAAAGAGTTGGAAGAAGCCTACCCGATTTTTCAAGAGGCTTATGAGGATTACATGAGCGAATATGACCACGGCCCCACCTTTCCAATCGGAGGCTTGGGTGACGGGAGTATCGTATTTATCGACTTGGAGAGCGGCAGAGTCCGGGGCTATAACCGTGACTATGCCGATCTGGAGGAGATTGCCGAGAATTTTTCCAGCCTGCTCCTGGGCCTTGTGGAACAGGCATTGGAACTGGGAAACCTGTGCAAAGAATTGTGAGGTAAGCGTATGGCAAAGGACATCAGGGAGTGCCTGCTGGAGCAGGTAGGAAAATTTCATCAGTGGCAGGAAATCACTTATCCCGGAAAAACCACCGAGGAGATCGGCGGTGCATGGGAGGTCGATTACCCTGCGTGGAATGATATATTTGATGCCTTTTGCCATGTGTTGACCCAAATGGATGCAGAAACAGCAGACAGCGTCCTACTGGATGAGATGGTCTATCTGATCGCCAGGGACAACGAAGCGGAGGGGTTTATACAGGAGACCACTTCCCATCCACAATGGTTTGAGTGCCTCTGCCGCAGGGCCGCAGCCTCCAATGAGAATGAGGCCAAGTGGCAGTTTGCCGCATATCTGTCAGAATGTCCGTGCAGCCAGGAAGTCAAAGACATGATCCTGGACTTCGCAAAGGACCCCAATGAATATGTGAGCCGTCGGGCGCTTTTGGCGATGCCCGCTCTGCGTCCTGACTGTGTGGAACAGTTCGCTCCGCTGTTTTGGGAGCGCAACTGTTACTCTCCTGAACTTCAGGAATACCAGCGGATCGCCGTTCTGGTCTCACTGGACGCCATCCATTCCGACCTGCTTCCACAATACTTGGAACGGGCCAAGCAGGATGGTCGGAGCTATCTGCTGGAACACGCAAAACGAATCGAAGGAGGACTTGCCATGAACGAAAAACTGTCCCGTCCCCAATTCAATCAAATGGATACAACCGAGAAGCAAACGCTGATGGAAAGCTTGGCTGATCGTTATGATATGACCTTTCTCGGTCTACATACCTTTGACCACTGGGGCCAGAGCTGCACCACCGGCATCTTCAAGAAAGATGGTCGGGAGTTCGTCTTTGTCCCCGGCGATACCGTCACCCTGGGCTGGGAGCAGTTTGCCGAGGGACTGAATCAGGAGAGCCGGGAGGAATTGGAGTATCTGTTCCGGGAATGGGAAATGGAACCGCAGAACCCGGAGGAGATGATCCGGGAAAGCATGGCTCCCGTCCGGCAAGCGGCCATTGGCCCCATGCTGGTGGGCCGGGAGCTGGAGGAAATTAACTGGGAGCCAGTCAAAATGGATGATCCCAGACTGACTGTCCACCCTGACTGGCTGAAGGAATTCCGTGATTTTGCCTGGAGTGACAGCAGCAGTCTTACCTTGCATCAGTCGGCCCGCATTGAGCGGACGGAAAAGGGCTTTCAGATCTGTATCTATAACCACACAGACTACGATGCGCTTCTTGCCATGCTGGAAAACAGGGGCTTCTCCCTGCCCACGGCGGACGAGTGGGCCTACCTGTGTGGCGGCGGGTGTCGGACCCTGTTTCCATGGGGAGATGGGTTAGACTACTCCATGCGTCTGCACTGGTTTGAGAACATGGATGAGGATGAGAACCGGCCCTATGACATGGAGGAACCCAACTTCTTCGGCCTGTCCATCGCCTACGATCCCTATATGCGGGAAGTGGTGCAGGCTGATAGGCTTACCACCTGCGGCGGCGATGGCGGGTGCAATATCTGCGGTGGGCTGGGCCCATTTCTCGGTTTCCTACCCTGTTCGCCCCACTGTAAGCCAGAAGTGCAGGAGGACAATGAACTAAACGGAGATTATGACTTTTATCGGCCTATCATTCGGTTGGAGAACTATGATTGACAATAGAAGCTTGATACGAAATAAAGAAAGAGAGGTGCCGACATGGGAGCATGGGGCATAAAAGCATTAGAGCGTGACGAAGGGTTGGATGTACTGGACATCCTCAAAAATGAATATGTACCGGAGCATCCGGTAATGGATCTGGGCGAGATGATCGAACTGATGAAAGAGGAAGTCATGCTGGGATCTGACTTCTCACAAATCGACTTCCTCTTTGACAATACTGCGATGGCTCTGGCGGAGCTGTATTTCCAATGGAAGGATAACGGCAAGCTGGACTACGATCATGAAGAAGCTATATGGGATAAAGTCACCGGTTTCACAGCATCCAAAGAAGCCCTTGCTTTCCTGCTGCGGCAGCTCACCGACATCAAAAACGAGGTGCCGGACGAGGACGGCATCCGTGAGATTGTGGATCTTTGGAAGAACGAGGACAGCGGTGAGATCGCTCCTGCGTGGTTGGAACACTTGAATCAGCTCATTGATCGACTGGATTCAGAACAGGAGGCACGACAAATGTATATCAAAAAATACTGGGGCAACTTTATTGGCGGTTCCGATGACAGTCTGAACCTTGTGGCATTTTTAGAGGATCAGAAAAAGGAGGAGATCCCCCTCAGCGAGATTTTCGCCAAGATCGGTCTGGACAAGCAGAGCTGGGACTTCCGCCAAACCGTGGAGTATCTGGAGTTTACACACTCCGATGGCGTGGAGATGGACTTCCACTTCGCCATTGATGTGGTCACCGATCTGGCCGCCATCCTGCTGGAGTGCAGCGTCAGCGGCAGTGTGAACCTCCAAGATCTGGACGAGTACAACACCCCTGCCCGCCACATCCGCATCACCGTCACGCCAGAGGAGCATGACGCCATGAACAAGGCACTGGCGGATTTTGCCCAGAACCCGCTGGAATATGACCTCAGTGAGATGATGGACAACGAGGAGATCCAGGAGATGGCTCGGGATGTGGAGGCGCTGCGGAAGGAGCTGTACGAAGCCTCTGGCCGCAACCGGAACTACCATGTAAAGGCGGAAGATGTAAAAGATCTGCTCCCCGACTGGAAGGGTGCCGATGGCTGTATCGCCACCAACCGCATCACAGTGGAGGGCTGCAAGGTGGGCTACTGCTACAGGGAGGAGCCGGACGGCGGCTGGGACAGCGGCTGGCGCTTCACCGCCGGTGATGAGAGCGACGAGTACATGGACGACCCTAACAACGCCGGGATCTACAAGCTGAACACGATCTGCAATGACGATCCCGACATCATTCCTCTGCTGAACACCCCCGCTCCCTGCGCCTTTGAGCGGGATGAAAATGGCGTGTTCCAGCAGATCAAAGACTGGAAACCGGATGAGGACGAGGAGGACCCTGATATGGATATTTTGAAGCAGTGCCAGAAGTGGCATGAGGAGGACAAACACCAGAAAATCGTTGACGCACTGGAGGCAATCTCTGCCGAGGAGCGTACCCCGGAAATGGATATGGAGCTGGCCCGCGCCTACAACAATCTGGCGGACTCCAGCGAGCCGGAGGGAAGGAAGCTGCTTCACCAGGCACTGGAACTGATGCAGTCCCATGAGGAGGAACTGGGAGATACTTATTCCTGGAATTTCCGTATGGGGTATGCCTATTATTATCTGGATCAGGAGGGCCGCGCTCTGCGGCATTTTGAAAAAGCTCTGGAACTGCATCCCGGTGATGATCCTAAGCTCAACACCCGACAGGACATGGAGGAACTAATTGACTCGTGCAAGAAGGGTATTTCTCTGCCGCAGTTCTGGGAGTGCTTCCGGGAGCGGACAGAGAACTGTTGGGAAACCTTTGCCGAGATGGAAGCAGAATTGCGCCAGATGATGGATGAGGACAAAGATCACACCCGCGGCGCAGAACTCGTGGCCCAAATGGAAGGGGCTTTGAACCAGGCGTTTGACGAAATCTCCTTCGAGATGGGCTTCAATGGCGAAAAGCATGAGTTGATCCTCACCCCGGAGGGCGACAAGGTCAAGCTGTTTGAGCTGGTCTACTTCCAGAAGCACGCCCCCAAGGAGGTGCTGGAGCACTGGAACATCCTTGTGGGCCGTCAGCCCCTCCAGAACATCGGTCTGCGTACTGAGAATGGCTTGGACATCTCCGGGGATGATGTGCAGATCTGGCTGGAGGAGCAGGGTGAAAACAGCTTCGCCATCTCCGCCTACTGTGAAAAGCTGCTGCCTATGCTCCGGGATGAGGAAGGCCGGGCCTGGTGGATGCTCACCACCTTCACCGACCAAGTGCTGGGCGAGATCCCCCACATGAGATACATAGACAGCTTTGATGTGCTGGAGGAACCCAAGGCAGAGCCGTCCTTCCTCCTGTCCCAGCTGCCCGACAAACTGCGGGAGCAGGGCCTGGAGCTCTCCACCGACCCGGAAGCCTATCTGGAGAGCTACCTTGGTTACAAAATGGAACCCAAACAGGACCCGGACGCCGATTGGCGGCTGGATGTAATGGCCGGTTCCACCTGCTGTGTGCCGCTCATCAACGGCTATCTGAATGCCGACAATGATTTTATGGACGATCTCCATGCCGACGGCGCGGTGGCGGGCTTCTTCTGCTATCCCCTGGATACCCTGCGGGAGGAGGAAGGCAGTCAGAAAATTTTCGACTTCCGGGACAAGCTGGAGGAAGTGCTCACCGGCGGGGATGGTTCGGAAGTGCTCACTCTCACCGGCGGGGCTACCGGCCTCTACTGTGGCTATGTGGACTTCATCGCCTGGGACATCCAAGAGGCGCTGAACATGGCGAAAGAGTTCTTTGAAGGCACGGACATCCCATGGGCCATCTTCCACACCTTCCGCCGTGAAGCCGGTTCTGTACCCCTAAAGCAACAAGATGATGGGCCAGAAACTAAGAATCAGGATGACGAGTTGGACGAAACGCTGACGGGCATGGACTATATTCCTTATACCCAACAGAACGCCGAAGCATTCTTCGCTCAGCTGGAGCAGTGGAACGACGAAGACGAGTACACCCGCTGTATCCAGGCACTGAATGCCATCCCGGAGGACTGGAGGAACTATCGCACCGCCTACGCCTTGGCACGGGCGCTGGAAAACTACGCCATTATCGGGGACCATAACGAGGGCACCCCTCGCTATAAGGGAGACAAGGCCCTGTGCCGCGCCATCGAGGTGCTGGAGTCCGTCCGGGAGGAAGGCCAGGACAAGGCGGAGTGGAATATGCGGATGGCCTACGGCTATCAGTATCTCTATGGTCAGGAGGAAAAGGCCATTCCCTACGCCCAGCGGTGGGCAGAGCTGGACCCGGAGGATGAAAATGCCCCGGCGGTAATTCGGGAGTGTAAGGCGGAGATCCGGAAACGCCAGCGCAGCCGGAAGAAGAAGGCCAAATTCGTGCCCGGTGATACCCCATTTGAGGGCTTCGACCTCACCAACTTCTGGGATGATAATTGGTATGCACTGAAAGAATATGTCAGTGATCCGCCTTCCGATGAGCTGATCGCCAGCGTGGAGGAGGAACTGGGCTATAAGCTGCCCGCCGCCTATATCTGGCTGATGAAGCAGCACAACGGCGGCATTCCGGTGAATACCTGCTATCCCTGCGATGAGCCGACCTGTTGGGCAGAAGACCATGTGGCCATCACCGGCATTTTCGGCATCGGACGAGAAAAGAGCTGCTCCCTCTGCGGAGAGCTGGGCAGCCAGTTTATGATCGATGAGTGGGAGTATCCTGCCATCGGTGTGGCCATCTGCGACTGTCCAAGCGCCGGACACGATATGATTTTCCTGGACTACCGGGCTTGCGGTCCCCAGGGAGAGCCTGCGGTAGTCCATGTGGATCAGGAAAACGACTACAAGATTACCCATCTGACAGACAGCTTTGAGGAATTTGTCCGCGGACTGGAGCATGAATCCCTCTATGATCCGGATGAAGATGTAGAGGATCTTGAGGATGACGCCGACGAGGAGAAAACTGACCGTAAGGGCTCCTTTGCCGGGTCTGTGCTCCTCTCCAAAGCGGAATGGGACAAGGAGCAGTTGATCCGGAATCTACGGGAAGAATGGGGCATCGTAGATGAGGAGCCGGATGAGGGCGACGAAGATGTTGAGAACAGCGATGACGCTGTGGTAATGCGGGTCGGCAATATGATGCTGATCGTGACACTCTTCCACGGTCACATCCCGGACAATGAAGCTGAGATCAACGCCGAAAACAACTATATGTGGCCAGAGGCCGTAGAAGTGGCCAAAGCGCACAAGGCCCATATCATGGTGGCTGTGTTGGGCGAGGAGGAAAAACTGCTGGAACGCGGTAAGCTGTTCACCAAGGCGATGGCAGTGTGCTGCAAGCAGAAATACGCCACCGGTGTCTACACCAGCGGCGTGGTATTTGAGCCTCGTTTCTATGAGGGCCTTGCCGATATGCTCAAAAAGGACGAACTGCCCATCTTCAACTGGGTTTGGTTCGGCCTGTACCGGAGCGAGGGGGGCCTAAACGGCTACACCTACGGCATGGATGTGTTTGGCAAGGAGGAAATGGAGGTGTTGAACACCGACGCTGAGCCGGAGGAACTGCGGGACTTTTTGGCCAGCCTTGCCTCCTATGTGCTGGCGTGTGATGTGACGCTGCAAGACGGCGAGACCATCGGTTTTTCTGCGGACGATAAGCACACCATCACCCGCAGCCCCGGCGTCTCCCTGCCGGAGGAACAGATGACCCTGAAGATCGGTTACGAGCCTATAAAGGGAGATCCGGAGGATGACAGCTGCGACCACTCAGACAATGATGACACGCAGGATGAGGAAGAATTCAGTAATCCCGAAGTCTACACCGAGGAGGAGATGGAAGCCGTCGAGGAGCACATTGAGCAGTATTTCGGCAAGTTCGAGAATGTGTTCCATGAGCTGGTTTCTCCCGACATCCATGTGGACATCTGCGTGGTGCCGCCCTCTGAGGAGCGGGACTACTGCACCCTGGTCACCATGGGCATGGGCGCTCACCGGATGAATGTGCCGGAGGAACTGGCGGAATATAAGCTGGAGCGGGCGGAGCTGGCCATTGCCCTGCCTGCGGACTGGAAGCTGGATCAGGAGTCCATGAAAGACGAAAAGTGGTACTGGCCCATCCGCCTGCTGAAATCCTTGGCCCGCCTTCCCATTGCCAGCGATACCTGGCTGGGCTTTGGACATACCATGGATAACAAGGAGAACTTTGCGGAAAATACGAAGCTGTGTGCCGCCATTCTCACCGGCCCCCAAAGTACAGAGGAGGGCGGCGAGGTCTGCACCCTGCCGGGCGGCGAGGAGGTCAACTTCTATCAGGTCATTCCGCTTTATGAGGACGAGTTGGACTATAAACTGGAACATGATGTAGACGCTCTGCTGAACAAGATGAGGGGGATCAGTTTTGTTGTAAACCCCACTCGTCAGAATGCGATCACCCGTGGCACCCTTTCCAATGATGATTTTGACGGTGAGATGGACGACGCTTCCTATCACCTTGAGAGCATTGAGGAGAAGGAACTGCCTATTGACCCCATCAATGCTTATAACCACATGGCCATCTACTTGCGCTGGTGCATGGAGCACGACCTGATGGGCGAGGACTTCCTGAAAGAATACAGCGAAGTGGCCAAACAGGTCAAAGCCGACCCTGCCAGCGTGGATCTGCGGGAGTTTATCCGGGATGAGCTGGACGGCTGTCTGTTCTCTGTGCTGTTCAATCAGCAAGGCCGTGCCTTTGCAGGCTATTACTACGGAGAGGGCGACAGCCCCTACTATCCTGCCGATGTTGACGACAACGCCCTCCGCTTCTTCGGCCCGGAGCGGTATCACTCTGATGAGTTCCAGGATGAAGCCTACCTGTTCATCCCCTTTGACGAGGACTACTATCAGGCTATGGCAGAGGTGATCGAAGAACGCTTTGAAAACTGGCAGGGACAGGACTTCGACGAGGACACGCTGGAGCCTTCCGAGGTGGCTCATGCCATCATGGAGTATCTGGACTGCGAGTGTACCTATTTCCCATCCATGGCAGATGATGACCCCATCATGTCGGCATACAGCTACGCCCAGCGGCTGGGGGTACGGGAGGGCTTTGTTCCCGTACTTATCCAGGCGGATGATGAAACGCTGTTGGAATGTCTGGTAATGAACGCCGACCCGGAGCATGATGCGGACTGCTATGAATTTGACCTCAAAACAGTGGAGGAGTATCGAAAGAAGATGCTCTCCGCTCCCATCAAGGACGGAAAGGCGGTTCTGGAGGAATTGACCGGCCAGCGCAAAGAAGAAGCCGAGGAGGATGATATGGACTGGGAGGAGGAAATTATTGGTGAGATAGACGGCGGTATCAACAACGACCGCTTCGCAAGTTATTGGGATTCTGATACCAATATGACCGTTCCGCTAATTCTGGCTAAAATTCCGGTAAAGAACCCCTGGGAGATCTTCGCCTACCTGCCCTTTGGAAATTGGAATGAGTGTCCCGACACACCGGACCTGATGGCAGTGGCGAAATACTGGTTCGAGCAGTATGACGCGGTGCCTGCCGCCATGAGCCACGATGAGCTGGAGTTTCTGCTCCCGGCTCCTGTCCCCAAGGAGAAGGCCATAGATGTAGCTGTGGAACAATACGGTTTTTGTCCTGATTTGGACCAAAATGCAAGTATTGGCACTTTGGCTGATACTATACACCAATCCACCGTCTGGTATTTCTGGTGGGATTGATGGGAGGTGCGACCAATGACAGAATATCAGAAAACCTATATCGAACTAAAAAAACAGTTTGTTGCGACCAATGAAGGTCCAGACAATGTCCGCGCTCTATATACCTTCAAGGAAGAACTTGAGCAGAGTGAGGATCAGCAGGCCAAGGAAGTGCTGGTGGATGTGTATGATCTACTGGACTTCAAGAAGGATGCCTATGAACTGCTCTGCCAAATCGGAAATCGTTCCGATAAAAAGACCCTCAAGCGGCTGGGCACGCTGAAGGACTATGCGGAAAACTGGGGCAATCATTATGCTCTCCCCAAGCCCAAAACGCCGGAGGAAAAGCAGAAAGAGAAGGAACGGCAGGCCCAGCTGGGCCTGCCCGCCTTCCGGTATCACCCCAATCCTCTGGAAACTGGGGCTTTTGAGGAATCCGCAGACGGCGTTGTCTGCGACTGCTGCGGCAAGACGACCCATATTTTCTATACAGCCCCCTTTTACGCTGTGGAGGATATTGCATATCTGTGCCCAGAGTGCATCGCCAACGGCGAAGCAGCCCGGAAATATGACGGTAGTTTTCAAGATGATTTCTCTGTGGATGATGGTGTAGACGATCCGGAGAAGCTGGACGAGCTGATCCACCGCACCCCCGGCTACTCCGGCTGGCAGCAGGAATACTGGCGCGCCCACTGCGGCGACTACTGCGCCTACCTGGGCCATGTGGGTGCCAGGGAACTGCGGGCCCTGGGTGTGCTGGAGGAGGTACTGGACGATCCGATGTGGGACGATGAGCAAAAAGAAATGATCCGGGAATCTGTCAATGGCGGGCATCTGCAATGCTATCTGTTCCAGTGCCTCCACTGCGGAAAACACCTGGTCTGGATGGATTTTGATTGAGGTGGCAACATGGAGAAGAAGGATTTTCCCAAGGGAACCAAGCCCCGTGAGATCTTCGTCTATACCTGTGAGCGGATCGCGGAGCCTTTGAACCCGCTGGGCTACAAATACCGCAAGAGCAAAAATGACATCTACAAAAAAGACGGCATCTTTGTGTTCTCCTTTTACTTTTCCCCCTCCATCCGCTTTGGCTCCACCACTTTTACTGCCTTCTTCGATGTGAGTTCCCCGGTGATTGCCCAGTGGCGCAGTGAGCAGGAAGGGACGGAGGAAACCTATGATGGTATCGTGGGTACCTCCATCGCCCGGCTGACCCACCGGTATGATGACTTCCCCCGCTATGAGGTATCTACTCTGCTGGAGCGGGAACGCTCTATCCAGGAAATTTCCGGGCAGATCCAGGACTATGCACTACCATTCTTTGCCCGGTTTTCCAATCTGCCCAAGCTGCTGGACGATGTGGAACAGGAGGGGTTCTTCCCCCATCGGAAGGGGTTCGATGTCCCTAAGCGGAATCGGGAGTTCATCGAATGCTTCCGGGAGTATCTCCAAAAGCAGTAGGAATCAGCAGAAAGGAAACAACACCTATGTCAAACAGTAGAGTATCCACTTGGAGTGGAATCCGGAACAAATTGGAGAATGACTACCTGTGCCCGGCACTCCGGGGCCACATCCAGTATTTTGCCACCAGTTACAGCAAAAGCGCCGACCATGAGGGCCGGGCCGCCACTGTCTCTTATACACATCTGACGCTGCCGACGATAAGGCTC
>ERZ1027056.729-NODE-729-length-12690-cov-5.369133_pt1 | contig 12690 bp, 6 predicted proteins | sample MGYA00519427_ERZ1027056 | MGnify/ENA primary metagenome ERZ1027056 (study PRJEB26926, sample SAMN06164570) | human gut metagenome | biome: ENVO:00009003; feature: ENVO:2100002; material: ENVO:00002003 | host: Homo sapiens | place: USA | collected 2012 ... | reverse complement strand
AAGCTCGGCGCTCGCTACGGTCGTCGCCTTGCGACTCCAATTCCGTCTTCGAATGGGCAGATACCGTGTATAAGTACGCTCCGAATAGGCTGAAATCTTCCGCAAACGTACGTGGTGCGATATCACCTGCGCAAAGCGCAGATATCACTGTTGCGGAGCAACAATATCATTGCGCGATTAGAAAACTGAAAATCGAGCGAATAAAAGAAAAGCACGGGGAATTCCGTGCTTTTCGTAAAAACGCGATGAAAAGGAAAAACGAGCCGAAGGCGAGCATCAAGCAGACAATCTTGCGGAATTGCGGTTTGAGTTTTGTCCGTCTTATTTTGAGAGCAAAGATTTTCTGAGCGATTAGAAAACTGAAAATCGAGCGAATAAAAGAAAAGCACGGGAAATCCGTGCTTTTCGTAAAAACGCGATGATTTTCAGTTAGTTGATGCCTTGTGCAATCATTGCGTCCGCAACTTTCTTGAAACCTGCAAGGTTTGCGCCTTTTACGAGGTTGTAGTCGAGACCGTATGCGTCGAGTGCGTCGCAGATTTGAGTGTGGATGCCTTTCATGATTTGTTTGAGCCTTGCGTCAACTTCTTCTTTTGTCCAAGCAAGGCGTTCGCTGTTTTGGGACATTTCGAGACCGCTGGTTGCAACGCCGCCTGCGTTGACCGCTTTGGACGGGGTGACAAGCACGCCGTGCTCTTGCAAGTAGGCGATGGCTTCGTTGGTGGTGGGCATGTTGGAAACTTCGTTGAGGACAGGTACGCCGAGTTTGACCATTGCGATTGCGTCGTCCAAAAGAACTTCGTTTTGTCTTGCGCAGGGCATATAGACGTCTGCTTTGACGTTGCCCCAAGGCTTCTTGCCCGCGACGAATTCGCAGCCGTATTTGTCGGAGTAATCTTGCACTCTGTTGCGGTTGGAAGCGCGCATTTCAAGCAAGTAGTCGATCTTTTCGCCGCTGACGCCGTCGGGATCGTAAACGTATCCGTCGGGACCGGAGAGAGTGACGACCTTGCCGCCGAGCTCGTCGATTTTCTTTGTTGCGCCCCATGCGACGTTGCCGAAACCGCTCAAGCAGAAAGTTTTGCCGGCAAGTTGTTCGCCTTGATGTTTGAACACTTCTTCGAGGAAGTAGGTTGCGCCGAAACCGGTTGCTTCGGGACGGATGAGAGAGCCGCCGTAGCTCAAACCTTTGCCGGTGAGAACGCCGTTTTCGTATGCGCCGACGATTTTCTTGTATTGACCGAACAGATAGCCGATTTCACGTCCGCCGACGCCCATATCGCCTGCCGGAACGTCCATGTTGGGGCCGATGTGGCGATAAAGCTCGTTCATAAAGGATTGGCAGAAGCGCATGATTTCGGAATCGCTCTTGCCGGTGGGATCGAAGTCCGCGCCGCCCTTTGCGCCGCCCATGGGAAGAGAGGTGAGGGAGTTTTTGAAAGTTTGCTCGAAACCGAGAAACTTCATTGCGTCGAGGTTGACGTCTTTTTGGAATCTCAAACCGCCCTTGTAAGGTCCGATTGCGTTGTTGAATTGGACGCGGAAGCCGCGGTTTACGTGATAATTGCCGTTGTCGTCCATCCAGGGAACGCGGAACATGATTTGTCTGTCAGGCTCAACAAGGCGCTCCAGAATGACGTTTTTGCGCATCAACTGCTCGTTTTGTTCGATTGCGGGAGCCAAAGAGGTGAGGACTTCTTTGACGGTTTGCATAAACTGAGGTTGATTGGGGTTTTTCAATTCGGTCTGTTCAATGACTTCACTGATATATGACATAATTTTCCTCCTGTTGCGGCAAAAGCCGATCTGCGATTAAATAATATACTTTTAGACAATCAAAATCAACCCCGAAATAAAAATCCGCAAGGCGCAGTTCAAAGATTAATTTAAAAAAACGATAAATATGCACACAAAACGGCGGAAGTGTCGGTTTGACGAAAAACCCGCAAAGAGAGATACTGTTGAAAACGAAAGCCGTCGTCTTTTCAAACGGAAACGGATAGAATGACGATTTTGACGAGACGGGCAGCGATATTTTGTCGAAATTCGGCATATAATTCAACAAATAGTATGCTTAAAAAGGCGTTGCCCAAGATATTGAGAGGGCAAATTTTCTTGAAAATCGTATTGAAATATGTTTTCGGATATGCTATGATAGTACAGTAAATCATATTTCGGGTACGCTCGCGCACGTGTTTAAGGGCAATCCCAAATCAATGAGGAGAAAGTTATGAGCCAAACTCAACAGTACAAAAAGGTCAAGTTGTACCGCACTCTCAAAGTCGTGTTCTACATGCTTGGTCTTCCCTTGTTCCTGGTTGCGGTGTGTTTCACCGCGGTCAGATTCATCGGCCACGATCCGTTTATGGGAGAAACCACTTTCACGACGGCGTTGGGCTTTTTCAAGCAGGCTGAATCCTATATCACCGCGCCTGCGCTTTACGGCGTCTGGATCGGATTCGGAGTCTGGGCGTTTATTTCCATCGTTCATATCGTGTTGAGCAAAACGGTGAAAAATCCGCGCGTGAGAATGTTCTCCGTGGTTGCGGTTTGTATGGTGGTTATGCTTCTCACGGGCGTTGTTTTAGACACCGTGTTGGACAATAAAATCACCGAGATTCAAGCGCAATACGAGGGCACGGGCGTTGTGGTCAACGATTATAAGACGCAACTTTCCTATTATCGCACGGTTTCTTCCAACGCATTGAAGAAAAACGATACGCTCAACCTTATCGCGCAAGTGGATTTGATGAAAAACGTCTATAACGTCGAAATGGAAGGCGCGGACAAGAGCGGTGTTGCGGGCAACATCTCCAACAAACCCGTCACGTACTATTCCGTCATCGACGACGAAGGCAACCAAGGCGTCGACATCAGCTTTGTCAAGGGCGAGGACGGACTTTATCGACTCGACGTTGACGAAAACAACAATATTAAGGGCGACGGCGATCTCAAAAAGATTCTCAACGGCACTTATCGCGTAAGCAGCGACAGTGAAAATCCTTACGATTACAGAAAGAGCCCCGAATACAATCAAATCATCAGACTCAAACCTATCAACGGACAACTTGTCATCAACGGCAAGACTTATTCGCACTATTGGTACAAGAAGAAAACCACCAAAGCCGGCGAAGTGATTTACGTTTGGTATGCAAAAGGTTTGATGCCTATCGGCACGGAATACAATGACGCGGACGGATCGAAAACGCATACTACGGAAGGCGTGTACGGCAAGGGTATTTACAACGAAAACGGCATGCTTTCGGACGGCTGGGTGTTCAGCCTTGACAACGTGCTCGACGTTTTGGAAGATTATTATTCCGCACAAGAAGAAATCAGCAAAAACAAGTACGATTCCAAATTCGAATCCATGTACACCAAAGCGGTAAAGGCAAGAGAAAGATACTACACCGGTCTTATTGCCGATCCCGCGACGGGCGAAAAGTGTCCCGAGTGGTTGCAAACCCTTTACGGACAGGAAATCGAGTTTGCGGAGAATTTCTCCCTCACGCGCAACGGTCTTGACTATTTGATCGCAAAAGTCGGCGCATTGCTCGGAAACAACCATCTTTTCGACTTCTTGCTCAAGAGCAACGACGGCAGCACGGGTCTTGACGACGTCGTGGGCAAGTTCGGCATCGGCGCAATTCTTTCTCCTATCCTCGGACAACTTCAAAACGGTATGAGTTTCAGAAAGGATTTCAAAATGGACGACGCAACGATGGCGAAGGTTATGGAATGGATCAAGCCTCTTCTCGGAGCGGACGGCGCAACCATCAACGATTTGTTCTTGGTCGTGGCATATGCGGGCGCACCCGACGTGTTCAATCCGGGTGAAACAAGAGATTATCTCTACGTCGCACTCGTCAAAGACAACGGAACGCAAGATGCGGACGGCAATTACGTCATGGGAACGAATCCCGCAAAGGCAACCGAAGGCGGCGACGTGCTTTTGGACATCAATTTCAGCGACGCTTTCGTCAAGGTTGACGAGGAAACCGGCAACGTTGAATACGATTTCGACCTCGATCATCTCAGCACGTTCCTCAACACTGCGCTCAACGGTTTGATGAAAAAACTCAACGTCAACCTCAAAGACGTTATCGGCGGCGGCGCAATCGGCACTATCAACGGTTTGCTCAACCTTATCAAAACGTTCAACACCGACGACGGTGTCCGTTACGGTCTTGAAATAAGCGGCATCAAAATTCCTCTTCTCGACGAAGATTATAATTTTGCAATCGACGTGTCCTCCATTTTGACGGGGATTCTCGAAGGCATGTATTTCTATCAATCCGCGGCAATCAAGCCGGTGTGGGAGTTCTACACCTGGGTTGCTTCCGACAAGGAACAATCAATGGCTCTTGCATATCAAAAGTACGAGAGAGCAAACTATGAAGCGACGCTTTACGGTTCGATGATCGGTTCTACGCTCATCGGCGACAACCTCGGCGCAGGCACATATCCTTCCTCGCTCGGTCTTGCGAACTTGACGGCGGTCAGACAACTCAAAGCGGATTTGAGCTACAAGCCTAAATTCTATCCCGTTTACGCGGTGCGCGATATGTTGTTCTTCTTCTGCGGATTCGTCGTATTGTTCTATTTCTTGAGCTTCGTTGCGCAAGAGAAGGAACTCGAATACGCAAACGGCACGGCTGTTGTTGAAGAAAAGAAGAAAAAAGCAAAAAAATTCAAAAAACAAGACGAAATACAAGCCGAAAACGAACAAAACATCGTTGAGGATCAAACGCAAGTCGGACAAGAAGGGGAGGAAACGACTCAAATCCCTGTCGACCAAAAATCTGACGAGGAGGTGCTGTAATCATGAGCGAACAAGTTATGAATGAAGAAATGAATCAAGACCTTCAAAACGAACAAGTCGCTTTGGACGAGCAAGACGATATGCTCAATCGCGACAAAGACGGCAACGTAATACCGGCATTCCCCGTGAGCAAACGCACCAAGAGAGATCAAAGCAAAACTTCCGTTCTCTTCTCGGTGGCGGCAATTCTTCTCCACGTGCTTGCATACTTGCCTATCGTTATAGTTTCGGTGGTGTTGGGCGTAAAGTGCTACAACCTCATGCCGTACTATTCCTTCTGGCCGTTTGTGGGTGTGATTTTGGCAGGCATCCTCGGACTTGTGTTTATGACGGTCGCGCTTGTCGTAAACAGAAAGAAATCAAAAGGCAGTATCCGCACCAAAACGGTGAAAGTTCTTATCGCATTCGTGTGCTTGTCGACGGGCTTCGGTCTCATATTGACCTATGTTTTCCCCGACGTCATCGCGTTTGCGACGCAAAGCACGCTTTATTGCGAAGATTTGTACTACAACGGAGAAAAGCAAGCGGAAAAGAATGCCGCACTCGAGAGAGATCTCATCATGTACAACCTTCTCAACGGCAACCTCAACAACTACGGCGCAGACGGCAAGATTGCCGAAAACGGAGATTTCTCCTACAAAACTCTCGTCGCGCACACCGAGGACAACGGCAAAATCATCAAATACAAAAATTCTTTCATAAACGAAAGAGTGAAGTCCTACGAAAAGACGTACGAAAAGACGGGCATCAACGGTATTCAAGTTGAAGTCGACGCTCTCAAATCCAATGCGAGAAAGTATGAGCTTTACGAGTTCATCTACAATCAATACGTCCTCAACGACTACGACTTCTGCTTCTACAACAACGTCACAAGACGTGCGGTCGCGCTTTCCATACTCGATTATATCTACACGTATTACGATTATGAAGGCATGTTGAAAGAAGGCTTCAACAATCCCAGATTTAAAGCTCTCTTCCAACAAAACTACGACAGCTTCAACCAAGACGGATATCTCACCTATGACGATCCGCTTCTTCTTTACGCACAAATGAGCGGTCGTATGACAGTGCCTATAGTCTTGCGTCTTATCCTCAACCAAGGCTGGTCCTACACTCAAAGCTCTTACAACGGAGCGGGCGGACTCACTTACACCGAGGACGGCAACTGCCTGTATCAACTCTACGATCCCGAACTCGTCGAAAAGTTCAAAGCGAACGGCGGCAAGTTTGAATACACGGGCACGATCACCGATCAGGACGGCAACAGTATAGAAGTCAAGTACGGCTTCAACGAGGACGGATGGCAAATGTACGAAAACGGCGTGACCAAGCGCCCGCTTTCCTGGCTCGTTCTCGACATGCTCGGCGATCCGATGGCTTTGACCACGCTTGACATCGCCAACTTGCTCGGTAACCAAATCTACGGCATCGTGCAAAACGTGCTCAATGCATTCCCGACGCTCATCGACGGACTTGGCGGACTTATGCAAGAAGACCTTATCGAAGTTGTCAAAGCCGCGGCGGGCGGAGCGCAACTCAGCATCGGCCTTTGCATCGATGACAACGGTTTGATTGCAATCAATCTCTTCCCGATGAACGCACCCTACGGTATGCTCGGTTACATGCAAGCAACGTGGGTTGACAGCGACAACTTGCTCATGGCGGTCATCAACGTGGTGTCATTGCGCAACTGGATGGCAATCTTCGGCGCAATCGGCGCAGTGCTCATCATTGCTGCGGGCGTATGTCGCGATATGGGAGAAAAGACTCGCAAACGTACCGAGGATTCGCGCGATCGCATTTTGAGAGCGAAAGCGGCGGAGGAAAACGGCGTCGGCGTCGGAAAACCCGACGAGCAAGAACCGCCACTTGAAACGGCATAAACAAACAACACAACGCGATTCGGAAAAACCGAATCGCGTTTTTTCAATAGATGCTTTATAAACGGAATTGTACATTCAAAAAGGCAATGAAAGTGATATCATTCTTCCGTGTCATTGCGAGGAGCAACGAGGGTTGCGACGTGGCAATCTAGCGGAGCGAAATGCGCCTGACGGCTGGATTCCCACGGTCACCTCGTTCCCTCGGAATGACAAGGGTGGGACACCCACACCCGAACGGATACTCTTTCAGGGCGTACTTATTAACGGAATGTGCAACTTCGAAGACGGAACACGAGCCGCAAGGCGGCGAGAATATGAGCGCCGAGCTTGACGGTTGTACCGTCCGACTGCGCCGTGTGGTTGCGTAGCTGGCGCATAAAGGACGGTGGCATAATGAGTGAATTGTCCCTATCTATGCGAGTGCCGATTGTCTCCCCCGCGAACGACGGATAATCTTTTAGAGAATTGCCCCTATTTGAGTGGTGGGAGAAAAGCCCGAAAGGGAAAGAGGGGGTTCATCTAATTAAGAGTTCACGCCGTTCAACTCTTGTAGAGGAAGAACAAAAGCTCGAAAGGGAAAGAGGGGGGCGCATCTAATTTAGAGTACACGCTGCCACGCTCTTGTAGAGGAAGAACAAATACATGCGAAAGCGGGAAAGTTTTTTTGTGTGTTGACAACCTTTTTTTCTTATAATATAATTATAAATACAAATATATCCATACTACGCATATGCGTGCGTGCGGACGTATTAAAACGATGGCAAATTATTAGGAGGCAATTATGAAAAAAATTAGCATCAGATCACTTTTCATCGTGGTTCTTGCGCTGGTTTTGGTGTTCGCGCTTGTTGCTTGCGGCAACAAAGACGACAACAAAGGCGGCAATACGGGCGGCGGTGGCGGTGGCCAAACAACACCTGCAAACGACGTCACGAATGTGAAGAACTATTTTAACACGCTTTGGGAGAAGTCAACCGGCATCGGCGGCGAAGCAATCGGCGAAAAGGATGACCTCAAAGTGAGTCTCGATCTTGCGGTCGCACTCGATTTGGTCGACGGCAACGGACAAGGTTATGACACACTCGATCTCGGCATCGCACTCGAGCTTGTTCTTGACAGATCAAGCGGCACTGACAAGAGCACCAACACTGCAATCAAAGCCAAGTTCTATGATCCCTCAAACGGTGAAAACTGGTTTACGGCATACTATTTCTTCAATGACGTAGACAACATCTACATCGATTATGCGGGACAAAACGTCAAAATTCCGTTCAGCTATCTCAACGATACCTACAACAAGAACTTCTACAACTTCATCTTCAACGATAAGCCCGTAAAAGAAAAATCGATTGCGGAAGTTGTCACGGCTCTCACCAAAAACATGGGCAGCAGCTGGGATCTCAACGTCCTCATCGGCGATGTCATGAAAGTCTTTGATGTTGACGTCGCAAAGTTCAAAGATACTATAAGCGGTGTGTTGGGAATGCTCGACGGATTCAACGTGGACGATGCATTCGACGCGCAAGGCAACCTCAACATAAAGAGTATTTTGACAAACGACATGATTGCAGGGTTCTTTGCAAACGATGAGACAACAACCGTTACAAAAGGCGACGTCACAACGTATACGACGAAACTTGCGTCCTCAACTCTCGATATGCTGCTCAGCTTGTTCGGTGACAGCCTTCCCGCAGGTCTTATGGACGTGATTAAAGGCTTGGATCTCACTTTGCAATTCACAACCAAGAACGACGCAATCGACTCGTTCACCATCAAAGTCGGTCTTCCCGCTCTCGAAGGTGAAAACGCAAACGTCAACAACGTATATCCCGTTGTTGCAATCACAATCAACGAACTTGACTTTGCAAAAGCAAGCAAGGGTGAAATCGAAAACTCAATGGCTGTCGAGAGAGACAACTACACAACTGAAGCAGTCATAGACGCAGAAGTCGCGATTGACCTCAAAGGCATCACGCTCAACGCTCTTGCTTTCGACAAAGAAGGTTATGCAAGATTCTCCAAAGTCAACACCGCAATCGGTGGCGGACTTGACAACCTTGTGCTTGACGGCAACCTTGCTCTCTCTTTGAGCGGCAAGCTCGATCTCAAAAACAAGGAAAACAACGGCACTGTTGCAAAAGCAGCGTTGACATACAAAGGCGTCAATATCGTCGAAGCATCCTTCAAGGACGGCACTTTGGCAGTCAAAGTGAATCAAGAAGCAAAAATCGGTGACGTTAAGATCCTCGACACGCTTGTCAGACTGTTCGGCGACTATGCTTACAGCTTTGTGAAGACCACATTCTTCAAGGGCAATGCAGAAGACGCGGCTTTGAAAGCATTTGCGACCAAATTCTTCGGTTGCGATATCGAAGCGGAACTTGCAAAAGATCCTCAAGAAAGAGTCGTCCCGCTCAACGAGAGCTTCCAAGGTGCTGTATGGAATGGCATTGACGTTCCTCAATTGGTACAAGGTCTCATCAAACAAGTGCTGAACAAATTGTTCCCGCCCAAGACCGATGGCAACGCAGGCGCAGCCGTTGCAAAATATCCTATCATCACCAAGGTTGCAGACACAGTCGTTGCTGCGCTTCCGCTCATCAAGTCCACAAACGGCAAGCTCGTCGTTGCGACCAACGCAAACAAAGCGTTCAAGAATGCATACTCGAGTGTTGGCAACACCGTCCAAACAATAGGCAAGATTTGGTGGGAAAAGAACGCAAAACCGTTCACCGAAACCCTTATTGAAGGCGACAAGGACAACTGGCTCCCCGTATTTGCAAACGCACTTAAAGTTGCAGGCACAACCTACGGCGACAAAGCGGATGCAGAAAAAGTTAAGACCTTCCTCAACGAAATGTTTGCTTGCACCGCAGAAGTCACTCTCGATATCAGCGAAGCAAACGGCTTTGAACTCGGCGTCAAGGCAGACGTAAACGCAAGCGCAGGCGTTGCGGTTTCCGTCAAACTCGGCGCAAAGGCTTATGACGCTACACAATATACAAATCTTGCACCCGATGTCGAAACAGACGGTTGGTTTGTGTACACCTTTGCGGCATAAATCATAATTGCAAAATAAAGGCATAAAAAGAGAAGGCGCGGTCGCGCCTTCTCTTTTTGCCGTTTTGTGTGAGGGATTAAGGTTGATAAATTCAAAAAGCATGCTATAATAGAAACATGACAGGTCTTGAAGAGAAACACAGCGTAATAAGCAAGGAAGACATGCAAAGTGCGATGGATTTCGTCGAGGACTTTTCGCATGAGCTTGAAAAGTATCCGCATCGCATAGCCGCAAGCAAGGACGAAACCGCTTGCGCAAGAGCAATCCGCAATCGCTTGCACGACGAAACGGACGCAAAAACTCGTCTCGAAGCATTTGCCGCTTCGCCGCTTTTGGGCAGAGGGTCGTTTTTGCTTATTGGCATTTGGTATGCGATTTGCTACGTGATGTATTTTGTGTCTTTTGCAGGCGGCAGGGTGACGGGCGCAATGCTCACGCTCTTGTCCCTTGTGATGTTCCTCGGCGGCGGCAGCGTGTTTTTGCTTATGTATCTGGGCAATAGCAAACTCGGCAAGGTTTTGCCTAAAAAAGTGTCGTACAACGTCGTCAGCGAAAGTTGCAACGACGTCAAAAATGCCAAAAACGTTCTCATCGTCTGCGACAATCACGACGCAACGCTCGGCAGTCCCGTCAAGGATTTCAATCTTGTCAGAAAACTTTGCATGATTGTCGCGCCGGTGTCAGTGTTTATTTTCATTCTGTTTTGCATCTTGAAGATGGCAATCGGCACGGAGGGTGCAAACGTTGCTGCAAAGATAAGCGCATTTACCATTTTGCCGTTTGTATCGGGCATTTTCGGCATTGCGGCGTTTGTGATACACTTCTCGCCCTTTGAAAAATTTGCGCGCGAAAACAACGGCGTTGCAACGTCAATCGCAATGGCAACGTACGCATATTTTGCCGAACAGCCCGAACTCCTTGCGGACGATGCAAAGATTGTGTACGTTTCCTTCGGTGCGGAAAACGCCGGGCATTGCGGCTCGCGCGCGTTCGTCGAGGCTCACCCGGAATTTGCCTCTGCAAAGGTGCTTGCAATAGGGGATATTCTGAGCGGCAATTTCCAAGTTGCCGAGTGCGACGCAATCCGCAATATCGACTTTTCTCTCGACCTCGTGTCCAGCGTGCACGCAAGCGCGATAGAGCAGGGCATCACCGTGTCCACAATGCCGCACGATACGTTTGCGCACAAGTTTAATTCGCTGCACGGTTTCATCTCGAATGCGTTTGCCAAAAACGGCAATCCCACCGCAACTATTGTGTCAAGGGATTATGCGCATCATGAAAAATCACTCACCAAAACCGATTTGGAAAATATGTTTTCGCTTTGTGTGGGGGCGGCAATGAAGATTATGGCAAAAAACAATATTCCCGATGACGACAAGCACGACGAAGTTGAGGTTGTCGCCCCGTCGTCCGAAATGAAAATCGTGGACGTAGAAAGCAAATGAACGCATATTTTTGCGATAAAATAAAAACGGCATTTTACAATGCAAAACGGATGTAAAAATGCAAAAAAACAACGATAAAGACATAAAAAACGACATCGTTTTTGATGAAGAAACGACTCAAAACAACGCCGATAACGACAAAGAACAGTCGGATGTTCAACAATGCGAAACGGTGTGCCAAACCGACGAAACCGTCGATGAACAAGAAAGCGACAACGGCGGTATTCTTGCAGAATACGCAAAGCATGAAAACAAGGGCAAAAAAGCTCTTGCGGTTGTCAAAAAGTATTGCAAACGTTACTTTATCGACGCTTTTTCCGGTATGGCGCAAGGCTTGTTCTGCACGCTAATAGCAGGCACTATTCTCGCTCAAATCGCATCTTGGTGCGGTGACAATTCATTTGCGAAAGTGCTGGGCTACATCGCAAGCGTTGCAAAAATGCTTATGGGCGCAGGCATCGGCATAGGAATCGCTCACAAACTCGGCGCAAAACCGCTTGTGATTTTCACTGCCGCGGTTACGGGACTTGTGGGCGCATTTGCAGGCAATCTCGTGGGAGCACTCTGTGGTGGCGCATCGTTTACGATTGCGTTCGGAGCGGTCGGCAATCCCGTCGGCGCATACGTCGTGTCTTTGCTCACCGTTGAAATCGCATCGTTGTACGCAGGCAAAACCAAACTCGACATAATCCTCATTCCGCTCGGTATGATGCTTTTGTGCCTTGCGGGGATATTCCTTGCATGGCCGTTTATCAAACTCATCGATTTGCTTGCAAAGCTCATCGTTTTGGCAATCGAGGCAGGCGCGGCAGTCAAAATCATTGTCGGCGTGTTCGTTGCGGTGGTTATGGGTATTTTGCTCACTATGCCCACGTCGTCGGCGGCAATCTGGGTTGCAATCGCAACAAGCGCAACCGCAATAGAAAACCCCGACGTATTCGCAATCGCGGGCGGTGCGGCAGTTGCGGGTTGTTCGGCGCATATGATTGGTTTTGCCGTTGCGAGTTTCAGAGAAAACGGCGTCGGCGGTCTTATCTCGCAAGGCATCGGCACAAGCATGCTTCAAATCCCCAATATAATGAGAAAACCTGCAATTATGGTGCCCGAAATCGTGGCAAGTGCGGTCTGCGGACTGGTTGCCGTGATTATGGGGCTTCGTTGCAACGCATCCGGCGGCGGCATGGGTACAAGCGGACTTGTGGGTGTATTCGGCACGATAGACGCATCGCAAGGGGTGATACCCGACTGGCAACTGGGCGTAGGAATTGTGCTTTGCTTGTTTATTCTTCCTGCCGCAATATCCTTCGGCGTGAGCGAACTTATGCGCAAAACCGGCGCAATCAAATTCGGTGACCAACAACTAGATTAACATTAGAACTTTTAGCGTGACGGATTTCGAGCCGCAACGGCGGCGAGCCTAGGAGCGCCGAGCTTTCGTCGCACACAAGCTCCTTTTGCTTCAACCACAACAAGTTG
>ERZ1027056.726-NODE-726-length-12735-cov-7.147476_pt1 | contig 12735 bp, 6 predicted proteins | sample MGYA00519427_ERZ1027056 | MGnify/ENA primary metagenome ERZ1027056 (study PRJEB26926, sample SAMN06164570) | human gut metagenome | biome: ENVO:00009003; feature: ENVO:2100002; material: ENVO:00002003 | host: Homo sapiens | place: USA | collected 2012 ... | reverse complement strand
CCGTATAACAATTACATTGTGGCATTTATAAAATATGTTTTACATATAATTTGTGCGGTTACTTGCGGGCGTCCGATGAACGCCCCTACAGAATAACAACAACTTTGCAACATTTATCGGATTTTGTTGCAAACACTATATATTTTTTCTACCCTTGCTTGCGGGCGGATTTTATTCTCTGCTACCGATTATAAATTATAATAAAAAAGGGCTGTAAAAACAACCCTTTTGTAAATTTAAAAATCTAAAATTTTAAAGTGAAATTTGCAGATCGCCAAGTGAATATTCAGCGTCGGATGCTGTATCGTTTTTGATATACCAATACACCTTTGTAACAACAGGATCGTTGTCGGCTTTGCCTTCAATCTTCATATTCGTAACAATCGGAATATACAAGCTTTTAGCCGGTTTTTTGCTTACGGTAAGCACACATTTTGCCGTTATTTTATCACCGTACGCACCCGTAGATGTAACAGTAACAGTAGTATTGCCTGCCTTATTGGCAGTAACCTTACCGTTATTGTCAATTGTCGCGACACCAGTGTTTGACGATGTGTAAATCACCGTACCCTGTGCCGTTGCGCTTAAGTCAAATGTCTCACCTACTACAGCTTCTGCTTTAGAATAAAAACTTGAAATTCCGGCAGACTGAGCTGACTGTTTCATAGCTGTAGATTTATCTGCTTTAAAAACATAAGTATTATTCTGATCTGTAATTTTTAAATCAAAACCGAACCAATCTTTAGAATTACCATTATCATGCCAGAGCTTCGCGTGGTCGTGTTCCATAGGAATTGTAACATATGATATTTTATAATCTACATTATCATAATTAACAGACTTATCTTCAATGTATCCGCTAAGTTCTTTATCAGTAGGATCGGTATCTACATTCTTCCAAGTGTGCATAGTGTACTTCGTAGGGTCAGGAACATTAGTAGCTATATACAAATTCTTCTTATTCACATTACTCGGTGTCTTGGTAACATAAGATGTTGTTTGTGAATCGGAGGTAAATCTCCTGTAGGTTCTGAGGGGGCTGTTCACACCGACAGAAAGGGTGTTAGTTTCCGAATTTTTAAGGAACAAAGAAATTGACTGCGGTGCAGCTCCCGTGTTCTTTACCTCTGTACAGAAATATTTTGTTTCATGGGCGGGAACAGTTGTCGAACCACTAAAATCAAACGGAACAGTATTATACTCACTGCCGTCAGGTTTTGAAGCATCATAAGTAACAGCAGTAATATTTTCTCCGTTGGTCACATTGTAATCTCCGCGCCAAGAGAGGGAGTCGCCCTTTTGCACATCAGGACGATTAAACCACGAAAAAGTCGTAGTTGTTCCACACAACAAACACAGTACAAGTCCGAGTACAATAACAAGTGTAAATTTAGATTTCTTCATGGTTTCACCTCCGTTGAATTTTTAATATGTGCTCCAGTCGCCACCATTGAAATCATTATTTACTGTAAACAAATTTTTACTTTTATCTATAGAAGTATTAAATTCATTATGGTGACCACCCAAAGCAGCTCTTGACAAATAAATAGTATCCTTATCTGTTGGAATACTCAGTTTCCAATAAGTTTTTCCGTCTTTAGTCACCTTAGTGCAATCAGACTTAAATGAATCATCGGTGCTGAATCTATAGGCAAGTACAGCACTATCATGGTCAAACCACGAGCAATTTCCGGTATAAACATATATATCTATGTTAGCAGTCTGACCTGGAGTATATGATGTCCAATAGCCGGTTGAACTTCCTCCGTTATTTGGAGAAGATGTTATAACATAACAATTATTATTGTAATCAATTGTTATATCAGAAGTCTTATTCCAAACATAGCCATTCCAATCTTTCGTTGGGAAATCGTTCAAATTTTTGCTCGGATCATATCTTACAAAAATTACTTGCTTCCATTGATTATTATCTAAAGCAAAGCTGTAATAATTGTCATAGTCAGTTTTAGATACTTCAAGCCATTTCTTATTGCCATTATCATCCCAAACATACGCTGCAAGTTTCGCCTTATCACCTGACCACAAGCCTCCATCATTAAGGTAAAATGTAACGCCTGTCTCCAACTCAAACTTAGCATACAGAGTGATTCCCTTGCTAACATTATTTAAGGTTATAAGTGAAACATCGTTGTTTTCAGTGGAATACGGTTTATTACAAGCCATGTCCGTATACCAACCGGCAAACTTGTAACCTTTTTTGGCAATAGCCTCAACTGTTACATTGTCGCCTTCCATAACAGGTTTAGATGAAATTTTATCGGCTTTTTCGTTGCCAACCTTTACAGTACCGGCTGTAACAACATTTTCGTTGTTGTACATCGCTTTGGCTTCTACCGTATACAAAGCCTTAAATCTTGCGTACAGTTCATATGTCTTTACATCGGAATATGGTATATTAATTTTTGTAGAATAGACGTCACCATTTAATGTACAATCTTTAACCGCTACCTTCGGATCTGCTGCATCCTTAGTCGCATACCAACCGATAAAAGCATAGCCTTTTTCAGGCTTAGCATAAAAAGTAACTTCTCCGTTACGATTTACCGTTGTTGTTACTTCAGACGCATAATTATTATTATCAAAAGATACATTACCGGCATCACCGGAAGGAGGATTGTTACCGTGCTGAGCGTATGCTTTTACAGTATAAATATCGACTTTGAATTTCGCATACAACTTCTTGGAGGTCTCAACATTAGCCAATTCATATTTATCGCTCAAATTCTCCGGTACACTATTACAGTCTGCATCTGTGTACCAGCCGTCAAAAACATATCCGTCATTAGCTTTTGCGTAATATGTAACTGTGCTGCCTTTAACAGCATTGAGTGTAATGTGTGTTACATCTTTGGAATCTACAGTCGAATTTTGGTTTCCACACTTAATTTCAACTGAACCGCCCGTTGTGCTTTCAGAAAGAACTTTACCGTCATATGTTCTGACATAAGCCTCAAATGTCATCGACTCAGCATAAACGGCTGTAAAGTTATAGTTACCTGAAGCTGTCGGGGTAAAATAACCGTTGCTGTCAATGCCGTCTGCCACGGTACTTGTACCGCTGATTACCCAATTTTTCAATACGAAACCTGTTTTAGGATTTGCTTCTAGCTTAACCTTTGTACCGGGGGTTACAGAAATTGTAGTACTTACCAAACTATCATAACTAACTTTAGGATCTCCTGCATCATTCTTGCCTGCAGTAACAGTAATAGTAGCAGGTGGATCCCAATAACCTGTTTTAGCAGAAGTAACAACAAAATGCGTTGAATTGCCTCTGTTAGGAGCAGGAATTTCATATTTTTTATTGTTATTTGTAAAAGAAAAAGTCATTTTGTCTGCCTTTTCCTTTGCAATATAACCGACCCATTTATTCCTGTCATTAGTAAATGGCATTCTAACTTTACTGTAAGAGTCATTTTTATCCGGAACCATATATACACTTGAAACATTGCCAGTAGCAGGGAGTACATCTGCGGTTTTGCTTGAAACACTGATTTCAATCACTTCGCCCCATGTACCGTATCCGGCATTACTGCTATTATGATTGCCATAGGCGGTGTAGTACATACTGTCGCCTGAATTGAGCGACTTCATATCAGTAGAACAAGTGACACTTCCCGAGGTGAACTTAACTATTGTATCGCCAGCGGCGGGTGTGTATTCACAGGAATATGTATGCGAATTCTCATTAAACTCCATCGTTACAGGAGTTTTGTCACCCTGCTGAAATGTTACACCCTTTGTCCAATTTTTTATATCTTCATTTACGGTACGGTCAACAAAATACACTTTATTGCCTTTTTTGTTCTGAGTTACAATATTAACACCAGATATTGAAACAGTTTTACCGGCATATTCAGTAGTCGCCTTATCATCCTGAAGCCACACTTTAATATTTATTGTTTTACTGCTTCCTTTATCAACCCTAAACAACTCGGTTGGTTCAGATTCAGGATTAACAACAAAATCGCTAAAAGCACGAACAGTCTCAGGAGTTTGATTGCCCTCTGCTTTACTGACAACATTTTTATTACTTGCCTCAGAACCGCATACAACCGTATTTTGAGTATCGGTATCTGTAATTGCCATTCTTACAAGGTTTCCTGAAACATCTGCACCACCTATAGTTATCTTAGGTACTTGATGAAGGTAAAACTCTGCATGATTCGCGTTAAAGGTTTTATCAACCTTTACATTAAATGAAAAGTCAATATAATTAACATTCTTATCGTTTACATCCGCACATCTGTAAGAATTAGCACCAAAATCAGAAACATCCGATTTCTTTATCGGGAAAAATATATTTTCACCGTCAGCACTTGAAGCCGAAGCAAGATGCACTCCACCCGCAGCACGGAAATATTTAGTCAAGTCAATGGTTTTGCCTGAATAACCATTACCACTGCCAATATCGGCATTAGTATAAACATAGTTGTCAATTTTTGCGTCCTCAGCTTTAATTGTGATTGTTGAAATAGTTTCAACCCAAGCCGAAACGGACACAACCGATATGGCAAGTACTTCAACAAGTGCCACCATAGTGAGTATAAAACCTTTTCTTGTTTTTTTATTCTTGCCAAATGCAAGTCTGTTTTTCAAATACTCCCTTAAAAGAGCAAGTCTTTCTCTCATCGTGACACCTCCTTAATGTGTTAATCAATTAATTTTCCCAATTGCCTACTTTTATGATTTTGCCAGATCCTTCATTTACCAATTCATAGGATATGTTATAAGAACTGCCACCTTCACGCACTACAAATGTATGCTGAATGTTATCAGGCACATCATATCCGCATTTTTTTGTATCTGTATCAGAAATATACAAATCAAATCTTACAAGCTTCGAACCGGCTTTAACACTTGTCCTATTTAGTTTACACTTATCTCCGCTGCTCTCCGGTTTCATTGCATAAGCGGTTTCATTACCGTGTGTATCGCTAAATACGGCTTTTAGTACAAAAACATTCTGACTAAGCAGATTTCTCAGACCTCCGCCGCCGTTATACCAATTATAATCATTAAACCATAATTTGTTATCAATTACGATATCCGCCTCTGCATATGCATCTCCGGTTGTCGGCTGTTGTTCGGTTGTAGTCGGTTCAACACTGCCACCTGAACTGTTGGGATACTTTGTACCCCAATATCCGATACAGGGGGCAACATTTTCAGCAACAGTAGGGGTATCGCCGTAACCGTTACCGTGTACGGCATAATAGGTATTTTCTTTATTTCCGGTTGCAGTTCCGTCATCTGTGCGGTATGTCTGAAGACCGTGTTCTTTATTTATTTGATGTGACCAATTAAACGCTTTTTCACCTTTGCCACTATTATTTGCTTTAATCCAATCATTTACTTCAGCTGTTGTATGCCATACATTATATATTCTGCCTACCTCAACCTCATTAGTTCCGTCAAGCTTAATTTTCTCTTTTACTTTACTATATCGCATAAAAGATATGTTTGTTATTTTATCCTTTGGCAGATAAGCTATCCATTCAATAGGTTGTGGTTTTCCCTCAGCATTAACCTTAGTCTTTGACGCACTCATTACTACTGACTTTGGATTTTGAAAGTTTTCGTCATAATAGGTCATAACAAGGAAACATCCGGCATTGCCAACCCACATGAGTTCCGTATTTTCGTCATTGTCAGCATCACCTTTTGTTTTGTCAACGAAAGTAACATATTCCATATCTTTCCAGTTACTTTCAAGTTCAACTGTAATTGACACATTCTGACCCTCGTAAGCGTCACAGTTCTCTCCGGTTGCCTCAAGCCAAGCAACCATGGTTATGTTTTGGAATTTAAGACCGTCAAGAGTAAAAAGAGGAGCACCTGTACCGAAATAGTAGTCGGAAAATGACCTGCCCTTTGCTTGAGTGGTTGTTGCCGAGCCGAGCGAATTAACAGAGCTTACTGCCTGACATTCGTCAGCGTAGCTGTCAATAATTGCAGTGGGATCAATAACGGTCGAAGCCTCAGCACTGTTTCTGATGAATGCAATCCTTATTGGGCAAGGATTCTGATATGCCAGATATGTCGATGGCTTTTTGTTGCCGTCAACAGTAATATGTGTTGCACCGTCATAAACTTCTGTCTTTTTTGTATATTTATTTGTTACCTCAACTTTGTAACTTTTTACATATACCTCAACCTGACCGCCTGTTTGACCGGTAAGGGTAAAATCGCTGTATATGTATCCGTTATTTTTATCTCCTACTGTGCCTTCACGAAATTTCATTTCGCTTGTGTCAACGCTTTGTCCTTCAACGCCGTATCCGCGATCTACAGGAAAAAACATATTGCGACCGTCAACACTTGATGCTTCTTTCAGCTTTGCCTGTTTTACGGTGATTGTATTTCTTATTTCTTCACCCTTATTAACTCTCATTCCGGCAGCAGATTCAAGAGAAAAGGGATCTGAATCAATAGTTGCCGTATCTCTTATTGTGAACCATGAAAAGGTAGATACTGCGAAAATACTTAAAACAAGAAAAAGAGCAACATATGAAGTCGTGACCTTTTTTGTGTTATTCAGTCTTGAGTCAACTAAACCGTTGAGAAAGTCACAAAACTTATCTTTCAACTTCATCAAAAATTCCCCTTTCCTACTTTAAATAAAATCAACTTTCTTTTGTCAATACAAGATTAACTTTAAACTTTCCGTTTACAAGAGCAAGTCTTGCCTCTGCGTCTTCGCCCTCAATCCACATATTACAGGTTACCATAGCGCCGTAGTCGCCGTAGTATGGATCGGTATCGGTATCTGAGGACTTTTTAAGTTGTGCAATGTTTTGGTTTTGACCAAGCTCATAGGTAAATTTTCCGTCAACAAAACCTTTATTATTCACAACAAACGCACCATCAACATCAGTACTACTGACTGTTTTCTTTTCCTTTTTTGTGTTATAGTATACATGACTGTACGAATCTCCGTTTTCTTTATCGTCTGACAAAGTGTACACGTCAGTCGTCTGCTCCAACAAGATATTCGGAGCCGGCAACCACAAGAGCTTTTTTGAAGGAGGAGCGGATTTATAGTCAACAACCGAAAATCTTACTGCACCAACTACGGAATCTCTTGAAAAATTACCGTACTTGCTTTTATTTGTAATGCCCGTACCGTCTTGAGTTGTGAGTTGAGGAGCATCCGGTTTTATTGTTGATTTTTTGCCTATCGCTATATTATACTGCGATTTTGAACGAATGTAAAGGTCAAATGACAAATAATGCTGATTTGCAGCAGCTGGACTCCAATCTGCTTTTGTATCAACTTGAGCTTGACCGCCTGATTGAATCAAAGCCGGTTTTCTAAAAAATGTGCCGTCACCGGTTATTTCGGTCAACTGAAGGTTCTCAAGAAATTTGCAATTAGTTTTATTAAGCGTAATATTACCCACTGTATATTTATCATTGGCAGGAGCAGGGGCACCGTGCCCAACAACAGCAATTTCAATACCGTCAGGTGCCTGACACTCAACCTCTATACCGTTGGCTTCGGCTGAACGCTTATCCGTAAACCACGCCTGAATGCCGCAAAAGCCGGCAAGTGCAACAGTGAACAGAACTATTAAATTTTTAGCAATCATTCTGCCCGTTTTTCTGTTGGGCGCAGTAGAGTTTTTCATTTTTGCCCCTTATTCTTTACCAAAGTAAACTGAAACAAATCCGTTTGCTTTCAGAGTTTTGTTATGGAAAACAGTTGTTTTTCTTTTGGTTGCATCTCTTACAATGTTTTCAAAATTCATCACAAACGGTCTGTCAACACCGGAGAATGTAATTACAATCGGCAGATTGCTCATACCTTTCAGCATTGAACACAAATCGTTAAATGCAACAGTAAGATCTGCCTGCTTTTTATAAACATTATATACGCTTGCGCTGCTCTGTGAAAAGCCTGCAAGCACAACACCCTTTTTACTTCTGCATATGCAAAGAGATCTTACGCTTTTCTGTGCGTTTATAAGCTCGTCTGCGATTGAAAGCTTGCCGAATTTTGCAAGCTCTTCGGCATATTTTGAAACAACTGCAACACTGCCGAAGCCGTAGTCACGAACGAACAAATCGCCTGTATCCTTGACAGATTTAATTTCATCCTTAGCAAGGCTGATTTTTTCGCTTGCTTTCTTTTCGGCTTTGCGAATTTCAGCCTGAGCCTCTTTTTTAACCTCGGCAACCTTGGCTTTCATACGCTTTTCACAAGCTTTTTCTGCAAGCTCAACCTTTTTGTCAACCGACTTATAAGCCTTTTTAAGCTCAGAAGCGTGAGCGGCATTGCTTGCGGCTGATGATTTAAGGTTGGCTTCCTTAATTTCAGCAAGTTCATTCTTGTGAGTTTCTTCTTTATCTGCAAGCTCTTTAAGATGCTTTTGCTCTGTTTCATTTGCCCTTGCGGCAAAGTCTGCATTCAGCTTTGCTACATAAGTGTTATGTTCAGCCTCTGCATCGTTGAATTTATGGTTAAGCGATTCAACCTCTGCCGAATGAGCGTCGTTCATCTGCTGTTTTTCTTCAGCAAAATCGGCATTCATTTTGTTGACTGTTTCCTTATGCTGAACACGCTCATTCTGAAGTGTTTCCGTAAGATTTTCATTTTTCTCCGTTAGGTCGGTAATCCTGCGGTTATCCTCTTCAATCTGCGCATGACATTTTTCAAGGTTTTCCGTAAGAGCCGTAATCTTTGCAAGCTGCTCAGCAACCTGAGTTTCAAGCTCTGCAATATGAGCCTTCTGCTCGGCGATAACAGTTTCCTGCTCTTTCACCTTTGTCTGCAAACGAGCATTCTCCTGCACAAGCACGAGAATTCTGTCATTTAATTCTACTATTTTTTTATTGAGTGTGTCAATAGTCTGATTGAGTTCATCAATCGTTTTATTCAACTCTTCAATAGTATCTTTTAACTGCTGATTTTCTTCCTCAAGCTCGGCAATTCTCTTTTCTGCCTCCATCAACTTGAGTTTTGTCTGCTGAAGCTCTTTCTTAACCTCTTCAAGTTGGTCTTCAAGAGCAGAAACCCTGCCCCTGAGAGTGAGAATCTGCTGTTCTTTCTGATCAATTATAACCTTTAAATTCTTGATTTCATTCGTGAGGTCAAGAATTTTCTTTTCGCGTTCACGGATTTCACGAAGGCGGATTTCCATCTCCTCTTTACGAACAGCATCAAGCTGTGCCTTCATAACCGCCTCGCGGGTCTTCTGCGGCTTTGATTCTTCCTCGGCAATTCGTGCATTTTCAGCGTCGTACTGTTCCTTAAGGATTGAACGAAGTGCCGGGTTTGTAGCAATAGACATCATAAAATGCTGGAATCCCATCGCAAAGTAAACATCCTGCTGAACAGTATCTGTCATTTTGCCGTTGTATTCCTCGCTTACAACCTCAAAGCCTTTACGCTTGTAGCTGTCGAGAAAGTTCCACAGCTCAACCACTCTTTTAAAGTTGGGGTTCTTTTTGAGAAGGTTGGTCTGCATGAGCGGCGGACGAACCTCAGGCTCTTTTGAGATTTCCTTAATCAACTGTGTGTTTAAAAACTCATTAAGGGTTGTTCTGATTCTTCTGATTCGGTCAAAGTCCGAAAGCTGAGAAACATCAAGAACATCAAGGTCATCTGCAAGAGTTTCGTGAGATTCATTTATATAGTTAAGATTAAAATCTACTTTTTTCTCATTAAAATCAATGTGGCGAACCATAGAAATTTTATTATAGCTGTCGTTCGGCACATCTTTCATTTTTGAATATTTATCGTCAACAAAATGAAGTGCTTTGCGAATCAGTGTCATAAGCACACGGTTTTCATAAATAGCAAAGCTTTCTTCGCGCTCAATTGTGAGGATTTTGTTAGGCGTTACCATATCACCCTCAACCTTGGCGATAAAGTTAGTGTGCTGCGAAAGGTGCTTAACCGACTCGGGGCCAATCTTTTTTGCAAGCTCAACTCTAACAACATTGTCAACCTGCTTAATAAAACGGCGCTGTTCGTCTATTGCTTTCTGAATGTACGGAAGTGTTTCCTCAATGGCAACAACCCACTCCATATCAATTACCTTTTCGTTGGTCTTACCGTCGAGCTTATCCTCGCCCTTATCGCCGTCCTTAAGGCCTTCTGTTATGTAATTGTAAGTAAAATCATTTTTCAGAATGTCCTGCATATACATATATGCTCTGAAATATTTACCAAAATCAGCCATTGATTTTTCTCCAATCAGATAGTTTTACCGCTAAAGGAACAAAGTCCTTTCACCAAGCAAAGGGCGAACAGAGTTCGCCCTGAATTGCTAAAATTATACAAGCTTCTTGAGCATACGGAGATAATCCTTGCTCTCAGTCATATTTTCTTCGCCGAAAAGCTCGTCAATATACGCACAAAGGCCATCTATTTCATCACGAATGTATGAAAGATTGAGTGACTCAAATTTTCTAAATACCTTGCGGGCAAGAACATAGTCAAGACCGTCAAGCTCTGTACCGCCTGTTCCGACATAAGCAGGAACAAAGTCACGGAGCTGCTTTACAATACGGTTACCAAAAGCTATGCGGAAATGCTCAATAACATAATCATCCAGAAGGGCAATCTTTTTGAGGTTCTCTTCCGAAACAACAAATTGAACCTTAGCGGCATTGAGGATGTACTCAAAATGTTTGTATGAAATGTATACAGAGTCTGTGAGAGGTGCGTCAAAAGGAACACCCTTTGTGTCGATGTTAATCGGCATAGCACGGTCATAAACCTTATCTGTGATAGCAAATGTCGAGTCATCGTTATTCGCAGTACCGATGTACCACATATTCGGCGGAATTTTGAGCTGACCGTTCACGATATGCTTCGGGTCAGACGGCCAAGAGTTCGGGATGATATCAACAACCCACTCATCTCTTGACGGCATTTCAAGAATTGAAAGCATCTCGGCAAAGTAATACTCAACTCGAGCGATATTCATTTCATCGAGGATTACCGCATAGATGTTTTCGTTATACGATGCCTCGTACATTGCACGGAGAAGCTCGGTTTCATTGAACTTCTTTGTAAATTCGTTGAAGTAACCGAAAAGCTCTGTTCTGTCGCGCCATGACGGCTGAACGGAAGCAACGATTGAAGGATTGTTTACAAACTTACCAAAGGCGTAAGCAAGTGAAGTTTTACCTGTACCTGAAATACCCTGAAGGATAATAAGTCTGGTAGACGCAAACGCAGCAACAAAAAGTCTGATAAGCTTAATATCGTAGTAAAGACCAAGCTGTGAACAAGCAAAGAGTCTGAAACGCTCACAGAACTCGGGAAGTGTGATATCGTTGTCATAAACCGGCGGAACATAATCTGCCCAAAGCTGGTCGATTTCCGTAAGTTTGTAGAAACGGCTTTCGCCTGTGTCCTCTTCTTCGCCGTTGTTGAGTGACTCGATTTCTTCGCCTGTAAGCTCTGAAATCTCGTTGGGGTTAAGACCAATCTGTGAAACCTTCATAGAGAGAATCTTATCCTTTTCAAGGTTGAGTCTCATAACCTCTTTGTTGAGTGCCTGAACCTCTTTAACAAGAGAATCTGTATCTTTTCTTCTTCTGTGCGAACGAATAAACTTTTTTACAGCGACGACAATGAGCCATACGCAAAGTGCAAGCACAGCTACCAGAAGCACAATGGCAATAATCGCAATTACCCATGCGAGGCCGCCAAGCTCCGTGGTATAGGCATTAATAATGTTTACATAAGCGGAAAAATCAAAGGCATTGCCTACTCCGCCAAATAACCCGGTGATTATTGACCATAATGAGCCAAAAAACTGACCGAGAAATTCAAAAAGAAATTTAAATACTGTATCCACGGTACTTCGTCTCCTTAAAAAAATCTACTCTCATCTTTTGTGTAAGAACACATTTCTAAATTCCTATCTGAAATCTGTCATAAAGGACAGATTCTTCAAGGCGGGCGGCCGATGACCGCCCCTACAGTATGTAACTGTATTTCTTTCTCAGCTCTGAGACTGAGAAAGAAATATACCGTTACGATAAACGCTATGAATGCGTTAGGGACAAATTTGTCATAACTTAATCGGAATTATCAGCGGAATTATTACCGTCAGCAGGTGTTTGTACCTCAGGCTCATTTTCCGCCTTGTCCTGATTTTCTCCGACGGAGGCAAGATATTCCTCAATAGCTCTCTTTTTCTGTTCTTCGGTAAGCTCGGCGGAATCAACCGCAAGCTGTGCCTGTTCAAGAGTTTTTTCCTTATTGTAGGCAAGCAGGTTGAGAACAACACGAACCGCTTCATAAACAAAGAAAATAATCATCGGAAGCAGAACGCAGAGGAAAAATCCAAGCTGAGTTCTGATAAAGCTTAAAAAGTTACCCACGCCGCCAATCTTCGTACCTGTGTATTTGGCAACAATAGTTGAAGAGGTTTGAAGATCCTTATCGGGCTCCGGGTTAGTTTTCTTATTGTCACCCTGTGTTCTGTAGTAGGTAATGTTGTCATCCTTAATAACCTCTACAATTCGGTGGGTATTGAGTTCGGAATTACCGTTGATATCCTTATAGAAAGTAACAATATCGCCTTTCTTATATTCATATGAAGGATCATTTGTAACCTCACAGAAAATAAGATCGCCTGTATTAATTGTATCTTCCATTGAACCTGTCAGAACGCTGAGGGGCGCAACGCCGAAAATATTGGGGCTGTCTCTTATACACATCTCCGAGCCCACGAGACTCCTGAGCATCTC
>ERZ1027056.724-NODE-724-length-12749-cov-3.958169_pt1 | contig 12749 bp, 8 predicted proteins | sample MGYA00519427_ERZ1027056 | MGnify/ENA primary metagenome ERZ1027056 (study PRJEB26926, sample SAMN06164570) | human gut metagenome | biome: ENVO:00009003; feature: ENVO:2100002; material: ENVO:00002003 | host: Homo sapiens | place: USA | collected 2012 ... | reverse complement strand
AATAGATGATTATGGGATTGATGTTATTTTTGTCGTTTTTTGGTTTTTTGGCTTTATGTGGTCTGATTTGGGCTCTTTACGAGCTTCGTAAACAGAAAAATGAAGGAACAGTCCAATAAAAGCACCGTTCGTTAGCATCCGGTTTGTGTTTTTCGGATGCAACCGTATTGGCTAATGCCGCATGCCTTAAAAACAGGAGGATGCGGCGTTTTTGCATCTGAATCCTGATATGTCCATCTATCTTTCCGTGTCTTAATGGCTGTATGTTTTTTAGAAAACACATAAATATGTGTCTTACAAGGTTTTGTATCCGTGAAAAATTCTTCCGCAGAATGAAAAATCATTTGGCTGAGATTGAAAAATTGTTCGGCTGAGATTGATTTTCCGTTCTGCGGAGGTTGATTTTTGTCTTTGAAAAGGAATTTTTTTCATTCTTTTTAGTCCGCTTTTACGTTTTTTCTTTATCTTTGCCTTGTCGCCATGCCGAAGCCCTTGTAAAAAGGGCGGTTGGAATGGGGACACATATATTGTGGAAAGGCGTTTACTTGACGCTTTGTTCTTCGACGCATAGAAACTTCGCAAACTTCTAATCCTGTCAAGGACATGGCAACGGTAGATGCCCTGTGGGTATGTTTTATACAGACCCTCATTGTACCTGTGCATTTTCGCATAGGGTAGTGAGAGGTATATATACATATCGGCGTGGGGCTTCTGCGTTGCTCGTTCAGACAGGATTGGGCAATGCGAAGGCCTCTATGCGTGGGACGGGCAACAGGTACGGACTCCCTGCGCTTTTTTCGTATATGTACCATTCATTAATATTTAATATCTTGATTAGGGGAGTGTCAAGAAAAGACGTTTTAGTATGAAGAATCTAAGACTTTGTTGGGCAGCCTTTGGGTTGTGTGTGTCGTTAGGAGTTTCCGCGCAGCGGGGTTCGTGCGGGACGGGCGTGTCGTGGGCGTTGGCAGATGGTACGCTTACCATCAGTGGTGAAGGGAACATGACGGATTTCACGGATCCTCGGTATGGAAGCTCAAACTTACCTTCATGGGACATTTACAAGGACAACATTGTGAAAGTAGTTATTGAAGGTGGGGTGAAGCATGTGGGCAGTTATGCTTTTTATGATTATTCCAATTTACAAGCGGTAACATTTGCCGAAGGGGTGAAATCCATAGGCAGCAGTGCATTTTATGGTTGCGAGGGCATCAAGGAGCTTTTGTTTCCTTCGTCGATGAAAATCATCAGCGGACAACACAATACGAATGAGGACGCGGAGCCGCAGGTTTCCACGTTTGGAATGGGTGGAACGGGGACTGCTTACATGAGTTCAGAGGCTTTTAGAGGGTGTGCCGGTTTGACTTCCGTGACGATTCCCCGAGGAGTTATTGGCGTGGGGTCTGGGACATTCAAGAATTGCCGTAACCTGAAGTCCGTGTATTGGGATGTGGCAGATTATCCTTCTTATGGTTTTTCTACGGCTAATGAGAATGGTTTTAGGGATTATGGTACGCAGGGGAGTAGTCCTTTCAGCGGTTGCCGCTTGAAAGAAGTCGTTTTCGGCAGCGAAGTGGATTCCATTCCCGGCGGACTTCTGTATGGACAGAGCGAATTGTCTGCAATAAAGTTTTCCGGTAAGACGGAATATGTGGGCAAGGATGCTTTCAAGGAAACGGTTTGGTTTGATAATTTACCCAATGGTTTGGTCTATATAGATAAAGCCGCTTATGCCTTTAAAGGGCTGATGAGTACCCCGACGGCCATTTCCATTGCCGAAGGGACAAAAAGCATAACAGAGGGCTTGTTTGCCAATCAGACTTATTTGACCAAAGTGACTGTTCCTTCTACATTGACTTATATGGGATATGAAGTCTTTGAGGGATGTCGTTCTTTGGGCGAGGTGGAATGGAACGCCGAAGATTGTAAATTTGGTCAAACGTATGGTGCACCTTTCAGTGCAACTGCTTTGTATACCATAACGTTTGGTGAAAAAGTACGTAAGATACCTGATGGATTGTGCAGTGGATGTCGGTATATCACGGAAGTCAAGATGCCTGCTTCAGTGGTGGAAGTGGGAGAGAGTGCTTTTTCTGATTGTTCGGGATTGGAAGCAGTCGGATTCTCGGAGAATATGACTTCGATAGAGGCACGAGCTTTTCTAGATTGTGCCAAATTGTCGGAACTCATATTGCCTAATTCACTCCGTGAAATAGGAGAGAATGCCTTTTCCGGTTGTACGGGATTGGAAACCTTGTCCATTCCCGAAAGCGTGGATTCCATAGGCAGGTCGGCTTTTTATAACACTGGACTGGAGATACTTGTATTCAATGCGAGGAATTGCATGTTGGTGTATGAATCTTATTCAACTGCCTTTCCCTCTTCTGTCCGTGAGTTGGAGTTCGGTGATGTAGTGGAATGCATTCCCAAATACATGTGTAGTAAAATGACAAATTTGGTGAAGTTGAAAGTGGGACGGAATGTGAGAGAAATGCCATCCAACTGTTTTTCTAATTGTAAAAACTTGGAAACGGTGGAATGGAATGCCGTAAGCATGGAAGATGCCGGTACTCCTTTTGCTTCTTCCGTGACACAAATTACTTTTGGAAAAGACGTAGAGCGTATTCCGGAGAATTTATGCAGTAAACTGAAGAATTTGACTTCAGTAGTACTGCCTGAATCTTTGAAAGAGATAGGGGGATCTGCTTTTAGCTACACAGGATTAAAGTCTGTCCATATTCCGGATAGAGTAAAATCTATCGAGTCTTATGTCTTTGAGGGCTGTGAGGCTTTGAAGGAAGCCGTAATGGGGAAGGAAATAAATTATATAGGATATAGTGCGTTTAATTCTTGTTCGGCTTTGGAAAATATTGTTATTCCCGAAAACGTGGATTCTATAGCTGGTTTCGCTTTTTCCGATTGCTCGGCTTTGACCTCGATAGTCATTCCTGATAATGTGGAAGTAATAGATGACCATGCTTTTTCCGATTGTGAAAAGCTGGTATCGTTGACCATGGGTAAAAAAGTTCGCAAGATAGACTATAGGGCTTTTGACGATTGTACGGCATTGGATAGCGTGTATTGGAATGCGGAAGCATTCCGTGGGAATGGAAGTGAGGGCGTGTTGCCTCATACATTCCGTAAAATCGTGTTCGGGGAAAGCGTGGAATACGTTCCGGTCGGGTTGTGCAAGGACAATGCCAATTTGACCATGGTGAAGATGGGAAGCCATATCCGTACGATAGGTGCCAGTGCTTTCAAACAATGTACGGCATTGAAAGAAGTGGTATTGCCTCCGGATGTGGCAAGCATAGAAGAATCAGCCTTTTACGGTTGTACGGCATTGCAGGCGGTTGATTTTCCTGCTTCGTTGGAGTATATAGGGAATACGGCTTTTGCCAACACAGGTCTGACTTCGCTGTTCATTCCTTCTACGGTTAAATCGTTCGGTACCTATGCCTTCTCGCAGAACAAGGAACTGGAATGGGTTGTAATAGCCAAAGACCCCTTCCAACATCCCAATGGATTGTTTGGCAGTTGTGACAAGTTACAGGCCATTTATTTGCCGGATGGTATTAACTTCTATGAGAATTATGGTTGGTCATATTATGGAGATAAAATACGTCCCATTGCGCTTTATAATGGGCATGAACATGTGTATAACGGATATTATCCTGATATGACTTGCGCTATCAATATACCTGATGGGTATGAATTCAAGGAAATGAAAGTAGAGGGAGATATTCCCACCGGAGTGGGAGAATACGAAATACCGGTTACGTTTACCTTTACAGGAACAAGGAATTTTGAAATCCTATCTCCTTACCGTTGTACCATCTATCCCAAGGAACTTTCCGTGAAAGCTAAGGATTGCACGAAGATATACGGAGAAAAGAATCCGGAGTTTGAACTGGAATACGACGGTTTCGTGGAAGGAGAGGATGCTTCCGTGTTGACAGAACTTCCTGTGGCTTCATGCGATGCCACCGAAACATCCGTTGCGGACACAATTTATGGGTATCCCATCTATCTGTCTGGGGGAAAAGCAGACAACTATACGTTTGTCTTTACAGGACCCGGCAAGTTGTATATCGCTCCGGCAAGTCAGTTTATTACGTGGGATCAGGATTTGTCTAATCTCCATGTAGGTGACAAAGTGGCATTGGAAGCCTCTTCCACTTCGGGACAGTTGGTTACCTTCGGATTGGCTGAGGGCGATGAAGAATTGGCCATGTTACATTGGTCGGATGGCATCGGTACGCTCGAATGTTTGGGGGAGGGCACCGTGACCTTGACGGCATGCCAGTATAGTAGCGACAGGAACTATAAGAATGCCGAGCCTGTGGTGAAGATATTGACCATATCTAAAGCGGATGGCATAGGGGCAGAAAAGGTATCGTCGATGGAAGTATACGGTTTGCATGGGCATATTCGTGTAAGAGGCATGAAAGCCGGGCTACCTTTACGGGTCTATACGTCCGATGGTGTTTTGTTACATGAAGAAACGTGCGATGGTTCGAATATGGATTTGGCCGTACCGTGTTCCGGGCTTTATTTGGTAAAAGCAGGGGATAAAACGGTCAAACTGATAGTGAAGTAAGGACACAAGACAAACTTTTCTATATATACTTTGGATTGTGGGCGAGATTTGGGCAAAAGAGCCCTGTCTCGCCCTTTTTCCTTGGGATAGCTTCGTTGGTTTTATTTCCTTTACCTACCGGTATTCTTCCTTCACGACAATCTTGTCGCCGGAATCGTCCACTTTGAAGAGGTGGGGCACACGATGGTAGTGGCCGTGGATATCCTTATGGCTGTGGACAGACATGAGTAGCTCGCCATCGAAAGTGCGGAACAACATGCCGTGTCCGAAGTTGGGTGGGGTAATGGGCTGTTCTTCCTGCACCCACGGGCCGTTCAATGTGCCGCTTTCCGAATAAGCAACTCCTTGGGTATAGACATTATAAATCCAACTGGTCCATATCATGCCCAAGCGTCCTGTCTGGGTGCGGAACAAATAAGGGCCGTCCGTCACGCGGTTGGGAAGCGTGTCTCCTTCGATGACTTCCCGGCTCCAAGGCGATGCGCTGGCCTTGAACAATAGTTTTCCTTTACCGATGCTGCCGCTTAGGTCGGGTTTCAATTCTATTTTTTCGATGGTGCCGTCCCAGTTTTGCAGCCATTCGTGGCAGTAGACCATGTAAGGCCGTCCGTCCGTGTCTACCCACAACGTACCGTCGAGCGTCAATTTGTCTGCCGGGAGGTAAGTCTCGTCCTTCATCGGGCGGTAGGGGCCTTCGGCTTTGTCGCTGACCAACACATGGCAAGCCCGGCGTTCCAGGTTGTTTCCTTTGTAACGTCCCACACTTACGGCCTGGTTGGTGAAAGTGGCAAAATAGTAGTATTTACCTTTATATTGGTGAAGCTCAGCCGCCCAAATCATGGGTTTCGGCCCCATCCAAGATTCAGGGTCGGTTTCCGTTACGGTGTAAGGGCCGTCCCAATACCGCAAGTCTTTGCTTTTCCATAACTTGCCACCCGTTCCGGTCATATAATAGGTCATGGTGGCGCGGTCAGGCAAGATACAAGGGTCGCTCAGGACGATGGAGTCCAAGGGCACATGGGTTTTGATACGGGATTGACACATACCGTTGCATACGGCAAGCAGGCATACTAAAGAAGTCAATAGCTTTTTCATGATGAAAAGGGTTAATGGGTTTCTTTAGGGACAAAGATAGTGCTTTTTATCGGTTTTCATGTTGTTTCCGACTGATTTGAGGTCTGCATTGCCGGATTTCTACAGGAATGGCCCGTGCCTGCACTTCGGAAGCCTTGAAGCACAAGAGAGCCATCGAGGCTTTCTGGCAGTCAGGGTGGCTTTGGTCGAATACGAAATTACCGAGGCTGTAGAATACGGGTCGGGAATCGATGTATTCCAAGGGTTGCACGACGTGTGGATGGTGTCCTATGATGGCATCTGCACCGGCCTGTACCAACAGGTGGGCATCGTAACGCTGCTGCATGTCGGGAATGGGTTGGAACTCCGTACCCCAATGCAATACGGCCACGATACGGGCAGAAGGGTGTGAGGCTTTATATTTCCGGATAGCAGCGGCCAACCGCTTGACGGAAGCACGGCATATATCCGGTTTTCCTTCCGCTCGCGGCCAGTTCTCTATTGGGAGGGGGATGGTGTTGAAGAGTGCCACTTCGAGCTTGCCTTTCCTTATGGTTACGGGAGTGGTCTGTTCTTCAACCGTCTTTCCGTAACCGAGTGGGACAATGTCAGCGTCCCGGAGTACGTGATAAGTATCGGCCAGTCCATCCCGCCCATGGTCTATGGTGTGGTTATTGGCTAAGGCGGCGTGTGTAATACCGGCTTGCCGGAGGGCTTTGGCCCATGTGGGTTTGCCTCGGAAAACGAATTTCTTGCCCACCGGAGTGTGGCGTTCGGTGAGCGGGCACTCCAAGTTGATAACCACAGCATCGGCCTTTTGGAATGCCTCGCTGACTCCCTGAAACAGTCCTTTCACGCCTTCGCGCTCTATCCAAGGGCGCGTACCGCGATCCAACAAAACGTCTCCCGTGAAAAGGATACTTAGCGTGTCCTCTTTCGTTTGTTGCTGACAGGAGGAAAAGAGGCAGAGAAGGGGATAAATCCAAAATAATGTCTTTAACATCCAGAACTGTAGAAATAAGTTTCGTCCACTGTAGGTACATGGTCCAATAGGTAGGGGCGTATCCATGAGGGTACGTCCGGTGCTTTGCTGTCCTTTAGCATTTTTTGCCATTCATCGTCCGTCAACCGTTCGCCCAAGGGACGGACGAATTCGTAATAGCTGAATGTGGCTCCACGGGTGAGGTAGATTTGTCCTCCGATGTCAACCAGTACGTAGAGGGCGTTGGCAGTGCCTGTGGCTTCATGCAGGATACCGTTTTTTCCGCATTCCTGTACGTTGCGGGTGAATACGTCCGCTACGAGGGCTACGGAGCGTGAGGAACCTTTCACCTCTTCTATGCTGTTATAAGAGACTCCCGGCTCGATGACGCTGAGCGTGAACCATTCGATGGAGCTTCCCATTTTCTGTATGTCCATGTATTCCTCTGTCGTGAGTGTGTCTCCCCGTAGTTCCTTTTCTGTCACTCGGAGGCAGAAGTCCACCTGTTCTTCAAGGATGCGAGCTTTCGAAATCAAATCCTCATCGTCGAAATCCGTTTCCTTCAGGAGTTGTCGGTGCCGGGCGATGAGCTCTTTCAGTTTCTTCCAGAAAGTCTGGTTGGGTTCTACGTATCCGACAACGACCGGGATGGCCAATTCACCACCGCCCCCGCATTCGGCCAACATGGGCTGTTCGCCATAGAGTATGACATCATGTTTCAGTCCCGTCCACGAAGCCAAGGCCGTATATAGGTTTTTGATTTGCCAAGCCGGGGTTTGCATCAGGCAGGGATAATCCTTGTTGGGGCGTTGCAATTCTATGAGGGCTTCCATCCATCGGTCGTACATGGTGACTGTGTCTCCGGAACGGTCTTGGAATTTTCTTTTCATCTTGTCGGCCATGACGGGGTAGTCTTTCCAGTTCTCTTTCTCGTGGTAACATGTGTCGAGGAGGGCGGTCGCACTTTTTACGCCGAAGGCAGCAAACACGTCCAAAGCCTTGGGATAGGCGCGGTTGCTGTTGGGGGTGGCATCTGCCATTTCATTCAAGACTTCGTTGTCTGCCATGTAGCGTGCAGGCATGAAATTGATTTTGTCGGCACAACTTAATTGGATTTTGGGCTTGATGCGGTTGCGTGTCTTGAAGACTTCCTTGAGCATGCCGTCTATTTGCCGGATGGCATCTTTGTCGTGTGCCAGAATCCGGTCGGTCAGTCCGTGTCGGCTCATATAGTCCGCCATTTCGAGGATGGAGGCATTGTCCGGCGTTCCCATAAGGAAAGTAAGGGCTTGATTTAGTTTCAGGCAAGCTTGCCGGAGTTCAGCCGGGATACGGTTCAGCGCAGCGGCTATTATGGCAGCGCGCCACAGGGTTTCCGGGGTCTCGCGGCAGAAGGAAGCCGTCTGCAACCACGTCATGCACTGGAAATAGCAACGGTCGTTTGCGTTGTGGGCGTAATGGCCGCGAGGTTTGAACAAACTGTAAGGGAAGAGTATGTCCGTATAGTCCAAAAAGGCCGAAGGAGCATCTTGGCAACTCGTAGTGCTCCGTAACTCAGCCTTGTAAGCAGGCTGCAATGCGACAGGCACGGGCAGTTCTTTCTTTGTCAGCAGGTAATAGGCTATGGCGAAATAAGTGGCAGCGTATCCTGCCTCAGCCTTAATGGCTTCTTGCTGTTCCAGGTTCATGCATTCCGTGTAGAGGGCTTGCACTATTTTCTGTAAGGCCGGGTTGAAATGGTTTCGTTCGAGGCTTTTCAGTGCATAACTGAAATACATGTGGTAGGCTTGCAGGTAGACATCCGTGGTGATGAAACTGGGTATTTGTTGGTAGTCGTTGGCTTCGTATACATGGAATAGCTGTTCGTACCCCATGGGGGCGATGGCAAAGTTGCAGCGGTCCAACATTGAAAGGAACTTTCCGCTGGGCTTTTCTATTTGGAAAAGGTTGACACAAAGGAAGGAGTTGAGCAGTTTGTGTCCGTCCCTTGTTTTGTATTTGTGTCGGGCGAGTTGGGCCATGCGGCGGTCGATCTTTTCCACGAAAGCTTTTTCTTCAGGCAGGAGTTTGACTTTGTCGTATGTGTCCGCATAAACGAGGTTTTTCTCATAGCTTTCGTAGAGCGTCTTCTCGCACAAGTCATAGTACCAATCTGTCTTGCGGCAGAAGAAATTGTTCAGGTCTCCTTCGATAAACCAGTATCCATGCAGGGCGTATGGATAACTTCTGAGGATGCGGAGTTCTTCGTAGCCCAATCCGTTGATGTCCTGTTCCAAATCCACGCTTTGGGGAAGAAGGCTGTCTGTCAGCAGGCGGGAGGCGGGAGCAGCTTGTACGGGTTGTTCCTGAGCTTGCTGTGGTTGGGTCGGTGCTTTTTTCTTATAAGAGTTGCAGGAGGCCGCCATGCCCATTGTGAGGAATAAGATGCAGCAATAGATGGAAAGATGGTGTTTCATGAGTAGTGAAAGTTAATGTGTTGGTAATTTATGGGTTGGGCAGGTCACGCTCAAATGCCAGTCCGAAGCCTTCTTGACGGTATAAAGCCTGTACTAAGGTGTCGTCGGACACACGTTCCGTGGTACAAACCCGTGCAGGAACAGAGTCACGCAAGATATGGAAGTCCACTAACGGGCGCGCCAACCGCGACCCCATCCACAATGGACGGATGAGCCGACCCTTGTAGAGTTTGAAAAGGAAGAGCCGCTTTTCCGGATGTGGGAAATAACGGGTGGGTTTGATGACTCCCACGGCGATTTCCGGTGTCCCGTCACCAGTCAAGTCACCGCAATCGAAACGGTATACGGGATAGGGGAGTTCCCATTCCGACACTTCCGTACCGTCGATAAAGTGACGTAACACACTCAAACTGTCGTGTATGTGTTCCAAGCGGATTTCTCCCTTCAAACCGTTTTCGAGTGAGTAGGAAAAACATGAATCCTTGTCCGTGCAGGCTGCCGGAAGGCAGGCCATGCCCACGACAAGAATTCGTATGATGGATGTCGCGCCCTTCATCGGTTTATCGAGGTTCGCCTAACTTGCGGCAGAGTTTGCCGCCTGCCATGCAATAGGCTCCCAACAGAATGAAGGGGATACTCAGTATCTGGCCCATGTTGATGGGCATGGCGGCTTCCCATGCTTCTTGCACCTCTTTGGTGTATTCGATGAAGAAACGGGCCGTGAAGATGGTAGTCAGGCAGAAACCGAAATAGAAGCCCGTACCGACTTTCTGCGGATATTTATGGTAAAGCACGTATCCGGCGATGAGGAATACGAAATAGCAAATGGCTTCATAAAGTTGGCCGGGATGGCGTGGCAGCATGTCGACGCGCTCGAAGACGAAAGCCCAAGGCACATCGGTCGGCTTGCCGATGATTTCCGAGTTCATCAGGTTGCCCAAACGAATGAACATGGCACTGGCCGGAGTGGCGATGGCAATGTTGTCCAATACACGCATGATGTTCAGTTTCGTTTTCCTGACGTAAAGCCAAAGGGCGAGCATCAAGCCTATCGTACCACCGTGGCTGGCCAGTCCGGCGTAACCGGTGAACACCCAACCGTTGGCCGTCTGTCGCATGGGCAGGATCATTTCCAAGGGGTGGGCGAGGAAGTAGCCCGGTTCGTAGAACAGGCAGTGCCCCAGACGGGCGCCTACGAGGATACCCACGAAACAATAGAAGAACAACGGGTCGAACAATTTGTCGGCGATGTGCTGTTGCCGGTACAGGCGTTGCACCAATACGTAGGCTGCCAACAGAGCGAAGCACCAACATAGCGAATACCAGCGCACGCCGAATCCGCCGAGGTGGAAAGCGAACAGGTCGGGATTCCACGTGATAGATAATAGGTTGTCCATGGCGGTCATACGTTGAAACGGAAGTGCATGATGTCGCCGTCCTGCACTACGTAGTCTTTTCCTTCCACTCCCATCTTGCCGGCTTCGCGTACGGCTGTTTCCGAACCGTAACGGATGTAGTCATCGTATTTGATGACTTCCGCGCGGATAAAGCCTTTTTCAAAGTCCGTGTGGATGACGCCGGCACACTGTGGGGCTTTCCATCCCTTGCGGAAGGTCCAGGCTTTCACTTCCATCTCTCCGGCCGTGATGAACGTCTGCAAGTCCAACAGATGGTAGATGGCTTTGATGAGGCGGTCGCATCCTGATTCCTTCAACCCCATGTCTTCCAGGAACATCTGTTTCTCCTCGTAGCTTTCCAGTTCGGCAATGTCGGCCTCCGTCTGGGCGGAGATGATGAGCAGTTCGGCATTTTCGTCCTTGATGGCTTCGCGTACGGCATCCACGTGTACGTTACCGTGGGCGGCAGAGGTGTCGTCCACATTGCAGACGTAGAGCACCGGTTTGGCCGTGAGCAGGAAGAGGTTTTTGGCCGCCTGTTGTTCGTCTTCGCTTTCAAAGGTGACGGTGCGTGCCGATTTGCCTTGTTCCAAAGCCGCTTTGTATTGCAACAACACGTCGTATTCAAATTTGGCTTGTTTGTCACCGCCCACTTTGGCCACTTTTTCCACGCGTTTGATGCGGTTTTCAATAGTCTCCAAGTCCTTGAGTTGTAGTTCCGTGTCGATGATTTCCTTGTCGCGCACGGGGTCTACCGACCCGTCCACATGCACGATGTTGTCGTTGTCGAAGCAGCGCAATACGTGGATGATGGCGTCGGTCTCACGTATATTGCCGAGGAACTGGTTGCCCAGACCTTCTCCTTTGCTGGCTCCTTTCACCAGTCCGGCAATGTCCACGATGTCGCATGTGGCCGGAACGATGCGCCCGGGGTGGACCAATTCCGCCAGTTTGTTCAGACGTTCGTCCGGCACGGTGATTTGTCCCATTTGTGCGTCGATGGTACAGAACGGAAAGTTTGCAGCCTGTGCCTTGGCACTCGACAGACAGTTGAAAAGGGTAGACTTGCCCACGTTGGGCAAACCTACTATACCTGCTTTTAAAGCCATAGTTTATTTTGTTTTTATCAATTACCTTATTTAATTAGGTGCAAAAATAAGAATAAATTTCTGGAATAGGTGAATAAAGGGGGAGAAATGTCTCAGGCGGGCTGGCTGGTGGCGTAGTCAACGGAAGCTATCAGTTGTGTCTCATGGAAAGAAACGAACCCATACAGGAGGAGGGGAAAAACATCCTTCTACCTGTATGGGTTCGTTTTGCCTTTATGTCCGGTTAACCGGGGCGTAGGCATCCGGTTTTCCTGCTGTTTGTCCAAGGAACGGATTTACCAGCATACGGGTTCTTGGAGTATATTCCCGTCTGCGGCATCTTCAGGGCTGAAGGTCTGCGCCTTGTATTGTACGCACAGCATGACGAGTGGGGCACTACCATTGTTACGCACGGAGCGTTTGCCTTCGGGAGACACGCGGACAACGCTTCCCTCCTGTACATCGAAGACCTTGCCGTCTACTTGGAACTGGCCCTTGCCGCCCAGGAAGAAGTACAGTTCCTCATGGTTCTTATGGGTGTGGAGGAATCCGGTTTCCGTTCCCGGTTGGAACACCTGGAAAGAGAGTTCGCTGCCAGTCGTCCCGAGGGCCGCGCCGCAGAACACTTTGCCCGGGATTTTGACTTCCAGTCCCATTTCCAACACATATTGGCTTACTTCGTCCAGCGGGCCTACGTTGATGGCCTTGAAATTCTTTTCTGATGCAATTCCTTCAATCTGTTTCATCTTCTTTTTGTTTTTATCGGTTAGTAAAATTATTTGTAATATAAGGTTTGTCCGAGGAGGCGCATGTTTTTTGCATTTCCGCAGCCCAGATATTTGGGACTGTTGGCAGAATACACTATCTTTGTCGGTGCGCCTTTCTCTTTCAGACGGTGCAAAGTTAGAGAATAAACGTATGATATGCAATAAGTTACATTTTTGTAAGTTACTTACTTGCACTTCACTTTTGTTGGAATACAAAGACTTGGAATGGCAAAAAAAGGAGAAAAAAATTCTGTTGTGGAGCAATGTCCGATCCGGAATATTGTTTCCCGGTTCGGCACCAAATGGTCGCTGTTGGTGATCGTCACATTGGATGAAAACCTGTCTCTTATACACATCTCCGAGCCCACGAGACTCCTGAGCATCT
>ERZ1027056.719-NODE-719-length-12773-cov-4.045133_pt1 | contig 12773 bp, 8 predicted proteins | sample MGYA00519427_ERZ1027056 | MGnify/ENA primary metagenome ERZ1027056 (study PRJEB26926, sample SAMN06164570) | human gut metagenome | biome: ENVO:00009003; feature: ENVO:2100002; material: ENVO:00002003 | host: Homo sapiens | place: USA | collected 2012 ... | reverse complement strand
GTAGTGGAATTACAGAACAAAGCTGGTCTACTAACCAAACATATTTTGCCTCAGCAGAGCAAACCCTCACTTTTACTTTCACGACCTTGTCTAGCTGGACTGCTCAAAACAGTTCCACTGCATTATTGTCATTGGACAATACAGCAGGTAATTCAGGGGAAAATACCATAAAAGTTACAGTACACAAGTCTTCCCAGGAACAGGGCACCATTACGATTAAAGTAAATGGATATTCATCTGCCAGCAATATCAAAATCCAGTTGAGCGATGATGATGTGCAAGGTTACGAGATTAACTATAGTGTGGATCAATATTTGAGAGAGAAATACTTGTGGAATGATGATTATAAGTTATTAACGCCCAATTTCAGACAAGCTTATGATGAGTTTTTGAGAAACACATTATTAAGTATGACAACTAATACATTAGACAAAAAACGAAATAGTAATGGCACTTATTCATTGTTTTCATTTATCCAGAAGCTAGATCCGGATTTACAAACTTCCCGCAGTGCAAAAGAGAAAAAAACACTAGAGTATAATTATGGATTCGTAAACTTTATAGCCGTTGGAAACCGTAATACTTCAAATTATGGTCTTGTTATACAAGGAGTGCATAAAGGATCATCTGCCGATAAAGAAGGACTAAAACGAGGAATGGAAATAACCGAAATAGACAATCAGAGAATAACAACGGCTAACGTGCAAGCTTGTTACTCTAAATTAATTAAACCATCCTCTCCAACCTCTATAAAAGTAAAAGACAAAGATGGAAAAGTATATACAATAAATTCCGGACCTATTTATGCGAACCCGATAATTCACCACCAAGTAAAAGAAAAGATCGGCTATCTGGTGTATTCAGCTTTTGAATCCGGCTTCGACCAAGAACTATTCGATGTATTCAAAGAGTTTAAAAGTCAGAATATTACAGAGCTAATTTTAGATCTTCGCTACAATGGCGGAGGAGATGTAACATCAGCTAATCTTATGTCTAGTTGCATTGCCGGAGATTTCTGTGTTGATAAAACTTTCGCTTCATATAGATATAATGATGAACGTATGAAAGCCCTTGGCAACCAACGGCCTATTCAGAAATTCGCATATTCTCAATATGATAATTTGAGTACTTCCCTCTCTGCCGGTGGTCTAAAGCTACAAAAAATCTACTGTCTTGTTACTGACGACTCTGCATCTGCAAGTGAATTAGTAATCAATGCACTGAGAGGTATTGATATCGAAGTTATCCTTATTGGCACCACCACACATGGGAAAAATGTAGGAATGGAAGGAGTAGAACTTACTGCAGGAACAGACAAATATTTGCTTTTCCCTATCACTTTCCAAGCATACAATGCCAAAGGTTTTGGAGACTTCGAAAACGGTTTTACACCCGATTACGAGATAAATGAGAACCAGCCTAACGGAGAATATTTTGAAGGATATGGAGACTTTGGAACTGAAAGCGATCCTTTATATGCCAAAGCAATCAGTCTGATTTCAGGAAGTAAAGTTACTACTCCCACAAGGGCAGTTAACCAAGCTAAAGAACAAATGCTAGTGATAGCTACACCAAGATTGAACCGTATAGGAATGATAAAATAAGATTATTATATCCCGTTATTAAATAGAAAGAGGTGAACCGCTCAGCGATTCACCTCTTTCTCTATCCTCAAAATCTTATCTAACGTCTTCTGAGCCTCCGTCGATGGGAACCGTAGCACTACTTTCTGTAAAGAGCTTCGTGCTTTCTCATATCCGGTAGCAAACAATTTCGACAACCCGTCCCGATAACGTGCATATTGCATTTTTGTCGGTGAAGAAAGCTTTTTGTAGTCACTTTCCAGTTTTTTCTTCTCCTGCTCCGCCATCAAATAATAATAATTACCGAGAAAGATATTGGCCGCCAGATTATCCGCATCCAACTTCAATATATTCTCGTACATACGCAACGCATCCTTCTCCTGTCCACGACATACCTGCATTTCGGCAACAGCCTCCAGATAATCTACATTATCAGGGTCCTTCTGCGACAGTTCTTTATAAAACAAAAAGGCTTTGTCATAATTCCGATTCTTCTTATAGGCAAGAGCCAACTCATTAGAAAGTTTCGAGCTGATCTCACTACTCTTGTCTATACTCGTCCAGTAGAACATTTCCGAGCGGTCTATATTCAGACTGATAGCCTGACGGAAATAGCTAATCGCCTGTCCATGCTGTCCGGCCTCAATAGCAACCGTGACTTTATGCAACATTTCATCGGCCGTCTGTGCATTCAGCATCAGCGGCAACGAAAACAAAGAAAAAAGAAGGAGAGTTAAGGTTTTCATAATCAGTTACATTGTTTCTAGTTCGTGACACGCAAAGATACAATAAAATAATAAAATATGTACCTTTGTTCGCAAAAAGAACAATCTATTTGATAAAAGTGTTTCTACAAGATGATAAATAAAAAGACGACCTCCGAAAACAGACGAATATTACAGATTGCCGTACCATCGATTATTTCGAATATTACCGTGCCATTGCTGGGACTTATCGATGTCACTATCGTTGGACATCTCGGCTCTCCGGCATATATCGGAGCGATTGCCGTAGGAGGAATGTTGTTCAATATCATCTACTGGATCTTCGGATTCCTACGTATGGGAACAAGCGGCATGACCTCACAAGCCTACGGGCAGCATGACTTAAACGAAATCAACCGGTTACTGATACGTTCTGTCGGCGTCGGACTCTTTATTGCCCTATGCCTGCTGATCCTTCAATATCCTATCCTTAATGCGGCATTCACACTCATACAGACTACAGAAGAAGTAAAGCAACTGGCAACTACCTATTTCTATATCTGTATTTGGGGAGCTCCGGCAATGCTAGGTCTTTATGGATTTGCAGGCTGGTTTATCGGAATGCAGAACTCACGCTTCCCGATGTATATTGCCATCACGCAGAATATTGTCAATATTATCGCCAGTTTGTCTTTCGTCTATCTCTTGGATATGAAAGTGGCAGGAGTCGCCGCCGGAACCCTTATCGCACAGTATGCAGGTTTCTTTATGGCCATACTATTGTATATGCGTTATTACAGCACGCTCCGAAAACGTATTGTATGGAAAGATATCATACAGAAGCAGGCAATGTACCGTTTCTTCCGGGTAAACCGTGACATCTTTTTCCGTACCCTCTGCCTGGTAATCGTAACGATGTTCTTCACCTCTGCAGGAGCTGCACAGGGAGAAGTCGTTCTGGCAGTAAATACACTGCTGATGCAATTGTTCACGCTCTTCTCTTATATTATGGATGGATTCGCCTATGCAGGGGAAGCGTTAGCCGGACGCTATATCGGCGCAAGAAATCAAACGGCTCTCCGCAATACGGTCAATCACCTTTTCTATTGGGGCATCGGACTTTCGGCAGCATTCACCCTTTTATATGCAATAGGCGGAAAAGAATTTCTCGGGTTACTGACAAATGATGTTTCGGTAATAAGCTCCTCAGACACTTACTTTTATTGGGCACTCGCCATCCCATTGACAGGTTTCTCCGCTTTCTTATGGGATGGTGTGTTTATCGGCGCCACCGCCACCCGCCAGATGCTTTATTCGATGTTGGTTGCTTCCGTCAGCTTTTTTATGATCTACTATGCCTTCCACAATCTCTTGGGAAATCACGCTTTATGGCTGGCTTTCATCACTTACCTTTCATTGAGGGGAATCGTGCAGACCTTCATCGGAAGAGAAATAGTGAAGAAAGCGATATAAAAGTTATCGCGCAACTATGAGGTCTATCCAACAAATTATCTCTATATTTGCGCTAAACTAAATGTAAAAAGATATGGCAAAGTATAAAAGAATTCTGCTGAAGCTCAGCGGAGAAAGCCTGATGGGGGAAAAACAATACGGCATTGACGAAAAAAGACTGGCGGAATATGCCGCACAAATCAAAGAAATCCATGAACAGGGAGTACAAATCGGCATCGTTATCGGCGGCGGAAATATCTTCCGTGGACTAAGCGGAGCCAACAAGGGCTTCGACCGTGTGAAAGGTGATCAGATGGGTATGCTGGCAACTGTCATCAACAGCCTTGCATTAAGTTCCGCATTAGTAGCAGCCGGAGTAAAGGCCCGTGTACTTACAGCAGTCCGCATGGAGCCGATCGGTGAATTCTACAGCAAATGGAAAGCGATTGAATGCATGGAAAACGGTGAAATCGTTATCATGTCCGGCGGTACGGGAAATCCTTTCTTTACCACAGACACTGGCTCTTCACTGCGCGGCATCGAAATCGAAGCAGACGTAATGCTGAAAGGTACCCGCGTAGACGGCATCTACACAGCCGACCCGGAGAAAGACCCTACAGCTACAAAATTCAGTGACATCACATACGATGAAGTACTGAAACGCGGTCTGAAAGTGATGGACCTCACAGCTACCTGTATGTGCAAGGAAAACAACCTGCCGATTGTTGTTTTTGACATGGACACGGTAGGAAACCTCAAAAAAGTAATCAGCGGAGAAGAAATAGGAACAGTAGTACACAACTGATCCTGACTCCCTGCCAATATACCCGGGGCCGACTAAAAAGGATATAATCAGCTTTCAGACTTTTTAGTCAGTCCCGATTACTTTCTCCCTCCACATTCCTTTTGTTGACTTGCATATACATCATTAAGAAATAAAAGCTATGAAAACCAAAAACGCTTGTTTCTGGATATTCTTATTACTATCCGGAAGTGCTTACGCACAAATGTCTCAAAAAGGTACAGTACAGATTTTTAATTCAAATAAGTCCCCACTACCGGGAGTACAACTGACAGCTACCGATGCCCCTGCCACCGATACGGATGCCAACGGGAATTTCCAGTTCAACTTCAGCAAACAAAAACCGGGAATGGCTATCGCTTCTCCGAATGTATATAAGAAAGGATATGAACTGGTAAATAAAGACATGATCAATGGATGGATTCTATCCGAAAAACGTCCGTTGAGTATTGTGATGGCTCCCGAGGGCACTATAGAAGAAAGCAAGAGCAAGTATTATTCCATCTCCGTTGCCCACTTTTCGAAGAAACAAGAAAAAGCCATTGAAGAAATCAACCAGCTATATATAGCACAGAAAATCAGTCTGCAAGAGCGTAGCGACCGTCTGAAAGCGATGGCGGAAGAATCCAGATCATTTATGAATCAGATCGATCAGTACGCTGAGAAGTTTGCGAGAATAAATCCGGATGACATCAACGCCATCGAGAAGCAAGTATTGGAACTGGTCAATGCCGGGAAACTGTCTGAAGCCATCGAGCTATACAATAAATCCGGAATTATCACTCAGGCCAGAGAGAAGCTGTTACAGAAAACAAAAGCAGAGGAAGACATCGACAAACTGGCCGAAATAATGTACCGATATGCCGACCTCTGCGCCCTGACCGGAGGAATGGAAAACGAGAAGAAAGCAAATGATGCCTACAAGTTCGTAGCCGAAGCACTTCCCGACAGGTTTACATACGTGTTTAAATACGCATTGCAGAAAATAGGACTAGAAGACAGTGATACCATGGAATGGCTGGACAAATGCCAGAAACTTTCATTTGACGAGAAATCTCTCGTACAAGTACTGAACATAAAAAGTACCCTTGCGCGTCATCATCAGAAAGACTATATCAAAGCCTTGGAGTATGACATCAACGCACTGGAAATACTGTCCAACAAAAATATTTCCATGCCTTCGGGCGATTACTATGCTATCTACCATCAGACGTTCTATTCAATGGGAAAGACATACGAAGCCATGAACGAATTCAAAGAAGCAAAGGAAATCTATGAAGACCAGATCAAAGAAATCAGTGAAGAGATAGCAGACAGCGACAATCAGCTGTTCATAAATATTCAAAGTTCTCAACTTGCCAACATATACAGTTCGCTGACAGACATTTACAAGAAGGAAGGCAATGTGTCTAAAGTCAACGAACTGTCAGAGAAATTATTCGAGCTAAATAAAAAGAATGCAGGAGATAATGAAGAAGCCATACTCGAAGCTGAAATAGGAAGACAAGAATACCTGTTCCATCAGGCAGTAGAGAAAGCGGATTACAAACTGGCAGCCGGCAGTATAAAAGAGATTCTGGCAAAAGCCGAGAAACTGTATAAGATGCGTCCCTTGTCCCGCGCCTACTGGTATGCTTTATGGAACTTCGCCTACATCAGCGTAAGCACAGAAACAGAACCGGAAAACTTCCTCACGACCATAAAAGCATTTGAAGACAAGGTAGCCAACGAATTAAAAATCAACAGTGAAGAACAAAAGACCTCATTATTGTACAATATCGAGAAACAATACATTCTATATTACTCCAAAAACGGAAATAAACCCGAAGAAAGGAAGCATGTGGAACAAGCATACCAATATGCCGAAAAACTGAATCTGTTGAATCCGGCAAGATTTGTTCTTGAGATTATCAGTGCACAGGCATCGTATATCGATATGCTCCTGGAACTTTCCGAACATGACAAAGCTCTGAAAGCCGCCATCGACCTGGAAGCATTATACACCATGCAAGGAGTATGGGGATTTCAGGACTTGAGAACAGAGAACAGTATAGGCACCGCAATGGTTTGCGGAGGACTGTATGAATTAGGAGTGGAACATCTGGAAAAAGTAAAGAAAGACAGGGAAAAGCACCTGAAACAAAAGCCGAACGACGTGGATATGATGGGCAGTATCACCACTACCTACAATAACCTGTCGTTGGGATACGGCAAACTTAAAAAATATGCCAAAGCACTGGAAGTGCAAAAGAAAGCATACGAAATCATCAAGACACTGTATCCGCATAATAAAGCCCAACTTGGCACGAACTATCTACTGATGACTCTCAATACAAGTATCGCCTACTATCAGAACAGCAATAATGCGGAGGCTCTGAAATTTCTGCAAGAGGCGGAAAACATCGCAAACGAACTGAAAGAACTCAATCAGCTTTTCAGCTCCTACCCTCTTGTTGTCCGGTTTGCCAAAGGAGACCTTCTGGCCAAATTATCCCAGCCCGGCTCCGAGGAATTATTAAAAACTGGTCTGGAGTATAAGAGCGGCACGCTGCCTAACGATGCCGTTCTGCTCTACCTTATCAATGACTACCGGACCAACAATAATAGCATTTACAGAAAGTAAAGGCATTACTTTCTCAGAATAATCTTCCATGGGACTTTATCGGATACCGGTCCGGTGAAGTCCCATAATTGATATCCATCCTTGTATACCGTCACCCGTTGCTCCTCTTTTTGTTTCTCGGCAGGTATGGGCAGTTGGAAGTTTCCCATTCCGTCAGATACCGTCTTCATGTCCAGCACTTGAACAGTAGCATCCGCCAGCGGACGGTTATCCTCATCTTTCACAGTACCGAAAATCATCGCTAATGAAGAATCCCGACTGATGCCAAGAGTCACATTCTTTTCCAGGCTCAGTACCGTATCTACCGTCACATATCCTTTCGATTCTATCTTCAGACGGGCATTCTCACCCAGATATTTAGTATGAATTTCTTTGAAGACAACCTCGTCAGAAAGTCTGTCCACATGACGGGTTTCGCTCTTATCGGCATACTCCAATGTTATATCAGCGCCATAAAAAGGCAAAGAAGATTTGGAAGTATCCGTAAGACGCACCGTGGAAGTGACCGGCGAATAATAATAGAAAGCAAAGAAAGCCAGTGCCACCACCAGTACAGGCACAAGGACATACAATAATACGAACCTCAATGTCCGTTTCACATCTACCGGATCGGGCTTGATAAAGCCTTCATTCTCCAAAATCTGCAATTGTTTGTCGAACTTGAGACGCAAATCATCATAATTGGTATACAAGTCGCAGAAGTGTCCGAGATTCTTCTCGCAATAAGATTTAAAATCTTTGAGAGACTCATCAACGATCCCTTCCTCCTTGAAATAGACAAATATTTTAGGTTTTGCAGCCTTAGTCTTCAGATATATTTCATGGGCCACTTCCAGTTCTTCTTTGGTATAGCGCCCCATCCGTGTGTGGAACAGAAAAATCACAATATCACATTCACGGATATAGTCATTATAGCGATCCTGCAGACGGCCTTCATTCAGCGAACTGCTGAAGTCCATCCACGTACGCTGGTCGAAGTCGATATTCCGATCACGATAAAGCTTATTCTTATCCGAAAAGTACAAGTCAAACATCTGTTTGTCTTCATTCAACTCCGCTGATGATGCAATAAAAATCTTGATCTTCTTCATCTGTTTCTATATTTTTTCCTTTATACTGATCCATTTCTTGCGGTCTTCGATTCGTTCGAAAACCAACTGTGCCTTTTTCTTCAGTTCTCCTTTCAACTTGACTTCTTTCAATGACTGCTGAAGGCTATTCTCCACCAGCTCAATCTCTTGCATACTTTGCGTCTCCTTTACTATCAAGCTATACTGATCCAGAACTTCACTCGGGTCATTCCGCTGAAAGAACCACTCTACCGACATTAATTTCAGCTTGATATCCGTCGCCATCTCATAAATCAAGTGAGCAACAGAGTCACACGCCACTTTATCATCGGCTTGCTTCAGCAACTGGAAATTATTGACTAAGGATGGAAGAAGCAGTTTCATATCTTCTTTTGCTTCCTGCCTGACTGCAATCTTCAATGTCATGGCAGAATCAAGTTTCATCTCTTCATAAAGACGAATAGCTCCATGCACATCACCATGATCGAGCAGTTCCATTGCCTGCTTTTCCATAGCATCAAGCTCGTCACGATTGATGCAGGCAAATTTAAGCGCATATATTTCCAGACGTTTCTGCCATTCCATCATACTTTTAGACATGGAGTCAACTTTCTGATCATATTCCACTGCGGACAATGCGTTCTGTTTCTTCAGTTCTTCCAGTTCAGCCAATGTTTTCCGATATTCTTTCTCACTATTGAATTCACCTATATCATAATATTTCTTGCGCAACGCACTGATGACTTCGGTACGCCCTAATACAATTTTCAGTTCGGAGGCAGACGATATATTCCAATTGGCTACTTTCTCGTAATTGACTATTTTGAAACCTTTCTTATAGATATCATTAATCATCAACGGATCGCCCGGCAAGGAAGCGGTGAAATTCAGTATAAACCGCCCTTCCTGATCGCTGTCCGTAGGCGAAGCACCCGCTACTTTTATTTCAGCACCGGCTACGGGCTTGTTATTGCTACTCATTTCCACGACGATCCCCTTCTGAGTGGTTTGTGCCCAAACACATTGAAAGCCAGTCAGAAAGATAGAAAGCACTAAGAATATTTCCTTTTGATGATTCCCCATATCACAAATCCTAATCCATTTTATAGTTTTCCGTCCTGCTTCACAATCAAAAGCAGATGCCGTGTCAAAGCAATATCATATTTCTCACTGCCATTCCGCAAATCGTTGTAAGGGCGAATGTCATAATGAGCATATTCTTCATCCCGCTTTTTATTCTTCAAGGCTGCCTTTTGTTCTATCTCTTCCTGTTCCTTTTTTGTCACAGGTCTATATCCCAGTAACAGTTCTTCCACATTCCAGCGGTTGTGTTCCACTTCTGCCAAAATCGCCACCTGCTTTTCGCTAAGTTGCTTTCCGTTGTCCCAATGTTCCTTGGTGTAGCCGATTGAACGCAATTTGGTAGGAATGGCATTCGCATTATAAATATTAGACCATTTCTTTACCGTTTTGAACTTCGGATTGTGCCATAGTTCGTCCATTTCTTTCGCAGATGGCAGTTCTGTCAAGACTTTATCTCCTTCACACTTTTCATACACCGCATTTACACGCTTGGCATACATCTCGTCTGCCATGCACAAGTCGAAACAATCATCCAACATCCCGAACGGACGAAGATTCTTGAAACGCTGATTGGTTCCTCCTTTTCCCTTCAACGGATTACCGGATAATTTTTCAATGATAGCCGATGTTATCCGTTGCTGAACCAGCACCGGAACACCTTTCTCATAGACACAACGCGGGAGATAGACAGCAGAAGAAATAGACTGATGAGTCAGGTTCAGGCAGACTGCAACCGTCATCAGCGCATCCTCATCTTCACACCAGCCTGTAATCAAATCACGGACTTCCGGCGACTCGATAGTTCCCTGTACAAACTGCCATTCTATGTCTATAAAATCTGTTCCCAAATGAGCATAGACCTCAGCAGGTTCATCCCTGCGGACCATTCCGTTTTCTGTATCTATAAAGGTAGAATAAGATACATCAAACAGGTTTTCATACGCTTGTTTGAAGCTGTTCATCTCACGCATTGCTTCATTATCGATAAAAGTGATGCGCGTTTTCTTCTTTTTATCCCGGATAAAGTTGGGATAGTGGGCTATATGGGCAGCCTCGACAGCCAGAGCAATTCCCATCCTCGACATTCCCACAATTACCAGATGCACATATTTCTCTGATTCGTAAGTGACAGGCTGATAATCCAGAGGCAGATAATTAATCTCACGGATACTACACGCATTTCGCACAAATACTTTTTGCGCCCATGTTTCGTAAAAGTTAAACGGACAGAAATCAATATATTCCTTTATATCATCATCAATATCCGAGAATTGGAAGACAGCAAAAGTAGATTGATATTCAAAGAGTACGTTGCACTTCAAAGGAGGTTTCCGATTCTCTTCCTTGCAAAGTTCGCCTATCAGATTCAGACAGTCGACATTCATCGAGTCATGATAATATTCCACATCATCCAGCTCTCCGCTATCTCCCAATATAAAGACTTCTTTCGCATCCGCCACATACAACTTTTTCAGTTCTTCTTTAGAGTCTCTCATGGCATGAACCAAAACGATTCTCTTCTCCTCATCCTTTGTGAGATTGGAAAATAATTCCATCCGTACTTCATTGACGTCTTTGGAAGTCTGAATGACTAACGTGCAATCCTTCTCCCGTTGGCATAACTGTCGTATCAGACAGGGTAACATTGCATCTGCACCGATGATCACAAAATGATCAGATAGTTTATAATGAATCAACCCGTTTCTGCAATTTTCCACCCGCCTTTCAATGATATTGGAAAGCGTGGAGATCAACAATCCGCCCAAAACGACGGAACCCAGCAAACTAATAATCAATGCCCACGGGCGGTCTTCCGGACTTATGCTGATCAGGTTGCCCGAATCAACAAAGTTATTGTATACATTCCACAGGGTCTTCTGAAAAGAATGGTTCGCCGCAGAGTCAGTAGCCAGCACAGTCATCTCTTCCGAAGGAGTCATCTGATACTTGCTTCCCCAGTGCACTCCCAAACAAGATAAAACAATCAGCGAAACGACTATAATAATCAGGAAACGTATCTGTTTCCAAGCCCCGCCATAAATAATCCGGTCAAACCAACGAGCATTCATAACTTAATCCTCCTTTTCTATTCTGAAACCTAATTTCTTCACCATCTTGATCGTATTCATAGCCGTATTCCGGTCGTACTCTTTTTCTTCTTCCGGCAACTCATCATAAGGTACCAGACAAGGATGCTTTTTATGGATATCATCGCGTTTTTCGCCATATGTCCAGCCTTCATCTATACGGGCTTTTGCCCACACTTCATGTACATTTTCAGCGATGCGCTCTGATAATTGGATTAAAGATTCGGGAAGGTCAACCAATGAAAGGTCCATCGGTTCGGGGATGTAATCCAGTTTATTTTCTTTCATATTTTATATTCTGTATTTATCTAATGTATTAAGATGCAAGGCATGTCATTGATGCAAAGATAATAAAAAGACTAAGATTTACAGCTTTCAATACTATTTCTTAATGGCTATAGTGCTAAAATCTAAGTCTCGCATTGCATAAAACTATTCGTCTGACAGTTGTTGAACTTTCGTCTGACAACTGTTAATCTTTCGTCTAACAGCTGTCAGACGAAAAGAAAACAGCTGTCAGACGAATAAATTCAAGCATAAACAATGTTAGTTTACGGCTAGCAGAAGAGTAATCTCATGCTATTCTCCAAGTAATCCGTCGCATACGAAAAATTAAATTATACTATCAACGCCCTAAACTATTGTTTATCATCGGCAAACTACGTACTTTTGCACGCCATTTTTAAGAGGCTAAAATAATGAATAACAAGACCAAAGGTTTTATTTATGGAGCCATTGCCGCTGCAAGCTACGGTATGAATCCTCTCTTCACACTCCCGCTCTATGCTGCCGGCATGAGTGTCGATACTGTTTTATTCTACCGTTACGCATTTGCCGTAATTGTATTGGGTGTCTTGATGAAGCTGCAAGGGCAGTCTTTTACTCTTCGCAAGGCAGACATTCTCCCCTTGGTAATCATGGGATTGCTGTTTTCGTTTTCATCTCTGCTTCTATTCATGAGTTACAACTATATGGATGCCGGTATTGCTTCTACCATCACTTCCGGTATGGCTGCCGGTTCTATTTTTGCCGGTATTTATAAAGAACCTTACGATATTAAAGACAGCCATTCGCGTTGGGGAGTTTTGTTGTCCCTGATTATTGCATTGGTGATTATTATGTTGATATCCAATCCTTTCATGGGATTGATTTATTCTCAAATGATACTGAGTATTCAATTGCCGATTACGATTTTCCTGCAAGTTTACCTTACGTCTTCTGAAAAAGTGATGGGAAAATACAAGAATCGTCTTTCGACGAAATGGATATTATATACTTTGGGGATTATTGTAACGGTATTGAATCTGATGCTGTTGGGAAGCATCTGTCTCTTATACACATCTCCGAGCCCACGAGACTCCTGAGCATC
>ERZ1027056.705-NODE-705-length-12984-cov-11.830149_pt1 | contig 12984 bp, 9 predicted proteins | sample MGYA00519427_ERZ1027056 | MGnify/ENA primary metagenome ERZ1027056 (study PRJEB26926, sample SAMN06164570) | human gut metagenome | biome: ENVO:00009003; feature: ENVO:2100002; material: ENVO:00002003 | host: Homo sapiens | place: USA | collected 2012 ... | reverse complement strand
AGCAAACAAGCGGATCAAAGAGCTTGAAAAGAAAAACCGTGAGCTTGAAGAGCTTTGCAATAGTCAAAACGCACTTCACAAAGTTTTTCCGCAGGCAGGTTTATGAGATGACGTATTCGTACATTTACTTTGCGGTGCTGATAGTGATACTAGTGGTATTGGCATTCGTTTTGGTGAAAAACGCTGATTTTATCACGAACGAGGAGGACAAGTAATGGCTATGATAGAGGTCAAAAATGTTGATTTGTGCTTGGCAAAACTGAGATATTAAAGCACATAAATGTGTCCTTTGAGGAGGGCAAGATACACGGGCTTATCGGCAGAAACGGCAGTGGAAAAACAATGCTTATGAAGTGCATATGCGGTTTCATCAAGCCTACAGGTGGCGAGATTATCGTTGACGGCAAGCAAGTCGGCAAGGATATTGACTTTCCGAAAGATATGGGCATCATTATTGAAACGTCTGGGTTTATCCCGTATTATTCGGGCTACAAAAACTTAAAGCTCCTCGCTGGACTGAACAACAAGATAGGCAAAGAAGAGATACGCAACAGTATGAAACAGGTGGGGCTTGACCCTGACTTAAAACGGCACGTCCGCAAATACAGTCTTGGTATGAGGCAGAGGTTAGGTCTGGCACAAGCCATCATGGAAAAACCTAAGATACTTATTCTCGACGAGCCTTTCAATGGCCTTGACAAAGACGGCGTAAAAGAAATGCGTGAGTACCTGCTTTCATACAAATAGCAGGGTAAGACTATCCTTATCTTGCTCACACTCGGCGGAGGATATTTCTGTGCTGTGCGATACGGTGCCGATGATCAATATCGTTACTGATATTACCGAGAACAGCAGAACTGAAATTATCTCCGCTTTTCGGCATTTTAATATTTCAGTTTCCTTTATATCAGCAAACCTAAATATCATTATAGCCAAAACAACAATGCAGGCAAAGCATGATTTTGATTGGGATACATACAACTAGGATATCAAGGGGAATAACTGCTACGATAGCTGGATACAGGAGTTTAGAAAAGGTAGCCATGACGGGGTAGTTAAAAATATCACGGTAAGTGCCTTGGGCGACCTGACGATAGAGACCGACAGCGGCATGGTGATAGAAGTGTTTGTTAATACGGCTGTCAATGAGTGTTGGAGATTTTTTGAAAGAAATTCAGACGAGCATTTTATCATGAATGGTAATGGGATAGAAAAAAGGCAACCGTTTATACGGTTGCCTTTTTCTATATCAAGTTCTTATTATTTACCAAGTGCTATCTTTCCCATTGCGTCTGCCTGCATGATAGCGTCATAAAGCTCGATAGGCTGTACGTCGCCTGCAAGGTTGTGGATAGTTTCGCCAGGGATACAAGCGTTCTTTGCGATTGTTTCCACCTGCTCAGGGGTCGTTACTCCTATTTCCTCAAGGGTAACAGGAAGTCCGACTTCAAGACAGAAGTTCTGTACCTCTTCAAACTCTTCCTTTGGTGCACCCTCAAGAACAAGCTGTACCAGCGTTCCAAGTGCTACACAGCAGCCATGGTCTGCGTGCTTGATTCCCAGAGATGTCACACCGTTGTAGAATGAATGTGCAGCCGCACAGTTTACGTTGTCTGCACCAACGCCTGATAGATATACGTTAGCCTCGCAGATAGCCTCCAGTGCAGGTGTTACTGCGTGGACCTTACAAGCCTCAACGGCCTGCTTACCGTATGTTTTCAGTGTATCGTAGCAAAGTCTTGCAAGTGCCTGACCTGCCCTTGTGATACCTGTGCCCTCAAGGCTTGCGGACTCTGTTCTTATGGACGCTCTGCCCTCAAAATATGTGCCCAGTGCATCGCCCATGCCTGCAATAAGGAACTTCACAGGTGCGTTTGCGATAACTGTTGTGTCTACCATTACTGCGTCAGGATTGGTAGGGTAGAAAAGATATTTGTCAAAGCTGTGGTCATCATTGTATATTACTGACAGACCTGTGCAAGGTGCGTCAGTTGCCGCAACAGTCGGCACGATAACAATGTGCTTGCCAGTGTAAAAAGCCGTAGCCTTTGCAGTGTCTACCGCACTTCCGCCGCCAACTGCAACAACGGTGTCGATGTTGTCAGCCTTAACTATCTCTTCCATTTTGGCGATCTCGCCCTTGCTCGATATGCCGCCGAATATCTCGTAACGTCTGTAATCATCAAGGTCGCCAAAGCTCTTTTCTATTTTGTCATGACAGGCTTTATAACCGCTGTTTGAACATACAAACAGCCATCTTTTGCCCATATAGCCCATTTCCTCGTGGAATTTGAGTGTTGCATCTCTTCCCTGAACATATTTGAGCGGCTCACGCATTGCTCTGAGTCTTCCCATCATAATGAATTACCTCCAATTTGTTTAATATGTTTATTTTATACGGAACCCTCTCCGTATTTTCAACTAAATTATAGCACTTTGCATAAAAGAAACAAGAACTTTTTCATTAATGATATGTGAACAATTTGTTGTGCCGCACACTGAAACATACTAAAAAGCAGTTGATTGTGGCAAATTTATGTAGTATAATATGAATTAGACGTAAGACCATGGGTCGATAATGGCTTTGTGCATAACTGACTGATGTCGCAGAATGTTTTTGTGCATATATACAAAAGCGTATTTCTTTGGTAACCAAATGAAAATAACTGCAACTAAGTATATGAAAGGGCAAAACGAGTTCAGGCAGGAGATAAAAAATGATAAATGCAGAGCTAAACAAAATCATTTTCTCTGTTTTGCAGTCTATGAGCGAGGAAGTTCGGCAGACCGATAAAGAGGCGGAGAAACAGATGAAAAAAATTATTGACAAACTGGTCTTGGAGGGATATGTGAATGAACAAGAATGAATTGAGAGCCGTTGTAGAAAAGGCTCAAAAGGGTGAAAAAACTGCTTTTGAGGAGCTGTACAGAGAGTTTCATGATAAGCTGTATTTCTTTGTGCTCAAAAACGTTGGTGATAAGCATATCGCAGAGGATATCACTGAGGACAGCTTTTTGGCGTCGATGCAGGGGATAACGGCTTTGAAAGAGGCTGAAAACTATGAAACATGGCTGCATTCCATTGCTTTCAACAAGTGCAGAATGTATTTCAGGCAAAAGGGCAGAGAGAATAACATAAGCCTTGATGACGAAAACGTCAGCGAAGATCTCCATACTGACGATACCGTCATGTTACCTGAGGATTATGCCGACAACAAGGAGTTAAAACGCAGCCTGAAAAAGGTCATAGAGGGGTTGAAACCTGAGCAGCGGTCTGCGGTGATACTTTATTATTATGACGGAATGCCTCTGAAAAAAGTTTCCGAGATACTGGAGATAAGCGAAAATGCCGCAAAGCAAAAGCTTTTCAAGGCAAGGGCAAAGATAAAGAAAGAGATAGAGCGTGTCTTTGAAGGCGGTGCACTTATGGCTGTGCCTGTGAGCATTATGATGAGAATGGCTTTGCCGAAAAAATATGCCATGACAGCGGCTGCACCTGTGACGGCTGTAAAAAGTTCAACGGCTGCTGTGAAGATAGTCGGCACGGCTGCGGCGGTGGTGGTTGCGGTGAGCATACCTTTAGCATTGCGTGGCGTGAATAACAACGGTTTTGGTGTTCATGACATAAGCAGCAGCGTTTCTGAAAGCGACTGCGACGATAGTGTGGATATCCCTGACAGCAGCATGGCAGATACTTCATCAGAAAAGATACCAGACAGCAGTGTGGCACAGTCTGAAACCGACAGCATACCTGAATCGTCAAGCAAGCCTGAAAAGGTGACTGACGCCGCCGTAACAACTGCACCTGTTCCGCAGGATACTCCTGTTACAGATACTCAGAGCGACAATAACAACGCAGACGGAAATACAAGCACTGTCATGCCGGGTGCTGATTTTTCGGGAGAGCAGTTTTTCTCAAAAACTGTAGGCGAAATGCTCAAAATGTCTGACAATAACTATGAACTCGTTTATCCTACATTCGTGCAGAACGGTTACGATTCTATGTATAAGTGTGCGGCTTTTCCTCAGTATCACTTCGGCAGAGCGGCTTACGATACCCAAGTGGGAAAGGGCTATGTTGATGAAAGCGAGCCTGTCACAAGGGTAGAGCTTTACAATGGTGCATACGTCACAAAGGATATCTATGTGGGAATGACCTACAATGAGCTTTGCAATGTCCTAGGCGAAAAGCCCCTTATGTATCTTTCAAACACAGACAGAAACCGTATCGTATCTGCCAACATAAACGGCAGAACATGGTGGTTTGGCTTTGACCTCACTGACGAGCAGCTTGATGAAACATACAAAAGAATGCAGGCTCAGACCGACAGCGAAACTTTTGAGCTTAATCCATATCAATACGGCGTTGATATCTCGGATATTGACCCTGTTATCAGCGTAGCGGTGTGCGATATAGGCGAAGAATAAAGGCAATAGCAAAACGGATATAGATAAAGCAGTCCGCAGGGAGCACTTCCTGCGGACTGTTTCCTTATAGTTTTAAGCTATAGCAAACGCAATGGTTTTTGTATTTTACAAATTCCCAGTAAAGCACTATAATAATAGCATAAGCTTATGAATTTAAACGGTGAAAGGAATTTGATATATGAAAACAACTATTGTGGGCTATCCGAGGATCGGCTCTCTCCGTGAGTTGAAATTTGCAGAAGAAAAGTATTTCAGAAAAGAGATATCCGCCGCAGAACTTGAGGCTACAGCTGAAAAGCTCCGCCTTGAAAATCTTGACGTTCAGAAAGCGAGCGGTCTTGACCTTATCCCTTCAAACGATTTTTCTTACTATGACGGTATGCTTGATACAGCAGTCCTGCTGGGTGCTGTTCCTGCAAGATACAAAGGACTTGGCCTTTCTTCTCTTGACACATATTTCGCTATGGCAAGAGGATATCAGGGCTGCGAGGGCGACGTAAAGGCTCTTGCTATGAAAAAGTGGTTCAACACCAATTATCACTACATGGTGCCTGAGATAGACGACGAAACAGAGATTAAGCTTTCTGACAGCAAGCCTTTTGACCTTTTCAGCGAGGCTCTAGAAAAGGGAGTAAAGACAAAGCCTGTCGTTATCGGTGCTTACACTTTCTTAAAGCTTGCAAGATTTACAGGAAAGAAAACTGTTAAGGATATCGCACAGGACGTTGTGAACGTGTACGCTGAGGTTATCGCAAAGCTTGCAGAGCTGGGAGCAGAGTGGATTCAGCTTGACGAACCTTGCCTTGTAAAGGATATGACAGCTGAGGATATCGCTTTCTTTAAGGATATTTACAAGAACATTCTTGACAAAAAGGGCAGTGTGAAGATACTTCTTCAGACCTTTTTCGGCGATGTTCGTGACTGCTATGACGATATTTGTGCACTTGCTTTTGACGGTATCGGCCTTGACTTTATCGAGGGCATAAGAACAGCTGAACTTGTGAAAAAGAACGGTTTTCCTAAAGACAAAGTGCTTTTCGCAGGCGTTGTGAACGGCAAGAACATTTGGAAAAATCACTATACAAAAACTCTCGCTGTCCTTGATGAGATAAAGGACAAGTGCGGCGAGATAGTGCTTGATACTTCCTGCTCACTTCTTCACGTTCCTTATACTCTCAAAAACGAGAGCAAGCTTTCTGACGAATATAAGAAATATTTTGCATATGCAGAAGAAAAGCTTTCTGAACTTGCAGAACTCAAAGCTATCACAGAGGGCGAGTGTGCAGACAAGCTTGAGGCTAACAAAACTCTGTTCTCACAGCCAAGGAGCGGTGCGGATAAGGCAGTAACTGAGCGTGCAGCAAAGCTTACAGATAAGGATTTTGTCAGACTTCCTGAGTTTGCAGAGCGTGAAAAGATACAGAAAAAGGAGTTTGACCTGCCGCTGCTGCCGACAACGACTATAGGTTCATTCCCACAGACTGTAGAGGTCAGAAAGAACCGTGCGGCATTCCGTAAGGGCGAGCTTGCTGAGGCTGACTATGATAAGTTCATCAGCCAGAAGATAACAGACTGCATAAGACTTCAGGAGAAGATAGGTCTTGACGTTCTCGTTCACGGTGAGTTTGAAAGAAACGACATGGTAGAGTATTTCGGCGAGTGCCTTGATGGATATATCTTCACAGAGAAAGCATGGGTGCAGTCTTATGGCACAAGATGTGTAAAGCCGCCTGTTGTATGGGGCGATATCTCAAGAGCAAAGCCTATGACTGTCAAGTGGTCAAAATTTGCTCAGAGCCTTACTGACAAGCCTGTTAAGGGAATGCTCACAGGCCCTGTAACTATCCTTAACTGGTCTTTCCCAAGAGAGGATATCTCTCTTAAAGAATCAGCAATGCAGATAGCACTTGCTATCCGTGACGAAGTTCTTGACCTTGAGGCAAACGGCATAAAGATAATTCAGGTGGATGAGGCGGCTCTTCGTGAGAAACTCCCACTTAGAAGATCTGATTGGCACAGCGAGTATCTCGATTGGGCTATCCCTGCATTCAGACTTGTTCACAGCGGTGCAAAGGCTGACACACAGATACACACTCATATGTGCTACAGCGAGTTTGCTGATATCATCAATGATATTGACGATATGGACGCTGACGTTATCACCTTTGAGGCGTCACGTTCAGACCTGACCATACTTGACGTTCTCAAGGAGAACAATTTCAGAACTGAAGTTGGCCCAGGCGTTTATGATATCCATTCGCCAAGAGTGCCTTCTGAAAAGGAGATCGAGAACGCTCTGCACAAGATGCTTGACAGGATACTGGCAGAGAAACTGTGGGTGAATCCTGACTGTGGTCTTAAAACAAGAGGCGAGACCGAAACAGTTTCAAGCCTTGAAAACCTCGTGGCTGCGGCAAAGAACGTAAGAAATTCCCTTTAAATTAAACATACCATTATAAAAGGCGGACGCTCCGAAGAAGAGCAGTCCGCCTTTTTTATATGTTGAGCATTACAGATGCGTAGAACATTCTGCCGTCATACTCGAATTTTGCAATGCCGTCGTATTTCTCGGCTATGCTTTTTACTGAGTCTATGCCTATGCCCTTTCCCCCATGTTTTGTGGAAATAAAGCTGCCGTCAGCGTCGGTGACTGGAGTGCCGGTGAAAGTGTTGTCAACGGCAATGCAAAGCGAATAGCTGTCCGCTTTGGCATTTATCTCGATCTTCTTGTGCTCTGACTTGTCATCAATGCAGCCGTGAAGAGCATTTTCTATAAGGTTTCCAAAGAGAACCGAAAGGTCGGTGATGTCAGCCTTTATGTCCTCAGGTATGTCAGCGTTCACAACGTATTCAATGCCGCTGTTTTCAGCCTGCTGAGCAAAATATGCAAGCAGTGCACTCACCGAAGTATTCTTGCAGTAAATGCGGTCGGAAACGTCAGGCAATGCGTTTTGATATGAACCGAGATATTCTGACAGCTTGCTGTATTCGCCCTTCTTCAAAAGTTCCTGCATAAGAGCGAGATGATGTCGGGCGTCATGCTTTGAACGCCTTGCCTCAGCTATCTTATCCTGCAAATAGCCGTATTGCAGACTTTGCATTGCAAGAAGATGATTTTTTTCATGAAGTCTGAGGTTTTTCTGCTGCTCTATCAAAAGTTTCGCCACTATGTAGTAAACAAGGAAAGCTCCTGCATTTATGAAGAAAAGTGCAGCGGTGTTCTTTGGCTCAATGGCAAGTTCAAGACTGGTCTTGGAAGAATTGCCATAGAGGGTGTAATACCATATAAGATAGAACGTGGCAGGTATCAGCCATAGGTATCTCCACTCGATTCCTGAAGGCTCTTTTTCCACAGCGGGGGTGTAGACTTTTTTCATGTAGAAGAAAAGGGGAGTCCATATGAACGCCTCTATGAGGAACATACAAAGTGAAAATGACCAGCGGTATGACTGATGTGCAAGGGCAGGGAACAGCTGACCTTCAAGGCATTTTGACGACATCACGATAAAGCTTGCGTTGTTTGACAGCAAAAGAAGTGTGAACACCGTTTTGCCCATATTCACTTTTACGGCGAGAAAATAGAACGCCGCATAAAGCAGTGTGCTCACCGCACTGAGCAGACCTGCGTTGCTGCTGGAAAATGCAGCCTGCCAGCCGATAAATATCTGCACCACAGATAGCACCAACACAAGTACTGCGGTGACGGCTTTTGAAAAACGCAGCCTGTGCCTGAACGGATAAAGTGCAAGCACCATAAGCGGCAGGAAGTTCAGCAGGGAATAGACCCCTACCTCCGCCAGTCTGTATACCGGAGGCATTATCGCTCACCGCCTTTTCTCAAGTTGTCAAAGCGAAATCTTGCAAAAGCCTCTAGTGTCTCTTTGGATTTTCGGCGGCTTATTGGTATGCGTGTGCCGTCGCTCATGACGAAAAGGTCATTCTTTTGCAGGGTGACTTCATAGAAGTTTACGATAACGCCTTTTGTGGAGGTGTAAAAGTACGAATGGTCACGGAAAACCAGTTCTGCATCGGTAAAGGAAGTCCTTGAAATTATGTTTTCGCCGCCTTTGCAGTGGATAGTTACGAAATGTGAGCCGCAGTCTATGTAAATGACGTTTCGCAGTATCACCGACTGTCCGTCAGAGAGTTTGACTGACCGCACAAGTTCCATTTCATCGGTGTTTATCCTGTCAAGCATAGCCTTTATCTTGTCTGCCTGAAATGGCTTGCAAAGATAGTAGCAGGCGTTGAGGTCATAGCTTTCGCTTGCGAACTCGTTGCTGGACGTGCCGAATGCGATATGCACATTTTTGTCCGTTTCACGAAGCTTTCTTGCGACCTCTATGCCCGTCATTTCTCCCATGAAGATATCCAGTACCACAAGGTCATAGCTGCTTTTTTCCCACAAAGCAAGAAAGCTTTCTCCGCTTGAAAACGTATCTATCTGACAGCTGTGAGCGGTTTGTTCGGAAATATATTCATGAAGAAGTGCAAGGTCGTTTTTATTATCGTCTACCAATGCCACTCTCATACTGTAAAAATCCTTTCTTATACATGATTTCTTAATATATAATAACACACATCAAAGCAAAATTCAAGTATTATTCATTGATTTTGTTACCGCTTGTGCAGATTTTTGACCGTTTGTGCTAAATTTATTGACAAAGTGTGTAGTCTGTGTTAAAATAATCGTGTAAAATTATGTTCTGAGTAAAAAAGAAATATCAACCCAGAAAAATATTATGGAGGAATTAGAATGAAAAAGAAAATTTTAAGCATTTTGGTGACGGGCTGTCTTTTGTTTGTGCCGACAACGGCATTTGCAGACGACAATAAGACGGTAATAAAAACTGTTGACGACCTGTTGGCGTTTTCAAAAGCGGTAAATAAAGGAGATTATGACAAGAATAAGGACGCAGTTGTTGTTCTTGAAAATGACCTTGACTTGACAGGTGTTGTATGGACGCCTATCGGAAGTGTTTTCAATGAAAACGGCGACCTTGAACATTGTTTCAGTGGCAAATTCTACGGAAACGGTCATACTATTTCAAACATTGACTTTACGTCTATTTATGGTAAAGACTTGTTGGTCGGTTTCTTTGGCGATATCGAAGGAGCAGAGGTATCAGGTCTGACTATAGAGGGAAGTATTGATGTGACAAATGCTGATAACGACTATACTTATTATGGCACTATTGCAGGATTTGCAGGTGATTGTACTATTTCTGATTGTGTGTCAAACGTATCGTTCAACAATAACGGCAAATATGTTTATGGCTTAATGGGCATGGTAGGTCAGGCAGACGGCACAACTTTTGAGTATTGTGAGAACACAGCAGACATAACTATCTCAGGCGACAGCAGCAGCCTTTATGTAGGCGGTATAGTTGGATATGCACAAAATGGAACAGAAGTCCGTTATTGCTCAAACACAGGCGATATGGTATATGCTGCCGCTACTGCTGGCGGAATCGCAGGACGTTTGATTGAAAATGCTAAGGTCGTAAACAGTTTTGTAACAGGAAAACTCGCTCCGCTTGGCAATGGTACTACAGATGTAGGCGGTATTGTTGGCTCGGCAAAAGGCGGCTCTGTAAGTGATTGCTATTTTGCAGGAGAAATTGACCTTTCACAGTATTCAGCCAGAAAGCCATATACACGTTTCGGCGGAATAATGGGAAAAGATTCTTCGTCTATACCTGATTTTAAAAATAACTATTTCACAGAAACAGAAGATGTTGAAGCTTGCGGAAAGGGAATAAATGCGGGCATATCAAAGTCATATGATCATATGACAACAAAAGAATTTTATGACGAGCTGACAGCCAACGGTGCAAAGTATCAGTATGTTGAGGGAAGAACACCTGTCCTGCCAACTAAGGAATATGCAGTTGATTTTGGTGTAACACCTGCTGACCTGAAAAATGTTGTAATAAAGGTAGACGGAAAAGAGATAACAAGCAATACTGCAATGCTTACAGCAGGCACTTACACAGTAGAGGTAACTGCTGACGATTGCGAGCCTCTCAGCAAGAAAATAACTATTTCAGCAGATATCGCAACACATACACAGACTTTTGAACTTGTTTACAAGTCAGCAGACTATACAGAGGTAGACAAGGCAGAGAAAGCCGCAAAGGCTCTCAACAAGGACGATTATAAGGACTTCTCAGCTGTTGAAAAGGCTCTTGCCGCTATCGACAGAACTAAGAACATCACTGAGCAGGCTGACGTTGACGCAATGGCAAAGGCTATAAATGACGCAGTTGCAGGTCTTGAAAAGAAGGACACTCCTACACCTACACCGTCACAGCCTGATAACACCACAAGCTCTGAGGGCTCTTCTTCCGCACCTGAAAACAATTCAGGCGACAAGAGCAGCTCCAACACTGACATCTCAACGTCTTCTGCTGACAGCTCAAAGACTGACAACGCAGCAAACAGCAGTTCAAAGGCTGCCTCAAACGCATCTACCACAAACCCTTCAACAGGCGTTGCAGGCGGTGTGTGTGCACTGGCTCTCCTGAGCGGTGCGGCTGTGGTCATGGCTAAAAAGAAAAAGTAATATATCCATTAAATAGATATATAAAGCAATTAAGTGGGCTTTCATGCATTATTTGTTTAAATGAATACCGCTTGTGCAGATTTTTGACCGTTTGTGCTAAATTTATTGACAAAGTGTGTGCCTGTGTTAAAATAATCGTGTGAAATTTTGTTCTGAGTAAAAAAGAAATATCAACCCCGAAAAATATTATGGAGGAATTAGAATGAAAAAGAAAATTTTAAGCCTTTTGGTGACGATGGGTCTTGCGGCAAGCTTAGTGCCTGTTTCTGTTTTGGCCGACGGTACAGAGGTCTGGGACGGCTCTGTAGCGGAATCTTTTGCAGGCGGAAAAGGCACAAAAGACGACCCTTATCAAATAGCTACTGGCTCACAGCTTGCATATCTTGGCGAAAGTATGAAATCGGGGACGGATGGAGAAAAGTATCAGGATACATACTTTGAGCTTACAGAGGATATCGACCTTGGCGGAAAGGAATGGACACCGATAGGCTACACAGCGGCAGACCTTATTATGGGTGGTCATGAATATTTTGTTTTCTCTGGCAGCTTTGACGGAAACGGTCATACTATCAAAAATCTTACCATTGGAACGGAAACTTCACCATATAGCGGCGACGTATGCGGCTTGTTCGGTGCAACAGGCGGCACTATCGAGGACGTTGTTCTTGAAAATGTTTCTATAAATTATGTAGGCGGAAAGCACCGCAGTGGAGATGGTTTCCGCATGGGCGGAGCACTGGTAGGCTATTCTATGGGCGACATAGTAAATTGTACGGTTACTGGTCTTGACTTTAAGGCTGGTTCTGAAGGCGGTTATGTTGCTCTTAACAGCGTTGGCGGATTGGTCGGTGTTCAGGATAATGAGACCACCATAAGCAATAGCCGTGTTTCAGGAAAGATAGAGGAAACAACAAAGAAGGGCAATGTTGGTGGCTTTGTTGGTACGCTCGTAAAAGGCTCATCTGCTAAATATTGCGGTGCAGACGTTTCTGTTGAGGTAACAGGAAACGGACGTGGCATTGCAGTAGGTGGCTTCGTTGGAATAGGTAATGGAGTGACAACTGATGAAACTTTGATAGAAAATTGCTATGCCACAGGCAATATAACAGGTGCAGAATATGCAGGCGGCTTTGTTGGAAACATCTCAGGTCTTAACATCAGCAACTGCTATGCAAAGGGCGATGTAAGCAACAGCTTTGTTGGTGCGTCATTCTTGGGTACTGACGCTGCAAGCAATAACTATTATGGCACTGTAAAGAATTGCTATGCAACAGGTCTTGTATATGATATTTCTTCTTTCGCTTATGCTTTTGCAATGCAAGATACGATGAAGAGAAGTACGATTCAAAATTGTTACTATAATGCAAAAAATACTGCGGTTGCTGCGGAAACATCAACACCTCTCACAGTTGACAATATGAAAGACAAGGATTTTGTTGATTCACTTAACGGCTCATCAAGCGTATGGATCAAGCGTGACAAAAACACTCCTGCCTGCGGAGCTGAGCCTGCTGATTACAGCAAGGTAAACGAGGCTTTGGACGGCGTGCCTGCTGACCTTTCAAATTACACTGATGAAAGCGTTGAGAATTTGAATAACGCTGTTAATTCTGTAAGAAAGTATAGAAACCTTGCACAGCAGTCAGACGTTGACAAAATGGCGAAAGACATAAACGATGCAGTCGCAGCACTTGTTTACAAGTCAGCAGACTACACAGAGCTTGACAAGGCAGAGAAAGCCGCAAAGGCTCTTAACAAGGACAATTACAAGGATTTCACAGCAGTTGATAAAGCCCTTGCTGCTATAAGCAGAGGTCTGAACATCACAGAGCAGACAGCTGTTGACAAAATGGCTAAGGACATAAACGATGCCGTCGCTGCACTTGTTTACAAAGACGCAGACTACACAGAGGTAGACAAGGCAGAGAAAGCCGCTAAGGCTCTCAACAAGGACGATTATAAGGACTTCTCAGCTGTTGAAAAGGCTCTTG
>ERZ1027056.694-NODE-694-length-13149-cov-5.658393_pt1 | contig 13149 bp, 10 predicted proteins | sample MGYA00519427_ERZ1027056 | MGnify/ENA primary metagenome ERZ1027056 (study PRJEB26926, sample SAMN06164570) | human gut metagenome | biome: ENVO:00009003; feature: ENVO:2100002; material: ENVO:00002003 | host: Homo sapiens | place: USA | collected 2012 ... | reverse complement strand
AAATACCGACCTCCAAAGTTAGATTTTTTAGGTCTAACTTTTGGGGGTCGGGTCATGGCTGCAGATGCTTTTTGATGAGGAAATTTCAAAAGTTGACAATGCTTTTTTTCAGAGATTAAAAGAAAGTTGTCTGTATCTTGATGACAAATCATCGAATGTTCCGTATGCGGTTTTTGCAGACGGTAATTACACCGATAAAGAATTCCACACAGACTACCCTACAATATATCATCTTAGAAAAGAATTGATTAAGAGCTCACAACCACACGATATAAGACTTGTATATCTTGCGTTACATCATATTATAAAACACAGGGGACATTTCTTGTTTGATAATATGGGGTCTGATTTTGAAAGTGAATCCTCGTTTGAAACTCTTTTTGACGATTTAAAACTTTACTTAAAAGAAGAATATGAAATTGAATTTGAGTGCAATGATTCGTTAAGATTTTCAGAAATATTAAAGGACAAAACATTGAAGAAAACTGCAAAATCGTCTGAATCGTACAAGCTTTTCGGTTACAGTAAAAGAAATAACCCATATGAAACCGCTTTGATAGATTTAATGTGTGGCAGAAATGTTGGATTTTCCGATATGTTCGGTGATAAGTCGTTTGACAGTGAGGAAGTAAACGGTATTACCTTTGAAAGCGGTTATGATGATAATGAAAATACATACCGTGATTTGTTACAAGAAAAGTTTGAACCTATCGAAAAAGCAAAGGCGGTTTATGACTGGGCAATTCTTGCAGACATTTTGAATGGAGAAAAGTATAATGGTAAAAAGTATATTTCATTTGCCAAAGTTAAAACATACGAAGAACATAGTTCAGATTTGAAAATGCTCAAAGATTTCGTTAAAGAAAGATGTAAATCGTTATATGGCGAAATCTTTAGAATTACAAAGGACAAGCTTGATAACTATACGGCATATTGCGGAAAGTACAAAGAAAACGGCAGAAACGGTGTGATTCAGTATCGTACAAATCAGGCGGATTTCTGCAAATATCTGAAGAAAAGGTTTGAAAAGCTTGACAAAACAGGCTATGAAGAAATGTTTGATAAGATTGAAAACGGCACATTTATGCCGAAAATTGTCGTAAAAGACAACGGCATTATTCCTATGCAGGTGAATAGGAGTGAGCTGAAAGCAATTCTGAAAAATGCTTCAACTTATCTTGAATTTCTTAATAAAAAAGATGAAAACGGAATTTCTGTAAGTGACAAGATAGTCAAAATTTTTGAATTCAGAATACCGTATTATGTAGGTCCGCTGAATAATCACAGCCTAAAATCCTGGCTTGTCAGAAGTGATGAAAAAATATATCCGTGGAATTTTGACAGTGTTGTTGACATAGAACAATCGGCAGAGAATTTTATAAATAATCTGACTTCAAAATGTACATATCTTCCAACGAAGGATGTAATACCTAAGAATTCGATTTTATACAGTGCTTTTACGGTTCTTAATGAACTGAATAATTTAAGACTTGACGGAAAAAAGCCTGATGTAAGTCTTAAACAGGCAATATTTAATGACTTGTTTATGACGCATAAAAAGGTCAGAAGAAAAGATTTGCTAAATTATCTAAAAAGCGAAAAAGGTATTACGCCCGATATCACAGGCATTGACGGTGATTTTAAGTCAAGTATGCGTTCCGCAATTGAAATGTCACAGTTTAATCTGACCGACAGCGAAAAAGAGGACGCTATAAAAGCTATAACTGTATTTGGCGATGATAAAAAACTTTTAAGAAAGCGTTTAAAAAGGCAGCTCGGTTCAAAATTATCGGATGAAGATATAATGAGAATTTCTAAACTCAAATACAAGGATTGGGGAAGATTATCAAAGGAGTTTCTTACCGAAGTTTATAATGTCGATAAAAATACAGGCGAGTTGCAATTTAACATTATCCATGCACTATGGCAGACAAATGATAATCTTATGGAGCTGCTTGGCTCAAAATACGGTTTTGAACAGAGCAGACAAAACTATCTTGACGGTATTCAGACAGGGCAAAGCCTTGAGAAAATGGTGGAGAATCTCTATATTTCTCCTGCGGTAAAACGCCCTGTGTATCAGTCTTTGAAAATTATGCATGAAATCAACAAAATTCAAGGTCATGCACCTGAAAAGATATTTGTTGAGATGACAAGAAAAGACGGTGTGAAAGGTGACAAAGGCCGTAAAGAGTCAAGAAAGACCAAGCTTGTAGATTTATATAAAAAGTGCGGTGAGGATTCGGGCGAACTCTGGGAATCTCTTGAAAAAACACCTGATGATGAATTTAAAAGAGACAGACTGTATTTTTACTATACTCAATTCGGCAAGTGTATGTACACGGGAGAACCGATAAATCTGTCGGAATTGTACAATCAAAACATTTATGATGTGGATCACATTTTCCCTCGTTCAAAAGTTAAAGATGACAGCCTTGATAACCGTGTCCTTGTAAAGAAACAGGTTAATGCTCACAAGGATAATACATATCCGCTTGACAGTTCAATTCGTGAAAAGATGAAAGGCTTCTGGCATTTGCTTATGGATAAAGGTCTTATTAGCAAGAAAAAGTACGAGAGGCTTACAAGGGCAACTGAGCTTACTGACAGCGAACTTTCAGATTTTATTGCAAGACAGATTGTTGAAACTTCTCAATCAACAAAAGCAGTTGCGTCACTTTTTAAAGAATTGTATCCCGATACTGAAATTGTGTATGTAAAAGCGTCAACGGTTTCTAAATTCAGACACAAATATGATTTCTTAAAATGCAGAGAAGTAAACGATTTTCACCATGCAAAAGATGCCTATCTAAATATTGTTGTCGGCAATGTGTATAACGAACGCTGTACACACAACAAGTCCATATTTATAAAAGGTTTGCAGACTAAAACATACAGTCTTAACAAAATGTTCAGTTTTAATACACCGAACGCATGGTCAATTGATGATAATAAGTCAATCAAAATTGTCAGAAAGACTATGAACAAGAACAATATCCGTTTTACAAGGTATGCTTTAACAAGAAACGGCGGACTTTTCAAGATGAATCCTCTGAAAAAAGGAAGCGGTCAGGTTTCGCTAAAACAGAACTCTCCGCTTTCGGATATCAGTAAATACGGAGGTTATGACAGGCCGACATCCTCATATTTTTCATTTGTGAAATATGAGGGTAAAAAGGGTAAAGAAATGCGTCGTCTTGTGGCAATTGATTCTTACATTAAGGCTCGGTATGAAGCGAACCCTGAAAAATATTTGAGTGAAAATCTTGGCTTGAAAAATCCTGTGGTTCTGATTCCCGTCGTAAAATATAATGCCTGCATTGAAATTGACGGTTTCAGAATGCACATAAGCAGTAAGTCCAGTGGCGGCAAACAGATTGTATATAAACCTGCTATGCAGTTAACAGTTAGTTACGATACAGAAAAATATATCAGAAATGTCGTTAAGTTAAATTCCAAGCCTGAAAATTACAATATTACAGAGCTTGACAAAGTGAGTGCCGATGAGAATTTGAAGTTGTTTGATATTTTAACCTCTAAAATGACAGATACAGTTTTAAAAGTTAAATTTGGTGATATGGGTGCTAAAATCATATCTCATCGTGATGCTTTTGAAAAACTGGATATTAGAAAACAATGTTTTGTTCTTGCAGAAATACTTAAAATCATACATTGCAATATATCAGAGGGAAATTTAAGATTTATAGGAGGAGCAAAACAGTCAGGCTCAATTAAAATGAGTTCTGTCATATCAGGAATTAAAGGTGTAAAGTCGATTTATCTTGTTCATCAGTCGGTAACAGGTTTGTTTGAGAAGAAGATTGATTTGTTACATATGTAAGTTATCAGAAAAGAGAAAATTTAGATGAGTTGGAGAACGGTAGTAATTACGAAAACATCCAAGCTGGATTACAGCATGGGACACCTTGTTGTGATTGATAATGATTTGTGTGAATTTTATTGACAATCATTATACAAATGTTATAAAATAACCTTATAGATTTGCCGTGCACAGTATAGTGGGTGCATTTTATTTTCAATTTGAGGTTTGAGAATAGTGTAAATCTATAAGATAGTAAAACATCATACTCCTTATCCATAACACTTATTCAGTTTGAGAATAGTGTAAATCTATAAGGTAGTAAAACTCATTTGTTTCAAGCACTGTATTTCCTACAGTTTGAGAATAGTGTAAATCTATAAGGTAGTAAAACTAATGCCGTTGTTAAGATAACGCTGTCCGTGTTTGAGAATAGTGTAAATCTAATTAGGGTACAAATTTTACTCGTGGACTGTGAAAAAACAGCATTGCAAAAAACAATATGGCACATAACCGTTATCACTTTCGGTTATGTGCCTTTTTATGTGCCTTTTGTAGTTTAATAAGTTTGTTAAGAATACCACGATTGATTACAGTCCAAAACAAGGAAGATTTCAGTGCGTTAATTTCCAAAGTGAGTTCCACCATGAAAGTTACTTTGGGGATTAACTATTTACTTTTTCGTTTAAGTTTGCGGTAAATATGAATTGTATAATCCGTTATATTGTGTTATTATGTAGTAAAATAGTGTGCAACATTGGTGTTTTGAAAAAATTATGTTGCTGAAATTAAACTTGAAATAACTGACGGGTGGCATATGGTTCGCAAAGTTGACAAAACAAAGCTTCTGACTGTTGTCGGGATAATTATATTCCTGTTTGGAGGTGCGGTGAGAATTTTTTCTCATCTTACTTCCTCGGCGGATAATTATATTGAAAATTTTGATGTTATTATCTTTTCCGGGCTTATTATAGGCTGGGGTGTGTCTGTTGCATATCGCATTGTTCAGAAGAATATACGAATCTGCCTTGTGATATCTGCGGCGCTTATGCTCTTGTGGATGGCTCTTCGTGCCATAAAATACAACAGCCCTGCCGACATCAACACATACGGACGGTATCTTTGGTATTCATATTACATAGCAATGGTGTTTTTGCCGCTTATGATGTTTTTTGCAATGCTGAATATCGGTAAGCCCGAAAATACAAATAACCGAAAATATCTTTTGATTATACCTGCCGCTGTTCTTGTGCTGCTTGTTATGACGAACGATTTTCATCAGCTTGCTTTTGTATTTGAACCCGATTTTCACAATTGGAACAAACAATACAGTTACGGTCCTGTTTACTATGTAATTGCAGTGTGGATTTTTATACTTGTACTTTCGTCAATTGTGCTTTCAATAAATCGATGCAGAATTTCCGCAACACGCAAAAAGCTGTGGATTCCGATTGTAATAATTCTTGTTGCAATAATTTACACACTCTGGAATAATCTTAATCACGGATATTCGGGACTTAGAATTTACAATGTTCCCGAGGTGTTCTGTTTTGCCTCAATTGCTCTATGGGAAAGCCTTATTCAGATAGGTCTTGTGCCGTCAAATACGGGTTACGGCGATTTTTTCAATGCGTCAAATCTTAACACTCTCATATTTGACAATGAGGGCAATGTGAAATACCGCTCTAAAAACGCAACAAATGTTTCAAAAGATGTTGTTCTGCAAAACGGTAACAGTGTTGTGATTGATGAAAATATAATTCTTAAAAAGCATAATATAAAAGGCGGTAAGGCAGTTTGGACGGAAGATATATCGGCAATTAACCGAATTAACAGAGAACTTTCGGAAGTAAAAGAGCAGATTTCGGAATACAATGTAATCTTAAAATCAGAGGCAGAGCTGAAAAAACGAAGAGCGGCAGTAACCGAACAGAACAAGCTCTATGACAGTATAACCGAATTTATCCGTCCTCAGCTTTGCGACCTTGAAAATATACTCAAAAATATTGAAAATAACAGCGGAGATATTTCGGTTAATTATGCCGGTGCCTGTGTTGTTAATGTCTACATCAAGAGAATAAGCAATCTGCTCATTATGGCAAAAAGCAGAAAAATGCTGAATGCTTTTGAGCTTGAAAACAGTATCCGAGAACTTGCCGAGTACATTTCTGTATACGGAATTTCGTGTTCGTTTTTCAGTAATGTTTCGGGAGAAATTTCAGCCGAAAAAACGATTGCACTTTTTAAATTCATCGGGATTTTTATAAGGCATATAATGAACTGCACAGATGCGTTGCTGTTTAATTTAAAAGTCCATGACAGATTTATTGATTTAAAAATCAACTGTGACAGTAAAAATGAAATGAAAATTCCCGATGATTTACTTGACGATATTACAAAACTCGGCGGAAATGTCACCACGGAATATGACGCCGACACGCTGTTTGTGTTTGTTCGTATGCAAAGCGGAGGTGATGACATATGACACCCATCCTTGAAATGCGTTCGTTTGTTTGTGTTATATTGATGAGTGTGCAATTTGTTGTTGCCTGTGCGGCAATATACAACGCAACGCAATCTTTTCTTTATAAAATCAGGTTGTGGAAACCGATTTCAGCGGTTATAATTGCAGTAATCTCTTTGACAATGTTTTTGGTAAGCACTCATGTCTTGAGTAAAATATATTATGATAACCAAATTAATAAAATGGCTGAATTTTTTGGCAGAATGCCGTTTGCTCTGTCTGTCGGCATAACGGCATATTGTGCGATAATGTCTGTGTACATAACGGTAAGGCTTCATCATTGCAGGAATACCGATATTACCGCAATGTCAATTAAAGAAAGCTTTGACGGCTTGCCTACAGGACTTTGCTATTTTGACGAAAACGGACTTGTTGTATTGAAAAATAACCTTATGGAAAGCATATGCCTTGAACTTACGGGTAAATCGCTTAATGTTGCAATGCCATTAAGAGAGAAGATAAAAGAGACTTCTCAATATGAAAATGACGGGGCATTTACAGTCAGATTAAATGACGGCAGGGTTTTCAGCTTTTCGTTGTCGGAAACGGAAATTTTTTCAAAACCGTATTTTCAGCTTGCGGCAACCGATATAACAGAGTTTACAAAGCTTACATCAACCTTGGAATATGAAATAGGCGAGTTAAAAAAGGTTAATGCTCATCTGAAAAAATACAATGAAATGGTCTGTGACCTGACAAGAGAAGAAGAAATTCTTCGCACAAAAGAGATAATTCATGACAGGCTCGGCAGTACGCTGATAACAACAAGAAGATATCTTGAAAACGGCACTCTGTCTGAAAATAACAGTAAATTACTTGAAATGTGGAAAAACAATATTTCTGTTCTGAATACCGCAGAGAATGATTGCAAAGACGAAAACTTTGCTAAGGATATTGAAAATGCCGCAAAGCTTGTCGGAATAACGCTTGAAACAGTCGGAAATCTTCCGACTGATAACAATGCAGTTGCACGGGTTCTGACTTTTGCAACAATGCAATGCCTTAACAATGCCGCAAGACACGCAAAAGCAGATAAAATGATTCTTGAAAGTCTTGACGACGGTGAAAAATATATTTTTAAATTTGCAAATAACGGCAGAAAACCGCCTCAAAAAATCAATGAGGGCGGCGGACTTTCTTCCATAAGAAAAAAGGCGGAACAAATCGGCGGAAGCATGAAAATATCGACTTCCGAAATTTTTGTTCTTGAAATCACAATACCGAAAAGCGAGGTGCTGCAGTATGACAAGAGTGCTGATAGTTGAAGATCAGTCAATGCCGAGAACTTTATTTGAAATGTATGTAAACCAAAGCGAAAACTATACGCTTGCGGGCTCAATAAGTAATGCCGATATGACGGATTATCATTGTGAAAATTCCGATGTTGACCTGATTTTAATGGATATATGCACTTCAATGGGGGCAAACGGTCTTGAGGCGGCTGAAAGAATAAAAGCAAAGTTCCCGAAAATTAAGATAATCATTGTTACCTCAATGCCCGAATATTCCTATCTAAAGCGTGCCAAGGAAGCAGGAGTTGACAGCTTTTGGTACAAAGAGGTAAGTCCCGAGCCTATTATTGAACTTATGGACAGAACAATGAACGGTGAGCGTGTGTTTCCCGACACAACTCCCAAAATTAAATTCGGCAACGCAATGAGTACGGATTTTACCGAAAGGGAGCTTGAGGTTTTGCGTGAACTGACAAGCGGTGATACAAACACGGAAATTGCCAAAAAACTTTACATTGCTCCGGGTACTGTCAAAAACTATATACAGTATATGCTTGAAAAAACAGGCTTTAAGTCAAGAACAGAGCTTGCCGTAAAGGCAAGAGAGGCGGGACTTGTAATCCTTGACGATAGAATTAACGACAAATAAATACTTTTTTCTGAATATGTGCCGTTTGGCACATATTTTTTTGCTGTTAAAACAGTATAATACAATTACAGGATATAAACTGCTCAGACGGTGAATATCTTTTGTGCAAAACGCTATCTTTGTCCGATTAATAATCAAAGACAAAGGTGCATAAAATTTATTATTTAATGACAGGAGGAAAAACTATGGAGGCAAAAGGTTCAACTTTTCTTAAAGTAACGGGAATCCTTATGATTGTATTTGGTGCTATTGCATTGATTGTATCAATCATCGCCATTCTCGGTATCGCCGCACTTGCAGCTTTTAACGACGGTACATACGATATGACTATGCTTTATGTCGGCGGCGTTTTCGCACTTATCAGTGCGGTTGCTGAGTTTGTTGCAGGTATTATCGGCGTTATCAACGCAAAACTTCCGCACAAGGCAAATACATGTATTGTATGGGGCGTTGTTGTTGCGGTTATGTGTATTGCAGGCGAAATTATCAGCATGATAGGTGGATCACAGTTCAATGTATTCTCTCTTATCTGCGGTCTTGCTATCCCTGTACTTTACATTATAGGCGCTGTTAAGAACAAAGCATAATTATTTTATTATTTACCCCCTTTTTAATTACCCACCGTAAATATTTTTAGCACAAGGTCACAGCTGTCCGAACAATCGGGCAGCTGTGCTTTTTTTGTTTATGTTGTGAAATATGCCGTTTGGCACATTCATCTTCTATCGCAAAATTGTACAATATAAGTGAAAGATATAGGTGAAAAGGGGTGATGTCCGTTGAAGAAAATTTTGCTCAGTGTTCAGAATAATTTGCTCAGTGAGGCTATTCAAAATGCCCTTGTAAAGAAGGGAAGATTTTGTATTGAGAATGTTTCACCGAATCAAGACGGGAAAATTCTTGATTTGTGCATTGCAGAAAGAGTTGATGTTTTACTTATGGATGTCACAAGACTTGCCGATTCAACTATTGAGAAACGGCTTGAGCTGTGTGGAAAAGTAAAGGAATATCTGCCAAGCTGTAAAACGGCTCTGCTCTGTGACGAACAGGCATATCCCGACCTTGCCGACAGGGTTAAACAGGCAAAACAATTCGGAAAAATAAGCTCATTTTTTTATTCATCCGTAACGGCAGATTATCTTGCCGCCGCACTTGACGCACTTTAAAAAGGAGGTACTGTTTATGGGTATATTTGACAGCTTAAAAAATATGACAAATCAGGCTGTAAAAAACAATGTTTCAAAGGCCGTTTCGGGAGCGGTAAACAATGCAATGCACAAAAGCAAAACATTTGTATTTGCCGATTATCCGAAAAATGCAGATGAACTCAAAAAATGCCGGAGCTTGACTTTTCGTCACCTCTTTCAACAGCGGCATTTGCTATGCTTGTGTTGCTTGAATATGATGAAAGTCCGGAAAACACAATAGAAATGCTTAATGTATTAAAAGGACCTCAGCCGATGAACGGGATGGATGTTCAGTTTTTGCGTGACAGAATCAAGGGCAGGGGATATATTCCTCGCTCATATTTTGAGGGTTCATCCGTGAAGAACGATTATACACCGAATGTTCCGTACAAAATAACCGTTTCCGAGTATGCATATACCTATCAGAGCGAGGGTTATGCAAAGGTTCAGGTTCAGTCGTCGGGAGCAGACGCACCTCGTCCGATTGAGCTTCGCAGAAAGGGCAATCAATGGTTCTTATGGCGTAATCTTGCACTCTCTGACATACGAACTCCGGCTTCGGCTGATCCTTGGGCATAAAGGAGGGATTTTTATGAAAATCAAGAAAAAAGCAAAGCGTATTTCGAGCGTTGCCCTGTGTGTGCTTATGCTTTTAACGGCTCTTCCTATGACAGCCATAACCGCAAATGCGGCGGCTCAGGCTTATATCAAATATATCGACACCGAGGTTTACATAGGAGATGTCCTTAACATTATCGTGGGAGTAAACAGCAGTGCAGACGAAACCTTTACCTATCAATGGCAGGCAAAGTATCCGAGCCTAAACTGGGTTAACCTTTCCGATAAAACCGACAGACCCAACTCGAAATTTTCGGGTGTTTTTACAGACCATCTTAAATTTCAGACCTACGCAGAACTTGTAGGACCTGACTCAGGGTGGAAAGATGTTGTCTTTAGATGTAAAGTAACGGGTTCAAAGAGCGGTACTTTTTATTCGGGAAAATGTAACTTTCCGGGACTTCTTGAGAAGACAGAAATTCCTATAATTGGATTTTTAGGCTTGGAGAAACCTGAACAGCGGAAAATCCCCTCAACTACGGCAACTCCGATAAACAGCACTTACTACAGTTTTGATTATATTGAGTGGTATGAGTACAAAAACAACAAAGTTGGCAGAAAGCTCAACGACGGAGAAGCTTTTGACAGCGGTATGTATTGTTGTCAGCTATACTTTAATATGAACAGAGGATATGCGGTTGCCAAGAACGCAGTATGTGGCTTGTACAACGACGACGGTCAGGCGACAATTCTTCAGGATGAAACCACAGGTCAATATTATATTTGGGCATATTACGTTGTTGCAGATAAATCACCTTCATTTTCACATCAGTACACTGAGGCAGAAATTATGAAAGGCAAAGAAGGAACTATATCGGTTACTGCCAACAATGCCGCAAGCTATCAGTGGCAGATGAAAGTAAGGAGAAGAACACCCACCGGTGTAACAAGAACTGTGTGGCTCAACATAAGTGACAACTCATCTACATCAAAGAAATTTTCCTTCAAGGGAACAAAAACAAATGCTTTGACCATCAGACCGAATACGGATTTTGATGAAACTCATTTCAGGTGTGCTGTTACGGGTGAAAACGGTGATGTTATTTACAGTGTATCGGTTAAAGTGACGCAAGAGGTTAAGGCCAGAATTACAATGAACTTAAAAACAGGCGGCTCACCGGATGATACTATTACTGTTAAGGTGGATAGATACACTTTTGACGGCGTTTATAAGGGCGGCTTTGAAGATGAAACGGTAAACAGTAATGCAAAACCCTTATATTTGGTTTTTGATACATCCCCAGGCAAATATGTCATTACTGTAAGCAAACCGCAGTGTATTGCAAGGGTGTATGAGATATATCTGTATAAAGACGATATTAGTTTTGATGTAAAAATTACTGTTCCGTATGATGTCAATATGGATGGTGTTATTAATGTTGTGGACGCAACCTTGGTTCAAAAATACATTGTCGGGTTTGAAGAATTTGACGATTACACTTTTAAAATTGCAGACACAAACGGTGATGGCACAATATCAGTTGTTGATGCTACAAATATTCAGAAGAAAATCGTGAATCTTTTGTAAAGGAGAAAGTTTATGGGACTATTTGAAAAGAAATATTGTGACCTTTGCGGTGACAAGGTAAACGCCCTCACAAGGCAAAAGCTTTCAGACGGTTATCTTTGCAGCGACTGTAAGCACAAGCTCAGTTCGCTTTCGTCAGGCTGGAAAAACAGAACAATAGCTGATGTTAAAACTCATCTTGAACAGCGTGAACAGAACAGACAGAAATATTCGGCATTTGTTCAGTCGGCAAGTGCCGGTACAAACGAAAAGCTTGTTGTAGACTTTAATAATAGGAAATTCTATTTTACAATAGGCAGAGATTTCAAAAACAGCAATCCTGAAATTTTTGATTTTTCACAGCTGCAGGACTTTTGGCTTGAGCTTGGATATACAACTCTGCAGGATTCCGACCGTGACGGAATTCCTGATGAGTATGACCGCTATGATAGCCGTCAGGGCAGGAACAGCGGTTTTGGCAGTCAGTTTGATACAACAAACTCATTTTCGGGGCAAAACGGCATGCTTGATGTTCCGCTTGCACTTCAGCCGTATGTTCGTGATACAAACACATCGTCATCACCGCAAAGAATATCTTCTTTAAAAGCAAAATTCATCGTAAATCATCCGTTCATAACCGATATATCAATGTATGTTGATTCGTCAATCGGTACTGTAAGGAATGAGCTTATGAGAGCGTTTGATGACGGAATGCAGTTAATGAGACTGTGTGAACAAATAAGGAACGGTATGCAGAACAATATGGGCTATCAGCAAAGCGGAATGTCCATGCAGAACAATATGGGTTATCAGCAGAACGGAATGCCCATGCAGAACAATATGGGTTATCAGCAAAGCGGAATGCCCATGCAGAACAATATGGGCTATCAGCAAAGCGGAATGCCCATGCAGAACAATATGGGCTATCAGCAGAACGGAATGCCTATGCAGAACAATATGGGCTATCAGCAGAACGGAATGCCTATGCAGAGCAACACAGTAAATCAGCAAGTTTCACAGCCGTTTACTCCGCAAAATGCTGCGGCAATTGTTTGTTCGGCTTGCGGATATAAGCCTGACGGCAATCCGCCGAAATTCTGTCCGTTCTGCGGGGCTGCCATGACATAACCGATATGACTTTACGGTCGTTATTTCATAATATTTCCAAACAAAAAATGCGTGTAAGAAAAGAAATTGTATCCGTGAGCTATTCAAAAAATCATTCAAATTTTGACTACTGCTGTTCTTTTTATGTGCGAAAAAAAGGTGTAAATTTCCTTTTTGACGCTATCTGCAAATGCGGTTATATCGCTTTTGAAAATGTTTTGATCGACGAAACGGATATGAGACTGCTGTGTGACACCGCCGAAGACGCATTGGAAATTCTGAAAAAATATAATCCGAAAAACAAAGGACTAACAGTCGATGACGCCACGGTTACAATCGTTGAAATCATATTTTCCGACAAAAACAGTATCTCGGTCAGTATGACGGAACAAACCTTGGATTCGCTCGAAAAAGCGTTCTTTGCCCTTGCTGAAAAATATTGCAAAGATGTTTAATATCTGTCTCTTATACACATCTCCGAGCCCACGAGACTCCTGAGCATCTC
>ERZ1027056.681-NODE-681-length-13392-cov-6.441928_pt1 | contig 13392 bp, 3 predicted proteins | sample MGYA00519427_ERZ1027056 | MGnify/ENA primary metagenome ERZ1027056 (study PRJEB26926, sample SAMN06164570) | human gut metagenome | biome: ENVO:00009003; feature: ENVO:2100002; material: ENVO:00002003 | host: Homo sapiens | place: USA | collected 2012 ... | reverse complement strand
TCGGCAGCGTCAGATGTGTATAAGAGACAGGTGCAATGCCATGCAGAATCAGAAATTAATAATCATTGATTTCATCATCCAGATACTCCTGGAAGGAATCCTGCGCCTTCTGCAGCGCCTTGCGCACATCCGCGCCCTCGCGGGTGATGACGCGCTGAATTACTGCGGTCAGCTCGCGGTACAGCTGCTGCGCAAAGACGGGTTCTTCCGAGCGCAGCGTAATCGTGCCCTGCGTGATGGAATCGAAGAAGTCGTTATACAAGCGCATATCGACGTTGCAGTATTCGTCAATAATCGCCTGCTTCGCCGCGTTGTAGTCCGCGTCGTTCCATGCGCTGATGGCGGGCAGAACTGGTGCGCCGCGGTCGCGCTTGGCAGCATAGTCCGCGCGCATCCCCTCGATAATCTGGTCATTCAGGTAGGGCATCTTGCCCAGCACGGTCAGGTACGCCATCAGCGCCGTCGCCTGATCATCGGTAATGTTCGGCGCGAACATGTAGCAGGTGCCGCCCGCCAGCGCATAGCGTCCCGCGTCGCCCGCCGGGAACGGAATCAGTGCGAAGTCCTCCACCGGCAGACCCTTGTTGGAGGTCGGCTGGTCAACCGAGTCATCCGCCGCGAAGTTCATCGCCGCTTCGCCCGTGCCCAGCAGAGAATGCGCGCCCGCCCAGTCGGTCGTGGTCGCGTCGGCATTGAGGATGTTGTACTTCCAGCGCAGGTCGCGGATGTACTCCATCGCCGCCACGCACTCGTCGGATGTGAAGTTGCACACCCAGCGCCCGTCTTCATCCTGATATTCCAGCGCGTTTTCGCCCACGCAGCCGAAATTCCACGCGATATTGGTGAACAGCCAGCCGCCATACGTCTCGCTCGCCGGGAACACAAGCCCCGCCTTGCCCGTCTTTTCGCGGATAATCTGACCGTATTCCGCCACTTCCTGCAAGGTCTTGGGGTAAATCGGCAGACCTTCCTCGTCCACCAGCCCCGCCTCGCGGAACAGGGCGACATTGATGTGCATACCCAGCACATAGCCGTCGCGCGGCAGACCGTAGATGCGGCCGTTCTCGTCGGACAGCATTTCGAGGTACGACGGGCTGAACTCATCCAGCACGCCCGCGCGCTCCAGCGCATCGGTCACGTCGCCGACAAGATGCTGGCTGATCAGCAGCTGCGGGTCGGTAAACGGCGGCTGGAAGATGCTCGGCGCCGTACCGCCCTTCGCCATTGGAACGTAGCTGCTCAGGGTGTAGGAGTAGTAATCCGGCACCAGCGTCACGTTCGGGTACTGCTTCTTCATCGTTTCGCGGTAGCTCTCAAAGAGCGCCTTTTCCGCCTCCGCCGCCGTATCCGCGGGCCAGTTGCCCAGCGTAATCGTGCAGGTCAAGTCCGCATCAACGACCTCTTCCGCCATCGCCAGCGGCAGCGCACCCAGCGTCAGGCACAGCACCAGCAGCATGGAAACCAATTTCATCGACCCTCTCATGGGAAAACCTCCTTCACGAGTTCGTGGCGTATTTTCGTTAGGTTTAACGCTCAACCTTGTCTCTATTATAGTGTATCAAGCCCATTTTGTCAATCCCGTTTCGAGATTTTTTTGAAAAGAAAAGGGGCTGCTTCGGAGAAGCTGTGTCCCCGAAGCAGCCAAAGGAATGTATTATTTACTTTCTTTGAAAACGACCATCAATCCCTGTGCATTTGCCCAGTCAATCACCTGCTGATTTTCCGCATCGCAGAGAATCACCGGATGGCAGCCGCTGAAGGCATCATCCGCCAACGTTTGCACACTGTTTGGGATAATGACCAGCCGCAGCAGCGAGCAGTCTGCAAAGGCGCGCTTTCCAATCGCAGTAACGCCCTCCGGAATATTCACCTGCTGCACCTGCCACATGCCGGCAAAGGCTTCTTCCTCGATTGCCTTCAAATTCGCAGGCAGCTGCAGAATGTGATCCGACGCAATTGCATACCCATTGCCCAGCCATGTATCGCAAATCCGGCAGACTGTTGCACTCACCAGACCGTCTTCCGTCGGTGTTGCAGGCCGTACCGTCTCAATGTACGGCGTATGCGGTATGTCGATGCGGCTCGTAACATAGCTTTGTTCCGATTCCACATAGTTGTCCGCTGTCTGCGCAATGTAGAGAGCATATCCCAGGTCGCAGCGAAGCGCCGAGAGGTCAAGCGTAATTTCGCGCTTGCCGTCCGGGTAAAGTTCTGCACGATCCTCCACATAGAAGTGCGTTATAGGAGCACTCGATATGCCGTCTTGCGGCCAGAAAATCAAATCCAGCTGCGCATTCTCCGGGAAAATGTGCGAATCCGAAAGCGTCAGCGTCAGCTTGTTGTCCACCAGCTGTGCAGCATCACGAATGGGCGGCAGCTGGCATTCCAGCACCAAGTCAAATTCCGTCGGTGCCAGTGTGTTAATGTACTGGCTCAGGGTCGGGGTGAAGGTCGCATGATAGACCTTTCTGCCAGTAATGGTTTGTTTCTTTTCTATATCTTCTCCCCTTTCTATGGTGAACAGCGCCACGTTTGCTTCTTCGGTGCCTTCCGTCAGCGTCAGCGTGCCATCGACATTCCAGTCGCACAGCATCGCCGTGTATTCCGGATCATCCAGCCGCACTTCCGCGCCATACGGATAGAGCGTCTGCGTATTCACCGTCACTTGCGCATACTCGCCCGTCAGGTCGTCGCTGAGCCAGTAGCCGTTGTTTGTGCCGATGATGGTCGGCTCAAATTCGCCCTGCGCGTTCTGCCAGTCCAGCGTATCCATGTGCCGCCCTGCGAAGTCCAGCACATACGCATAGTGCGCATCCATCAGTTCCTCAATCGGCTGAACTTCCGCATACACCAGCTTTTTGCCCTCCGTGAAGGACGCAGATGCCTGCTCAACAACCTCCGCCTCAATATCCTTGGAGTACGCCTGATACAAGAAGGTCTGGTTGTAGTCGTCGCAGTCTTCCACCTTCGGATCATCCCCAAACGACAAGCGATACGTTTCTCGATTGAGCATGAAGTAGCGTGCTTTTCCGAAATGTTCCACAAATGCCGGGTGCGTAAAGTACCATTGCCCGTCAATTTGAATCATGTTCACGGCATCACCGTCAAAATACGAAACAAACACCGAGCTTTGATCACCAATGCCAACACCTTCGATGATGCCTTTCGCGTTGAAGTATATGCCATTGGTAACATTTGCCGCATTCAGCAGTGCTTTGTATGCAAATGCCCAGCCCCAGCGCGTACCTTTACGCTGGACAAGCACCATTTTGCCGCTATATGTGTGCGGCAGCATGTCTGACAGCTTCGTTTCGCTGAGCATCCAGTCTACCAGCGCTTCTGCCTTCTGATAGTCGGTCATGTCATCCGTAATCACCTGCGCGACAATTTTTGCTGCCAGCTGGTCAGCCGTGCCGAGGTATTCTGCCGGAATCGACTCATCCAAATGCACGGGAATCTGATGCGCCAGCGCGTATTGATGCGCCGCGCTGCCCGACGGCGTGTAGAATTCCACAACCGCTTCGCTGAACGCATCATCCGCAATTTCCGTAACCGATGCCGGAATTTCCAGCAGCAGCATCGCGTTTCCAAATGCATTTGCGCCGATGCGCTCCAAGCCATCCGGCAGTTTCAGCGCTGCCAAAGCAACATTGCCGTGGAATGCCTGTGTGCCAATGCTGCGCACACCCTGCGGGATGGTAAGCGTCTGTATCCGCGCGGCCTGCGCAAACATCCCCTGCGGGATTTCCGTCAGTGATTTCGGCAAATGCACGGACAGAATGGCATAATTCATCCACATCGGATTGATGCCGATTTGCTTCACGGTATCCGGGAAATACATGGACGTAACGGACGTGGAAGCAAACGCATAATCCCCGACCGTTTCCAGCGAATCGCCCAGAGAGAAGGACGGAATTGCTTTGCAGACGTTGAATGCCCGCTCGCCGATGTACTTCACATGCGGCAGCGAAACGCCCTTCTGCTCCGCCGACGGCGAAACGCGCTTCAGCGTCTTGCAGCCATCAAACGCATGGCCTTGAATTTCTGTCAAATTCGGCGAAATATTGAGTTCCTCAAGGTTTTCGCAGTTCATGAAGGCGTTTTCGCCAATGAACTGAATGAGCGCACCGCCGCTAATGGTTTGAAGCGCCTTGCAGCCGTAGAACGCGCCGCCTTCGATAGTCGTAACAGAACTGGTAAGCGTTGCTTCCGTCAGCTTTGTGCAGCCAGTGAACGCTTCACTGCCAATCGTTTCGACACCGGGTGCAACTGATACCTTTTCCAGATTTTCGCAAGCAGCGAATGCCCCGGTACCAATACGCTTTACATCTCCGGGAATGGTAATCGAGGTCAAACCGCTTTGACGGAATGCTGTTTCTCCAATTTCCGTTAGGCTTTCAGGCAATTCCACAGTTTGGAGCTTGCTCGCGTTCCAGAAGGCACTCTCCCCAATCTTCTTCAAGCCATTGGGGAGCGTCAGCGAACGGAGTTCTTCATTATAATAGAATGCCATGTCCGCGATTTCGGTCACATTCGCCGGGATAACAACTTCAGCAATCGGAACACTTCGGAATGCTTCTTTTCCGATCGTGGTCAACGCAGCCGGGAAGTTAACATCCTTCAAGGCAAAGCAGCGTGCAAACGCAAGGTCTCCTATGTTCGTTACCCCATCCGGCAGATGAATGCTTTCCAGCGACTTGCAGTTTGCAAATGCTTCATAGCCGATGCTCGTCACACTGTCCGGAATTTCAATAGTTTTCAGGGACGTACAGCCCTTAAAGCCATGCACGAACGTAATGTTCTTCGGCAAAACGACCGTAGTCAGGGACGTGCATTCCGTGAAGCATCCGCCTTCCATGCGGAAAACCTGCGGCGACAGAATTACTGTCTCCAAATTTTCACATCTTGCAAATGCCCACTCCATCAAGTCAAAGTCCGTCGATGTGATTTCCACAGACTTCAGCTGATGGCAATATGCAAATGCAAAGCCTCCAACGTGAATCCCCGGCTGCGAAAGTTTCAGCGATGTAATGCCGGTATTACGGAATGCGTGGTAGCCGATTGACTCCAATTTTTCCGGGAATTCTATATCGTTCAGTGCTGTACAGTTTGCAAAAGCAGATTTTTCAATAGACGTGCAACTTTCCGGCAATTCAACTTTGACCAATGCACTGCAATTCTTAAACGTTTCCTCTTCAATACATTCTACTCCATCAGGCAGTACCACATTTGTAAGCGCTTCGCAATCAGCAAATGTGCGAGATGCAATTTGCAGCTTTTGCTGAGTAAACTCTATTGACTGCAATCCTGTATTGCAGAACGCTTCCTTGCCGATGCTTTCCAGCTTATCAGGAAACTCAACGCTGCTGAGCGCTGTGCAGTCCTTAAATGCAGCATCGCCAATACTAATGCAGCTTTCTGGCAACGTTATGCTTGTCAATCCTTTTCTACCGCTAAACGCTGTTTCACCAATCGTTGCAATACCTTCACGAACTGTAACATGACCTGTAATGGAGGCGTTGACGAATAAGATGCCATTTTCCTGTTTGTCATACAAAATACCATCTTCCGACATATAACGCACAGAAGCAGGCGCAGTTGTAATAGTTTTTAAATGACCGGGCCAAGTGCCACTAATACTTTGCAGTGTTGCAGGCAAGTTCAGCGTCTCCAAGGAATTACAACCCTCGATAACGCCATTCTTCATTGTCTTTAAGTCATCAGGCAACGTAAGTTTCGACAGCGAAACGCAATCCACGAAAGTCGCAGAAAGTTCAGTAACGCCATTAGGAATCGTCATTTCAGTCAGTGACGTGCAGTGTGCAAATGCAGCCGATCCTAAGGTTGTTAATCCTTCTGGCAGCGTTACTTTTTCCAAATTAGTGCATCCACCAAATGCATACCATTTGATTGTTTGCAGTTCTTCAGGAAGTTCAATTGCTGTTAATTTTTTACAGTCTGCAAACGCCTTCTCGCCAATCTCTATCAACGTATCCGGAAGCTGTATGCCCGTGATATTTCTTCCGCTGAAAGCATCATTGCCAATACGTTCTGTTCCATCTCGTACTGTGATTACGCCTTCAATATTAGGCATTGTATAAAACACAGACTTGGAAGCGGTTTGGTATAGGATGCCATCTTCCATCTCGTAGTAAGGATTTCCTTCCGCCACACGAAGCGTTGTCAGTGACGAACAGTTTTCAATAAAGGACGTGTCCCTAATAAACGAGACATTGACCGGTATCGTCAGCGACGTTAGACCGGAATATTCAAATGCTTTCCACTCAATCGTTGTCAGTGTATCTGGCAATGTAATTTGTGTCAGCTTGGAACAGCCACTAAAAGCGCCTCGGCCAATTTGCTCCACACCACCAAACGTGATTTCTTGTAAGTTTTCCTGTCCACTAAATCCCCAGTCAGAAATAACCTTCAAGCTCTGCGGCAGACTCACACTCACCAGATTGTTAACATAGTACTCTTCATCGCGATTTAAATAGTGCATGAAGGCAAATTCCCCAATCTCCTCAATCCCTTCGCTGACAACAACGTGCGTCAGAATCGGACTGCGGAGGTTTTCAATCGCATAGACCGGATAGCCGTCAATCACCGCAGGCACAACCACGTCCGGCAGTGTACCCGTGTAGCCCGTGATGTAAGCTTTGTCCCCTTCAAGGCGGTAGGAGAACGACGTGCTTTCGCTGGCATAGCGCACCCCGTGCGCACTCGCCCACAGCTGCGCCGGGCTACCATCCTGCACCACAAGGCACAGGGCATCGTTCACCGCGTCAAACGCATGGTCACCAATCGTCTCCACCTGCGTACCAATGGTGATGCTGCGCAGATGTTGGCAATAGGCAAACGCATAGTCGGCAATGGCAGTCACGTTTTCGTCAATCACCAAATCCGCTCCTGCGCGCCGTGCCGGATAGAGCAGCAGCGTTTTACCTGTCGCGTCCATCAGGATGCCGTCACAAACCTGCAAATACACGCTTTCCGCTTCCACGCGCACTTCTTGCAGGTACTTGCAGTTTGCAAAGGCGTTTTCCGCAGTACCGACCACGGGCAACCCGTTATGCACAGCCGGAAGCACCAGCAGTACCGCGTTTTCATCGCAGCCGCTGACAAGATAGCCATCCTGCGCGGCATTGAGCGTGTAGGAAATTTCCTGATCCGCCGCGGCAAAATTCACGCCCTGTGACGTGGCTGCTTTTTCAGCGGCAGACCCCTTCCAGCCGCGGATGGTCAGATTCTCGCAGTTCGCAAAAGCATCCGCCGCGATTTCCTCCACGTCCGGCCAGAGCAGGATGTCCGTCAGCGCACTGCATCCCTCAAAAGCGGCACTTTCAATGCGCCGCACCGTGCGCGGCAAAGTCACATTGGTTAGGCTTTCATTGCCGCTGAATGCCCTTGCGCCAATTTCCACAATGCCGTCCGGCAGCTCGATTTGGGTCAGCGCAGTGCAGTGTTCAAACGTGTTCGCCGGGATTTTCGCCAACGCGGCGTCCCACTGAACTTCCCGCAGGGCGGCACAGTTCATCCATGCGCCGTTGCCCAGCGTCGTGACGCTCTTGGGCAGCTTCAGCGTCTGAATCCCAGTGCCAGAAAAAGCAGACGAACCAATCGTGTTCACATTTTCCGGCAGGACAATGCTTTCCAGCGTGCCAATGCCCGCAAACGCATACGCACCGATTCTGGTCAGGCTCTCCGGGAAGATGATTTCCGTCAGGGCCGTATTTTCAAACGCATTTGCTTCTATGGTTTGCAGATACTTGCTCCATGTCACCGTTTTCAGCGACGTGCAGCCGCTGAACGCCGACGCAGAGACGGTATGGAGGCGCTCCGGCATCTGGAATTCCGTCAAGGAAACGTCATTCCGGAACGCCGCTGCACTCAGGCTCGTTACGCTGTCCGGAATATGCACGCTTTCCAGTGCCGTGCAGTTCTGGAACGCCTTTGTGCCGATGTTCGACAGCGAATCATCAAACGACAGCGATTGCACCGCCGTGCAGCCTTCAAATGCCGATTCGCCAACAGACGTCACGCCCGTGAACGCATTGGGCGAAACAAGCGACGTGCAGCCCTTGAAGAATCGGTCAGGAATCGCCGTCAGCGTACCTTCGCCGAAATTCACCGTCTTCAAGCCCGTTGCATTTTCAAACATGCCCGCCTGATAATCGCTGAAAATCGGCGAGAAAGTCAGCGTTTCCAGATAGCGCAGGTTTTTGAGTGCGCCATCATCAATCTGTGTCAGCGTTTCCGGCATGACAAAGCTTTGCTGCGGTGCGCTGGCAGCATAAGTCAGCAGCCGCGTGGCATCTGCCGTCATCAGTGCACCTTGCTGCACCTGAAAATGCGTGTTTCCCTCTGCCAGCTGGAAATCCGTCAGCGCCGTGCAGTCACGGAATGCATCCGCTCCAATCAGGTTCAGCGACTTCGACAGCGGCATCGAAGTCAGCGCAACACAGCCGTCAAAGGCTTCCGCACCAATCATCGTAATATCGCCATCAATCTGAATGGATTCCAGTCTTTCGCAGCCCTGAAATGTGCGGTCCGGAATGACTGTCACACCAGCCGGAATTTCCAATGATTTAATTTTATAACAATACTGAAATGCGCCTTCCCCGATGGATTCGAGTTTCTCAGGCAGACGAGCATCTCCCCAAGCTCTCCCCATATTCCAGCATCCAGCGAACGCGCTTTTACCGATTTTGGTCACGTTTTTGCCGATGCATTGCTCAACACTATAATCTCCTCTCCCAGCGCCATAGCCCCAGCAGTTCACAAAGGCTTCGTCCGGAATTTCTGTCAGTGAATCAGGGATTTCCAAAAAGTGCATTTGTAAACATGCCGCAAATACGCCCTCGCCCATTTTCGTCAGCTTCTGCGGCATCCGAACCGCATCAAGATAGGCGCTGCCTGCAAAGGCTTCCTTACCAAAGGTGGTTACATTGTCCGGAATGTAAAATTCCTTGCCGATGCCCGACGGCATATCAGAAAACGCGCGGTCGCCGATCGTCGTGACCGGATACCCTTCAATTTCCTGGGGAATAAGCACTTTGCGGCGCAGAAGGTCTTTATTATATCCTGTAATCGTCGCTTCCCCATTCTGAATCTCATAGGTATAGTACTCTGCCGGGTCAGCAACAAGCACATATGCGTGCATGTAAATCCAATAATCGACATTCGGTTTTTTTATGCGTAGTTCTACACGAACCATTTCATTGTTGGAAAGAGTAATGCTACCTTTTCCATCAAATTCGACATGGGTTCCCGTTGGCTCATAGGTATAGCTTTCCGAGTAGCTATCACCGTATTCGCCATCATAGTAAGTACAGCCACGACCATCCGTATAGGCAAAACACCATGACCATCCCTCTTTATCCACAATGAAGCCTTCCGGAACATCATAAGTAAAGTGAATTGTTTCCCCCGGCTGGGCAAAAATAACACGCTTCCCTTCCAAATCCACTTTCTCTTCGCGCGTTTCTGCGCAAGCAACTGTCGTTGCCAGCGCAAAAAGAAGCAAGAACAGTCCGAATGTGACCTTCCAACGTTTCATGTGCAATTCTCCTCCATCCGCTTTTTCCCTGTTGCAAACTGCCAGTTTTCCATATTTATTATACGCAGGTTTTCCCAGCTTGTCAACATGATTGGTAATCGTTTCTTGACAATTTCTTCTGAATATAGCATTAGCACCTTATTGATTTGACGGTGCATGACATAGCATTCGATTTAGTTTCTGTATTTTCCCTTAATTTTCTTGATTCTGCTATTGACTTTTTCTTGAAATTGCTGTATGCTGGAAATCGAGAAAGGGGTTGATACGCATGAAATCCAAGAAACTTTTGACGATTACGCTGACCAGTCTGCTGATCGGAAGCTGTCTGGTCCTACCCGCACTGGCGGACAGCGCGGACGCTCCAAGCGGCGGAAATGTCGCGACTTACGAAATTTCCGCAAACGTAAAACGCATTGATGAATATGCGTTTGCAAACAGCACGAGCCTTGTCAGCGTGAAAATTCCTGATTCTGTAACTGCCATCGGGGATTACGCCTTCTCGGGCTGCACGAGCCTGAAAGAGATCACGATTCCCAGCAGCGTGACAGAGATTGGCGCGCACGCATTCGATGGATGCACGGCGCTGGTAAAGTTGCAGGGGCTGGAGAATGTGACAAATCTCAGCGACTTCACGTTCTATAACTGCATTTCACTGCAAGATGTTGGGGATTTGACTTCTTTGACGAGCATTGGCGAATCTGCTTTTGCAGGCTGCAAATCACTGACGCAGCTCGGTGATATGCCCCATCTGAAAAGTATCGGCGCGTCTGCTTTTTCATACAGTATCAGTTGGGACGATGGAACAGAACAATATTGCGATTCACTGAAGCGTATTGGCGACATTTCTAATGTCGAACAAATCGGTGATTCAGCCTTTTTCAGCTGCGCGTCTTTAGCAGAAATCGGAAGTTTGCAGCATGTCACAACAATTGGGGATTGGGCTTTTGGGTATTGCACTTCACTCAAAGAAATCAGCAGCTTAGACAATATTAAAAAGATTGGAAGATGGGCTTTCTACGATTGTCAGTTGAATACGCTTGAAATCGGAGGAAATGACGTCCACATTGGGGCGGAAGCATTTTTCAGTTGCAATTCTCTTGCAAGCATCGAGGGCTTAAGCAACGTAACAAGCATCGGCAGCGGTGCTTTCGAGTCCTGCGCCATGACCACCATTAGCGGTCTAACGAACATTTCTGCCATTCCGGATAGCGCATTTGCCAGCTGTTTCAATCTGCAAAGCGTAGAAGGTTTGGAGAATGTGACGAGCATTGGCGCATACGCATTCTCCAGATGCTATGCGTTGGAAACACTTGATATCACCGATAATGTAACCACTATTGGTGCTTACGCTTTCAGAGATTGCGAGTTGCTCACATCCATGGAGCATTTGAGCAATGTAACAAGTATTGGCGATAGTGCTTTTGTAGGCTGCACCTCCTTGGTTCGGGTTGGTGATATGCCCCATTTGGAAAGCATCGGCGACTCTGCCTTTGGGGTTTCCAGCCGTTGGATTCCGGACGAAGGCATGTCAAAAGACTATGCCTGTGCGTCACTGGAAAGCATCGGAGATCTCAGCAGCGTTACTTCCATCGGCGAAAACGCCTTCTATCAGTGCACTTCGCTGAAAACCGTCGGCAGTCTCAGCAGCGTTACTTTCATCGGCGCAAATGCGTTCAAGCAGTGTACTTCCCTGCAAAGCATCGGGGAACTCGGCAATGTTACGCGCATCGCGTATGGCGCTTTCTACGGCTGTGAATCACTGACCAGCATTAGCGGCTTGGAAAAGCTGACCGTCTTGAATCGAGAGACATTCCGCAATTGCAAATCGCTGAAAACCGTTGGTGATTTAAGCAGTGTGACAAGCATCAGCGAGAAAGTTTTTGATGGCTGCACTGCGCTAACCACGGTTGGCGATTTACGCAGCTTGAAGGCTGTTCCTGACAAGCTGTTCTACTGTTTGAAGGATCTTCTTTCAGTCGGCGATTTAAGCAGCGCTACCAGCATTGGGAAAGATGCATTCTATGGCTGCAGCAAGCTGGCGAGTATCGGGGACATATCCAACGTCCGCACCATCGGCGAATATGCGTTTTCTAATTGCAAAGCATTGACCAGCCTTCCTGAACTGCCCCGGCTGAATAGCATCGGCAGCAGTGCATTCGCTGACTGCACCGCTTTAACCAGCGTCGGGAATCTGACCAATGTCACAACACTCGGCACTTGTGCCTTCAATAGCTGCAAAGCGCTGAAAACCATTGGCGATTTAAGCAAAGTCACATCCATCGGATATTCCACCTTTGGCTTCTGCACCGCATTAGAGAGCGTAGGCAACATGAGCAGCGTAACTTCGATTGATTCTTACGCATTTGAAGGCTGCTCTTCGCTTGTGCGTGTCGGCAACATGAGTAATGTCGAATCCATTGATTCTAACGGTTTTGTGAATTGCAGCGCCTTGGAACACGTTGATGAACTTGACAAGATTACCAGCATCGGTCAGTATGCATTTATGGGCTGTACTGCACTGAAGAGTATCGGTTCCCTGCACAACTTGGAAACTATCGGGAAAGGTGCTTTTAACGGCTGCAGTGCACTGGAGCATGTTGATGATTTGTACAGCTTGACGCGCTTGGAATACGATGTTTTCTCACACTGTGTATCGTTAATCAGCGTTGACTGTTCTGACAAACTAACCGCCATTGGGAGTAGTGCATTCTTTGGCTGCAAAGCGCTTGTCAGCATTGGTGATTTAAGCAATGTTACAAGCATTGAAAGTTCTGTCTTTAGGGGCTGCATCGCGCTGAAATCAATCGGCAATATGCCTAAATTGGAATCAATTGGGATGCAGTGTTTCATGGGATGCACTGCGCTGGAAACCGTCGGTGATTTAAGCAGCCTGAAAGAGATTCCCTCTGAGACGTTTGATGGCTGCACCTCTTTGGTAAGCATCGGCGATTTGAGCAACGTAACCATTATCGGATCATACGGGTTCAACCAATGCAAAAAGTTGACCTCAATTCCGAATCTGGGCAGTTTGGAAAGCGTCAATCAATTTGCCTTCTCCGGATGCGAGTCGCTTGCATTGCTGGGCAATCTTCGCAAGCTAACGAGTTTTGGCTACTCGCCTTTCGTTAACAGTCCTTTCCATAACTGTCCGAACCTTGTCCTGGAAGTCCTGCCGGACTCCGCCGCTGAGCAGTACGCAAAGGATTACAATATGCAGTACACCTACATTACGGAGTGATTCTCACATCACTTGGTTCTTCGCGGAATCTTGGGGCAACCAACAAGATTCCGTGAAGAGCCTTTTTTGCACCATTTCGTCCACATCCACATCCATGTTGATATGTGCCGTTGGATTTCTCAGAACTAAGAGGCATACCATTTCGACTGTTGCTTCATTTTCCAAGGAAAGTTCTTTCACTTTCTGACCGCTCACTGGAACAGGGAATGCAAACACCATATTCCTGATGCAGCTGCCGTCCTTCTGCTTTTCCAGGTACAGACCAATGCCCAGCCACAAGTACGCACAAATTGATTACTGGGGCACAAGAAGCAACACAGCTCATCTGAAAGTAACTGCTTGAAAATTAGAGTGCACTGTATTATAATTTAGATGTAACATTCTAATTTGAACTATTGGGGGTGCTGCGATGCTGACAAAAGAAGAAATGCCCGCTTGCCCGGTAGCAACTACTGTGGCGCTGATTGGAAGCAAGTGGAAGTTGCTTATCATACGAAATCTGCTGGCCCGTCCGTGGCGGTTCAATGAACTGAAAAAGGACTTGGAGGGAATCAGCCAAAAGGTGCTGACGGACAGCCTGCGCTCGATGGAAGCC
>ERZ1027056.680-NODE-680-length-13404-cov-10.773541_pt1 | contig 13404 bp, 9 predicted proteins | sample MGYA00519427_ERZ1027056 | MGnify/ENA primary metagenome ERZ1027056 (study PRJEB26926, sample SAMN06164570) | human gut metagenome | biome: ENVO:00009003; feature: ENVO:2100002; material: ENVO:00002003 | host: Homo sapiens | place: USA | collected 2012 ... | reverse complement strand
GCCTTATCGTCGGCAGCCTCAGATGTGTATAAGAGACAGTATATAAACTTAATATGTACTAAAACGTTTGAAGTTTAACAAAAAAATTTATTGAATAATCGGTTTAAAAAGCACGGAATAACAAATGACGTTATTTCGTGCTTTCTTCTGTTATTACATAGTTTGATCATGTCGAAAAATAGCAAAATGTGTCTGAAATAATAATAAGTATTAAGATAAATATAATGTATACTAAGCTGGTAGCTTATTGACAAAAGGGGTCGAATTTAGTCTAATATTGACATAAGAAAGGCGTTTGGCGGCGTATTTACCGCATATCGGCAATAAAGAACGCCTTTTATTTCGGACATCAAAAACCGACAAATTATTATGAAAAGGACGAAGAGATATGAAAACTAACGAAAAGAAGAATACTTCTGCTAAGAAAAAACTTATACCGGCAGTTGCAATGCTCACAACTTCCGCTGTAATGCTTTCTACCGCTACTTATGCGTGGTTTACTATGAGCAGAGAAGTTGAAGTAACAGGCATTAAGCTTACTGCTACAACTCCACAGACTATTGAAATTTCTTTGGGTAAGGCTCCAGAGAGTGAGGCAACTATTACAACTAAAACAGAGGCTAAAGCACCAGGTAATACAGATGCAGACGCAACCCTTTGGTCAAACAAGGCAGCGACAAGTTCTGTATACGCTAGTTTTGGTAAGCTTATCCCTGTTTCTTCTGTAGACGGCTATAATATGTTCTATACCACAAAGGCTACAGAGAACGGTAAGAAGGTCGACACAACTCAGGATGAACCATTTACTGCTACTACCAAAGAAAGTAACGCAGGTTGGACATTCCAGACAGGTGGAAAATCTTCTGCCACACCAAGTGAGAGCGGTTTGACACCTGATAAAGAGGGCGAAGGTTACTACCTTGATATTCCAGTTTGGTTTAGAACAACAAGCACCAAAGACGTTAATTTAGGCGTTGATGTGACACTTTCCAATCCTGATACAGCTGAAACAGCAAAGAATAATGTGCTTTATAAAGCTACAAGAGTTTCAATTCTTAAATCTGATAAGGATACATCTGATTCTAGAGATAATAATGCTAAGGTTTTGTTTGCAAATAGTACTGATGAGGCTGTATACTACAATAAAACCGCTGATGATAAAGGTAAGGCTGTAGCTAGTGCAACTAAGGAATACTATGGTGAGGCTAAGCTGGGTAATGAGGTAACAGCAAGCGGAGGAGTAGTTACAAGTACTAACAATACGACTGTTGCAACAGTAACAAAGGCTGAAAAGACAGGTTATAGTGAGCCTGTGAAGTATTATATCAGGGTTTGGCTTGAGGGTGAAGATGAGAATTGCTGGAATGCTAATGCCGGACAGGATTTTCAGGTCGATTTGAAGTTCTATGACCTTTCAAACACAGCCAATGGCAAATAATCCACAAACAATAAAACAAAAAAGACGCCGAAGAAATTCGGCGTTTTTTGGTAAATGGGCTTAAAAAATAATTTTCCATATTTGGGGAAATCTCCCGATTTTTCTTTACTTTTTGTCGAAAATATGCTACAATAATACATTGGAGCAGGAAAGGAAGTGGCTTTGCTTTGGGCGAAAATTCTACAGTTGACGGCGTTCGTGCCGTGGAGCTTTTCTATAGACCTATAAAAAATACCGACAGCGGCAGGGTCACGTTTTTGCAGTCGCAAACAAGGCTCAATTCTCCTGCTATGGGTACGCTCATGCCTGCGGATTATCTCCCTGTGGCTCAGCTTTCCGACCAGTGTATAAGCATTTTCAAGCTTGCTTTAGTTCAGCTTTTGCAGGCTTTGGGCAAGTTCCACGAAAGAGAGATAGACGTTGACTGGGCAAGCGTTTTCATGCCTGCAAGGTTTTTAAGGCTGACGGACGCTCCGAGAGTGGCGGCGGATTACTGCGATAAGTTCGGCGTGAAGTATGAGAACGTCTGCTTTGAGTTGTCGCCTAATGTGCTTGATGAAACTGACGGCACGGCGGCTGACAACGTGGCTCTTATGAGGCGGCAGGGTTTTCATTTCCTGCTGACGGGATTCGGCGGTGCGGACTTTCAAATGCTCAAGGTCGCTGAGTTCAAGATGGATAATATCATGCTTGACGGCTCGGTCACTGAGGTGCTTGGTAAGAGCGACAGGTATGATACTTGTGTTGGCTCGCTGCTGAACTTTATCTTTGACCTTAACGCTGAGGCTGTGGCTGACGGTGTTGCTGACGATAAGCAGGTCAAACAGCTGAGCGGTATGCAGTGCCTTTATTTTTCGGGAGATAATGCAGGAAAATATGTTGCGGAAAGATACGTCCGCAAGAGAAATGAGTAATAAACGGGTGATACGGTTTTGGACGGTAAAAATAAAGATAAAAATACAAGAGTAGTCGATACCCTTGCTCTTCGCAGGACCGCCAATGAGGCTAAACGCTATGTGGTATTGATGAGGCTGCTCAAAATACTTGCCGTTATTCTTATTGCTATCGTGGCGGCTGCATATGCGGTGTCTTATTTTTACGACAAGTACGGCAGCTTTACAGTGAAGATAAGCAAGTATGACATGATAGATCAGGGGCTGACCCTTTCGGAAACTCCTGACTATACCACCAGCAAGTCAAGGCTCAATGCGGATATTCTTTACGATATGACCAATATCAGCGGCGAGGACTTGCCTGCCAATATCGACAAGGTGAACGGCGGTCACAACGGCGACGGGTATATCGCTTATACTTTCTATCTGATAAATTCAGGCAAAGACACTATCAGCTATGACAGGGAAATGACTATCGAGAACGTTTCCAACAACGTTGACGAGGCTATCAGGGTGGAGCTTTTCGTAAACGGCGAGAAAACTGTTTACGGCAAAACAAAGTCTGACGGCAGCGGCAAGGAAAGCGACTGCGACAAGGAGTTTGCCTCATCGACCGAGGTTATGAAAGAGCGGCGTGAAAAGCTTGCACCTGGCGAAAAGGACAAGTTCACGGTTGTCATATGGCTTGAGGGCAATGACCCTGACTGCACGGACGCCATTATCGGCGGAACAATGAAACTTGGAATGAATTTCAAGATAGTTGAAACAACGTAAGAATTAGAAGGGAGGAAACTTCGGCTCGTCCGAGGTTTGAAATTATGAAGAAAGCTTTAAAGATCGTTTTTAACGTTATTGCGTGGATAGTGCTTATATTTGCACTGCTTATAACTATTCTCGTGTTCTCGTCTGACAAGAACAACGGCACGGCAAGTCTGCTGGGATATATCCCGCTCACTGTGGAGTCGGACTCAATGAAACCGACTTTCAAGAAAGATGACCTCATCATTTCAAAGGAGATAGACGATGTAAATTCTTTGAAAAAGGGTGACGTTATCACTTTCTGGACGCTTATTGACGGCAAAAAGGTGAAGAACACCCACCGTATCGCTGATGTTATCGACGATAACGGCTCTGTGGGCTTTATCACACGAGGCGACGCTAATAACGCTGACGATACATATACAGTGTATGCGGGGGACATCATCGGTCAGTGGAACGGTGCGAAAATAGGCGGCTTTGGCAAGGTAATGGATTTTCTCAGAACAAAGACGGGATTTTTCATTTGTATACTTCTGCCGATAGCACTGTTTTTCCTGTTCGAGCTTTATAAGCTTATCGCAACGATAATCGAGATAAAGCGTCCTGCTATCACGGAGAGCGATGAGGAAGAGATAAAAAGACGTGCGGTGGAAGAGTACCTTGCACAGCAGAAGAAAAAGGAAGAGGAAGAGGAAGATGCACAGCAGGAGAAAAGTGACGAATAACTGCTGCTTGGGTGATACATTATGAATGGATTTCTGAAATGGTTTTTTGTTTTCATGTCGGCAATGCTCACAGGCTTTGGACAGATATTCAAGGGTCTGTGGAACGGCATAAAACAGATCTTCAACATAAAAAACTACATAAAGATATTCAAGACTTACTCGGCTGACTTCGGCGTGCTGGGCTGGGTGATTTCTGTGCTTGCCATAATAGTTGTGGCGGCTATCTTTGTGCTTATCATTTTTATGATAGTGCTTGCTGTGAGAAAGTATATAAGGTTCAGACACTCTATCGTCAGCAACGAGGACCTTATCGAAGAGATATCCGACCTTCAGCGACAGGTGGTCAAGATGACCAAAGAGAAGGACGAGATAATGGCGATGAAGGTGGCACAGCTTGGGGTCTATGACAACACGGCTATTGCGGAGGGTGAGGCTCAGCTGGCAGAGGGTGAGCAGATGCCTGCACAGGGCGAGGCTCAGACCACTGTTGACGGCGTTGTTCAAACTGCCGACTGCCGTTTCTCAAAGCTTATCGAGGTGGACAATTTCTACAAGACCTACGAGCCGCCTGTTTATGATAATGACATCACGCTCAGCGGTATCTGCGAGGCTTACAGAAACTTCGCCTGCTCAAGAATGCACCTTTACTATGACATAAAAACTATCAGACTTTTTATCGCAGGCATGGCGTCAACAAAGCTTATTATCCTGCAAGGTATCTCAGGTACCGGTAAAACATCACTGCCGTATTCTTTCGGAAAGTTCTTGCAGAAAGATACGACTATCGCATCTGTTCAGCCGTCATGGCGTGACAGAACTGAGCTTTTTGGATACTTCAACGAGTTCACAAAGAACTTTAATGAGACCGAAGTGCTCAAGAGAATCTACTCGTCAGATTACAATGACGATGTGAACTTCATACTTCTCGATGAGATGAACATTGCGAGAGTTGAGTATTACTTTGCGGAAATGCTCTCTATCCTCGAAATGCCTGACCCTGCGGAATGGGAACTTGACCTTGTTCCGAACGTGTGGAGCACTGACCCTGTTCGTCTTGACAAGGGCAAGCTGCGTATACCGCAGAACATTTGGTATATCGGTACTGCAAATAACGACGATTCTACGTTCACTATTTCAGATAAGGTCTACGACCGTGCTCAGCCTATCAACCTTGACGCAAAGGGCGTTGCTTTTGACGCTCCTGACACGCCGCCAATGAACCTTAGCTTTGAGCACCTTGACGCTCTTTTCAAAGAGGCCTTTCAGATGTATCCTGTCTCTCAGGACAGCTTGAAAAAGATACAGCAGCTTGACCTGTGGGTAATTGAAAAGCTTAGAGTGGCTTTCGGTAACCGTATTCTAAAGCAGATGAACCTGTTCGTGCCTGTATACGTTGCCTGCGGCGGCGAGGAGCTTGACGGTATCGATTATGTGCTGGCAACTAAGATATTCAGAAAATTTGAATCCCTGAACCTTGCGATGCTCAGGGACGAGCTGAAAGAACTTTGCACCTATATGCAGAAACTTTTCGGCAGAAACACTATGAAAGAATCTATCGCATATCTTGAAAGATTGCAGAAACTGTACTAAAATTTGTACTGATATTTGAGAGGAGGGACGGGCTTGAGCGAATATAACGAACAGCGTGCAGCTTTTGACAAGGCTGTAAAAACGCTTGACGGCAATGACAGCTTTGCGGCAGCCCGTGCCTTACTTCTTTCGGGCAGCAAGACGGTATCGATGAACCGCAAGATAATCGAGAAAAATATCGATTCATCATGGCTTGCGGAGATAGAAAAGGCTTTGCCGCATCTTGATACGGTCATAAGAAATCCTAGGAATACAATAAAAGAAGTGGAAGAAGTCGTGCCTATCGCAATGTCCAGAAAGATAACGGTGGAGTCCATAAAGCATTTGGGACAGCATACCGACCTTATTCAGGATATCGACAAAAAGACAGGCAGGATAACTCCGTCAAAGATACTCAACATTCATAAAGAGGAAACTCTTGACACATATGAAAACAGATTTGTGAACACCCTTATCGACAGGCTCTACATTTTCATAAATATCAGATACAATAAGCTTGTCCAGACCGCAGAGGCACAGGAGGCTTATTCTTTTAATTATGACACCTCGGCGGACAGCGGCGACGGCAGAAAGGTCAACATCAGCTTTAAGATAGAAACTGTTGACAGTCTTGCCGGCGGCGGCAGCAAGGATACTGACGTTTGGGCAAGGCTCGAAAAGGTCAAGAAGGCTATCGAGGGATACAAAGGCTCGGTGCTTTGCACCACCCTTGGAAACTCTTTTATCAGACCGCCTGTCATGAGGACTAATGCTATCACAAAGAATGTGGATCTTATGGCGTGCCTTACGCTGTGGCAATTTATTGAAAGCTACGATAAGGCTGGCTATGAGGTCAATGTTTCTGACACGGCTCAAAGGCCTGATGATTCTTATATCGAGGATATATACGGTCTGACGGCAATGAACTATATGCTTTTTCGCTCTTATACCCATGGGGCTGACAAGCCCGAGGAGCTGAAAACTCAGAAGAGCAAGACCCTTGCACCAAAGGTGGTAAGGCGTTTTGACAGGCAGACCGCAGAGAAGTATGACGTTATCGTCGGCGAGGGCGGTCAGCAGAATAAGGGAAAGAATACAGATATCGGTATGTCTGCCGAGGAGGCGGGAAGTCTTGCGGCAGAGTTGAACCGAATAGTCGAGATAGAAAAGCAGTTTCTCAAAGACGAGGAGGAACGCAAAAAGGCTGAGGAGCTTGCGGCTGCCGAGGCTGAAAGAAAACGTGTGGAGCAGGAAAAACTGGAGCGTCAGCGGCGTGAGGAAGAAGAACGCATCAGGCTCGAGCACGAAGAGGAAGAACGCCGACGTCTTGAGCTTATCCAAAAACAGCAGGCAGAGCGTGCTGCAAGGGAAAAGGCTGAGCGTGAAGAGCGTGAACGCCGTGAAAAAGAAGAAGAGATCAAGCATGAGGCAAGACGTAAAAGGCAAATGGAAGAACGCCTGCGTCGTGAAGAAGAGCAGCGTGTCCGTGAAGAAAGAGCAAGACTTCGTGAGGAGAAAAAGCTCGTTCGCAGCAGTCTTGGTTCTGCTATGGGTCAGCAGATGGAAGAGCCTGAGAAGGCTGCACCTGAGATATTCGCCACGGAGTATGAGTCACCTGAGGTGGCTGCTAAAAAGGCAAAAGAGGCTCAGCAGCAGCGTGAACAGGAACGCCGTGAGCGTGAACGTGCCGAACGGCTCAAGGCTGAGCGGACAAGTTTTGAGAACAAAGATATCAATGAGATATTCAAGGAGTATTCCAAAAACCCATTTTATATGGCAAAGCGTGGCATGACATATGTGCTTGCCCATGCTTTCGGCATTATACCTGTGGTAACGGATAATCCTGATTATATCAGAATGCTCAAGGAGAAAAAGGAAAAGGAGCAGGCTGAGGCAGAGAAGAAACGTACAGAGCGTGAAATGGAGAACATCTATGAGAAATACGCTCCGTATCTCAAGTATGACGTGAAAAGGCGTATCAAGAACAGACAGTTCAAAAAGAGAAAGCGTCGTGAGCGAAAGAACAGACCGCCTAGACCGTATATTCCGCCGCAGCGTACTGCTGAGGAGCAAAAGGCTATCGACATTGAGATGAAGAGGCTTTACAAAGAGTATCACGTTTCGGCTGTGGGCAGACTGGTAAGACATTTGAAAGAAAAGTACAGAAAGAAACCTTAGTGCAGGAGGGAGCGTCGGTATCATCGGCAAGGTTTTGAATGGTGTAAAAAAGGTTCTGGCAATAGTGGGCGGAGCTGCTTTGGCGGCACTGCTTGTGGTGACGGTTTATATAATGGTGTGCGGCTGCACTGGCAGAACGGCGAGCTTTTTCGGCTACAGCGTGCTGAAAGTAGTGAGCGGCAGCATGGAACCGTCCATACATCAGGGAGATTACATCTATATCAGAAAGACGGATACTGACAGCCTGAGGGCGGGGGACATTATTTCATTCTACTCTCAGGACGACAGCATAAAGGGCGAGATAAATACACACAGGATATCCAAAGTTACTGAGGACGGCTCTTTTATCACAAAGGGCGACGCCAACAGGACGGAGGACAGCGTGACGGTGCAAAAAGGCAGCGTTATCGGAAAATACTGCGGAAAGCTTAGGTTTTTCAGGTGGCTTGGGTCTTTTGCATCGGGAAAAAAGTTGCTTATGCTGTTGGTGATACTGCCGACGGTGTGCATGGCGGCTTATGAAGTGAAAACTATCGCAAAGATAAAGATATACTCAAGCAGTGAAGAGGCTGAGAAAGAAAAGGAAAAGCTTATGCGTGAGGCTGTTGAAAAAGAAGTTCAGCGGCTTATGCAGGAAAATGAGGAAAAGGAGGCGGACGGCGTTGAATCAGGAAAAGATAATGAAAGCTAAAATGATAACGGCTATGGTTATCTGCTTTGCGGCACTGGCAGGGCTGTTCGTTTTCATTGGGCTTTATATGGATAAGTCCGAGGAAGTCAGAAAGACTTACATTGCTAAGTATATGGAAAATCTGTCTGCCGCCTCTGAGGAGATAGACACTTATCTTGAAAGCGGCAAGGATCTTCCAACGAGATATAACATGATACTTTCGGATATGGGTGCGGCAAGGTCGCTGGTGTTTCTTATCGACGATTACACTGATGAGCAGAAAGCAATAAACGAACTGCATTACTGCTTGGTTAAATATCCCGAGCAGATGCAGGGCAAGCTTGAGGACGTGAAAAAGGCACTTGACCATATCACCGAAAATCTTGACAAAGGCTATAAGGAAGTCAACGAGATAGTTGACGCTGTTGATAAAATGGGAAACTAATGCAAGGAGGACACAGACGTGAGCAGTAAAGGACAGCTGAAAAGAGAAATAAAGAAATGCAGACTGACTATCGAGGAGATAGAGCGAAAGAGATCACGTTCACAGTCGGCACTGGTTCAGGCTATTCTTTTGCAGGAAGAGCCTAACGAAATTGATGTTGAGTGGTTCAACAAATACACAGGCGAGATAACCGCTTGCAGAAACCACATGATAGAATTGCAGAAAGAGCTTGACTCGATGAAATAATGGAGGTCGCCAAAGTGGCTGAGCGTAAAGTGATAGAAAAGGCGGGCAGCGAGGACGAGAAGAAAAAACGCAGGCTGCTCATGCTTAAAATAATACCTGTTGCGGTATTGGCGTTTATACTTATTGCGGTCAGTCTGGCTTGGTTCACTTTGGATAAAGCACTTGACCTTGACTCGTTCGGCATGAAAAGCGTGGAACAGCCTTTTGAATTAATGACTGTGGGCAGTAAGGATAGCCTTAAAGCTGAGATACTTGACAGTCTTGGCTACTCGCCGGTAACTGATGATAGCAACATAACTTCTGACGAGAACAACAGGATATACTGGCTGCTTGATGATGAGAGCGGCATGAAGAAAAGCATTGAGCCTGGAAGTCACGGAACGCTGACGTTTTATGTTGTTCCGAACCGGTCTGGGGACATGGAGATACAGTTCAACATCGGTCTGACAGGCTACATGGCAGTGGACAATGACGGCAAAACGGCTTATGAAAAGGTGTCTGATGAAAAGTTGGAGAAACTTTTGAATGGGCATATAATGTTCTTCACCGACTATAAGGGCGGCAATTATTCAGGCTTTTTGTATGATGAAACACTCACAAGGACTTTTAGCGAATATGAAGTCGGCAAGCCGATTCCTGTGACTGTCTACTGGGTATGGCCAAACACTTTGGGACAGATACTTCTCACAAGCACCGATGAATATTTGAGCAGTGAAAACGGCGTGCTGTTTGCAGACGAAAGCGAAGAGAGAACAAGTTTTGCTGACTATATTACAGAGCATACAGATAGTTATTTTAAAACAGAAAATGGCGTTAGTGAGGCTGACAAAGCGGCAATAAGAAAAATGCTGACAGGTCAGAAATATGACCCGTCACAGCTTGCGTCTTTGAGTTCTATGTACAACAACGCAGACGAAACTATCGGAACAAACGTTAACGAGCTGCTTGTGGAGCTTACAGCACAGTAAATTTATCGACCCTGCACGGAGGCAGTTTAAAGTGAAAACTATAAGAAATTGTAAAATAAACAGAATATGCTATAAGCTTTACAGCAAGTATCGCAAGAATGTTATTTCTTTAGTTACCGCTGCCGTATTGCTTGTTACAAGTATGCCTCTTGCAGACGTTTCTAATGTTGTGTCTAAAATGGTGTCTACTCTCACAAACACTATTACGGCTATGGCGGCGGATGCGGAAACAGCGGCGGCTAGTGAGTACGTGCAGAGCAATACTCAGAATGGGCAGTACACTGTATCTAATGCAACAGACCTGCAAATGCTTTTTAAAGCTGATGCGGCGGTATATGCTGACACAACTATCATGTTTGCGAAGATCGGCGGTAATTTTTCCGCTGAAGATCTTGAAGGTATAACAAGCGGATTGGGCAGTGAAACAGCTCCGTTCAAGGGAAAGCTGACTGCAAGCATGGGTTCTGCGATAACTCTGCCTATCGGTTTTGCTTTATTCAACTATCTCGCTGATTCTGCCGTGATAGACCAAACTGTAACTATCCAGCGTTCAGAAAGCAGCGATACTGCTTTGTTTGCTGAAAATGTTATACATACTGAGGGCAATGACACACCGCAAAACTGGAGCGTTACCGAAGTATCTTACGAGAACGAGGGCAGTGGGAAATATTCGTTCACTTCTGTTATCGGCGAGATGAAAGACGGCAGTATAGCCAATTTGACTATCCAGTGTGAGAACGATGCCGTTGTATCTAAAACTTCAGGCAACACAGGTCTTGCCTGCGGAACAATGGGAAAGAACGCTCAGCTCACTGTCAGCCCTGAAACTGCTAATTTCACGGTCAAGGCAACTAAGACGGCAGGCAGTAATGTAGGTTCACTTGTGGGAGCAATGTCAAGCGGAGCAAAGTTGACCGTTGCCAAGTCATGCAACTTTACAGGCACTATCACCGGAGAGAACGCAGGCGGTATCGTGGGCAAAGCTACTGATAGTGCATTGGTAACAGGCGAGGGAGTTAATGTCAGCGTGACAGGAACGGTCAAAGGTTCTGTATCTGCCGGCGGTATGTTTGGAACTTATATTTTTACTTCTGATGATACGGATACATTTTTGTCTGACCTTCAGCTGACGAACTGGAGCGGTATAAATGTAAAGTTGGATTCTTGTGCAACAAGCAAAGGAAATACCATTGTGGGCGGCTTGTTTGGTTTGCTGATAAACAACTCCAACGGCAATGCTGTTGCAATAAACGGTTCAGATGATATAACTGTTGGTTCGTCATTTCTCGGTTCGATACTGTCCTCTTGCTATGGTGGTATTGTCGGCAGATATCAAACATCAAAATTGACGAATTCTTTGGTTTTTAAAAATGTAAACACTCAGCTCGGCAGTTTCAAAAATGTGAATGATGTCGGCGGAGTCATCGGAAATATATACCAAAATCAGAATGCGTATGTGAAGATAGATTCAGCTCATGTTTCAATGCCGGAAAACGGCACTTCCAACAACAATAACGGTGGTCTTATCGGCTATGTATATCATGGAACTATCGACGTATATGGCAATGTAACTATATCTGATAAGGGTGCGTCAGCAACAAATTTTGGCGGACTGATAGGCAGATTTGTCGATGGCGGCAGTATTCTTAGAATAAGCGGAAAAACCGACTTGACAGACGCTTATCCTGCAAGTGCCAGTGCAAATAGGTGTCAAATTGTCGGCATGAGAGGCGACGCTTTGGTTTATGCTCTTGGAAATGGTACTTCTTTAGGTGATAATGGTTCAGGCTGGCAGCTTATTAGAAATTCATCTGTAAAAATTGATGATATGAACTGGGGCGGTGTTCTGCGAATTGACGGAACGAACCTTACTGAGAGTGAGAACAGTGTTCAAGGCAGGGATACTGATGTTTTGTATTTTGATAAGGACGCCCACATTGTAACGATAAAAGGCTTTGAAAGCAATAATGTGAAAATATATAACAAAGCTGATTTTGCCCGTATTGCTTTGATAATGCAGCAGTCTGAAAATACATATGTTAGGTATAGTAAAAATTCCGTTAAAAAGTCAGATATGCTTGCGGCGACTATTGGTCTTAATATTGATATTGATATAAGCGACACAGGTCTTACTGGCTTTATGCGTGATAGTGACAAGGATACTTTCACAGGTACATTCAACGGTAATAACAAAAAATTCACTATGACTGTTGGAACAAATGATGCTAATGTAGTTTTCCATACTTTTAACGGTTTTTTTGCAAAGACAAGCGGTGCTAAAATAAGTAATGTGACGCTTAAATCCACATTCAATATCGTTGGAGATAACACAAATGACGCTAATAAGTGTCACATTGGCTCTGTGTCTGCATATAACAGCGGAGCATTGACTGTAGATAATGTAAAAGTCAATGTAAAGGCATCTCCAAGTGGTGTATTTACGAACTTTGTCGGAGGAATGGTGGGATATGTTGATGACGCCACGAGCGATGTGTCATTTACTGATTCCACTGTAACTGCTGATCTTACATATAATGCCGGCACCACTTCGAGAGACTGCACTGTTCTTGGCGGGGTTATCGGTTTGGTAGACGGTGTAAGTAGTAAGCCGGCTGATGACACTGGCATCAAATTCAATAATGTGACTGTGAGCGGAACAATAACAGATAACCACAATGGCAGTAACGCAAGAGTTGGCGGACTTATTGCCGAAGTCAGAGGAAAAGCCGAAGAAGTATCTTACAATACCAAACATAATAATATTTTCATCACGAATGTTAATATCGATAATTTAACGATAAATGCAAATGGCAAAGTAAACAACAGCGGTGGATTTTTCGGTCACAACTGGTATAGAGTAGAGGTAACTCTGGATAGCCTGACTGTAAATGGATGCCATTTGAATGTAACGAAAGGTACTGAGCTTGGTGGTCTTGTGCTTTCCACAACAGGCTATTGGAAGATAAGCAAAGTAAAATTTGCAGGAACAGAAGTAAATGCACCAATGGTCAATAGATATGGTATGCTTGCTGCTACACTTTTTGGCAGAAGTTCAGACCCGTATGGCTTTAATTATCAAACTGGTGCAGCTGGTAGTGGTTATAAATGCTTGTCAGATGCGACATATTTTGAATTTATCACTCCTAACGGTTATAATATAACTGACACAACAATAAAAATAAAGTCATCTTATACAATGTTTGACGAAATTGCAGCACGTAGTCTTAAAGAATCATCGGAATTTGTTTCAAGTGCTCAGGCTATAATCTCTATCCCTGCTGTTAATGAAAATGGCGACTATTTGGTAGATATGGACGGTGTTCACTGCAATACTTATCAGAATCAGACAAAGAATGGTACTGCTAATTGGAGACCAGATCCTAATTCAAGGTATTATTATAATATTCATAAGTATAAGGATGCACCTAAAAACTTAAAGACCGGCGGCGAAAGACTGATGCAGTGGAGCACGAAACTTTTTGCTGCGAATAATATTAAAAATTATATTTATAA
>ERZ1027056.676-NODE-676-length-13452-cov-6.939987_pt1 | contig 13452 bp, 9 predicted proteins | sample MGYA00519427_ERZ1027056 | MGnify/ENA primary metagenome ERZ1027056 (study PRJEB26926, sample SAMN06164570) | human gut metagenome | biome: ENVO:00009003; feature: ENVO:2100002; material: ENVO:00002003 | host: Homo sapiens | place: USA | collected 2012 ... | reverse complement strand
AGATGTGTATAAGAGACAGTTATAATAGATAGCAAAATGAAGTGGTGTGTCCCATGCAGACACAAAAAATAAAAAGGAAACCGAATAAGGCTGATTATGATGAAAAACGAAAGATTTGAAAATACAGAACAAAAGCCTGATGTGATTGCAGGGCGAAATCCTGTAAGTGAGGCTGTTCGCAGTAATCGCCCGATTGACAAAATTCTTGTTGCAAAGGGTGAAAAGAGCGGTGCGATTGTGGGAATCCTCGCAAAAGCCCGTGACAAGAAAATTCCCGTTAAGGAAGTTGACCGCACAAAGCTTGATTATGTGAGCGGCGGTGCAACTCATCAGGGTATTGTCGCATTTGCGGCGGCAAAGGATTATTCAACGGTTGACGATATCCTCAAATATGCCGAAAGCAGGGGCGAAGCTCCGTTTCTTGTTGTGCTTGATGAGGTTGAAGATCCGCATAATCTCGGTGCAATAATCAGAACCGCAGAATGTGCCGGAGTTCACGGAATTATTATTCCGAAACGCAGAAGCGCCGGTTTAAGCTACACGGTTGCCAAAGCGTCTGCAGGCGCAATTGAATATATGCGTGTTGCAAGGGTGACCAATATTGCAGTTACACTTGATGAACTCAAAGAAAAAGGCGTGTGGGTTTACGGCGCAGATATGGACGGCACGGATTATGACGAGTGTGATTTTTCGGGTGCATGTGCAATTGTTATCGGCAACGAAGGTAAGGGCATTTCAAGACTTGTCCGTGAAAAGTGCGATGTAATAGCGTCATTGCCCATGAAAGGTCAGATAAATTCCCTTAATGCGTCGGTTGCCGCAGGAATTTTGATGTACAAAGCGATGAAAAACCGCTGATTTTGTAAATTGAAAGTTGAAAATGTAAAATGTAAAATTTATGAAAGTATGTAGGGGCGTTCATCGGACGCCCGCATTGATGAAATTTTATGTTTAAATAAAATCATTTGATGATATTGAAGTTGTGTATTCAAATGTCAAAGATTGTAAAAACAGAGAGTACAGCTCGGGCGGCATAGTTTCCGATAAATCTAACTATCTGCCCGAGAGTAAATAAAAAGGAGTGAATGCTTTGGCTGATATGGACAAGGACAGGCTTAAAGAGCTTGAAATCGAGAGCATACTCGAAGAAACCCACTATCTTGCCGATCAGGAGCGAATGGAGCAGACGGCACAGAAATACCGTGCAAAGCCGAAGATTGAAGAGATTTTCAGCAATGCCGATAAAAAGCCGAGGTTAAAAAATACAAATCCGCTTGATGAATCCGAACCTGATACTTCAAACTCAATAGTCGGGGATAAGACTGCCGCCACAATGCAGGCAGAGCTTATAATGGACGGAAATGACGATGACCTTGTAACTCCCGAACAGCTTAAAGCAGAGGCTGAAAAAAAGGCTGCGGAAAAAGCCGAAAAAGCCAAGCGTGAGTATGAGGAGGCAAAGAAAAAAGCCGCCGAGGAAGAAAATAAGATAGTTACCCTCACACCTGAGTATGATGAAAATACAGAATTTTCGGGCGAAGTGCTCGGAGAGGTTGACCAGTTTCGTGACGAGGCTGAAATTAAAAGCTACCATACCATAGATATCGACATTCCCGAGGATAAGCCAAAGGAAAAGACCGAAACCAAAGAAAAGAAAGAGGCTTCGCAGACTCCCGTTCATCAGTTTCCGAATACAGAAAAACCGCCTCGCAAGGTGGTTGCAAAAGTTCCCGTGTATCGTCCCGATGAACCGAGAAATATTCTCAATGTCAAGGCAGGCAGATTTTCCGAGGCTGTAGCGAATGAGTATGAGGAGTATGTGCGTTCAAAGAATCCTTCGGTAATCGCTCATGTGCTTCGTCCCGAGCCGACAATCGTTGATGAGGAGATCGCCCCGACCGAGGAAAAGCATAAGGATAACCGCCCTATAGGCGAAAAGGTTATTTCTGCCCTTGTCGGAATCTTTTCAAAGGATGAATCCGACGATAACGATACCGTAAAAGAGGAAAATTCAAAGCCTGTTGAGGATTATACAGGCGAGGAGGACGAAAAAAGTATTCTCTATGAGCTGAATCATAATATAAGAAAGCTCTTTATGAGAAGTCTGTTGTCGGGAATAATTGCCGCAGTTGTGGTTGTTCTCACAATCGTTACAAGAATTTTTCCGAGTGCAATATGTTCGGCAGTTCCTTTTGCACCGGCGGCATACGCAATTTTGTTGTTTATTCTTATGGCGGCGTCGCTTGTGCTGAACCGTGTGGCAATGCTCAGCGGACTTTCGCCGCTTGTGCATATCAAAGGTAATTCCGATACAGCCGTTGCCGTTGCAGGTGCGGCAGGAATGGTTCAGATAATTGTTTCATTCTTCTGCCTTGGCGATTTGAACGGATTTCATGTGAACTACTACACGGTAATTCCTATGCTTGCGTTCTTTGCCAATAATGTGGGAAAGCTTTATATGGTTCTTCGTGTAAAGGACAATTTCAAGTTTGTTTCGTCAAAGGGACAGAAATATGCGTCAAAAATTTACAACAACGAGTCTGTTGCAATGCAGATGATGAGCGGTACTGCCGCCGATCGTCCGATAATTGCCTATCAGCATAAGACCGAATTTCCGTCAAACTTTCTCAAAATATCTTATGCACCCGATCCGAGCGAGGATTTGGCGTCAAAGCTTGCCCCGATAACAACAATTGCATCAATAATCATTGCGGTAATGTACGGTGTTGTTAAGCTGTCATTTGCAGACGCTTTGAATGCATTTGCACTTATTACGGCGGTGTCTGTGCCTGTGGCAACACTTCTTTCTGTTAATGCCCCCGTGAGAAAGCTCTGCAAAACTCTGCTCTCCTACGGCTCGATGCTTTCGGGTTATCCGTCGGTAAAGCAGTTCTGCGACAGTACGGCTATAATGATAGATGCAAATGAATTGTTCCCTGCCGAGTCAATCTCGCTTGAGGGCATCAAAACCTTTGAGGATTACGGCATTGACGAATCTCTTCTCTGCGGAATTGCAATTCTTAAAGAGGCTCAGAATCCGATTGCAAATGCTTTTGATTCGGTAGTTGCAGAAACCGAGGAAACACTTCCCGAGGTTGAAAGCGTTCTTTATGAGGATGAAATCGGACTTGTGGGATGGATTAAGAGCGAAAGAATCCTTGTGGGTTCACGCACGCTCATGGAAAAGTACAGCGTGGAAGTTCCGAATATGGAATATGAAGAGAAATATACTTCTCAGGGCAGACAGGTCACGTACCTGTCAAGAGCAGGCAGACTTGTTGCAATGTTTGTTACAAGATACACCCCCGACGCTCAGCTCAAGGCTGAAATGCAGAGAGCCGAAACCAACGGCATAAGCTTCCTCATCAGAACAACCGATTATAATGTTACAAATGACCTTGTTGCAAAACTCTACGATTTGTTCTACCGCAGTATCAAGGTGCTTCCGACAGGACTCGGAAATGTTCTCAGGGAGGCTGAGGATACGGTTGAGGAAACCTCCCGTTCATATCTCATTACAAACGGCAAAGCCGCATCGCTTGCCCGTGCAGTTACGGGTTGCGTAAAAATCAAGCACAATATTTCGCTTTCAATCATAATTCAGCTGATTGCCGTAATTTTCGGATTGCTCGTTGCGTCAACACTTTCGCTTTATGCCGGTGTACAGGTTATGGGTTCGCTTGAAGTATTGATTTATGCGTTGTTCTGGGGCGCCGCCGCTGTTTTTGCTCCGGCTGTCCAAAAACCGTAGGAAAGGATGTAAAATATGAAAATAGCTCCGTCACTTTTGTCTTGTGACTTTTCAAAAATGGGTGAAGAAATTGAAAGAATGGATCTGGCGGGCGCCGATTGGATGCATCTTGATGTTATGGACGGTCACTTTGTTCCGAACATAACCTTTGGCGCTCCCGTAATCAAGGCGGTAAGAAAGTTCTCAAACCGCCCGTTTGATGTTCACCTTATGATAAGCGGTCCGCTTAAATATATTGACGATTTTGCCGATGCAGGTGCGGATATCATCACCTTCCATGTTGAATGCGACTCTGATATTGATGATACAATTGCGAAAATCAAGTCAAGAGGAATCAAACCCGGACTTGTTCTAAAGCCAAACACTCCTGCCTGGACAGTATTTCCGTATCTTGAAAAGCTTGACCTTGTACTTGTTATGACGGTTGAACCGGGCTTTGGCGGACAGAGCTTTATGCCCGAGATGATGCCGAAGGTTAAGGAAATCAAGAGGGAATGCCAACGCAGAGGTCTGAACAATATCCTTATTGAGGCTGACGGCGGAATCGGCAGAGATACCATTGAGCAGGCGTCAGAGGCAGGCGTTGATGTGTGCGTTGCGGGAACGGCTGTTTTCAGAGCCGCAGATCCCGCAAAAGCAATTGAGCTTTTTAAATCATTCTGATAAATTCTGATAATAAGCAAGTCCGAATCCGATATTTCTCGAATTCGGGCTTTTGTTTTTTATATGAAATGAACAGGCGTAAAACACTGAAAATTCTTATATTGTAATTGTCAATATATGTAAAAACGGTCGATAAAAAGGCAATATACACAATAACAAGCACGAAAATTTGTACAAAGCAACAATTTCACCGTTATTTTGCACAGATTTTTAGCCAAAACATTTCCGTTAAAAGAATAACAGATTCATTGCCCGAACAACTTAAATGTGCTATAATTTAGTTGTCCTCGGGAATTTTGTACTGTTAAAGTTTCCGAAGCTTAGAAGTATTGCCACAAAACTGTGGCGAACGGTAATTTTATTTTATTAAAGGAGCAGCAAGTATGAAAAAAATTCAGAAAAAGCTTTCTGTGGTTCTTGCGGTAATGATGGTGCTGTGCATGTTCACAGCTCTGCCTTTCTCAGCAAGTGCTGCCGAAACAAGCGAAGAAACAAGTGCAGGCAACAAGATCAATGTTACATCAAATGTGGCAGATCCTGTTTCGTATGATTACAATGCACAGACAAAGCAGGTTGTTGTCACTTACCTTCTCAAGGCAGATCACATGATCGTTAATGCACAGAGCAGTCTTACATACGACAGCAAGGTTCTCAAGCTTGCATCAACAAATACAAGGGAAAAGGTTTTCCCTGTATTCCAGAGAAGCATCGTTTGGAATCCAAGCCTTACAAATAAGGTTCTCTTCACCTGCTCAAGCCTTGATCTTTTCAACTTCAAGTCAGAGAATGTTTATTGCACATTTACATTTGATGTTGTAGGCAGCGGTGACACAACAGTAAATCTCAATGTTGATTATCTTACAGGTACAGAGGCTGATACATATGATGAGCTCTTCGAAAGCGAAAAGAAGGACATCGGTTATATTGACAATAGTGCTAACAAAGTAGCAGGTGCTGCATTTACTGCAAAGGCAGTTCTCGTTCAGGGCGAAGAGCCAACAACAGCTCCTCAGCCTACAACAGCAACACAGCCCACAACAGCAACACAGCCTACAACAGCAACACAGCCCACAACAGCAACACAGCCAACAACAGCAACACAGCCGGCAACACAGCCGACAACAGTTGCTCCTTCGGATGTTCCTACAGACGGCTACTATGTATACGGCGACAACATCAAGCTCAAGCTTACAGCAATCGGTACAGATAAAGTAGGCGGAAAAATCGCTCTTCAGAAGGGTACATACACATTCAAGATTGATAACTATGGCACACTTCTCGGTTACTCTAAGACATTTACAGACACAACAAAGGGTCTTACATTCAACAAGAAGTTCAAGAGCAGCACAACACTCGTTGCAACAGGCGGTACATACACATTCCAGTTTAACACAAAGACAAACACACTCGTTGTTAAGTATGACAAAAACCTCCCGAATGATTACCTCATCGGTGACCTCAACACAATTCTTTCGCCTGTAAAAGGCAGAACTATCGCAGTTGGTTCAACATATCTTGCAGCAGGCACATACAAGTTCAAGCTTTCTGCAGATAATGTGGTTTACGGTTACAGCAAAGTAATCAACAACACAACAAACGGAAATTCACTTTCACTCAACAGCAAGTATTCAAGCTACCTAACACTCAACGCAACAGGCGGTACATACACATTCACACTCAACACAAAAACAAAGAAACTCGTTGTAGGTTATGTTCCTACAAAGGATGAGAAAGCTGATGATGTTCATGTATCGGGCGACATCAACCTCGTACTTGATGACAAGGGCGGCGAGAGCAATGTTGCAAAGGGTACAGTAAAGCTTAGTGAGGGTACATACTCATTCAAGGTTTATAACTACGGTACAGCATACACAATCGGTTCAAAGATTGTTGACAGCGGTACAAAGAACCTCAAGAGCTCTTACACATCTAATGTAACACTTATCGCATCAGGCGGTACATATACATTCAGCTTCAACAAGACAACAGGAGCACTTAAAGTAACTAAAAAATAATCATTGATTATAATTTAGCGGTGTTCGTCACTTGTTCGTAAGCGAATAATAAGACATAACTGAAATTATTAAAAAATGCATCAGATCCCGAAAAAGGTCTGATGCATTTTTGTTTTGTATAAAACCCGTACGGCGACTTGCCGTCGGCAAATCAAATTATATTATATACAATATAAATTCGTATCCCATGCCGGAATGTATGGGTGGTGGCGGAGAAAGATTTTGTAGTCGGGATTCACGCTGTGAATGTATAGTGCAAGGCGGAAAATATCCTCAAATCTGTGGTATGCCGAAAAATTCAGCTTTGGTTTGCAGTTTTCCATTGTTTTCTGCATACCGATGAGGGTTTCCATATCCGCCCCCTCAACATCGGCTTTAATGTAGCCTGCCGCCATTCCGCAGAGAATCGTATCGACTGTCGCAACCTTTGTTGCAACGCCCTTGTCGGCAATTGCGCTGTTGCGACCGGCCTTGTTGTTGAATATAAGCTCCGTGTTTTTACTGTATGAGCCGAGTTGCCAAAGCGACACATTCGCCATGCCCTTACAATGAAGCTTCAGCTTTTCAAAATTCTTTGCGTTAGGTTCAAATGCGATTATACGCTTGTAACTGCCGTTTGTGTAGTGCAGAAATTCGTCAATCGTGTCGCCGTTGTATGCGCCGAGGTCAACATAGCTTTCGTTTTCACTGAGATTCAGAATATTGCCAAAAGCCTCGTCCTTGTCGGTTGTGACAGGGGGGAGGAGGTCAATTCTGCCTGTGTAGTAGAATTTCAGAATGTTTTCGTAAACCTTTTTTGAAAGGTCATCGGCAAGCAGACTGTATGCACTTTCAATTTGCTCTTTATTTTCGGTAATAAAATCATTGTCAAAAAGTTTGTTTCCAAAAACAGGAACGGAGGGGACAAGCGTTTCGTGCTTTTCGGAAATTTTCGTTATGTGTTCCATGACATCGGGGAGCTGGCTTGCAAAGCAGAGGGCGATTATAATGTCGCCAAATTCGGTTTCAACATCGGAAAGTTTCTTCACCGTGAAATCGTGGAATTTCTGCCCACGCACAAAATCATCACTTGCAATAACGGCAGACGCTTTGATTCCGTATCGGTCAAATGCGGCAAGAACCTTGTCCGCACCGTCACCCATTCCGTAAAGCACAACAGGCTTTCCGCAATTTTTCAGTCGTTCCCATACAGATATTTCGTTTTTTAAAAGTTCGGTTATATTAAACATATAGATACTCCAATTAGTGTATATGGCATTGTAATTGTTTGTATAGTAAAACTATCTTCTCGACCATCACCGACCGCAGGTCGATTTCACTTGACAAAGTCAAATTTCACTCGCCAACGGCGAATTTCACTATCGTACATATTATCCGATACGATGATAGCAATTCGTATCAGAAACCTTCGTCCCGTAAAAAAGTATAAAAAAACGCCCACCCTACTGGGTGGACACTTTATATGTTGGCATCTCCCTATTTTTCCGGGCCGTCACCAGCCAAGTATCTTCGGCACCACTGAGCTTAACTTCTGTGTTCGGTATGGGAACAGGTGGACCCTCAGCGTCATCAACACCAACTTATTAACTTTTGTTTCTCTCTTGAGAACAGTATTGATTATACTACGGGCTGCACCAAATGTCAACACTTTTTTTAAAAAAATTTAAAAATTCTTTTAAAACCCTGAAAAGCCCGTATTTATCCCGATTTATCGCCGTTTTAACCGTCATTAAACCCGATATATACTTGATGCGGTGAAAAATTATACATATTTTGGCTTGTTAAAGCGTAAAAAATAGGATGCCGTTGTTTGCCGTAAATTATTGACTAAACGGATAAAAATGTGTACAATTAAATAGATTAGAACAGATTGGGATGTTTAGAATGAATAATGTAAATAAGTGTAAAATGCTTTTGTCATCACTCTCTGTATTCAGAGGTATAATGAACAGAAGCGTTCCGAAAGCCTTTTATGAACTTTTGCTTTCGCTCGACAAAAAGCCTGAGGAATTTCTCGGTGCATACGGCAAGCTTTGCTCAATGCTTTGCGAAAGAGGCTGTGCGGATAAGTTCGCATTTGCAATCAGCGAAACGGCTCTTTTTGACGATAACTGTTTTGCCCGTGCCGCAACAGCCGGCAGACAGGGCGAGTTGCCCGAAAATGTTGTTTCTGCCGTTAAGACAGACTGCGACGCTATTTTAACAGCCGCAAAGCTTACTTCCGATGAAGTGCTTGAGGCATATACCTATGCCGATGAAATCAAGGAGCTTATTCCGATTCTTCCAAAGTGGCAAACAGGCAAGTGCGCTCCGTGCTTTGACGGATTTGACGGTTCACTTGACAAGCTTTCTGCTTATTATAAGGAAAACGGTTGCGGAATGTTTGCCCGTTACAAGGCGTTCATCTGGCGTGACGGTGACATTCAGCCTGTTGAGCATCCGGACAAGATTGATATGGATACATTTACGGGATATGAGCGTCAGAGAAGTCAGGTTGTAAACAACACACTTTCATTTATTCAGGGCAAGAGCTGTAACAACTGCCTGCTTTATGGTGATAAGGGTACAGGTAAAAGCTCAACAGTCAAGGCAATTGCAAACGAGTTCCGCAAGGACGGACTCCGCATTGTTGAAATGCCTAAGGACAGGCTCATTGACTTTCCGCTTCTTGTTGACAAGATTGCCGCTCTTCCGCTTAAATTCATTATATTTATCGATGATCTTTCGTTCCAGCATCAGGATCAGAGCTATACAACCCTTAAAGCCGTGCTTGAGGGCGGACTTGCGGCTCGTCCCGATAATGCGTTGATTTATGCAACATCAAATCGCAGACACCTTGTTAAGGAAAGCATTTCCGACAGAACGCATACTGTTGATGATATCAATGTTCGTGACAATATGCAGGAAAGTCTTTCGCTTTCGGACCGTTTCGGTCTTGCAGTCTGCTACACAATTCCTTCAAAGAATGATTTTCTTGAAATTGTATATTCTCTTGCAGAGCAGAGAGGCGTCAAGATGACTCACGAAGAGCTTGCACTCGGCGCTGAGCAGTTTGCACTTTCAAGAGGCGGTCGTTCGCCAAGATGTGCAAGACAGTATGTTGAATCGCTGTTTTGCTGATTAATCGGAGGTCAGTTATGAAAACAAAAATAATTTCAATTGCTCTTGCAGTTGTGACAATGCTTTCGGCAGTTGCGCTTTTCAGCGGTTGTTCTGACGGAGAATATCCTGTTAAGGTGGCAAACATCACGATAGAAAGTCAGCCAAAGAACATAGTTGTTCTTGATGCGCCGACAGCCGATATCCTCATCGCAACAGGATATGACAGATATATTGTGGGCAGAAGTGATGAGGTTGACCAGCAGTCAATCGCAGTTGCCCCGAGCGTCGGTTCATATGAAAATCCCGATACCGACAAAATTATCAATTCCGGCACAAACCTTGTGTTTGCAGGTCAGTCAATAAATGAGGACGCAAAGAAGAAGCTTCAGGACAAGGGTATTCAGGTTGTCACAATGTCACACGGTGACACTCCCAAGCAGGTTGAAACAAACTATGTGACAATCGGCAAAATTTGCGGCGGCACAAAAACGGGCGCAAAGAAGGGTGAAGATACCTACAATGAATTGCTTGATAAGATGAACAACTACAAACAGCAGGTTAATAACAGAAATTCCGGCATTCTTGATACGGTTTGTTATCTCTATACAGAAGACGACAGACTCAAGATGATGACAAGCGGAACATACGGCGATATGCTCCTCGGCTATACGGGGGCGGTTAATGCCGCAGTAAACATCAGCGACAACAATGTTGATGTTGCAACTCTCAAGATTGCAAATCCGAACTTTATCTTCTATGCAGACAAAGCTACTCTTGATAAAATTAAGGGCGATACAACACTCGCAAGTCTTGGCGCAGTTAAGACAGGCAAAATTCTTGAGGTTTCGCTTGAAGAAATGTCAAGACCCGGCAATACTGCTCTGGAAGCACTTGAAAAAATGGTTTACTTTATGTATCCCGACCTCAAGCCAAAGTCTGCAACAGACACAACAAAGGCTCAGGATGCGACAGCGTCAAAGACTGACGCAACAACCGCAACTCAGGCAACAACAACCGCAAGCGATTCAAAGTCGGTTGCCGATAAGTATAATCTTACCATTACATCAGACCTTTCACTCAAGCAGGAAGATGAAAATGACACGGTAAAGGCTATGCAGCTCCGCCTTTATAACATCGGTTACATTGCCGACAAGGACAATGTGACAGGCTACTACGGCGAAGTAACAGCCGAGGCTGTTAAGAAATTCCAGAAAAACAACGGTCTTAAAGAAACAGGTACAGCCGATAACGCAACTCTTGTATTGCTTTTTGACAGTTCAGCGAAAAAGGCCAAATAATTCAAATTGAAATTTGAAAATTGAAAATGGAAAATTATAGTCGGGAAGACAGTTTGCAAAATGCAAAACATTGTCTTCCCGACTGCTTTTTATATGTGATTTACCGATATACCGTAGCGGCGATCAGCGATCACCATTTGATTTGGTTGTAAAACCAAATCAATAATAGATGCCGCAATAAAATTGTGACAATGCACGGTCGAACCGATTTTGCAATCGTTTCGATTGGCGGTCACTGACCGCCTCTACAATTAAACCTTAACATTACGGTGACACACCGTTAAAAAAGTTCCGGGTGCATTCGGCTGTAGTGAAAAATGTACTGCTGGGCGATGCCTGCGTACTGACCGAAATCGTCACCGTTCATATTCGGAAACAGCTTTTCCATTGCCCGTTTCATCCACACATCAATCGGAAAAGCCTCAATTCTGTGCATACCGAAAAGAAGTGTGCAGTCGGCAACCTTTTTGCCGACGCCTGTAATTTTCATAAGCTCCGCTCTTGCATCTTCATAGTCAAGCGCGAAACAGCTGTCAAGATTCACCTCGCCGTTTGCAACCTTTTGCGCCGCATCAACAATGTAACGGTTGCGAAATCCTGCTCTCAGCGGTGCAAGGTCATCGGGCGAAAGTTTTGCAAGTGTTTCGGCTGTCGGGAACGCAAATTCTCCGTCATCAAGCCGTGTGCCGAAGTTCTCGCACAAACGCTCAACAATGCCTTTGATTCGCTTTATATTGTTGTTCTGCGAAATGATGAATGTGCAGAGTGCCTCAAAAGGCTCTTGCCTTAAAATTCTTATGCCCGGGGCGTACTTTGCCGCCTCGTTCAGAACGGGATGTATTGTGCTGATTTCTTCACGGATTTTTCCGTAATCAAGCGAAAAGTCAAAGTAACTGTACCAGATGTTTTTGAAATCGTCAGCCGTTGCATTTTCAATGTACATATCCGTTTTGTCAAGGCTCACGGTTACGCTTTTGCCGTAGGCAACACCGTGAAAAGAACCGTCGTCCTGCGGTTTCCAACGAAAGCTCTGACCGCAGTCGAGAGTCTGCGCAAGGTCAAGGTCATGCACATCGGTTATTTTGATTTTGTTGTCGAGTTCAATACATTCCATGATTTTCACCGCCGAAATTTTCTTAATAAAGTATATCACATTCGGGAAAATTATGATATACTTTATTTAAAATTGAAAATGGAAAATGAATGTCGGGAAGATAGTTTGTTTGTAAAACAGATTTCAGTCCCGACTGTATTTCAGACAGGAACTCATTGAACGCAAGCCTTGATGAAATATTTTGTTTAAACACATATGTTTTGATATGATGAAAACGGTGTGTTATAACCACTACATTAACTCAAAAGGAGGATTATTGTGAAAGAAACTATCTGCACAATTCCGATTAACGATATATTTATGCCGAAATGCGGTTGTCCGTTTTGCAGAATGGAGAGTATGCTTGAGGAGCAGTATGTAAAATTCATTACGGGCGATGCGATGATGGAGCCTAATATCAGGATTGAAACCAACAAAAAAGGCTTTTGTCACCGCCATTTTTCGCAGATGTTTGAAAAAGGACAAAAACTGCCGAATGCGCTTATTCTTGAAAGTCATCTTCAGGAAATTATTGATAACGATATGCCGAAAAAGCTGAAGGGCAAGCCTGATAAGAAACAGCTTGAAGTTATTAAAAAGCGACTTGATTCGTGTTATGTATGCGACAGAATCGAGTGGGATATGCACCATTTTTGCGACACGATTTTTGTTGAGTGGGCAAAGGGAGAGGAGTTTTATAAGCTGTACAACGAACAGCCGTTTATCTGCTTTAAACACTACGATTTTATTATGAATGTTGCAACCCAAAAGAGCAAGCTGCCGTCAAAGCTTTTACCGCAGTTCTATGCCGAAACGGCAGGTCTTACAAAAAAATATCTGTTGTCGCTTAAAGAAGATATCACATATTTCTGCTCAATGTTTGATTACCGCAACCACGGCAAAGATTGGGGAAGCTCCAAGGATTCAATTGAGAGAAGTATTGAATTTTTGACAGGCGAAAAGCCGTAAACGGCGAGCCGACTTTTTATGTTCGTGAAGATAGTTTGTGAATGTCAAAAAACATATTATGCCCGAGCGAAAGGTTTAATTAATGTAAAATTGAAAATTGAAAATGGAAAATTAATGTCGGGAAGACAGTTTGCAAAATAAAATGCAATGTCTTCCCGACTGTTTTGTTAATATGAAATTTACTGTTTATTTATGGCGAACACGGTTCGCCGCTACTGACAAATTTTTGATATGAACAAAGATTGCATCAGAACCTTACTCGGGTATCTGATGCAATTTCTTTATCCGACTGCCTTCTCGAATAGACTGCGGTGGCACACCGCCGACCGCAATTTTCAATTTTCAATTTTCAACTTTCAATTTGAATCATTCACTGCCATACTGCCATAACGGCGTTGAAGTATTCGTCAGAGAGAACCTTTCTCAACTGTTCTCTGCCGGATTCGTCGTTCATATATGCATTGCGGATGTTTCCGCCCACCTGCATTTCTTCACCGTTAAAGGTTAAAAACTGCTGTCTGAGTACCGACACGCTGTCCTTTGTGAGCATATCGAGTGTGA
>ERZ1027056.669-NODE-669-length-13562-cov-4.560302_pt1 | contig 13562 bp, 7 predicted proteins | sample MGYA00519427_ERZ1027056 | MGnify/ENA primary metagenome ERZ1027056 (study PRJEB26926, sample SAMN06164570) | human gut metagenome | biome: ENVO:00009003; feature: ENVO:2100002; material: ENVO:00002003 | host: Homo sapiens | place: USA | collected 2012 ... | reverse complement strand
CTTATCGTCGGCAGCGTCAGATATGTATAAGAGACAGATCGTCCGCAGCGACTTCGCGTCAAGGTGGCGGGTGAGCTTGCCGCCTTTCGCCATCGAAATGATGCCTGTTTCCTCGGAGACAATCAGCACAATTGCGTCCGTCGTTTCGGACACGCCGATAGCGGCGCGGTGGCGCGTGCCGAGGTCATGGCTGATGCCGCTGGCTTCCGTCAGCGTGAGGATGCTCGCCGCGCTCATCACACGCTCGCCGCGGATGACGACGGCGCCGTCATGCAGGGGCGTGTTCGGCTCGAAGATGTTTTCCAGCAGGCCGGAGGTGATCCGCGCATCGATGCCGATGCCGTTCTCGATGATGTCCTGCAGACCCGTTTTCTGCTCAAAGACAATCAGCGCCCCCACATGGCGGCGGCTCAAATCCTGCAGGCAGCGGATGATTTCGTCGATAATGCGCGTCGCTTCATCTTTATCGGTGTCGCGCCGCTTCGTCTCAATGCGCGCGCCGCGGCCAATCTGCTCCAGCGCCTTGCGCAATTCCGGCTGAAAGAGGATAACCAGCACCAGCGCGCCGTTGTTCACCACGCTCATCAGCAGCCAGTTCAGTGCCGTCAGCCCGAAGAGGTTGCTGATGCCGACGATGACCAGCAGCATGGCAAGCCCCTTCAAAACGGCGCTGCCCCGCGTGTCGCGGGTGAGCATCAGCAGTTCATAGATAATAATGGCAACGATGAGAATATCCGCAATATCGGAAAGACCGGGGCGGTTCAGCACGTTCCAGAAAAAGGTCTCCAGCGTCTGCAAGAACGTTGTCACGCCAGCTCCGCCTCCTTTAGCATCTTGAATGATTTCATGCGTTCTGCTTCTCCATTATACAACAAATTGCCGCGAATATGAATGCCTTTTCACAAATTTTCCGTGAAGCATCCGTGAACATTCAGAACACCCCACATTGCAGATAACGAATGAAGCAGCCACTTTCTTCCCGATGGGCGGAAAAAACATGAAAAAAGGGAAACGCAGCCGCTTTGACGGCATACTTTCCCCTTTCCCCAAATTACCGTGCCCTCTTCAGGGCAGAAATGCTTACAGATTGCCGCCGTTCCAGCCCCAGAAGCCGATTTCTTCATACGTCACATAGATGCGGTCGCTGTCAATGTCCAGTTCTTCGCGCAGGATGTCCGTCAGCGCCTCGGTCAGCGCGGCGTAATCCTCCTCCGTCGCAGAGCCGCCGAAGAGCTTCACTTGGCAGATGGCGCAGGGGGCGTCCGTGCCCTTGAAGTACATTGCGGCATTGTCGCGGAAAGACAGCATCAGCCAACTTTCCGTCTTGCCAGGAATTTTCTCAATGGCATCGCCCATGCGATCCTTGATGACCTGCTCTTTTCGTCCGGGAATGGACACGTTGGAGGTCGTTTCTATGTAAGGCATAACAGTTCCTTTCATTCATATCGGCATTATCGCCGTTTCCGCCCCGCAAGCAGGGCTTCGGATGAAATATTCGATGTTCAGACGCTCAATTCCTGCTTTTCGCCCAGCAAATCTGCATTTTCCGCCAGCAGCGGACAAATCACGTCGCGCAGGTACTCTTCCACCTGCTCGCAGCTTCGGCCCGTGAACTGCTCCGGACGCAGAATCGCTTCCACTTCCTCGCGGGTAATCATGAACGCCGGGTCAGCGCAGATACGATCGATGAGGTCGTTCTTGCCGCCCTCTTCCTTCACCACGCGCGCCGCCGCCTGCGAATGCACGCGCAGCTTCTCATGCAGCTCCTGACGATTGCCGCCCTTCTTCACCGCGTCCATCATGATGTTTTCCGTCGCCATAAACGGCAGTTCGTTCATCACGCGCGCGCGCACTACCTTGTCGTACACCACCAGCCCATCACAAACGTTCATCATGATGTTCAGGATAGCATCCACACCAAGGAACGCCTCCGCGACGGCAATGCGCTTGTTCGCGGAGTCATCCAGCGTGCGCTCGAAGAATTGCAGGGAGGACGTCATTGCCGTGTTCAGCGTATCGACGCAGACGTAGCGCGCCAAGGCGTTGATGCGCTCACAGCGCATGGGGTTGCGCTTGTAGGGCATGGCGGACGAGCCGATTTGGCTCTTCTCGAACGGCTCCTCCATCTCCTTGAAATTTGCCAGCAGGCGCAGGTCATAGGCGAACTTGCTCGCGGACTGCGCAATGCCGCTCAGCACGGAAACCACCTGATAGTCCATCTTGCGGGAGTACGTCTGCCCGGACACCGGCACCACCTTGTCAAAGCCCATCGACGCGGCAATATTCTGCTCGACCGCCTTGATTTTCACGCTGTCGCCGCCGAAGAGCTCCATGAAGGACGCCTGTGTGCCCGTCGTGCCCTTGCTGCCCAGCAGCGCCAGGGAGGACAGGCGGTGTTCCAGCTCGCAATAGTCCATGTACAATTCATTCAGCCACAGCGTCGCGCGCTTGCCGACCGTCGTCAATTGGGCAGGCTGCAAATGCGTGTACGCCAGCGCGGGCATGTTCTTGTACTTATCCGCGAAATTCGCCAGCAGGTTCATGACATTGAGCAGCTTGCGCCGCACGACCTGCAGGCCCTCGCGCATGATAATCACATCGGTGTTGTCACCCACATAGCAGGACGTCGCGCCCAGATGGATGATGCCCGCCGCCTTCGGGCACTGCAGCCCGTACGCGTAGACGTGGCTCATCACGTCGTGGCGGCACTCCTTCTCGCGGCGCTGCGCATCGTCGTAGTTGATGCCGTCCGCATGGGCTTCCAGCTCGGCAATCTGCTCGTCGGTAATGTCCAGCCCCTGCTTCTTTTCCGCCTTCGCCAGCGCAATCCACAGCTTCCGCCAGGTGCGAAACTTGTTGTCCTCGGAGAAGATGAACTGCATCTCCTTGCTGGCATAGCGGGTCGAGAATGGGCTGATATAGCTGTCATGAGGCATAATGCTTTCCTCCGATTTCATTTCAAAGGGTGATTTTTCGCGCCAATTCCAGCGCCAGATACGCCGCACGGTCTTTTTCATCCAGCTTGGCATGGGTGGACAGGCTGCGCGGATCCCACTGCTCGCGGTCAAGGTTATCGCCCGCGTAGAAAAACTCAAACACGTCGATTCCACGGAACTGTGCCAGCGCCATCAGCGCCGAGCACTCCATATCCACGCAGACGCATCCCTGCGCTTTGCGCTTCTCGAACTTCGCGCGGGTTTCGCGGTAGAAGGCGTCCGTCGTCCATACTTTGCCTTCGGTGAAGTCCACGCCCGTTTCGCGCAGAATCGCCTCGAACGCCCCGCGGTATTTCGGATTCGCCGGAATCTCGTCCGACGGCGGCGCGTAGTGGAAGCTCGTGCCTTCGTCGCGCACGGCGGCGGTCGGGATGATGATGCCGCAGTCGCGAATCTGCTGATTCAGCACGCCGCAGTTGCCGAATATGACGAACCGCTTTGCGCCCACCGCGTGCAGCTCTTCCAGCATCGCCACGCAGGACGGCGCGCCGACCATCGCCAGCGCAAACGTCAGCGGTGTCCCCTGCCATACGCCGCGGTAGACGGGATACTTCGCGTTTGCGTCGCCAAGTTCGGCAAGCACGCGCACATCCGCCGCCATGTTCAGCATCCGCTCGAACGTGACGTGCGAAAAGCAGCTGACGACCGTCTCCGGCAAATCCGGCACAGGCGAAAAGAGCATATCGGGGTTGATGACTGCTTGGCGCGACGCATCAAAATCCGTCAAAAGCATGGTGATTCCCTCCTGCCGCCGTTTGCCCTCTATCATAGCAGATTTTGCGGCAAAAGGCAACAGGAGGGCTGCAGTTTATACTATTTCCAAATGAGAATGCGCCGAGATGCGAAGTGAATTTTTCATTCTGGCTAACGGGAGTGAAACGCAGCGTAGCAGCGCTACGCTAAGTGGAACGAGCGGACGACAGAATGGAAAAGGCACGAGCAGACGACGCAGGCGAATGCAGGAAATAGTATCACAGGCGGAAGTAGTCCACGCCGCCCTCAAACAGCGGCTGATACTTGTCGCCGGGTACATTCTTGTAGAGATTTTCGCCGCTGCGCTCGGTGTGACCCATCTTGCCCAGCACGCGGCCGTCCGGGCTGGTGATGCCCTCGATGGCGAAATAGCTGGCGTTGGGGTTGAAACGCATATCCATCGACGGTGCGCCGGATAAATCCACATACTGCGTGGCAATCTGCCCGTTCGCCGCAAGCTGACGAATCAGCGCTTCCGGGCCGACAAACCGGCCTTCGCCGTGGCTGATGGCGACCGTGTGAATGTCATCCACCTTGCAGCGGGACAACCACGGGGATTTATTCGACGCAATGCGCGTGCGAACGAGCATCGACTGGTGACGGCCGATTTCGTTGAACGTCAGCGTCGGGCACTGATCAGACGTGTCGATGATTTCGCCATACGGCACAAGCCCCAGCTTAATCAGCGCCTGGAAGCCGTTGCAAATGCCCAGCATCAGGCCGTCGCGGCGCTGGAGCAAATCATGCACCGCGTCTTTCATGGCAGGATTGCGGAAGAACGCCGTGATGAATTTCGCCGAGCCGTCGGGTTCGTCGCCGCCGGAGAAGCCGCCGGGCAGGACAATCATCTGGCTGCGCGCAATCATGCGGCTGGCCTCGGCAATCGACTGCGTAATGGCTTCAGGCGTCAGGTTGTTGATGACGAGGATTTCCGCCGCGCCGCCTGCGCGCTCGACCGCCCGCGCGGTGTCGTACTCACAGTTCGTGCCGGGGAAAACCGGGATGAACGCCAGCGGCTTGACCGTCTTGACGGCGGGCACGGGGTAGGTTTCCGCCGAATAGGAGAACTTCTCCGTCGTTTCGCCGGTATGACCGCGGTAGGAGAACACCTTGTCCAGCTTGCCCTCGTAGATTTCCTGCATGGCGGTCAAATCAATGCGCTCGCCCTCGTACTCCAGCACCCACTCCGGCACGGTGTCGCCCACCTTCACGCCGAGGTCGATATCTTCGGCGCATTCCAGCAGCATCGCGCCGATCTGCTGCGCGAAGAGATTGCCGTCGTAATCATCGTCGATACGCGTGCCAACCTGATTGCCAATTCCCATCTTGAACAGGCCTTCCGCCACACCGCCCAGACCCAGCGCCCACGCGGAAACCACCTTGCCCGCGCGAATAGCGGACAGAACGGCATCATAATTCGCGGTCAGCGCGGCGGTATCGTGCGGGTCGCAGGAGACAAGGCGGATGGCGTGCCCCGCTTCCTTGAATTCGGGCGAAATGACCTCGCTCGCCTTGCCGGGGGCAATCGCGAAGGAGCAGAGCGTCGGCGGAACGTCCATCTTCTCGAACGTGCCGGACATGGAGTCCTTGCCGCCAATCGCCGCGATGTTCAAATCCAGCTGCGCATCCAGCGCGCCCAGCAGCGCCGCGAACGGCTTGCCCCAGCGCGTCGGATCCGTGCCCATGCGCTCGAAATATTCCTGGAAAGTCAAATACGCCTGCTTGTAGTCAAAGCCCGCGCAGACCAGCTTCGTCACGCTTTCGATGACCGCCAGATAGCTGCCCTCATACGGCGACTGCGACAGGATTTCCGGGTGCATCCCGTACGCCATGCCGGACACGGTGTCCGTCGTGCCGTGCAGAACCGGCAGCTTTGCAACCATCGTCTGGTTCGGGGTCAGCTGATATTTGCCGCCGAAAGGCATCAAGACCGTCGCCGCGCCGATGGTAGAATCGAACCGCTCGCTCAAGCCCTGCTTGGAGCAGATATTGAGGTTGCCAAGCATGTCCGCCAGCTTCTCCGTCACCGTATCGCCCGCAAACTCGTAGGGCTTGACATCATCATCCGGGACAGACGCAGTCGTGTGCTTCTCCGCGCCGTTGGAATTGAGGAACTCACGGGACAAATCGACAATCGTCACGCCCTTCCACGTCATGCGCAGACGGGGTTCGGCGGTCACTTCCGCCACGACGGTCGCTTCAAGGTTCTCGCGGTTTGCCGCCGCAAGGAACGCGTCAACATCCTCCGGCGCAAGCACAACCGCCATCCGCTCCTGCGATTCGGAAATCGCCAGCTCCGTGCCGTCCAGACCGTCGTACTTCTTCGGCACTTTGTCCAAATCAATCAGCAGGCCGTCCGCCAGTTCGCCGATTGCCACGGACACGCCGCCCGCGCCGAAGTCGTTGCAGCGCTTGATGAGCCGGGTGACTTCGCCGTCGCGGAAGAGGCGCTGGAGCTTGCGTTCGGTCGGGGCATTGCCCTTCTGCACCTCCGCGCCGCACGTTTCGATGGATTCCAGCTTATGGGACTTGGACGAACCCGTTGCGCCGCCGCAGCCGTCGCGCCCGGTGCGCCCACCAAGCAGGACAATCTTGTCGCCGGGGGCGGGCACTTCGCGGCGAACGTTCTTCTCCGGCGCAGCGCCGACCACCGCACCGATTTCCAGACGCTTGGCGGCATAGCCCGGATGGTACATTTCATCCACCAGCCCCGTTGCCAGACCAATCTGGTTGCCATAGGAGGAATAGCCCGCCGCCGCCGTGGTGACGAGCTTGCGCTGGGGCAATTTTCCCGGCATGGTCTGGCTGACCGGAACGAGCGGGTCTGCCGCGCCGGTCACGCGCATCGCCTGATAGACATAGGTGCGCCCGGACAGCGGGTCGCGAATCGCGCCGCCGATGCAGGTCGCCGCGCCGCCGAAGGGCTCAATCTCCGTGGGATGGTTGTGCGTCTCGTTCTTGAACATGAGCAGCCACGGCTCTTTCACGCCGTCCACATCCACATCAATCTTGATGGAGCAGGCGTTGATTTCCTCGCTCACGTCAATATTGGGGGTCTGCCCGATTTTCTTCAGGTACTTGCCGCCGATGGTCGCGATGTCCATCAGGTTCATGGGGCGCTCGCGGTCGCCGTAGACGGTTTTGCGCGCCGCCAAATATCGCTGGAACGCCTTTTCGACCGCCGCTTTGCGCACATCCACCGCATCAAGGGTCGTCAGGAACGTCGTGTGACGGCAGTGATCCGACCAGTAGGTGTCAATCATGCGGATTTCGGTCAGCGTCGGGTCACGGTGCTCAGACGCGAAATAATCCCGGCAGAACGCAAGGTCGTCGTCATCCATCGCCAAGCCGTACTTCTTGACGAACGCATCCACCTCATCGGCATTCATCGCCGTGAAGCCAGTCAGCGTCTCCACATGGTCAGGCGTGTCGTACTGCTGCTGGAGCGTCGTCTTTTCGCCCAAGTCGGCTTCGCGCGCCTCCACAGGGTTGATGACGTGCTTCTTCACGCGCGCCAGCTCATCCGCCGTGAAATCGCCGTCCAGCAGATACACGCGCGCACTGCGAACCGTCGGGCGGGCGCACTGCCCCACCAGCTGGATGCACTCCTCGCAGGACGCCGCGCGCTGGTCATACTGCCCCGGCAGGTACTCCACCGCGAAAACCGCCTTTGCGCCATGCGGAAGTTCCGTGTACGTCACATCCACCTGCGGCTCGGAGAACACGACCGGCAGGCACTTCTGGTACAGCGCATCATCGACCCCCTCGACATCATAGCGGTTCAGCAGACGCAAACCCGTGACCGTCTTGATTTGCAGGATATGGCGAATTTCCCACAGGAGCTGCTTCGCCTCCACCGCGTAGGGGGCTTTCTTTTCCACATAAATGCGTTTGACGCTCATGAATGGCTCTCCTTTCGTGATGCCAAGGCGCGCTGACCAATATCGCGGCGCATGTGCATGTCGGTGAAGGTGATTTTGTCCGCCGCCTGATACGCTTTGTCAATCGCAGCTTCGAGCGTATTCGCCGTCGCGGTGACGCCCAGAACGCGTCCGCCCGCGGTGACAATCTGCCCGTCAATCAGCTTCGTACCCGCGTGAAAGACGGTCGCGGTTTTGCCCGCTTCATCCAAGCCGGAAATCGGGTAGCCGCTCTTGTAGCTGACCGGGTAGCCGCCGGATGCCAGTACGACGCAGCACGCCGCGCCAGACGCGAATTCCACGGATGTATCCGCCAGCGTACCGTCCACCGTCGCGCGCATAATGGTCAGCAGGTCGCTTTTCAGCAGCGGCAGCACCACCTGCGTCTCCGGGTCGCCGAAACGGCAGTTGTATTCGATAACCTTCGGGCCTTTGGGCGTCATCATCAGACCGAAATACAGGCAGCCCGTGAAAGTGCGCCCCTCGGCGTTCATGGCAGCAATCGTCGGCAGGAAGATTTCGTCCATGCAGCGCTGCGCCAGTTCGGGCGTGTAGCAGGGGTTGGGGGCAATGGTGCCCATGCCGCCGGTGTTGAGGCCCTCATCGTGGTCAAGCGCGCGCTTGTGATCCATGCTGGACACCATCGGCTTGACCGTCTTGCCGTCGGTGAACGCCAGCACGCTGACTTCCGGCCCGGTCAAAAATTCCTCGATGACGACCCGCGCGCCGGACGCGCCGAACTTCGCTTCCTTCATCATGGACGCGACGGCTTCCACGGCGCTTTCGCGGTCGGGGCAGATGAGCACGCCCTTGCCGAGCGCCAGACCATCCGCCTTGACGACGATGGGCATATCCGCCGTCTGCAAATACTTGACCGCCGCGTCATAATCGTCGAACGTCTCATACGCCGCCGTCGGAATGCCGTACTTCTTCATCAGGTTCTTCGAGAACACCTTGCTGCCCTCGATGATGGCGGCATTCTTTCGCGGGCCGAACGCGGGAATCCCCTGCTCCGCCAGCGCATCCACCATGCCGAGGCACAGCGGGTCGTCCGGCGCGACGATGACGAAATCCACCTTGTTCTCCGCCGCCCAGCGGACAATGCCTTCCACGTCCGTCGCCTTGAAGGGCAGGCAGGTCGCAATCTGCGCGATGCCGCCGTTGCCGGGCGCGGCGTACAGCGCCGTCACTTCCGGGTTTTCCTTGATTTTCAGCGCGATGGCGTGTTCGCGTCCGCCGCCGCCGACGATGAGTACCTTCATCTTGCTTCCCTGACCTTTCTGAATGCAATCAATGGTGGAACAGGCGCATATGCGTGAAGCACATGACCATATTGTACAGGTTGCAAGCGTCAATCACGTTGTCATCGCGAATCGAACCGCCGGGCTGGGCGACGTAGGTCACGCCGGAGCGGTGCGCGCGCTCGATGTTGTCGCCAAACGGGAAGAACGCGTCGCTGCCCAGCGCAACGCCCGTCTGCTGATTCAGCCACGCGCGCTTTTCTTCCTTCGTCAGCGGTTCGGGGCGCTCGGTGAAGAAGCGCTGCCAGCGGCCGTCCGCCAGCACCTCGTCCGGCTCGTCGGAGATGAACACGTCAATCGTGTTGTCGCGGTCGGCACGGGCGATTTTCTCCACGAACGGCAGTGCCAGCACACGCGGATGCTGCCGCAGCAGCCAGTTATCCGCCTTCTGCCCTGCCAGACGCGTGCAGTGGATGCGGCTCTGCTGACCCGCGCCGATGCCAATCGCCTGACCGTCCTTGGCGTAGCAGACGGAATTCGATTGCGTGTATTTGAGCACAATCAGCGCCACAATCAGGTCGCGCTTGGCATCCGCCGGCAGGTCGTGATTCGTGGTTACGATGTCGTTCAGCAGATTTTCGTCGATAACGAACTCATTGCGCCCCTGCTCGAACGTGATGCCGAACACCTGCTTGTGCTCAATGGGCGCGGGACGGTAGGAAGGGTCAATCTGAACAATATTGTAATTGCCCTTTTTCTTCATCTTCAGCAGCGCCAGCGCCTCGTCGGTGTAGCCGGGGGCGATGATGCCGTCGGACACTTCGGGCTTAATCAGCCGCGCGGTGCTTTCGTCACACACATCGCTCAGGGCAATCCAGTCGCCGAAGGAGGACATGCGGTCTGCGCCGCGCGCACGGGCATAGGCGCACGCCAAGGGGGACAGTTCCTGTTCACCCACGAAATAAATCTTGCGCAGGGTATCATTCAGCGGCAGACCCACCGCCGCACCCGCCGGGCTGACATGCTTGAACGACGTCGCCGCGGGCAGACCCGTCGCGCGCTTGAGTTCGCTGACCAGCTGCCAGCCGTTGAGCGCGTCAAGGAAGTTGATGTAGCCGGGTTTGCCGTTCAGCACGGTCAGGGGCAGTTCGCCCTGCTCCATATAAATCCGCGACGGCTTCTGATTCGGGTTGCAGCCGTACTTCAATTCCAGCTCTTTCATGCCTCTTCCTCCTGATCATGCTTGTTGATGATGATGGTATCGCTGCTGCCGTCCGCCAAGCTGATATAGGAAACGTACAGCGACACCTTGTTGTCCTCATTCAGATTCATCCATGTATCCAGCGCCAGCTGCTCAATATCGCCGTGCAGCGCCACCTTCTCCGGTTCGCCCGCGAAGGACGGAATCGGATTGCCGTCGCATTGGTAGGTGTGGATGAAATGTCCCTCGCCCGCCTTGGGCTGCGCGTACTCATAGAAATAGCGCAGGACGCTGCTTTCGTCGCCGTCGTCGGACTTGATGATGGACAGCTTGTAGGATGCTTTGCCGTCCGCGACGCGCACCAAGCCGCTGATGCGGGGCGTCCAGTTCGGGCGGTCGTCCTCGAACGTGCGGGTACGCAGCGCGTCCTCGAACGTCTGCCCATTCTGCATGAAGTCGTAGACCGTGTCGGTCTGGTCGCCGTTGGTGACGATGGTATATTCGCCGCCCGGCAGCGCACGGACAGGCGCGTAGATAATCAGGTGCGGGTCGGTCATCAGGCTTTCGTCGTGCGCCTTGGTGATGATGCCGTCGTCCGTCTCCTCAAAAATGCGGTTGCGGCTGTTGACGCTGCGGCCCATGATAAAGTAGACAATCACGGCATATTCGCCGCTTTCGTCCACGCCGAGGCAGATGCCGCGCCCCGGATAGGTGTTATTGCTCAGCACGTCGTTCAATTCCTGCTTCTTCATTGCTTTTCCTCCCGCTTTTTTGCGATTTCGCCTGCCACCTGCTCCAGCGCCTGCGGCAGCAGAATCCACTCCGCCTGTTCCATCACGCGCCGCTGCAAAGTTTCCGGCGTGTCGCTCGGCAGCACTTCAACGGCTTTCTGCGCGATAATATCGCCGCCGTCGGTAATTTCGTTGACAAAATGTACCGTCGCGCCCGTGACCTTCACGCCGCGTTTAAGTGCCGCTTCGTGCACATGGAGTCCATAGAAGCCGTCGCCGCAGAAGGACGGAATCAGGCTCGGATGGATGTTCAAAATCCGGTGGTCATACGCGCGGATGACGTTCTCCGGCAGAATCGTCAGGAAGCCCGCCAGCACAACGACATCAATCGCGTTTTCACGCAGCAGGGTCAGCAGACGCTCGCCGTAATCAGCAGGTGCTTCGCCCTTCTCCTTGTGCAGGACGGCATGGGCGATTCCGGCGTTTTCCGCGCGGGTGAGCGCATAGGCGGATGCGTTTGACGCCACGATGAGCGCCAGTTCCGCGGACGGGATTTTGCCCGCCCGTTTCGCGTCGATGATGGCTTGCAGGTTCGTGCCGCCGCCGGAGACGAGGACAGCTGCTCTTACCACAGTTCCACGCCCTTTTCCCCCGCCACGATTTCGCCCAGCACATACGCGCCGGGTTCGCCGTTCTGGTGCAGGATAGCAAGCGCCTTGTCAGCATCTTCGCGGGCGACGGTAATCGTCATGCCCACGCCCATGTTGAAGGTGTTGAACATGTCGCGCTCCGGGACGCTGCCTTCGCGGGCAATGAGGTCAAAAATCGGCAGCACGCGCACGTCGCTCTTCTTGATTTTCGCGCAGCAGCCTTCGGGCAGGGAGCGCGGAATGTTCTCATAGAAGCCGCCGCCGGTGATGTGGCTGATTGCCTTGGGCTGCAATTCCTTCAGCAGCGCCAGCACGGGCTTGACGTAGATCTTCGTGGGGGTGAGCAGCGTTTCCCAGAGGGACTTATCCAGCTCCGGATAATTGCGGTTTTCGCCGCCGTTGCCAATCGCGAACACCTTGCGCACGAGCGAGAAGCCGTTGGAATGCACACCCGTGGAGGGCAGCGCCAGCATCACGTCGCCCGGACGAACCATTTCGCGGTTGATGATGCGCTTCTTGTCCACAATGCCGACGGAGAAGCCCGCGAGGTCGTAATCATCCTCCGGCATCATGCCGGGATGCCCCGCCGTTTCGCCGCCGATGAGCGCGGATTCCGCCTGCACGCAGCCTTCCGCCACGCCCGCGACGATGGACGCGATTTTCTCCGGCACATTCTTGCCGCAGGCGATATAATCAAGGAAGAACAACGGCTTCGCGCCGCAGCAAATGACGTCGTTGACGCACATCGCCACGCAGTCAATGCCGATGGTATCATGCTTGTCCAGCAGCATGGCGATTTTCAGCTTCGTGCCGACGCCATCCGTGCCGGAAACGAGCACCGGCTCTTCCATGCCCGCCGCGTCCAGCGCAAACAGGCCGCCGAAGCCGCCGATGCCCTCGACACAGCCCGCCGTCATCGTCCGCGCGACATGCTTCTTCATCAGTTCCACCGACGCGTAACCGGCGGTAATGTCAACACCCGCTGCCTTGTAGCTTTCGCTCTCGCTCTTCATCATGGTTGTCTGCTCCTTTGTCGCATTCGTCGCGTTAGTCGTCGTCCTGCACCTTGCCGCCGTGAATGGGCTGGTCGAATTTGTTCTTCTCCGTCACCAGCGGCGGGTCAACCGGGTATTTGCCGCAGAAGCAGCCTTTGCAGAATCCGCAGTGGCTGTCCGCCGCCAGCTTGTCGCACGCCTCCAGGGACAAAAAGCCGATGGAGTCCGCGCCGATGATTTTGCCGATTTCTTCCACCGAATGGTGTGCGGCAATCAGGTTCTCCTTGCTGTCCACGTCCGTGCCGAAGAAGCAGGGGTCGGTGAACGGCGGGGCGGACAGGCGCACATGCACCTCCGTCGCGCCCGCTTCGCGCAGAAGGCGGACGATGCGCGCGCAGGTTGTGCCGCGGACGATGGAATCATCCACCATGACGACGCGCTTGCCCTTGACGGTGGCGGAAATGGCGTTCAGCTTGATGCGCACGGCATCCTGCCGCTGCTTCTGCCCCGGCTGGATGAATGTGCGCCCGATGTACTTGTTCTTGATGAAGCCGATACCGTAGGGAATCCCGCTGGTGCGGCTGTACCCAATGGCGGCATCCAGCCCGGAATCCGGCACGCCGATGACCACATCCGCCTGAACCGGATGGTCAAGCGCGAGGAAGCTGCCCGCCCGGATGCGCGCCTCGTGGACGCTGCTGCCGTCAATGACGGAATCGGGCCGCGCGAAATAAATGAACTCGAAGATGCACATGCCGTCGTGGCACGCGCCGGGCATCTTATAGGAATGAATCCCCTCTTCGTTGACGACGACGACTTCACCCGCCTCAATATCGCGCTCGAACGTCGCGCCGATGGCATCCAGCGCGCAGCTCTCCGACGCAAACACCACATCGTCGCCGATTCTGCCCATGCACAGCGGGCGGAAGCCATGGGGGTCCCGCACAGCGATGAGCTTTGTCGGCGAGGACAGCACCAGAGAATACGCGCCCTCGATGCGGTTCATGGCGGCGGAGACCGCCGCCTCGATAGAGCCGCATTTGAGCCGCTCCTGCACAATCAGGTAGGCGATGAC
>ERZ1027056.641-NODE-641-length-14086-cov-4.101347_pt1 | contig 14086 bp, 28 predicted proteins | sample MGYA00519427_ERZ1027056 | MGnify/ENA primary metagenome ERZ1027056 (study PRJEB26926, sample SAMN06164570) | human gut metagenome | biome: ENVO:00009003; feature: ENVO:2100002; material: ENVO:00002003 | host: Homo sapiens | place: USA | collected 2012 ... | reverse complement strand
GGCTCGGAGATGTGTATAAGAGACAGCGCTGGATGTCGGCCTGTCTGCCGGGCATGGGCCGCAGAACCAGCGGATGCCCAGCAACCTGCACCACATACTCTCCGGCCGGGATGAGTGCCGCCATCCACGGCTCCACCGGGCTGGCCCGTGCCGGGCATCCATCCATGCAGCAGGTGGCAGTAATCGGGTCCACGTTCATGGTGAACATGGAAAGCTGCTCATATCTGCTCATTTTGCCACCGCCTTTTTGATGGTGAACCGCCATCCCGGCCCATAGGCCATGCGGTACTCGGCAAGCATCTTCAGAGCTTCGGGCCGGGTGTCGAACTCGTCGATGTCCTCCCACGGCTGGCCGGGGTACTGCCCACGAATCTTAAACACTGAAACCGACCTTCTTCACGGCAACGCCGTTCTTGTCGCACCAGACTTCCTTGCTGCCGAGCTGGCGCTTGGTGTAGCCTTTGACAACGTGCATCTGGTAGTCTTCCTCGGCCTGCGGGTCATGCCAGTGCAAGCCGCGAGCTTTGTACAGCGGCATCCAGTGTTCCTCATAGAAGTTGTACCCGGCTCCGTCGATTCCGAAGAAGTAGCCGTAGTCTTCGCTCTTGTAGATGCGGAAGCCGCAGTCGGACATCGCCCGGATGCCATCATCCTCTTCAAGCCACCAATCGTCGCAGGAGTCGCCGAACGACCACATCGTTCCCCACATCGGGAGCAAACCATCGTATTCGACCTCAAAGTCATCAGCCTCCGCAGATACGAGCTTGCCATCATCAAGCTCGATGCAGTACAGCTCGCTTTCGCCGTTGTAGCTCTTGACCTCGCCGCCATGCTCAATGCTGTCAACCTCGTCCGGCAAATCGTAAATGTACACCCGGTCACCGGTGCTGGGCTTAGTGACTTCCATCCAGTCATCAGGATGCAGGCTCATCAAGTCCTGAATCATCCCCTGCTGGATGGCGTTCATCTCATGCACCCACATCTCGGTGGCATCACGGACGGTCTTATATTCTTTGACCATTCTGTCTTCCTCCTTACTGAATCTGCTCATGCCAAGCAACCAGACCGGCATCGGTCAGCTCCTGCTGCTTTGCAATCGCGGTGGCATCGACCTGCGTCACAAGGTCGATGGTGCAGAGCGGTGCGCCATCAAGGGGCGAAACACCGGTCTGATAGTAAACGGCGTACAATGCCATAAGGCATCCTCCTTTCAGCGGTTCCACTTCGTGTTGTAGAAGCGGGTCGAATATGTCTTGTTGTAGCGCAGAATCTCAGCGAAGAAGCCGTTGTCCAGCTCAAGCGTTTCGTTTGCGATCTTCTTCATGTACGGGAGCCGGTTGCTGGTCCAGACCACCCGGCCGTCAACCTTGAGAGTGTACATTTCCTTGCGAGCCATCAGCCGTTGACCTCCTTCTGAACATCCAGCAACTCGCGGCTTCCGTACACTGCGCCTTCGCAGAACTCGCGAGCCTTCTTGCGAGCCGACGCGATGGACACGGCCTCAATTTTGCAGGTGGAGGTGTAGCCTCCGTTCTTGAGCTGCGGGTTGTGGCGGAAATAGGTGACGATGTAGGTTTTCATGTTCAAGCCCTCCGTGTTTTGGTAAGTTGTTTTCTGTATCTTCATTCTAACTTACCGGTCTGGTAAGTCAAACTTATACTGAAGATTTCACAAAAAATTTTACCGTATACCGAAGGAACTTTAGCCAGCAGTTATGCTCTGCTCCCGAACCTCTCTAAGAACTGCTGGGCAGCACGGGCGCTTACCGGGGTGATGGTATGATGCTGGCATCCAGAAAGCTGGTAGAGGACGGTGAAGTAGTTCCCGGCGGCATCCTCGAACAGCTCTATATAGAAGTCCTCAAACATCACTACCTTATTCGAGCAAAGCGATTCCGCCTTCCGGGTGTCATATCGAACGCCGTCTACGGTCTGCGCCACAGCGGGGCTGGTGCTGTTGCCCAGCTCCGGGAGGCCCGCACCGTTGGCATCACTCATGGAGACCTCATAACCAGCAAAATGCAGCGCCTTTGACAGCTCATCGAAGGTGAGCGAGTTGTTCTTCAGCCGCCCGCTGAGGTTCTGCGGGGTCCAGCCCATGTGTTCGGCCAGTTCTTTCTGAGTCTTCCCGGCTCCAGCAAGGGCTGCGCGTACCATATCAGATGCTCGCATACCATCAGCCTGCCTTTCCAGCCAGAACCCGATTCAGCAGGCTCTCGTACATGGTCTGGAGCATTTCACACTTGGCTTTCGCTGCGGCCAGCTCCGCAGCCATGTTCGGATTTGACGCTGGCGTAGACACCTTGACATCCCGGATGACCGGAACTTCTTTCGTGACCTCCACGATTTTCTCTACGGGCTTTCCAACTTCCAGCTCCAGCGAGATCAGCATTGCAACCTCCACGTTGGTCATCTCTGCCGGGGTCAGGTGGCCCTTGTAGCCCAGCAGGCGGTCAACCGATACGGTCGTAATCTGCTCACAGAGGGCAGTGCTTTCACGTTCAGAGCTGCGGATGAGAACGTGCGTCGGCAGGTCTTTCTTCGGTTGGGTGGTCAGGTATACGACCTCTACCGTCTCTGCACAGGCGTTGTTCTTCTCGTTGGAGACGATGATTGCCGGGCGTCCAGCCGCCTGCTCACAGCCGGTGTAGTTGTCCTTGCTCACATACCAAATGTCGCCGCGCTTGATTTCCATATCCTCACTCCTCCTCTTTTGCCTGACGCTTCAGCTCGGAAGCATCAATGGTGATGCAGGTGGTGTTGGCGACGATGTTATCGGCAATCCCCTTTCCGTGCTCATCCAGCAGGGACTCCAGCGAGGTTGCGGTGAGCCGCAGGGCAGCAACCATGAACGGGAAGTCCATCAGGTCATACCGGCTTACAACGCCCATCAGCTCTTTGGTCATCGCGGTGACGCACTCGGCAGAAATGCTGCGGGCATCATCGGGCTTATTTGCAAGCACTGCCAGCGTCATTCGCAGCGCATAGGGCATCATTTTCTCAGCCATTGTCTTTGTCCTCCTTATACTCGCTGACGGCCTCCGAGATTGCATAATCGCGGTGGTACGTCCAGCTATCGTCATTATCAATGTACTTCCGCATCAAGACCGCCGCACGCGGGGCGAGCGCATTGAGCGTCGTGCGGTCAAGCTCATAGGCTTCCATAAGCTCCTCGTCGGTGAACTGTGAGATATGTTCCCGAACGTCCTCCTCATAGCTCCGAAGCTCATATTCGGAGTAGGAGCGGACCGGCTCACAGCCATCCAGCGGTTTCGGGCAGTAATCGGTGCAGCCATCGTCGTGGACGCCCGGCTTCCTCCCGGTCAGGAACGGGGCCATGCAGATGCCCTGCTGGTTAAACACGCAGGTTTCGGAGTCGCATTCCGTGCAGAGCTTCTGGCAGTGCAGCAGGCTCGTGATGCTTGCCGCGTTAGAGGCATCCTCGTTGTAAAGCAAGTAGGCAATGCCCTTGCTATGCCGTTCATCAAACCAGCGCCAGATGTCAACGCGGCTGGTTCCTGCCGGGAAATCCAGAAACGGGGCCTCCATCGTTTCGGTGGAGGGGTCCATAGGGACATCCCCGAACCGCTTCCACAATTCTTCAAGCAACGCATCGCGCTCTCTCAATGTTCTCATTACCAACGCCTCCCCAGAAAGAGCCTCGCCAAGCCCACAACAGCCATCGCCCCGACGATTGCCCAAAAGGCAGCGCAGAGGATGTCCGTGGCCGCTTCGAGCCACTGATCTACCACGATCAACCATGCCATCATCATTCTGCACCCCTTTCAGCCGTACACTACTTCGCCAAACAGGGCGTACTGGATGATGAGGTCTGCCATTTCGCCGTCGATCTCGCAGGTGTCAACTTCGCCATTGCTGACAGCGCCGTAGCGATCGCCGCCGTTCTCCAGCCAGAGGCGGAAGCCCTGTGCGAACTTCTCCATGTCCAGCTCGTACCATTCGGTGTTCGCCTCATCAAACGGCTCATCAACATGAATCTTGAGCTTGCCGCCGCGAGAAATCTGTCCGCTGGCGTACTCGCTAAGGTAGCAGCCAACAACCTCTGCGCAGTCGGACCAGTAGCAGATGCCCCCCTCCAACGCAGAAACCATGATGTCATCAACATCCTGCTTGGTCAGCCGGACCGTAATCTCTGCATGAACCTCGAACTTCTTTTCATCGGTCATCTTTCTTCATCCTTTCCTCAAATTGTCGGGTCAAAAATCAGGCCATCCCACTTGCCGTTCAGACGGTCGGGGTACTTTCCGGTCGGAACCATATACTTGTCCGGGACTTCCGGCGGCAAAGGCCGCTCGTTCCTCAAATCCATACCAGCGTCGAACATCGAGAGCTGCACAGTCTGGCTGGTGCGTTCCCGCAGGAGCCGATACCAGTAGATGATGTGGTTCCGAACAAGGTTCAGATTCACGCCATCTGGCCATGCAGGGTCAGAGCAGCCGTTCTTTTTCAGGTCATCCCAGTGCTGATATTCAGCATCCAACTGCTCCCTGATCTGAGCTTCATTCATCTCCTCAGGGGGAATGTAGCGGCTCACAGGTGTGCCTCCTTTCGGCGCTCATCGGCGATGACATCAGCGGTAGTGCGGTCAACGCCGAGCTTTTCGAGCTGTCGGTAGGCTGCTTCCTTTTCCTGCGGGCAGTCGGCCCGGACGAGATCATCAATCATGTCACTCAGCATACACCAGCCTCCGCTCTCGTGATAGTCCCGCTCGTCCATGCCCCGGTGCGAATGCCAATGCTGGGCAGGCGGGCCAGCAGGGCCTTTTTCATGCTATCAAGGTATCCCCGGTAGCGCCGCTTCTGAAGGCCGGCCATCCATGCGCTCTCACAGTCGGAATAGCCGTCTTTCTGGACAAGCTCGACGGCCAGTGACCACTCGTTATCCTCCACGCAGATGTAAAACAGCTCGTTTTCGAGGATGACCCGGCGCTCATTGCCGAGCCAGACGTTCGAGTTGGCCGCAGGCTGGAAGCTGGGACAGAGCTTCCGCAGTTCGGCACAGAAGCATTCGAGAACGTCTTCTTCCTCGTAACTGCTCCCGACCTCATCAAGAAGCCATTCACCGCTCGAAAAGTCTTCACAGCTGAGTTCGCGCTGTAAGCTGGTTTCCTCCTCTTTGGCGTAGGGGTCATTCCTGCGGTAGACCCGCAGATCATCGTTGTCGATGTAGAACAAGTCCTCATACGAGCCGGTCACGCAAACATTGCCACGTCCCATAAATCAGCCCTCCGCGTCTCCGAGGAACGAGATGACATCTTCGAGGCCGGAGGATGCAGATTCGAGCATATCGACCGCATTTTCCGCAACCTCATACCGCTCAGTCCCCTGCAAGCTCTCAGGGATGTTCTCGAAGGCTTCCTGCTCCTCCTCGTAAAGCTCGTCAATCTGGCCCTTCAGCTCATTCAGGGCATCTGCAATCTTGCTGATACGCTTGCGCCGCGAGTTATTCATTGTCACAGTTCTCCTCCACTTGTTCGTTGCAGGAATCATCAGACTCTCTGTGCGAGAAATAGTAATCATCAGGCGGCTCCGTCATACCGCCGAACCGGTCAAGCCGGCCGGAGCAATCATACATCGGATTCATCGCTGTTCTCCTTCAGGTAGCAGTGGTCAACGACCCAGCCACCCTTGTTGCCGAAGTCCTTCATGTACCAGTCGAGGCGAACCATCTGGTCGGTGCCATCCAAGCAGGAACCGAACAGGCTGGTGGAGCAGCAGCTCGGCCGGAAAGCCTTGTTGTCGCTGCTGACCTCATAGGTGCGGCTGCACAGCGGGTAATACCAGCCAGGCCAGTTGCTCTCAGCAAATACGATGCAGGCGCTCACCGGCTTTGCAAGCTGGGTCTTGTTGTGTTCAACGAACAGGTCCCGCAGTTCGGGATAGGTCATGTTCTGGTTGTCCATAGCTGATACCTCCATCAGAGAACGAAGCAGATAACGAGCAGGGTGACGGCAAAGGCTGCTGCGCCGATGGCAACGGCGTTCAGCACGTTGTTGAAACGCTCCCGGTCGGCATCCTTCTGGCGGCGGGCTGCGCGGCTCCGCTGCTGTGCGGGGCTGTTCAGCATCCGCAGAAAGCAGTTCGGGTCGTTCTCCCACTCACGGGTCACCTCAGCGGTCATGTTCTCGTTTTTCATAGCTAAAACCTCCATAGTATCAATTTCTTTACGGGTGGCTCCCGCGACGCCCAGCAGGGCGTTTCGGCCGGTTCCAGCGGCCATCATCAGGCGAGTTTCAAGAGACTTCGTTGATGCGGGTGCACTCGACATTCTTGTTTTCGTCCACCCACATGATATGTTCAAAAGCGGTTTCGCTGTGGGCTGCATCGGTGCGATGCCATCCGCTGCCGCGATTGGTGAGGATGTCGGTGTAGATGTTCTTCTTGAGGCCGGGTAGTCCCCTGACCTTGTGGTCTGCCTTGTCTGCCTGCATGATGTTCAACAGGTAAACCTTCTCGGTGTCCAGATAGCTTTCTGCTTCGCTCATTGCATCCAGCAGGTTGTCAGCTTCCAGAACCTTGTAATCAATGGTCATCGGCTTATAGTTCGCGCTATAATCAATCGCTACGATGTACTTGTTTTTCATATTCTGTTCCTCCATTTTTGAATCAGCCTAAGTACTTGCTTGCGAACTGAGCCTTGCTGAGCGTCTTCATATCATAAACGTACTCAACAGCGGATGCGACATCCATGTCGGCTCCAGTAACAAGTTCCTTGACCAAGTGGGTGAGGTTGTTCTCACGGATGTAAGACTTCATAGCTTCGAGTTTCATCATCGTCTGTTCCTCCATAATCTTACCGTTTTGGTATGTTTTTCTGTATCTTCATTCTAACTTACCCACCTCTGGTGTCAAACGAAATTTGAAGATTTATCGAAAAATTTTACGGAGTACGTCCGGGGCTTTACCTGCGGTCAAAAGACTATGCCCTCCGGGTCGATGATGACACATTGCCAGCCGTTGACGTAGTAGGCGTTCCCTCCCTCATCGACCAGAACCCGGTACTCACCGTCCAGTCCGATCTCCGGGTTCTGGAACCTTCCATCCCATTCGGGCTTCTGGGCCAGCCTACCGGTCACCGCAAACCCGATGGAGGAAGCATATCGGCGGGCTGTGCGCTCAGTAGCACTCATGGGCGGTGTTGATAATCGAATAGGCCATCATTTTGATGGCTTCATCAATCGGGGTGTTCAGGCGAGGAAGACCTACACACTCAACTATCTCAAAGTTGAGTGTGTCTCCGTGCTCATCCTTCGCATAAATCAAGCAGCCATCGTCGTCCTCGACAAGTTCAATCGTAAAGCACGGCTTATGGCCTTCGTACTCCAGATAGCTCCAGAAAATGCTGGCTTTGGTCTTGCTGAGAGCTTTTAGTGACCAGTGCCAGTTGGCATCATTTTTGTTTGCCTCGGAAACCAAACGGCGAATGAGGCCTTTATGCTCACGCAAATCAAACATAGCTATGAACCTCTTGACTTTCCCCTGCTATACTGATAAAATCGAAACGAGATGGGGCAGGTCCCATCCCGTTCCGACCGGCTAGGTTCCCACGTTGTTGCAAGCTGTGTGGGGAACCTAGCCTTTACTGTTTCTTAGGCTCCTCGGTCTGCGGGTCGAGGACTCCGGCAATGCACTTGATGCACTCCGTCGCGTCCGCGTCCGTATGACCGTGAGCTTTCAGCCAGTCGATCAGACGAGAGGCTTCCAGAGCTGTCATACTGCACTCACCTTTCATTTTGCTACACCTCCTGCTCGTGCTTCCAACTTACCAGCCGGATGCCGGTAATTGTAGATAACTTACCTTTTTGGTAATTTATCTTAGTATCATTATAACTTACCCAACTGGTAAGTCAATCTGTTTTTTAATTTTTTCAAAATATTTTTTATATCCACTGGCTATTTGATGCCGAGCCGCTGGTGGCCTCTGAAAAGCCTCTGGATTTATGTTTTGGTTACGGGTAAGAGTGTATTGGAAAATGTCTGGGACTTTCTGAGAAGGATTTGTCAAAAGTACATAACGAAATTTGGCTATTTTGAGAATTGATTTTTCTGGTGGAGCTGTTCCGCCGGATTTTCGCCGCAAACAAAAAAATCCCCCTGTACCGGCCTTTTTACGGGTCATGGTACAGGGGGATTGTCATTTTACGCTGACTTTGCGCTGACTCAGCCCAGATTCAGCGTATTCTGGACAGCGGCCTGCTTGGCGGCGACGTGGTTGGCGTTGATCTGGGCCTCAATACGATTTTCGAGGTACTGGGTCGTATCGCCAAAGTTGCTCTTGATGTAGTCCTGTGCGTCACGGCTCATACTTTTCAGGGCAGCGGACACGGCTCTCATCAGAGCTTCCTTCTGCTCCGCTTCATTGAACGTCCCGGCGGCTTTGAGGTCGTTGACGTAGGTCTGGTTCATCGCAGCCACGGCATTGGCAACGGCATCGCCGATTTCCCGGACGAGCCGCTGCACCTTGATGTTCTGGGTCTGGGTGTTGATTGCGTCAACGGCAACTGCAATGCCTTTCTTGATGCAGGCGGTCGCAATAGGCACGCAGATCAGCAGGGCAACGTACAGCAGACTTCTCGTAAACTCATTCATATTCGGTTACTCCTTTCATTCAGTGGACCCGATTCTTCAGGCTGTTCATCCGCTTGTCGCCTTCGATGGCGGCGGCGGTAAAGCTGTTGTTCTTCCACCACGCAGCGACGCTGGTGGCAATGGTCAGGCTGGTGGTCACGAACTGCTCGACCTCCGAACTTTCGATGGGCAGCAGGGGCTTCCCGGCGGCGCTCGAAACCTGATTCGCCAGAGCGAACGCCAGAGCGGCCGTGCGGGCCAGCGTAGCGATGGACACTTTGCTATTCGTCATAGAGCCTATCTCCTCTCACAGGTACTTATCAGCGCCAGACAGCGCCTTCCACGATGCAGGGCCGCAGATGCCGTCCACGGTCAGGCCATGCGCCTCCTGCGCTTTCATCAGAGCGTTTTCCGTACCCTCTCCGAACAGGCCATCAGCCTTCAGCTTCAGGAGCTTCTGGAGCATGATGGTGGCGCTGCGGTTTGCAGGCCCGGTGCATCCCCGGCGGATGGTGGGCAGCACGAACTTGTTGTAGGTCGTGCTGGGGTACTTTCCCGGCGCGGTGCAGAGCCACGTCGCTTTCGTGCCACGGGTGTCGGCATGGACAAAGGCCCCACGGCTGTGCCAGTAGATGCCGATGCCGCCGAACCCCACGGCCTGAGCAAGGATGCCCAAAGCCACAGGATTGATGCTGCGGTTCTCCGTCCTCCAGTCCGCCGCCATGCCATAGCGGTGCTTGGAGTTCGGGCTTCCTCTCACGGCCTTGCTGGCGTTGTGCGTGATGCAGCGGTAGCCGGACGTGATCTTCAGCGGGCGGTCCACCTTGTCCCGGATGAGCTGGAGCTTTTCGGTCAGCTCCGTGTCCACCGACTGCTGTCCGCAACCGCAGGGACACTGGAACTCATACCGGGCAAAGTTCTTGGTGAGCGCGGTCTTATCCCCGCGCTGGAACGTGATGATGCTCAATTCTCACACCTCCTAAAAGCCAATCTGGGTGAACATATAGCCGAGGAACGCGCCGATGACCGCTGTCACGACGTACCCAACGACCTTGCGCCACATTTCGCCGTCACGGTCTTCCAGCGTTTCCAGCCGTCTGCCCTGTTTTTCCTGTTCCTTCACCATGCTTTCCATACTCAAGGCCAGCTTCTCGACCGAGGTGGACAGTGCGCCCATCTTGCTTACGCTTTCCTCCAGCAGGGCAATTCGTCTGTCCTGACGGGCGTTTTCCTCTTCGAGCCGGCGCTTGAACTCCTCATGCTCGGCTCGCGTAATAGGCTGGTCCATCTATCTGAACCTCCTCTCCTTCGTCATACAAAAAATGAGGGGAGCCGGTTCTCCTGACTCCCCTGCGCGATCACTCGACCTCGACTTCGAGGTCCTTCAGGATTTCCTCAACCTGCTTCCGAATCAGAGCCAGAACCTGATCGAGGGTCTTCTTGCCCTTCACGATGAGGGTTGCATAGATGATTGCCATGATGCCTTTCTCCTTTCTTAGTAATATTTTTAAGGCAAATTCCCGCAGGCGCTCAGGCACCTGCTCGATGGTTTTCCGCCCCCGGCGGATGAGGTTTGCATAGACTTCTGCCATGATTATGCCTCCTTATCTGCGGCGGATGTGACCGCGATGAGCTGTTCGTACACGTCGCACAGCGCCATCTGGGTATTATCGAGGTTGGTTTCCAGAGAAGAAACCTTGGTTTTCAGGGCTTCATTCTCCTCCTGCAATTCCGCCATCGTTTTCTTCTTCTGCAACTTGGCTACAGAATCGACTCTTACTCTGTTCAAACCCATTACTGGAAACCTCCCTGAATCGAAGCGATATAACCGCTCTCGCCGCTTGCGCCGCGCTCTGCGGTGACGCGGAAATTGAATGCAAAGCCGTTGGCCGCAGTCTGGTTCGTGAACAAATGGTTCCGGCCATTCCGGGCCTCGGTGGTGGCGTCCTCCCATACCGGCGAACTGTCCTTGCCGTTGTTCGTGACCTCCACCTTGAACACGGCATCGGCGGGAAGCAGACCGCCGACGGTGATGGCGCAGAGCGTGATCTGGGCATCCGCCTCCATCGGCTTCGCCAGCGTGATGCTGGCGGCGGTGACGGCCTTCGTAAAGGTGAACGTCTTGGTGACGGTGGCCTTGCCATCGGTCACGGTAACGGTCATGGTGTGACTGCCGTTCGTAATTTTCTGGAAATATTCACCGGTGACGGCAAAGCTGTTGGTGGCCTTGCGGGTCGCGGTGTAGGTGCGCTTGGTCGTGCCGTCCAGCTTTTCGGTGACGGTCAGGGTGTCCCCTGCGTCCTTATCATCCACGGAGTACGAGATGGTGAAGCCGCTGGACTTGGTGCCGAGGTTGGCTGCGCTGGAGGTCGTGATGGTCGGCGTAGTGTTGTTATCGACCGTGCGCTTGGTGGACGTAGTGTAGCCGGACTGAGCATTATAGCTGTCGTACGCCTTGACACGGTACATCACGGTGGACCAGCCCTTGGTGATGGTGTCGGTGTAGGTCAGCGCATTGCCCTTGTACACCTGCGTGTAGGAGGAGCCACCATCGGTGCTGCGCTCCAGAATGTAGCCGCTCAGGTTGCCATCGCTGTCACTGGCCGCAGTCCACGAAATCACCAGCGTGCTGCCGCCCTTGACATCATTCGGCACCGCGATGGACGGCGGCGCAGACGGGGCGTTGTTGTTGACCACCGTTACCTGCGAACTGGTGCGCCAGCCAGACTCCAGACCCTCGGTGTCGTATGCCTTGACGCGGTACATCACGGACGTGGTGCCGAAGGCGACGTTGTTCGTAGTGCTGGTGGCCGTACCCTGATAAATCTGACTCCACGAGCTGCCGCCGTTGGTCGAACGCTCTACCTTGTAGCCGTCGAAATTGCTCTCAGCATCAGAGCTTTTTGCCCACGAGATCGAAATGTTCGTGCCGCCCATGATGGACGAAGGGACGGAAATGCTCCCCGGAGTCGAGGGCGCGGTATTAGTCGAGACCGTGCCATCGTCAGACACCAAGAGAGTAGAGGGCAAAATCAAAGCGGGGCGGATGCCGAACGAGTCGGAGCAGCGGCTGCGGCTCCAGTCGCCATTGGAGCTGACGTACAGGGCGTTGCGGAAGCCGTCGCAGTTCGGAGAGCGGAGCCACCAGTAGGCGGCCGAGCCGTTGAGATAGGCAACACGCTTAGAATCCGAGCTATTGTCCGCGCAGCCCTTGAAATAGGCCAGCTCCGCACCTTCGCCGCTCGGCATATAGGAGGAGAAGTTGAAGCTTGTTTCGGTCGCACTGAGCAGGAAAATCTTCGCAGACAGGCCGTTCGAGCCGCTGGTAACGGTCGTGGACGTGCCGCTGCCTTTGCGGTACGGGAGTTTTACCTGCTTGATGGCGTTCTTGATGTTCGACTCGAACAGGTTCAGGAACGTGCTGTTCAGGTAGGAGTGGATGGTGCTGTTGGCGTAGTCGTTAGTGGTCGAGCTATGCCACTGGCGGTTTTCGTAGATGTCCTTCATCAGCAGCCAAGTACCGTTGCAGCTATCGTCATAGACGCTGGACGGCTTGCCCTGATGGACGACGATGAAATCTTTGGCAGAACCATTTACTTTCAGCTTGATGGTGCTGCCGATTGCTTTGGAACTCAAGGTCACATAAGCCATAAAAAGAACCTCCTGTTGTGTATTACATCCACGGCGGAATGCTGTCTGGACGCGGTTCGGGCTGGAACAGGTCTTTGCGGGACGCAATGTCACCTCTTTTCCGGCGGATGTTCTGTTCCTGCTTTACCCGGCGCAGGGCGCGGACGCTCCTCGTGGAGTTGATTTTCCTCCGAGGCTTTACGTCCACGCCGATGATTACCGAGACCTTCTTGGCGTATTTCAGCCGTAATGCATAGGTGTCACCGTAGGATGCAAAGGCATCCCACGCTACGAAGCTGGTGATAACCGCTTCTCTGGTCACTTCCCCTGCCGGGTAGGCTTTTTCCCAGTATTTGACGCGGGTCTGGATGCGCTGAATCTCCGAGCGGCGGAGTTTCTGGACGCAGGCTCCGCTTTCCGTCAGGTAGCTATGGAAGCCCAGAAAATCCAGCCCGTTTTTCAAGGGGAAAATTGCTGTTTTAGAATTGAGTTCGAGGTGGAGGTCGCTCATCCAACGCTCAATGTCCTTCAAAAGAAACTGAAGTTCCCGCTTTGTCCGGGCGATGACGTAGAAATCGTCCATGTATCGTCCGTAATAGCGGCATCCCCGGTCTTCCTTGATGTAATGGTCGAACTCGTCAAGGAACATCAGGGCGAGCAGTTGGCTGGTCTGATACCCAAGGGGCAGGCCGTCGGTCTTGTCAATGTAGATGCACATGAGGTCATAGAACGCCATATCTACGCCGCGCTTCTGCATCAAGGCCCGCAGTTTTGCTTTCAGGATGTCATGGTCGATGGAGGCGAAGAAATGGTGAACATCGCACTTCAGCACCCATCCGTCCGCGCTGCCGTTCTTGCGGTAGTAATCGATCATGTGGCCCTTCAGGCGCACGATGGCATCCAGTGTCCCCTTTCCGCGCTGCGAAGCGTGGTTGTCACGGATGAAGCCGGTGCAGATCGTGTCGTACAAAACATTGTCCGTCAGTGCATGGAGGACTACCTTGTCCACAAAAGCGGGAGCCTGCACAAGCCGTTTCTTCGGCTCATAAACATAAAAGACCTCGAAGCCGCTGGGCTTGTAGGTCTTTTGGTTCAGAACGTATGACAGCTTATCGGTGCAGATCAGAGCGTTGGCCTCATATTGAGCCGTTCCCGGCTTGCTCCTCTTACCCTTTCGCGCTTCCAGATATGCCTCATAGAGGGTCTGGAACTCGCACATTTTCTGATATGTCATGTGTCTTCACACTTATTTTCTTCCCCCGGCTGAGGTGGTAGAGGAAGCTCCCAGCCGGGCGTTCGTCTAATACCGGTCCGCTTCCTCGCGGCAGCAGGCTGCGCCCACAGAGGACGGCCTGCCTCGGTATGATGTGTTTATCGTCCGCCATAAAGGCTTCCGACAGGATGCGACTCCCTTTGATGATGGGTGCACTGTTTTCGCCCGTTGCCGGGTTACTCATCTCGCTTTTCCATCAGAGCGGGGCGGATGCCGTTCGAGTTGGAGCAGTTGTTGTTGTTCCAGTCGCCATTGGAGTTGACGTACAGGGCGTTGTTGAAGTTGTTGCAGTTCGGAGAGCGGAGCCACCAGTTGGCGGTCGATTCGAGTCGCACCCTATATCAAGCGGGGAACCCGCAGGATACCTTGATTTTTCCTGTTCTTTCAGGAGTTCGCGGACGATAGCCTTTACCATCGCCGCCTGCTGCTTGAGTTCTGCCTGACGGGCCTGCTCTCGGAGCTTTTCCGCGCGGGCGGTGTCCTTCTGTTTCCACGACAGAACCATATTCTTTACGTCCTGAACCTTCCGGGTCCAGACAGCACTTTTGCTGTCTCTTATACACATCTCCGAGCCCACGAGACTCCTGAGCATCTCG
>ERZ1027056.635-NODE-635-length-14160-cov-12.810280_pt1 | contig 14160 bp, 14 predicted proteins | sample MGYA00519427_ERZ1027056 | MGnify/ENA primary metagenome ERZ1027056 (study PRJEB26926, sample SAMN06164570) | human gut metagenome | biome: ENVO:00009003; feature: ENVO:2100002; material: ENVO:00002003 | host: Homo sapiens | place: USA | collected 2012 ... | reverse complement strand
TCTCGTGGGCTCGGAGATGTGTATAAGAGACAGTAATATAATAGTATATGTATGAATTGAAACAGAAAAGGACGATGACAATGTTTTATAACCTTTTGGCTAAGACTGATAATACAACTCTGATACTGCTTGTGCCACTTCTGTGCAGCTTTTTGGTGGCTTTTTTCAGCTTGAAATTTTTCAAACGTATCCTGCCTAAGGATCAGGGCAGAGCCTTTGCGGTGAACGGAGCACTGTCTGAGGGCAAGCCTCGTGGTGCGGGAATAATTTTCGTGACTTCGTTTACACTTTGCACGGCTCTTTTCTATCCTCTTGACATTGAGAACATCATTTACCTTGTGCTGGTGTATGCTGCCATGCTCAGCGGATATTTTGATGATGCTGCGGAAACTCCGTGGGGCAATCTGAAGAAAGGTCTTATCGACCTCGTTATATCCCTTGGCATTGCATTTACATATTACTTCTACAACGGCTCACAGGTAAAGCTCTATATCACAAATTCGACTTTCACAATCCCTGCACCTTTGTTCATTATCCTTGCAGGCGTTCTTGTGTGGACGGCTATAAATGTTACAAACTGTACAGACGGCGTGGACGGGCTTTGCGGCTCACTGGTCATGACAGTTTTGCTGCCGCTGACTGTTATGGTAACAAAGAGCGGTGCGGCTGATATGCTGCTGCCTATGATAATGTTCGTGACCTTGGCAGCATACCTGTGGTTCAACTGCTCGCCGAGCCAGATGCTCATGGGCGACGCAGGTTCAAGAGCACTGGGCGTTTTCCTTGCAATAATGTTTTTGAAAACTTCCGCTCCTTTTGCGTTCATTCCTATGACGATAGTTATAATCCTTGACGGTGGACTGGGACTTTTGAAACTTTCTTTCAGACGTTTCCTCAAAATAAAGAACTTTATGGAGGGCATAAGAACTCCTCTTCACGACCATGCAAGAAAGAACAAAGGCTGGTCGGACACTCAGGTGGTAATAAGATTTACACTTTTGCAGATAATCGTAAATCTGTGCTTTATGGCATTTGTGCTGTAATATATGTGTGGGACAATAAAAACGGCCTGCTAAGTATGCAGACTGAAATTCGGAGATGATAGAAATAAAAAAGAACCTGAAATATGTTCTTAACATATTCTTTATAGCTGTCATAGGCTGGTTGACCGTGAGGTTGCTGTTCAGAGGCGAGGAGTTTTCTGACATAGTTGCCGACTTTCATCTTGCAAAGAAAAGCTGGCTCGTTTTGGGAGCGGTCTGCGTGTTCTGCTATGTGGCAGGGGAGTCGGTCATAATAAAGTATATGCTAAGGCTTTTTGAAGTAAAAACTCCATTCAGGCGTTGTTTGAAATATTCGTTCATAGGCTTTTTCTTCAGTTGTATCACGCCGTCTGCCTCAGGCGGACAACCTGCTCAGATGTATTATATGAAAAAGGACGGCATAAAGATAGGCTTTTCTACCTTGATAATGCTTATCATCACCATAGCTTTCAAGGCTGTGCAAGTGCTGCTGGCGGTGGCGTTCCTGCTTTTCAAATTTGGCTTTATAAAGCATTATGTGGGTCGGCTGTGGTGGCTGCTGCTTATCGGCTTTATACTGAATATCGCCTATATCGCAGGGCTTGTGTTTATCTTCTATAAGCCTCTGTGGGCGAGAAAAATGGGCATAAAGCTCATAAATCTTCTGACACGCATGAGGATACTCAAGGAAAAGAACAACGAAAAATATATAAACAAGATAAAACGTATCTGCGACAATTACATGATCGGCTCGGAATATATAAAGAGCAACGTGCACACTGTGATAAATATTTTTCTTATCACACTGGTGCAGAGACTGTTCCTGCTGGCTGTCACATGGGTAGTGTACAAGTCCTACGGACTGAGCGGAACGGGATTCTTGGAAATAATCGCACTTCAGACAATGATAGGCGTTGCAGTGGAAATGCTGCCTTTGCCTGGTGCGGCAGGCGTAACGGAGGGCTGCTTTACATATATGTTCATGGGCATTTTTACAGCGGAGCTTGTAAAGCCAGCAATGCTCCTGAGCCGTGGACTCAGCTTTTATTTCCTGCTTATGATGAGTGCTGCGGTGACATTTGTGGCACATTTCATCGTTATGAGGAACGATAAGAAAAACGCTTTGGAAGAGCAGCAGAAAGTCAAAAAAGATTTTGGAAAAGAATAATGAGAGGAAAAAAGAAAAATGATCGGTTTTTATAATTATTCGGTAATACTCACATACATAGGTCTTATTTCATCAGTGTTCGGCATTACACAGGTCTTTGAAAATCATATGTCAATAGCCTTTCTCTGCCTGCTGCTTTCGGGTATCTGCGACCTTTTTGACGGCAAGATAGCAAGAAGTATGAAAAACAGAACTGAACACGAGAAGGTTTTCGGTATCCAGATAGACTCACTTTGCGACCTTGTTTGCTTTGGTGTTTTCCCTGCGGTTATAGGCTATCACTACAACTCAGTTTATCCGCTCAGACTTATTGCAAGCATTATGATAGTTCTCGGTGCAGTTATCAGACTTGGCTACTTCAACGTTATGGAAGAAGAGCGTCAGAGAAACACAACAGAGAACAGAAAAGAATATCAGGGACTGCCTGTTACAACAGTTTCAATGATACTTCCTCTGCTTTTTATGGGCAAGCATAATATTCCAAGAGATGTTTTCCCATTTGTTTTCCATGGCTTTATGATACTTATTTCTATCCTTTTCGTGCTGAAAATAAATGTCAAAAAGCTTTCTATGAAAGGCGTGCTGATACTCTTTACGATAGGTGCGATAATTCTTATCGGCTATCTTAAAATGGAACATATAATCTAAGATAAAAAACAACTTAGATAGTTTTTATCAGGTCGGTGCAAAAAATCAGGACGTCGAGGACGCCGTCCCCTACAAAGTTATAAATCAAAAAGGAGAGATAACAAATGAAATACCGTGACAGACAGGGAAGAGAATACGAAAAGACCACATCTCAGGATAGCTTTCTTGCGGCTGCCTACAGCTCGGCAATGGGCAGGGCACTTATGAAATTTCTCGGCTGTCCGATATTTTCAAAGTGTGCCAGAGTGATACTCGACAGCAAATTTTCAGTACCGTTTATTTTCAGCTTTGCGGAAAACAACGGCATTGATATGTTTGATTATGAGGAAAGAATGTATCGCTCGTTCAATGACTTTTTCACAAGGAAGATAAAGCCCGGCAGACGTTTTATCACTAAGGACAAGAATCTGCTGGTGTCACCTTCAGACGGAAAGGTCACAGCTTATAAGATCACGCAGTCTGACACTTTTATAATAAAGAATGCGGTCTATAATACCGCATCTCTCCTCAGAGACAGCAAGCTTGCAAAACGCTATGAGGGCGGATATGCAGTGATAATAAGGCTTTCAGTGGACGATTATCACCGCTACTGCTATTGTGCAGACGGCGTAAAAAGCCATAACAGAAAGATAAACGGTATCCTGCATACGGTTAATCCTGTGGTGAACAATTATCTGCCTGTTTTCAAGGAAAACTCCAGAGAGTATTGCATGATAAGAACGGAGAATTTCGGCGATATCATTCAAATGGAGGTCGGTGCACTTATGGTGGGCAGGATAACTAACCTGCACACTGAGGGCGGAGTTAAGGTCACAAAGGGCGAAGAAAAGGGCTATTTCGAGTTCGGCGGCTCGACTATCGTGCTGCTCCTTGAAAAGGACAAGGTAAAGCTTTGCGATGACCTGCTAAAAAATACAAGAGAGGGATTTGAAACTAAGCTGCTGCAAGGTTCTGTGCTGGGCGAAAGCAATATATAGGACAAAATCTGAGAAGTAAAATCATAGGCAAGGGGCATATTTGATGTACAGATTGAATTACGAACAGTTCGACAGGGATAATCAATATATAGGAAACGATCTTGGTGCGGTCATGAAAGACGGCAAAACTGTGTTCAAAACATGGTCGCCGCTTGCAACGGGCGTTTATCTCAATCTGTATCTTGACGGCGAGGGCAAAAGCCGCCTTGAGAGCCTGCCTATGGAAAAAATAGATCACGGCGTTTGGTATGTGGAGATACTCCGTGACCTTGACGGCGTTTTTTATACCTATACATTTGAGTTTGACCACAAGACAAGGCATGAAACGATAGATATCTATGCAAAAGCCTGCGGCGTGAACGGCAACGTTGGTGCTGTGGTGGATTTCAAGTCCACTGATCCTGAGGGCTGGGACAAGGTAAAAAAGCCTAAGTGCAGAAATGCTTGCGACGCAGTGGTGTATGAGTGTCACGTCAGGGACTTTTCTGCGGACAGCTCGTCAGGCGTTGTGCCTGAGCATAGAGGAAAGTATGTGGCTTTTGCCGACAAGGGCACGAAATATCAGGGCGTGAACACCTGTATCGAGCATCTCAAGGAGCTTGGGATCACCCATGTTCACCTGCTGCCGGTGGAGGATTATGCCACAGTGGACGAGAGCAAGCCGTGGCTGAATCAGTATAACTGGGGCTATGACCCTAAGAACTTCAACTGCCTTGAGGGTTCATATTCTACAGACCCTTATGACCCTAAGTGCAGGATAAGAGAGTTCAAGCAGCTCGTTATGGCACTTCATGAGAACGGTATCGGCGTTGTTATGGACGTGGTGTATAATCACACTTATTACACTGAGGAGTCTGCTTTTGAGCGTTCTTTCCCGTATTATTACCACAGAATAAGAAATGACGGCTCGTTCTCAAACGGTTCGGGCTGCGGCAATGAAACGGCGTCTAACCATATAATGATGAGAAAATTTATGATAGATTCTCTGAGATTTTGGGCGACGGAATATAAGATAGACGGTTTCCGTTTTGACCTTATGGCATTGCACGATATCGAAACTGTGAACATAATAAGGGACGAGCTAAACAAGATAGACCCGCAGATACTAATGTACGGCGAGGGCTGGACAGGCGGAGAGTCACCGCTCCCTGCGGACAGGCTTGCATATAAATGGAACTCATATCAGTTCGGCAGAGTTGGACTTTTCAACGACAACATAAGGGATTCCATAAAAGGCGGAACGTTCAATCCTTATGATAAGGGCTTTATCAGCGGAAACAGAAATGCGGCGTCTACTCTCAGACGTGGTATCGCAGGCTCTGTGCCGCATTATCAGATAAATGACGCAAAAGAGGCTTGTTGGGCATTTGAGCCTACTCAGGCGGTGAATTATTGTGAGGCTCATGATAACAACACTTTGTGGGATAAGCTGTGCATTTCTGCAAAGAATGACAGCGAGGGTGCAAGGATAAAAATGGACAAGCTTGCGGCGGCGGTAGTGATACTTTCACAGGGTATGCCGTTTATACAGCTTGGTCAGGATTTTCTCAGATCAAAGCCGAGGATACTCAAAGAGGGCGAAGTGCCTGACAATGTGAATATATACTCTCACGACAGCTACAACGCACCTGATTACACGAACTCTATAAAATGGAACAGAAAGCTTGAATACAAAGAGGTCTTTGACTATTACAAGGCACTTATCAGGCTGAGAAAGGGCAGTCCGCTTTTTAGAATGAGCACCAAAGAGGACGTGAACGCTCACCTTCATTTTATGCACAACGATGACTGGAACTGCATAAGCTGGAAACTTGAGAAAGACGGTGAGTGCTATGTTATCGCACTTAACCCTTACTATGAGGAAAGGGGATTCGGTCTGCCTGAGGGAAGTTTCTATCTCAGGCTCGATGAAAACGGAAAGATGAACAAACAGCCTGTTTCAGGCAGTTTTGTCTGTCCGCCGCTGTCGGCTGTGGTATATAAAAAGATAAAGAATAATTGATGTAATAACAGCTGCCTGCACGTCAGGCGGCTGCTTTTTTATGGGGATAGTTGACAAATTAATGCAAAAGTGGTATGATTCATATATATTGTATAAATATACTTTGAAAATAAAACGTTATGGAGGTAGAGAGGTTGAAGAAAATAGCAAAAAATGCGGCAGCGATATGTATGTCGCTGGTCATGTCGGCAACAGCGGCAATGGGTTCTTTTTTCGGGATATGAGAGCTTTTTCAATGAGATAGCCGTAAGTGCTGAGGCAAGCACTGAAATGACTATAAAGTCGGTGTCAAAGAGTGATAAGATATACAAATTCTCATGGAACTCTGTAAAGGGTGCATATGAATATGCAATGAAACACGGCAGAAGAAACGGTTCAAAGTATATGAACTACTACTACGGACTGGCAAAAGTCCCTGCTTATGTGTATGCGGATTCTATACGCAGCGTGCCTAATGGTAATTTTGGATATATGCTTTATGTTGAATAATAGGGACAAAACAGACCAATGAAGTTTTATATATAAAAAAGGCTGATGCAGTTTAATGCACCAGCCTTTTTTATGCAACGATCAAGGAAGCTTTGTCTGTTCTGCCTCAAATTTGTTATAGTAGTCCTGATAAATTTCTTTAACAGTGTCGAAAATATCATATTGTGGCTGCCAGCCTATCTCATCTTTTATTAGCTTATTGCAGCAGTATATCATGGGATTATCAACTGACCGCACTAAATTTTGGTCTATCCTTATGCCAATATCGCATGGCGACAGTGAGATTATAAAGTTTAGTATATCCCTGAGTTTTACAGCGTTTCCGTTGCCCACATTGTAGGTCGTTCCGCTTTTCTCGTTTTCGAGTATCATTCTGTAGGCTCTTACTATGTCACGAACATCGCTGAAGTCACGAGATATGTCAATGTTGCCCGCAACAATGTTTCCGTCTAATTTCTTTGCAGATAGCTCGGCGGCTTGTTTGCACCAGCTTGGGATAACAAATCGGTCACTTTGTCCCACGCCTGTGTGATTAAATGACCTTACGCAGTATATTTTCATTCCGTATCGTTCTCTGTATAGCTGTGAAAATCGTTCCTGCGTTATCTTGGAAAGCCCATACGGGCTTTGAGAGTCCAGCGGATGATTCTCGCTGATAGGTATATCTGACTTTTCATATTCCTCACTTGAACCTATTATGAGTATTTTGGGATCAATACTGCACTGCCTGACTGACTCAAATATATTTACTGTTCCCTCAACGTTGACTGCAATGGTTTCAGTCGGCTTTTTCCAAGAATAGCTTACACTGCTTATGGCAGCAAGGTTGACTATATATGCAGGCTTGATCTGATATATTACCTGTCTTGTTTGTACGGCATCAAGAATATCACATTTTATATATTTTACACTATCTTTAATGTTCGCACTCACGGAAATATCGCACCCATAGACTTCATATCCGTGATCTTGAAATTCTGCCGCAAGATATTTTCCTACAAATCCTGAAACGCCAAATATAAGCACAACTTTTTTCATAGTCGCACCGCCTTTTTTATTTGCCTTTTTGTAACGCAGCTGCCTCATTAACGGCAAGCTGACGGTCATGCTTTGACATTATCGCACAAAGCTGTTCATAGCTTGTTTTTAACGGATCCCAGCCCAACACCGTGCGAGCCTTTGTAGGGTCGCCGAGCAGGTTGACAACGTCAGTCGGTCTGAACCACTTAGGATTTACACAGACAAGCATCTTTCCTGTTTTGGCATCATAGCCTTTTTCTTCAAGGCCTTCGCCTTCCCACCTTATTTCTATTCCATTGTTGGCAAAGGCAAGCTCTGTAAATTCTCTTACTGTGTGCTGAACACCGGTTGCAATTACAAAATCGTCAGGCTTTTCCTGTTGGAGCATAAGCCACATACATTCTACATAGTCTTTGGCATAGCCCCAGTCTCTCAGTGCGTTAAGGTTCCCAAGCTCCAGATGATCTTGTAGTCCGCAGGCTATCCTGCCGGTAGCTATTGTTATCTTCCTTGTAACAAAGTTTTCTCCCCTGCGTTCAGACTCGTGGTTAAAAAGGATACCGTTGCAGGCAAACATGCCATATGCTTCACGATACTGTTTTATCATCCAGTAGCCATATTGTTTTGCAACAGCATATGGGCTGTATGGGTGAAAAGGTGTTGATTCGTTCTGAGGGCATTCTTCTACCTTTCCGTAAAGTTCGGAAGTTGACGCCTGATAAATGCGGCAGGTCTTATCCATGCCAAGCATATGTACGGCCTCAAGTATTCTTAAAACACCCAGTGCGTCAACATCACCAGTGTATTCTGCTGCGTCGAATGACACCTGAACATGGCTTTGTGCCGCAAGGTTGTATATTTCTTCAGGTTTGACTTGATTTATGATTTTAACAATACTTGAAGAGTCAGACAGGTCCCCGTCGTGCAAAATCACAGAATTTGACCTTATAAGATGATCTATTCTTTCTGTGTTTGACACTGAGCTGCGGCGGATAATACCGTGGACTTCATAATTCTTTTCAATGAGAAATTCTGCAAGATAAGAGCCGTCCTGACCTGTGACCCCTGTTATTAAGGCTTTTTTCATGTTGTCCTCCTATGATCTATTACTTAAAATATCAGGAAAAGTGCGTTTGTCTTTTACATTTATGGACTCGCCGATCTGTATTTCAATGATATTCATGTCAGACTCTGCGTATATAAGGTGCTTTACACCCTTATGTATTGAGACCGTGTCGCCTGTTCCAATATTCTTTTTTACGTCATCTACGATAACATATCCCTTGCCTGAAACGATAGTCCATATTTCGCTGCGTTGTTCATGACTGTGATATTTCATTGCATGACCTTTTTTCAGGTATATGCTGACTGTCATTGAATTGAGCTGAACGTCAAGTACAGTGAATGTGCCCCAGGATTTTTCGGCGAACATCGCCATGTTTCCGAGCTTTTCCACATAAGGTTTCATATATCCGCTTGCCTCTTTTTCAGAAACGAGGATACCGTCATTGCTTGCTGCAACTATCATGTTTTTGCAGCCCATGCAAAGCAGAGGTATGCCAAGCTCATTGATAACATGGGTGTTTTCACATTTATCATCAAGTAATGCATTGCCTTTTACATTTTCAGACATTACCTCAGACATCATGTTCCATGTGCCCACGTCACGCCATTCACCTTTATATCTCATAACGTCTATGTTCGTTTCTTTTTCAGAAACAGCATAGTCAAAGCTTATTTTTTCAAGGCTTTCATATTTTGTCAGAAGGTCATGATAGTCGGTGTATTCAATGAGCTTATGTGATTTTTCTATTATGTATCCAAGACAAAAAGCAAACACGCCCGCATTCCATAGTGCACCCTGTTCAATATACTTTCCAGCTGATTCCCCGTCAGGCTTTTCAACGAATCTCCTTACATGGCTCACGCTGTCGCCGTTGTCAGGTATTATGTAGCCGTATTTTTCGCTTGGATATGTAGGTTCAACTCCAAGGAGCATTAGCTTGCCGCTGTCGTTTTTGACGCTGCCAATGAGTTTTATGACAGATCGATAATAGTCGTCATCAACATATGGGTCAACAGGACACACAGCGATGCTTTCAGAGAGATCTACTCCTTTTATGTCGTGAAGATATGCAGCCGCAAGAACTATTGCTGGAAATGTATCACGTCTGCATGGTTCGATGCATATGTCAACATCATTACCAAGCTGGTTCCTTATTGTGCTGACTTGATCTTCACCTGTGGCTATGGTTATGCCTATATCAGGTGAAACGGTCCTTATCTGACGATAAACACGCTGTGCCATAGATTCATATGAATCATTGTCTGTTTTAAAAAGTTTAAGAAACTGTTTACTGCGTATGCTGTTTGAAAGCGGCCATAAACGCAGACCACTGCCTCCTGAAAGCAGGATAATATTCATTGGTTATTCTGTCCTTTGCTGTTTGTTGCTTTTATATTCTGACCTTTATTAAAATGTGCTATAGCTAGGTCCATTTGTTTTGTTGCAATATTGTATGTTGTTTGATACTGATGCAGTTTTGTCACGGTAACATTTTCGTCATCACCCATAAGCTGTTCAAAGGTGTATGTGGGGATCTCAGAGTTAATTGTCCATTCATTTGTGAAAATATAGACATCGTCTGTATAATCACTTATATTTGAAATATCACCAATGTTTACAATATTTGCTGGAAAAACATCATATGTTGAAAGAACTGTGAAAGTCTGATCACATACATAGTGTGTGGCGTTTGGAAAATAGTAGGTCATTTCTCCGATAGTCCATTCATGAAGATGAAGGAATGCAACGTTTCCATTTGGATTTTGTTCATTGATATCGTCTACTATTTGGTCAATATCAGACTCATTCATATCCATAATAGTGTAATTTATGGAGTAAATAAGATTTGCCCCCATAACCGCAATAGTAAGTACGGCTAATATTTTATTTCCAAAACGCCCTATTACTACTCCTACCACAACAAACCATACGGTTCCAATAATGTAATAATATCTTTCAGACGCAAGATTGCTGAAGAAATTATTAATAAGTACAAGTATTAAAAATGGAGTGAGGATAAAAAGAAAAAGTAGAGAAATATCACGATATGTTATTTTGCTGTCTGCGAGGGTAAGAACATCGTTGAATTTTGTTGCACCTTTTATCGACTTCAGTTTGACATGTTTGAGTATTACGAAGAATAGAAGTATAGGGAAAATAAACTCAAAAAGGGTTATGTTACCTCTGCATATGAGCATGTCTCTGAATATCCAGCCAAGAGTATCAAAAGAGCCAAGTTCTGATCGCCAGTAATGCTCGCGAACATTTGACATTTGCTTAAAAAGCACTGTCAGCCATGGTACATACGCTAATGCACATATGACACCGCAAATTAAGAACTTTTTGAACTTCTTGTAGTTCCGTGTGCAAAGTGAAAACACCAGAACTGCGACATATGAACCGAAAACACCTACCAGTGCGATATTATGAGTATACATTGCAAGTATAGAGAAAATCACAGTGCAGACATATGCGTGTGTTTTTTCGAGGCTGTAGGCATAAAGCATATAGACTGCTGTTGCCATAAAGAAAAACATTGCGAATATAGTTGGTCTTATCTCATGGAGCATATCGTATATTGCAGGGGAGAGGAACGTTATCAGAAGTGTGGCTATTGCAGCGTTCCTGCCAAATATCCTTTTAATAGGGAACGCTGCAATAAAGTACATTCCAATCACAGCAATAATCGAGAAACAACGCATTTTAATAAGGCTGTTACCGAAAATTAAAGTAATAGCTTTAAGTGCCAGAGCATAAAAAGGCGGGCTGTAATCGTAAGGGAGCAGTCTCCATATTTCTGTAAATGAGTGTTGCGTAAGTGCATATTGATAGCAGCTGTCATAGTTGATACAATTTGCAAACATGAGCGGAAAAATAGCAAACACTTCTATAAGGCTTACTGCGATAAACAATATTATAAGGAATAAATTATTCTTTACTTGTGCTTTGATCTTTTGCAGTGACATAATATAAACTCCATGTGTTTTTGTATGTATAAGGTTCTGTGAATCGTCCGAGGTATACCATGTCATAATGGTCATCAGAGTAGAAATAGTCGTTCATCTGATAAGGTGAGTCAGGGAATGGATCACCGAAAACGAAAAACTTTTTTTGGTATTTGTAGATATTTTCAACGTTGCCAACGTCGGTTACTTCAGTTGGAAAGACATCTAGTGTGTTGAGTACGCACCATGTATCATCGCACACATAATGCTCAGCGTCGGGAAAATAATACATCATTATTCCCAGTGACCATTCATGAATGTGCATAAAGGCAATATCGTCACCTCCGTTTTCCTTGATGGTCTCTATCATTTGTGAAAAGTTGGAGCTGTCAAGTTCATTTTTTACATTGCTGCAATTAATAAAAAAACTTACGAAAAACAGCAGAACAACAACCAGAAATAATCTAAGGTCAAGCAACTTGCCTAATATGACCGATAAAAGAATTACCATAAGTGAACTGATAATATAGAAGTATCTGACGGCAATTATAGGATAAACAAGATAAGTAAAAAGTATCAGTGCGACAACAGGTCCTATATACATAAGCCCACAGTAAAGGATACTTACGAAATCAGAACGATATGGAGAAAGTTTCTGGCGAATATCTTTAAATGTTTTGCATTTGCGTATTTTATACACAAACATAAGAAGTGATATGCAAATTAATACTGAAATGAGGTACGTAGCAAGTCCGCTTGCGTAGCCGAAATGTACATCATATGTCCAATCTACTATCAGTCCGCTTGATATTTCAGAATTGGACCAGTAATGGTTCTGAACATTTGAATACTGTTTCATTACAACGATCAGCCACGGGCAATAGCATACTGCACATACCATTCCGCTGATGAAGAAATAGAGAATTTTTTTCTTTTGTTTTGAAATAGTAGTAAAAGCAAGAGATATTATGTAAAAAGATAATGCAGCCAGCATTGATACATTGTGAGTATACATTGCAAGCACGGAAAAAATAGTCATGCAAATATAAGCATATCTATAGCCTTTGAATAGTGCAAGATACATATATGTAGCAGCTGCGGCGGTCAGAAAATAAGCAAGAACTGTTGGGCGAATTTCAGGTACAAGTATAAAATTTACATAAGAGAATGTATAAAGCAGCATGCAGATTACCGATGTCCGTTTTCCAAAAGCAGCACGGACTGGAAATGCTGCCAAAAAGATCAATCCCCATATTATAAGTATAGTTAAGAAACGCATTGCCAGCAGCGACTCGCCGAAAATGCAGGTCCATAGCTTGAGTATCAGTGTATAAAGTGGAGGACTATAGTCTTCAGGTATAAGCTTAATGATATCACTGAGGCTGTGTTTTGTCAGAAAATATTGATATGAGCTATCATAGTTTATGATATCAGCATTAAATGGCGGCAGAATATGTAGTACGGTTACAACCATCATAAAGATAGCCAAGATCAGTATGATCTTATTATCACTAAAGGTTTTTATTTTGTTTATAAAAGCTGAGTTGCTACTTTTTGACGCTTTTGTTAATTCCAGCATTTATCCTAACTCCAATCAACATAAATAGTGTTTTTATATAACCAAGAATGAATTTGAAAAGCTGTCGCTTTGACTCTCCGTAAAGACGCTTTTCAAATACGATAGGCGTTTCTTTTACAACAAGTTTGCGGTTGTTTATTTTCATCTTTAACAGCACTTCCTGTAGAATATCGTAATTCTTGCAGGTCAACTCGACCGCTTTCAGCTGCTTTGTGTCATACATACGAAAATCTGTAGAAATGTCCTTGGCTTTGATCCCAGTTATTATCCTGAAAACAAAATTCAATATATGCGACATAACTATAGACGTTTTGGAGTCATTGGTCTTTCCGCCCTTAACGTATCTTGAACCGATAACAACGTCAGCACCTTTGATAAATTTTTTGTATATATCCCTTATGTAAACAGGATTATGAGATCCGTCGCTGTCCATTATAAGAAATTTGTCAAACTGTGCCTCTTGGATTCCGGTTATAAAAGCACCGCCGAAATTCGGCAGACGCTGATTCACATATTTTGCACCAAACTCCTTGCACACATCAGGGGTATTATCAAGAGGACGCATGGTGTCAATAATAATTATCTCATGTTCCTCACCTGTATTTTCAAGTTGCTGTTTTATCTTAGGGAGAAGTATACGAAGATTTTCCGCCTCTTTGTAAGCAAGCAGCACTGCACTTATAGCCATAAATATCACTCAATTCTTATAAGTTATTTTTCTGTTGAGAAAATATTGCAACAAACACACAACTATCATTACCAGAAATTTTAGCACATAAATATTGATAGTCGATTTCAGCAGATATATAAGCAGCGTTGAGATCAGCGAACCTGCAATACATATCGACGCATATGATAAAAAAGTTTTTATGTAGTCATTATGTTTTTTGAAATTTAGAAGTGTATTTGTTGTAAACGTAAAAATAAACCCGCAGACATTTCCAATAAGGCTGCATATCTCAGGTTTATCAAAAACTGCAAAATGTATTAGAATGGAACAGACGACGTAATCGATCACTGCTGCGGTGCCTCCGAAAAAGGCATATAGGATAAAATTACGGTATTTTTTATACAGATCAATGATATGTGTCAAAAAAATTAACCCCTATTATAAATATATATACTTTGTTTTTAATTATATCATAAAATAATGTAAAAAGCAAGTCTTTTTGACAACTTTCCCCTAGATTTTACGATCTGTCTCTTATACACATCTCCGAGCCCACGAGACTCCTGAGCATCTC
>ERZ1027056.627-NODE-627-length-14248-cov-3.211020_pt1 | contig 14248 bp, 10 predicted proteins | sample MGYA00519427_ERZ1027056 | MGnify/ENA primary metagenome ERZ1027056 (study PRJEB26926, sample SAMN06164570) | human gut metagenome | biome: ENVO:00009003; feature: ENVO:2100002; material: ENVO:00002003 | host: Homo sapiens | place: USA | collected 2012 ... | reverse complement strand
AGCGTCAGATGTGTATAAGAGACAGATAAAAAGGATGTTCTCATCAACAGCGTCATAGGCTTGTGCGGGGAATCCGGCGAAGCCATTGACATTGTGAAAAAGTGGCTGATGCAGGGACATGAGCTGGACAGGGAGCATTTGGTCAGGGAGCTTGGAGATGTGGCGTGGTATCTTGCCGAGGCTGCCACGGCATTGGATGTTCCGCTGGAAGCTGTTTTTCAGGGGAATCTGGACAAGCTGCGTCAGCGTTTTCCCAACGGCTTTGACACCGGGGCTTCGGTAAATCGCAAGGAGGGGGATTTATAAACGCAGGATTTAGGCGTATTTCACAGCCTCGGCGCCCTGTGGCTCAGGGTGCTGAACGAGCTGGAAGCCAAGGGGCAGAAATTTGACCTTGTGATTCTCGATCCTCCGGCCTTCACCAAATCCCGCGCCTCCGTGAAAAAGGCGGTGACGGGCTACCGGGAGATCAACCTCCGGGCAATGAAGCTCATCCGGGACGGCGGTTTCCTCGCCACCTGCTCCTGTTCCCATTTTGTGGACTATGAGCTGTTCACCCAGACCATCGGTCAGGCCGCCCGGAATGTCCACAAGCGGCTGCGTCAGGTGGAGTACCGCACGCAGGCGCCGGATCACCCCATTTTGTGGGACGCCGAGGATTCCTACTACCTGAAATTCTACATTTTTCAGGTCTGCGACGAGAAATAACAAACGGGAGCCATCACGTTTTCGTGTGATGGCTCCCGAACATTATACTTTCCGTCTTGCCCTCTGAAACCGGTACTCCGTCCAGAATTCCAGTCCCATGGGCAGCAGACACAGCGCGGCGTAGCCGGCGGCGGTCACTGTGCTTACGTTTTCCAATGGCTTCCAGATGATTCTGGGATTGTAAAACATCGTCGTCGCCCCAAGGATCGCCCCCATGGCAGTCAGGGTGATGCCGGAAAACAGCGCGATCACGAACGCCCTGTCCCGGTTATCGAAGCGGTAGATGGAGAACGCCGTCCGCCCCCGAAGCAGACTGCCCCGGGAACGCATGGAGTCGGATTCCAGCGCCAGTGCGGAGATCATCCACGTGATCAGCATGGAGAACATCCGCAGGCAGTTGACAAGTCGTCGAAAAACATTTCCCTGATTGCTTCCCCGGCCGATGCCCTTCTGAGCCAGGTTGATTTTTCTTGCCTCCCGGACGATTCTCGGAATAAAGCGCAGCAAAATTGTGAGAAACAGCGACAGCCGTGGGCTGACCCTGCCGAACAGGTACAGCACCTTGTCGCTGGACACCACCCGGAACAGGCACGTCAGCCACATGCACACTGCCGCCGCCCGCAGTCCCGTCACCATGCCGTACACGAAGCTTTCCACCGTCAGGTTGTTGCCGATGAAGTTCTGTTTCAGCACCGTCACGCCGAAATGGTGATAGCTGCTGTAATACAGGGCGAAGCAAACCACCAGCGGCAGCAGGCACAGGTTGAAGATAACCGCCCGTTTTCCGTTCCGCTTCATGCTGAACGCGAAGGCGCACAGGCAGGAGATGGCGAGAAACACCGGGTGCTGGAAGGCCACGCTTCCGTAAATGACGGCGGCAAAAAACAGGAAGTTCACCGCCGGATGGCAGCTTTCAAAGCCCATCTTCGTCCTCCATCATCCCGTACTGCACCTTCACCCGGTCCAGCTTTTCCAGCAAAGGATTCCCGAAAATCACCATGGTCAGGAACGTGCACACGCCCTGACTGAGGTTCACCCAGAAGCCGGACACATAACGGGGCCACGCCGTCCCCACATTGATAACCGACAGCTCCAGAAAAACCGAACAGGTGTCCAGCAGCGGCCCCACCAGCAGCAGCGTTGTCAGGAAACCAAACACGCCCATGACGACCGGCTTTCTCGGCAGTCTCCCCTTTGCGAACAGGAAGCCCGCCAGCAGTCCGCCAGCGCCGTAAGCAAACATCTGCCATGGAGTATAGGGTCCCTGACCATAGAAGAAGTTGCTGGCAAAGGCCGAGATCGCGCCCACAAGGAACCCGGTTTCGGGGCCAAAGGCAATACCCGACAGCATGATGATAGCGAAAATCGCCTTGAAATTGGGAATGGGAATAACCACCCGCGCGGCCACCGCCAGAGCAGACAGCACCGCGATGACCACCAGCTCCCGCGCCTGAGGCTTCCGGTTCTCGAAAGCCAGCAGAAACGGCACCAGCGTCTCAATCATGACCAGCGTGCTGGTGACATAGTAGGCGCGTCCGCTGAACCGCAGGCCGAAATAAATCGTTGCGGGGATCAGCAGCAGGAAGGTCAGCAGCATCACGATATGGGACTTTTTCATTTTGCGGTCCCCTCCGTCATCCATCCGCCGCCCACATCCTTACCGAAGCCTTTGCAGGTGTAGCACCAGACGATATCGTCTCCGTTTTCCACCTTGCAGGCCGAGCAGCCGTAATTGGGGAACCAGTCGTTCACCTTGTACATCCAGCCGGATTCTTTGCCGCAGTCGAATTCATACAGGTGGTTGATACCCTCGATGTAGCTGCTGTCGTAAATGGGCGTCCAGCTGTATTCCAGCTGGATATCCGCCGCCGTACAGACCTTTTGCAGCACGTCAAAGACGGTATCCCCCTCAGTGAAGGAAACCTGCGTTTTGGGCAGGATCACCGCGTCTTTGGGAACATAGGGCGCTTTTTCCTCGTCCAGCGACCCCAGATTATCAAGAACGGTGTCGCAGACGATGGTGACGGTGCAGACATTCCCCTCCTGCCCCGGGGTGATGAGAGCATTGTCCGGGATCTCCGTAATTTTGTACAGGCTCCCCAGATTGCCGTCTTCCCCGCCCCGCAGGTGAAACGCCGTCAGAACGCCGGTCACGGCGATCACGGCGATCAGCAGGACCATCACGATATTCCCAAGCCGCTTTTTCTTCATTCGCTGTTTCTCCCCGCGAAACTGTTTTTACGCCTCTGTCATTGTGTACAGGGTGGATTTCCCCTGCTCCGCCCGGCTCACGGCCACGAGGGCGTAGAAGCCCTGTTCCGTCGCCATCACATCTTCTTCCCCATCGAGAATGTGCCGGAACGCGCCATTCTCCGTCCGGAATTCCAACAGCCTGCTTACCAGCGTGTTCCCGCTCTTGACGAACCGGGAGTCGGTCAGGCTGACGCCCAGCTCCGTCAGCGCCACGATCACCTGGGCAATGGACTCGCTGCTCTCTGAATCGTAGGCGACAAAGCCGCCGTTTTCCTCCTGCTGCTGAGACAGGACGGTCAGTCCCCGCTCCACCGCGTCCGCCACATCCTGCCGGTCGCGGTATTTGGCCAGCGCCTGCAGCGCCATGGCCGTGATGTCCGTCTCCGCGTCGCCCCCCGCGAACGACCATCCGCCGTCGGGAAGCTCCGCGTTCAGAATGTAGTCAACGTACCCGTCTCGCGTGGCCTGCGTGGTTCCGGCGGTGTTTTCCGGGATGTCATACGCCCCGCTGTCCAGCGCCAGCAGCGCGAAAATGGGGCCGTTGATCCCCTGAAATACCGTCTGATCAAAGTCCGCCAGAGGAACCAGCAGGTTGAATCCGCCAACGTCCGTGGCATCCTTCCCCAGCGCCGTCCACGCCAGAATCACACGGGAATACTCCGTGTACTTTTTCGCGTGGAGCACGCCGCCGTGTTCCGCCGTGTAGGCAGCCACGTTTTCGCCATAAACTTCAAAATATTCCTTCGGTACCGCAACGCCGGAGCGCGCCAGCCCGAATACGGCCCACTCGCCCCCCACGGAGCCGTAGGTTGGCTGCGGGATCTGCTCCATCAGCCATTGGGCAGTCTGTGTCAGTTCCTCGTCCGTTACCGTACTTTGCCCCGCGGCCGTCCGGGTTTCCACAGCCGCGGTCGTTTCGGCAGTCTCCGTCTGCGGCTTGTCTGCGGCACAGCCGCAGACAGACAGCGCCAAGATAAGCGCCAGCAAAAGGGCGATCCATTTTTGATTCATAATCTATGCTCCTATTCTTTGGGAAGTCCTGTGTCCCCGACTGCGATCTGGTCAGTGCTTCCCGTATCTTCCGTTTCCTTCGGGGCAGCCGCCGGGAACTCCTTCAGAGTTCCCGCGGCATACTGGAGAATCAGCACGGCGTCGCTGCTGTCAATGACGCCGTCGCCGCTGACATCCGCCGCCTTCAGGGAAAGCGCCCTGTCAATGCGCTTTGCCTCATAGTCCAGAATCATCTGGGCGTCGGCCTTATCGACCTTACCGTCGCCGTTGACGTCGCCGAGAAGTCCATCGCCCACGGTCAGATTCAGCGTGACAGCAGGTACCATCGTCTCAACGCCGGAGGTCATCTCCGTTCCGTTTTCTTCATTATGGTACATGACATACGGGAAGGAAATGGCAAACTCCCCGTCGCCGCCGTCCAGCGGGTCAGTCTTATACGTCACATAATCCGTAACGTCTCTCGTCTTTCCGTTGGCATAGACCGCGGTGACGACCATTCCGGCAGGGTCGAAGGTCTCCCCTTCCGCGTATGCCGTCTTTGTCGGCTGCTGGGTGATCTCAAGCCGCTCAATGGCACTTCCGTAGGCCATCAGCCGCGCCGAGTCGTTCTTGAAGTAGACCGTGCCGTATTCGTCAGCGATGGGGCTGCAAATGGCATACTGCGCCTGATCGCCGGTGGGGGTGAACAGCGCATAGGCCGTCGTGCGGCCTCCCTCGGTGGTGACGTAATCCGGGGTCGTCTGTCCGGCTCTGTCCCGCAGAACCCGCAGCTTGCCGGGGGTCATGTTGTCGAAGAAATAGACGTATACGCAGCCGCTTTCCTGCTCATAGGCCGTGGTCAGCAGGCCGCTGGTCTGGGGATAGCCCTGCGTCTCCACGCGGTAGGCAATGCGCCTTGCAACCACGTCGATCACCGTGATGTTGTGGCCGGAGTACGGGGTAAACTGTCCCGCGCCGGAAACGCCCAGGTAGGCTCTGCCGCCATAGACCACAGGGGTCGATGTACTCATGGGAACGCCGCCCACGCCGTTTGCCAGATTCACGCTCCACTTATTCGTCAGCTTCCGGTCGCCGGTCACCTGGACGGAATAGAAGGTGCCGCCCTTGGAGGTGAAATAGTAGGCGTCCGTCCCGGCGTCGTAAACCACCGTACTGCGGATATCCGCGTTCAGGCCGTCCCAGCTGTCCAGCAGCTCGCCCGTCGCGGGGTCCAGAAGCAAAAGCCGGGAGGTCTGGCTGGTGTAGCCGTTTCCGCCGTCGTCCGTTCCCACCAGCAGGAAGTCGTCGGCCACGTAAGCGCCCGCCCAGTAGAAGCCGCCCTTGCTGGTATAGTACCAGGAGGCGCACTTGCTTTCTTTGGACTGCGCCGGGTCCTCATCGGTGATGGACAGGCAGACGAAGTTCGCGTTTCCGGTCTCGCTGTTCCAGAAGCCGGTGTAGAGATAGCCGTTTTTCACCTTCAGCGGGCAGTTGGGCTGTCCGCCCAGTTTATCCGTGTAGATCCAGAGAGATTCCAGTGTGGCCGCATTGAACGCCTGCACCGTGCCGCCGGACAGCGCCACGAAGACCATGCCGTCCGCGTAAACCGGCGGGGTGATGGAGAAGCTGGACTTGTGATCCATGTTTGCCTTTACCTTGACCTCGCCGCTTACGGTGTCCACGCGGTAGATCTTGTCGCCCGCGTAGGTGATGATATCGCCGTCCACCAGAATCGGGCTGCCCACGGCGTCCGAATCAAAGCCCACACCCAACTGGTTCGCCCAGTACAATGTGCCGTCCTGTGCCGCCGTGGGAAGCGGGGCATTTGTGACGCCGTTGTTGGTCTCCGAGCCGCGGAAATCCGCCCACTGCGCCGGGATCGACGGGTCGATGGCGGGGTTGGCCGCCGCCGGATTCAGCGTCCAGACGATGGTCACCGCGCCGCCGCCCTCCGTCTCGGTGACGGGGTATGTTTCCGTACCGTTGGAGATCACCAGCGCACCGGCATCGTCCCGGGTCACGGTCAGGGTGCCGGATACGGCTTCATAGCCGTATTTTGTCAGCGCGTAGCTGTAGCTGCTTCCCTCGCACAGCAGATAATTCCCCGCGTCGTCCGGCAGCTGCTGCACGCCGGTGAGAACGTCCCGCAGATGCAGCAGCGCGTCCACCGGTTCCGTCTCGAAGGTCACTTCCACCGGGGGAGATTTCAGAATGTTCAGGGTATAAGTTCCGGTGCCGTCCGGAGCCTTGTTATTTTCCACCGTGACCGTAACCGTCTGGGTGTTAATGGTGCCGTCCAGCGGGATGACCACGCCGCCTTCGGCGGTCACGTCCGTGCCGTCCACCCTGATGCGGTAGCCCACGTCCTCTTCGCCGTAGCAGGTGTTCTCCTCGTAGCGGGAAAGAAACAGCTCCAGATTCTGCGCCGCCATGGAGACCGTCACGGAATAGGTCTTCACACCAGGCGTAAAGCCCTTGGTTCCGTCCTCTTTTTCCAGTGCAGCGGCAGCGCCGTCGCACTGGGTTGTCATGTCTTTCAGCGTCAGCGTGCGGTCAAAGCGCGTTACATAGTCCTGATAAAAAGTAACACCGTTCTCTTCCTTTGTCAAGCGGATGGTGACCGTGCCCGCAACGGGGTTCTCCTTCATCAGCAGGCGGTTCAGCAGGGTGCCGGAAGCTGCACCGGAGGGTAGATCAACGGTTTTTTCCTTCCCGTGGTACAGGCTGCCGCTGAATACCTGATTATAAATTGCCTGAATGCTGACATTTTTCTCTCCGGTCGCCGCCCAAGCGTAGACCATATGCTCCGTATCTTCATAGGAAACCCTGTAGCTGTGATTCTCCGGGGTGAAGGAAGCGTCGGTTTTCAGGGAATTTTGGGAGGCCGCACCGGCTTTTTTCCCGTAGGCCAGACTTGTCAGCCAGTCGCTCATGGAACTGAAGTCCACGATGATGGTGCTGTTGGCCACTTCCTCAAGGGAGAAATCGTCGGTAATGTGATAATAGGTTTTTCGGGTCGCGACATAGTGGTAGGTCTCTCCGGGGACCAGAATGTACCGGTAGCGGTTCTGGGTTGCGGACTCCCGGAGTGTCGTATAGGGCATCACAACGCCGTTGCTGTTGACCACCTCGACAGTTACGGAACGCTCCGACAGGAAGGACAGACTTTTGCCCTCGCCCGGCTGAATTGTCAGGGTGTAGGTGCTGGAATAGCCGTTGGCGGAAACCGTCACAGGGATGACCGTCTCGCCGGAAACATCCACCGTCACGCCGTTCGCCGCGTTCTTACCATTGACCGTTACGGTGTAGCCGTTTTCCAGCGGCTGCCCCGTGATCGTCACTGCCGTGACCGTGTTCAGAACCTTATAGGTATATTCCATGGTATCCGGTGCGAAGGGAATGGAAGCCGCCTGATCTACGCCGATCTGATCTTCGACCCGGATGGACGCCAGCGTGGGAACGCGGTCAAAATGAACCGTGTAGTCCTGAGAATAGGTATAGCCGTCCTCACTCTTACTGCTGAGCCGGTAGATCACGGTATTGCCCGCCGCGCCCCGCGACAGCACGCTGTAAGTGCCGCTGGTCAGGGACTGAAACGCAAGCGCCTTTTCCATCCGCTCGCCGGTGCTTGCCAGCGTGTAAATGGCGGTCAGGGTCGGGATCTCGGACAGCAGGCCGGTATCGTACTCCGCGTAGGTGTAGACCGAGCCGGTAAAGGTGTCCAGCACCGGAACGGTCACTTCCCTGTCAGACCACTGCCCCAGCTGCCATTCTTCGTCCGTAAATTTGTTATCCTTATTGGTTTCCTCGCCGAAGCTTCCGGAAATACGGAAGGTGTCGGTGATCAGCCACTCCGACTGGGGAAGCTCTGCCGATACCGTCGCTGCGGCGCTGACCGTGATTTTGCCTTCCACCCGCAGTCCCGCCTGCTCGACGCAGAAGGTGTAGTCGCCCTTGGGCAGCTCCAGAACGCCGTCGCCGTCGTCCGTCCACTGCTTTCCGTAGGCGTTTACCGCCGTGATGGAAACGCCGTGGTAGTTGTCGTCGGAATACGCCGCCGAGCCGTCTGTGAAGCGAACTGCGTAATGCTCGCCGGTGAGGGTGTTTTCATAGTTCCTGACCGCGTCATTCAGATTCGACGCGAGGGTCTTGGCGGACTCGCTGTTGATGCCCACGAACAGGTCACTGGCGGTATCATATTCCTTTTTGGCGGCCGCCTGAACGTCGCCGCCCTTTTTCTTATAGTCCGCCATGGCGGTCATCAGCTGCTTCAGTCCGTCGCTGGGCTTGCTGTCCATATCCTCGCTGAAGCGCAGATAGCCGATGGACGCCGCGCTGACGGACAGGTCGTAGTTACCGTTCTCGTCGCTGCGGGTAAAGTTACCCGTCACGCCGTCGATGGCTGAGATCATGCCGGTATCCAGCCCTGTGAAGGTGTGTCCGCTGGCGCTCAGCGCCTGGGCAGCGGTCTGTCCCGCCGTATAGGGAACGTACTCCGGCGCGATGACCAGCTTTCCGCCGGCCTCCACCACGAGAATAAACCCGTTTTCCGCCGCAAGCGCCGTTACCGGCAGACAGCCGATGAGCAGCAGTGCGGAAAGCAGCAGGCACGCAAGGCGCTTTCTCAAGTTCTTCATACTATGTTCTCTCCTTAATACAGGCACTGAATCCATTTTATCCACACCCGGTGGTACCATTTTACATTCTTTTTTAGACTCCCCTGCGTATCGGCGTAGAATTTCAGCGCCGATTCTCGCTGCTCCTGCGTGAGTGCGTGGCTGCTGAACATGGCGCGGTCATTCAGGCGGATGGCTTCTGCCAGCGCCGTCGCGTAATCGTCGCCGAAGCGCTGCTTTGCAGGCTCGCACAGCGCCCGCATGGAGCCGTTTCCTCTGCGCAGACCCAGCTTTTCCATCAGCGCCGCCGTGTCCGCGAAAATCCAGCAAACGGCTTCGTTTATGTCCTCCAGCTGGTATTTCTGTTCCCTGCGCTTGCGGATCAGCTTTCTTCTGAGCAGCAGGAGCAGGAACAGCAGAAGCACGATCAAAAGCACCCACAGCACACCCAGCAGCATGGCCTTGGCGATTTTGGTCACGGTGCCGCCATCCGGCTCAGGCTCCTGTGTCCCGTCCTCTTCGGGGGTCGTTTCCTCCTCCGGCTGAGTCTCCGACTCGGCATTGTCCGAATCTCCCTCGTCCGGGTTTTCCTCCGGCTTCTGTTCCAGCATTTCGCCCAGTCCGGGAGTCAGCTCCATGGGTATCCAGCCGATCCCGTCCTGATAGACCTCCGCCCACGCCCGCGCGCAGCGGCTGTCCACGGTCAGCGGCTCGTTCGCCTTGGCAGCGGCGGCCATTTCTTCCGAAATGACGTACCCTTCGGCGTAGCGTGCCGGAATTCCAAAATAGCGCAGGGTCATCACCGCCACCGTGGCATACTGGAAACTCGTCCCCTCCGCCGCGGTCAGGGGCAGCTCCATATCCTCCGGCGTTCCTTCCTCCGGGAAGCACCGGCTCAGGAACGTCAACGTGCAGGCCTGTGCCTGCGGCAGGGTGAGATTTTCCCGGGAGCCGTAGCCCGCCGCGGTCTCGTCCCAGTATTGCCCCAGCAGCTGCGTCACGCTTTCCGGAACCTGAAGGTAATTGCGGTACACAAAGCTGCGGTACGCGCTTTCCGCCCTCCGGTATTGCAGCACCTGCGCATCATCGGAGGTTTGCAGCCGCGACAGGGTCTGCTCAATGCCATTTTCGCCGCTGGTTACCACGGAGTACCGGTACGTCCTCTCCCCGTCGGAGGGAAGGCTGTCCTCTTTCAGGTTTTCCGCCGGTAAATTTCCTGTATCCCGCAGGGAGAAGGGGACATATTGGTAAGCGCTGCACGCGCCGATATTCTGAATGGAAACGCTGCCCGTGCCTCTGTCCGTTCCGGCGGCGGCCAACGCATACTGTGCCGCCGGGTGGAAGGCGTTTTCGTTCAGCCAGTATAAAAGCGCCTGATTCTGTGCCAGAACGGCAGAGTCCACCGTGCTCCATGTATCGCCTTCCAGCGTAGCCCCGGTGAATCCCCGCAGGTACAGTGCTTCCGGGTTCGACATGGTCACTTCCAGTCCGGCCCGGGTGCCGTTCTGCTTCTGGTAATTCGTAAAGTCGCCCTCGGGCAGCACGGTATTTTTCGTCTCATAGCGATAGGCATGAATTGCCTTGCGGCTATCCTCGCCGATTTTCTGCGTCCAGCTTTGCACACCGGGAACCGACGCGCAAAGCATCAGCAATCCCGCCGCAATTCCGCAGAGAATCCAGCCAAATGTGACTGGGAACGCCGCTTTCCGGCTCTGCCACCCGCTGTAAGTAAGAATCAGCACGGCAGCCGCCAACGCGGCCAATCCGGGAAGTACCTCGTCGGTCTTGAAAACCGCCATTCCCGCCAACGCGGCGGCGGGCAGCAGCGCTGCCAGCGCCACCGGTGCCCGGCCGCTCAGCCAGCAGCAAATCAGCGCTATAGCGCTTGCGGCCGCCACCGCAAACAGCGTCAGGCACAGCCCACTTTTCTCAGCAGGCAGCTGCGTCTCCCACTCAGGGAGCACCCAGCCCGTCCCGGCGGTATAGGTATTGCGCATCTGATTCCAGAACAGGCGGTAACCTTCCAGCACCTGCTGTCTGCAAATAAGCACCAGCAGAAGCAGTATGACCAGCGCAGCAAGGAAAAACCACTGCTGCTTCTGAAACCGGATGGTCACGCCGTAGGCGATGCACACGTATCCGCCCGCCGCCAGCAGGATTGGCAGCAGATTTCCCGTTCGAAACCCGGCCAACGCCGCAAGCGCAAACATCAGCGCCGCGCAGGCGAGCATCGCCGCCAACGTCTGGAAAATCCATGCGCCGTCCGACGAATTCTCAGGCTGACGCAGGTGCATCCCCTGTTTTATTTTTGAGGTCAAGGCTTTCGCCTCCCTTATACGGGTTTTTAATAAAACGCTTTTAAGCGTTTTATTAGGCCGCAGGATTGCGGCCAGCGGCATTGCCGCTAAAAACGAAGTCAATACATTTCTTACCGCCGCCCCGGCGGTTCGCTGTGAAACAGCGCAATAAAATGATGAAATCATTTTATTGAGAAATCGTATTATATGTCAATTTCTCCCAGTTGTTCCCGATACCGCCCCACGTCGAAGGGGATGCTCCCCTCCAAAGGCGATTCGCCGCAGAGCAGCGCCGTGACATGCCCCAGCCGCTGCATCTGCAATACATCGGCGCAGGGTTCCTCCCCTATGTACACCATATGTCCGCACAGGGCATCCGGCCGGGTCTGTACCAGCAGCGACGCGCCGCCGACACCATCCTTCCTTCCGGCGGCGCACAGCAGCCGGGGGATAACACCCACCAGATCTTCCATGCCGCAAATCTCATGCAGGACGCAGACATTGCTGTCCGTATCGTTCCATCCGAGGGTGAACTGGACGCCGCTATCCGACAGGCTCCGGCACACGGACACCACCGTTTCCGCCTGCGCGTCAATGCATTTGACGCTACCGGACTGCCCCGTTCTCTCCCAGAACACCAGCACATTGCGGGTGATGGGCAGCGCCGGGTCACGGACGATCAGCCGGTCAAATTTTCCGCTGAGTTTCCAGTGGATCTGCCGCATACTGTCGCCGGGGACGTATTCCCGAATCTGGAACGTCTCCGTCAGGTCGGCGCCGGGCCGCTCCTGAGAATAGGTGTCGCTGTCCTCCTGACTGTCGGGATTGGGGATCAGATTCACCCGAATGGGGAAGGTGTCCGGCTGCACCGTCATGTGCGCTTCCGCACTGCATCCGCAGGGGACGCCGATGAGGCCGAAACAGTCATAGAGCTTCACCTGCTCCACGGATATCCGGATGCGTCCGCAATATTCACTTCCCACCCGAAGGGACGTACGCCGTTCCCTTTTGGGGAACGCCCAGGTCATGACGTTCTGGGTGCAGCGCTCGCCGTTCAGCTGATTCCGGGTCGTTACCCGGCAGCGAATACGCAGAGCGGGCAGCGGCGTGGGGTTTTCCAGACAGATCGTGACGCCGCCCTCGTCCCCTTTCCGCACCACGGCAGGTGCTTCCACCCGCACCCGAAGCCGTTTTCTCAGGAAAAGGTGGATCGGGAGGCTGCCCAGGGGCAAGATCAGCAGCGCCGCCGCCAGAGCCAGCGCGCCGCTGCTCCCGTAATACAGGGTAAGCCAGACGCAGATGCCCTCCAGCACCGCCCAACCCAATTTCATTGCGATCATAAGCAGTACCTGCTTCCGTTCGTTGTTTCGTTTATTGCTTAATCACCGGCATTTTTACGGAATCCAGAATGGCGGCAATGACCGTCTCCGGCCGCTCCTCCATCATTCTTGCCTTGGTGGTCAGCACCAGACGGTGGCAGCACACATCCGGGAATACGGCGGCCACATCCTCCGGGATGACAAAGTCCCGGCCGTTGAGGTAAGCATAAGCCTTTGCCATACGGCACACCGCCAGCGCGCCGCGGGGGCTGACGCCCAGCTGCACCATGGGGTGCTCCCGGCTGGCCTGTGTCAGCCGGGTGACATACTCGTAAACGGCGTCCTGAATTTCCGCTTTCGCCGCTTCCTGAATCAGCGCCTGCAGCTGCTCCCGGTCAACCACCGGGGTCACCCGGTTCAGGGGGTTTTCCGTGTGTCTGTCCCGCAAAATGCTGATCTGGCTTTCAAAATCGGGGTAGCCCATGCTGATCTTGATCATAAACCGGTCCATCTGAGACGGCGGCAGCATCTGCGTTCCCGCAGAACCCACGGGGTTCTGGGTCGCCAGCACCACGAAGGGCTGGGGCAGCTCATAGGTCTTGCCGTCCACCGTCACGTGCAGTTCTTCCATTGCCTCCAGCAGGGCGGACTGGGTCTTGCTGGAGGTGCGGTTGATCTCGTCGGCCAGAAGCAGATTCGTCATGACCGCGCCGGGCTTATAGACGAAACCGCCGCTTTCCTTGTCGTAGACTGAGTAGCCGATAATGTCCGACGGAACGGTGTCGGAGGTGAACTGAACGCGCTTGGTGTCCAGTCCCAGCACCTTGGCAAAGGTCATGGCCGTGGTGGTCTTACCCACGCCGGGAACGTCCTCCATCAGCACATGGCCGCCCGCCAGGATCGCCATCAGGATTTTCTCTACGATTTCATTTTTACCCACAACGACCGTTTCGATCTGCCGCAGGATCTCAGGAATTTTCTCATTCATTGTGATTCCCCCTATTTTTGATACGTCTTTGGGAAAAGCCAGTTCAGGAAGAACATACGCACGCTGTACGTATTCTCTCCGGTTGTCCGGTAGTCCTCCGCGCCGCAGACCTCACAGGAGCGGACTTCCTCCCCGTCTCCTGCGGGCATCCATTCGCCCCAGCTGTGGCCGGTGGCCGGGAGCGGGTCTGTGTGGGTATCGCCGCAGTCGCAGGTATACTCGACGTAGCCGTCCTCCGTGCAGGTCGGGTCAACCCGATGCGTCTCATGGTAGTCGTGCTCGTGCGGCACATGATCCGGGTCTTCCGCGCCGCAGTACCGGCAGAAGCCGTCCACGTAATCATGGTATTCGTCGAAGGTGCCGGGCTTCGTCATGTCATAGCCGCAGCTGTCGCAGTGGTACACGATTCTCTGGCAGGTAGCTTCCTTGATCGTCGGCGTACCATCACACACCCATCCATGCGACGCGTCACAAATCCGGCATATGTAATCTTCCCAATTCGTGCCCGACTCGTATACGTACTCATGGTCCCCGCGATTGATTTCCTCTTCGCAGACCGAGCATTTTTGATAGTGTCCCCACGGTGGAGTAACCCACATATTGTCCGTGGTGTGACCCTTCGCTTCGACTTCTTCTTCCTTTTCCATGCCGCAGACGCTGCATCTGACCGTTCTGACGCCCGGCTCGGTGCAGGTGGCGGTGTTGGAGCCTTCCACTTCTTTCCAGAAATGCTGCTCCGCCGCGCCGCACTCCGCGCAGACGTGGCTGTCCTCCGTGTCCCCGGCGTCGTATGTCCAGTTGTGGGGGAGCGGGTCGCCGATGACCGCCTGACAATCCTCACAGAGCAGAATATGGGTTCCGTCCTCCAAATCCTTGTAGGTCATATGCGCGTGGGGGCAGTCCTGAACCATGCCACAGCAGCGGCACACGTAGCGAACGGAGCCGTCCGGGTCTTCCACCTCTTCCATCTGATGTCTGGGAGTGATGTCCTTATTGATTGCCGTAACACAGTAGCCCACAATATTGCCGTAATTGTCGCTGCCGCCGCCAATGTCCCAGCCATAGGCCAGCGTGTAG
>ERZ1027056.622-NODE-622-length-14327-cov-4.809627_pt1 | contig 14327 bp, 16 predicted proteins | sample MGYA00519427_ERZ1027056 | MGnify/ENA primary metagenome ERZ1027056 (study PRJEB26926, sample SAMN06164570) | human gut metagenome | biome: ENVO:00009003; feature: ENVO:2100002; material: ENVO:00002003 | host: Homo sapiens | place: USA | collected 2012 ... | reverse complement strand
TCAATGAATGCAATTTTGTTGAGTTCAATCATTTTTCTAACTCCTTTTTATTTGAGATTGCCTTTCGGCAAGGGGGCTGTAGCATAGGGGTTATGGAGAGTCCACGAAAATGGAGAGATTGTTGCTTGAATGTAAAAAAATAAACTGATCGAATTCGACCAGTTTAAGAAAATTGTATTTATTTGGCAAGAACATCTCCCGTTGACTATCCAGAAGCACTATGCTATCTTGCCCACTCGAAAGACAATAAAAAAGATTATATATCGTTTACCTTTTTATCAAACAAGTGCGGTTTATCATACATTTTGGTTGGTACCATTATTTGGGCGCAACCTCTTTTGTTCTTGATTGCACTTCAATTAATGCCGCTTCCAATTCATTTTTTGCATACATTTTTTGTATTGGAAGTTTATTAATATCTGATTTCTTTTTTCCATTGTAAGCAAGGACCATTGCTTCCGCAACGCCCAATGCTCCTCCGCCTCTTTCTTTTCCCACACGTAGTACTTGCTTAATTGGGATTTCTCCTAGCCTTGCCTTAAAGATTTCTTCATCAAAGCTATCTCCATAGGTTATTATTATCTTTGCAATTGCGTTCAACACATTGCTGGAGAGGGAATAACATTCACCTTCCCATGTTGCAATGACTACTCGTAGTACATTACTTAATACCTGATACCCATACTTTTCATATATGTTTTCAATTGTTGTTATTGCAGCGATGTTGTTAGGTGCCTTTTTATTAGATAGTACAAGGCCATATGATTCTACTAATTCTTTAATTATTAGTTGTTGGTCATTCCCGGCTTCAATATTTGCAAGAAAAATTTCATAAGGTGTTAATGGCTTTACATATTTCATTTGATTCGCAAATATATCCGCTTCTTCTTCATAACATAAATCGTCATATATCATGCACCAAACAGGCGTTTCTCTTGAGCCTGATACTTGTGCTACGATTTCAATAGTGTGTTGCCCATTGAACACATAATTGATACCATCTCTGCGACTAACTTTGACGGGGTTTATTTGATATAAATCAAAGTTTTTTGCAGCCATATCAATATGATGTAGTGATAAATTTCTTTGATATTCTTGATTTGAAACAAGGTTTTTTATTGGAATTTGCTCGAAATGAACATTTGGAACAAATTCATAATAATTATTCATATTGTGCCTCCAATTGCAGTAATAGTCTATCTGCTTCTTGAATGAGAATTTTCAATTCTTGTATCACCGTGCTTCTAGCATTATCAGAAATAATAGATAAGTCTGAATTCTTTTGTGTTCTAGTTATAGAACTAATCCACGAGGGTATTGTTAAATACAATTCTGTGACCGATGCATCCGGATCAAACTTTGGCATATTTTTTATGCTCTCTTTTGGAGATGCAATCGTTATATCGTCAATTAACTGACGTCCTTTGCTATACTCAACAAATTTGTTTTGATTTTTTTCGATGTAATTATTAAGTTTTTCCAAATCTTCGTTCGGCAAGTTGGAAATTTGAACTATATTGTTGTGGGATACTTTGTACTGTCCATTTAGTATGTGTTCGGCAATTTTAGGAGCGCGATTTTGAATTTTATCTATTGCATGGGCATATTGAGAATACTTTTGTACCGTAGTAGATGCTATGTGATTCTCTTTTGCGATTCTAACTGCCGTTCGATGCTTTTTGAATCTTTTCACATCCGAATCATCCTCAAAATATTGATTGAATCCAGTCGGATTTGAAACTAGTTTTTTCTCGCTTTCGTACTGACGTCCAATAAGGTATTTTCGTGTTTCATCCGAAATGTTGCGTCTGCCAAGTTGGTTTTTACAAATCCATGCGATAACCTCATCACGAGATTCAAAAAACATTGCCATTGTTTTGAATGGTAAGTTGTGTTTTTTGCATATTTCATATCTGTTGTGTCCATCAACTATTACATCGTTCCAAGTGATAATAGGGTTGATGCAACCATCCGTTAAAATGTTTTCTTCAAGTTGAAAATACTCCTTTGGACTTAACGGACTGATAAGATTTTTGAACTCATCATCTATATATAAAGTTTTATCCATAAGCCTACACCTTTTCGACAGTATTAAATGGAAATATCGCAATTCTTTCGAGAGAGAATATGGTTCCGCTTAATCTATAAGAGCAATTACCGTCCACAATTCCTATTGCCTCTACCAACTTATCTGTTAATGTTTTGCTCGTAAAGTCATACGCCTTCGATGTCATTTTTTCTATTGGTTTTATTCTTATCGTTTGAGCATCCGGCACATCTTTGTCAACACATATTATTGCGAATTTTTGTTTTTCGGTATTGATAAGAAGTTGAATATATTTAGGATATCCAAGACCAGACAACATATTTTTGCTTAGTCTGATACGACCACATTTAGCATCTATACATATAGTTGTGAAGTTGTCATTTTCTTGCATTTTTTACACCTCCAATTTGGCTTGTTTCTCAATTGGATTTGGCTCGTTGATTGTATAAATTGCATAGCCGTCAAAGATGTTTATTTGCATAGATTCTTTATGCTCATTGAACGGAACACCGAATTGATTCTTCCAATCTGACGGATAAACTGGCTTTCTTGACATTTTGGGCTTATCTCCGTCTTTTTCAATACGCTGATAAATCTCGGTCGCATTGAGGTCAAAAACTATCAAATATTCACCATTAGCATGGACTAATTTACCAAGCATTTTATAGCGATATTTTGGGTTCCAATCAAGCAAAGAAACCACCTTTGCAAAGAATATACGGCAAGTGATTGGACGAGGTTTCCGTTTGCTTCCAGAAGTCGTACACCATTGAAAAGAATCCTTTGCATCTTCTGGGCAAGGACGTATTGCAAGAATCTTCTTTTCGGTATTTACAAGCACTTGCGCATAATTAGAATTTGGGAATTTTGTCAAGCAGGCCGTATTGACATAAAACTTACAATCAGCAAAAGATGCAGCCGGTTCTTTCATATGTGCAAAGAATTCGCGTCGTACAACTTGGTAGTCTGCAAAATCGAAATCACCGCTCATATCAATTATTTCATCGTTTTCCGTTAGATAGGGTTTATTAGTATATTCATCCATTGTCTTTATCTATCTCCTCGATTGGTATTCCTTCAAGTTCTTTTGAGATATAGGCTTTCAATTCTTCAAAGGGGGTAACGTTTAATCTTTTCCCACTTTCAAACATTTGTCCCTCAAGTCTTGTTTGCCATTCTTTTTCGCTTTGACTTAGCAATGTTCTTGCTGAAATCTCATGTATGTAATAAGGTTTGCCGAAACTGTTAGCCCATGCTTCCGGTATTGCCCTGATTCTATTTCGGGATTGGGTTATAGGCGTTATGTTAACCTGTTGTGTTTCTGCTGATTCGCTTTTTGGGAGCAATGTATATTTGAAAAACGCTTCGGAATCTCGTATATCAAATACAAACGTTTGCTCCGAATCGGTTTCATACTTGCTCCCAATGATTCGATACCGATATTCTGGATTCCATGAGAAAAGGTTATAGATTGTCTTGATATATGCAGTAGCGGGTATTTCTTTTGCTTGATACCTTTTCCCATTATTTGAAGAACAGTACACGCCGGATTTGTTATTGGCAGGTGTAGTCCGAATCGCGAACTTTCTATCAATAGGATTGATGAGCATTTCAATATAGTTTTTCTTGGCAAGGCGATCAGCTATGTTTTGGCTGAAACGCAAGCTCTTATTGTTAAAAACAACCATAGGCTTGCTTGCGTTATCGAAGAATTCTTGTCTTGTGATTTCAAAGCCCCTCAAATCAAAATCTCCGGCATTTACTTCAATTTTTAAGTCCTTCTGCCTATCTTCTTCCGATTCATGTTCATATGCTTTTTTACAGGCTTGAATATAGTCGTATTCTTTGAATCCCGCCCATCTCGGATTGATTATTACAAAGCCCTTGAGTATGCCGCTATCGATATATTTTAGTTCGGGAAGAAAAGATTTATTTTTGTACTTAGCATTGTCAATCATATGTTGTACAGCAATGAAATCTTCGCGAGAAACTATCCCTTCATGATGCTTGTGATACCAGCTTTGCGGTCTTTTGCCTCTGTTTTTTTCAGACTTGTGGTCGTGATAATCGGGCGTCCATGTCTTTCGCGTCAAGACGTCACCGCAATGTCTTTCGTTTCGCAATATTTGTATTATTCCATTGCTAGTCCAGTTGCAATTTCCCAAGTATGACTTGCGTCCTAATGCATTTAATGCATTAGCAATATGCTGAGCTGAGTAGCCATAAAGATACATAAAGAATGCGAGTTTTACCGTGGGCGCTTCGTCTTGATTGATTATCAAATGTCCATCTTCATCGTGTGTGTAACCTAAAAGCTTTGGCGTGAGAGGAATTCCATTGTCAAGACGCATGCGTAATGACGTTTCCATACTACGGCTTCTTGTATGAGATTCTTCTTCTGCCATAGTCGCTTGGAATGTTAGCGCCATTTGGGAATCGTCTTTGAGAGAGAAAATACACTCCGATTCAAAGAAAACTCCAACGGGTGGTTTTAGGTGCGCCAACTTGCGAACCATTCCAATAAAATCCACAACATTTCTAGCGAATCTTGATACACTCTTTGTAATAATCAAATCGAGTTTGCCATCTTTGCAATCGTTTATCATTTGATTGAATGCATCGCGATGCGCTAACGATGTTCCGCTTATTCCTTCGTCTGCGTAAATGTTGACCAATTCCCAATTATCGTGCTTTGATACGAAATCTTCATAATATTTCTTTTGAAGTTCAAAAGATGTTGTTTGCCTAACATCATCGGTAGAAACACGTACATAAATACCCACTCGCTGATGTGTGTCTGTATCATAGTAGTCCGTTTCTTTTTCGGCAGGAATATACTCATAGTTTTCTAGGTCAACTTGAGCATTCATTCTCCTGCGAGTTTTGGCTTTTTCTTGTTCGCGTTGAATTCGTTTATCGTTGTCTATCATTTGTTCTTATTCTTCTAGCAATCCCCACTCCGGTGAGGGAAGGAATTCCGTGTCTTTTAGCTCTTTTTTGTAGTATGTTGCCAATGTGTATATATCTTCCGAAATAATGTAAATACCTATTGGCGGATCCATAGCAGCAAGTAGCCTTGCACATAGTGCCATTTCAGCCATATCGCTTGAGATGTTTGATACTTTTTGAGTGATTATCAAATTAACTTCCCCTCTCATGCAATCTTCAAGCAATCGACACCAGTCGTTTGCAGATTCCATATTCGGAGCCTTTTGCCCCTCGTCTATATAGAAATCGACTAATTTCCAATTTGGACATAAAGCAATGGTATCTTCAAATTGCCGCTTGTGATACTCGAGGTAGTTTTCGTATTTTGTTTGGTTGAAATAACGAATATACACTCCTATGTTGAATGATTTTTGCGGACTAGGATATTCTCTTGCAATGGTGTTCAGCCATTTCTTATGACGTTCTAGTTTGCTGTTTTCTTCGTTTTGAAAAGGGGAACAGTCTATTTCTTTGAATTTATTCAATATGTCGAGTTCTTGCATATAACCTCCACGATATTGAAATTTTAAAATAAAAAACGGTATAAAATAATAAACCAGCGGTCAATTTCTTAACTGCTGGTTTATAATTTGAATAACCAACTTATTGGGGAATGGCGTTGCTGATTAATGGAAGGATTATTCCAGCTACCGTAAGGCTCTGTTCTGCAAGCCATTTCATTACACTCTTTAGTTTATTCCATTTCTCTCTCTTTGATGATTTTTCATTTATTATCTGTTTTAATTCTTCTAGTTTTTCTTTTGTCGCGGCTTCATCTTCTTCCGACAAGCATGATTCATTTATTTGATTTAATGCATTTTCTATACTTGATTCAATTGAAATACTAGTGTTTGCGCTAGCTTGCGCCGTGGCATAGTTATTAAACTGAACCGCAGGGGGTGTCGCATCACTTTTGTGGCTTTCTAAAAGTTCAGTAGCATATATTTCTAGTTTTGTAATAACACCACTTACCATTTCTTTAGTGCATGCAGTTGTCGGCACGATTTGAAATCTATTAGGTTGTGCTGCAGCGGCTTTAATTTCCTCATCAAATTCAATCTTTCCACTATATGAATGGAATACCTCTCTAATAAACGAAATACGGTCCGGTGGATTATCAATACATGTCTTTCCTTTATCTACCAATGATAAAACAGTTTTTACCATTGAAATCGATGGTGTACCGGCTTCTTTCCCATTTAGAAAACTTAACAAAGATTCTTTATCCATTTCAATTTTTTCAGGAGTATAATTGATTGATATGTTGTACGTGTTCAAATTGAGGGTGTCTATAATGCTTATCCCAAAATAAGAGCAAATTGATTTATAAACTCCTAACATAGAATAAAAATCATTTGCTGTATTAATCTTTTTTCTAAATTCATTGTGTGCTTTTAGTTGTTCTAGCGTCATTTTTTTACCTTTAATCGATGTAATTGATTTCTCGTTCTAAATACTGTAGATGTTGTATAACAAACACATTCTTAGATCTCTTGAAGCATTTTGAACATTGCCGGAATCCCGTTGATTACGGTATCATATACGATGCTTATGTCCACAACACCATAATTATGGACTATTTTGTTTCTCATACCGCGTATCGCCATCCAAGGAATTTCACTATGCTGCGCCTTGAAGTCGTCGGTGAGGCGGTTATTGTTTTCGGCAATTTGGATAATGCGGAACATAATTGAATCCACGAGAAGAACGTTATTTTCTATCTCGTGCTGCGTCTTTCCTTTCGTTTGTTCAATTATGAACGCCAAATCCGATTTTATTCTTTCTAGATAGTATCTATCGTTTTTTGTGTTATCCATAGATTTTGATTCCGTCCTTTAGTATTTCATTCAGTAATGCTGGATTATTGTTTAATTGCTTTGTATCGAGTAAATCTACTTTCTTTTTAAGGTTTTCTCTCAAAGTTTCCACAAGTTCATAAAACTTCAACCCGTTAACAGGCATCGATACCAACAAATCAACATCGCTTGAGTCTGTGGCTTTCCCCTTTGCGTAAGAACCAAAAAGATAGCAAAACTCAACTTGATATTGTTCCAAAATATTGTTACATATATTCTTTATTTCATCAATAGTCAATATGCCTTTTTCTTCGCTTATGGCGCCATATTCTTTTAAGCGTTCAAGTATATATTGATATTTGATAGCGTTTACTTTGGATTCATCGCTTTCATATCTACAATAAGTGCGAAATGGAATGCCCAAATATTCCGAGCAAGCTTTTTGCGATAATCCTTTTTCAGTTCTTATTTGTCTTAACGTCATACTAGTCACCTCGGTTTCATTATAGCACTTTGGCGCATAATTGCAAGTGAAATATTGCCACTTTGGCATATATTTATTCGAAACATATTGCCAAAATGGCATTAAAATTATTCGTCATATTGCCAATAGGAGAAAGGATAATTAGTTAATGTTAGATATAATTTTTCTCCTTAGTTATTTCGACATGTTGCTTTTATTTCCTTAATAATTCTCAAAATTGATTCCGCTTCATTTGGAGTGCAATCATTAAGGATATTGGCAAGTTCTTTTTTGTAAATCTCATTTGCGTTTGGGGCATCTGCAAGCAAGATATAATCCGCCGATGCTTGCAACGCTTCGAGAATACCCATAAATGTTTCTATTCGATAATTAGTTTTCCCAAGTTCAATGTCGCTGATGTTGCATACACTAGTCTTTGCTTTATATGCAACTTCTTCTTGACTCATCTTTTTAGAAAGCCTAATTTCACGGATACGTTTTCCTATTTCTTTAAGTTGGTCACTCATACTTATCGTCATAGTCCTTTAGCTAAAATTTCATAAATATTGTATCAGTGATTGACTATAAACACCATAGTGGTTACACTATACATTATAGTCATTAGGCTATAATACAATTCAAATTTTTGGAGAAGATATGCTTTTTAGCTATTACACTATAGGTCAAAGAATAAAAGAATTGCGTATCGCACGTAATATGTCGCAAGCACTGTTGTCCGAAAAGGTCGGTTTGTCCCCAACTTATATCAGTTACATAGAGAGCGGCGTGAAGTGCATGAGCCTTGAAACTCTTCTTGGGATTGCAAATGCACTTGATGTTACGGCAGACACCATTCTTGCCGATTGCTTTGACAATCATGCATCGATTAGCAAGCACGAGTTTATAGATATAATGGACGATTGCACATTATACGAATCTCGTGTTGTACTTGACACTGCAAAAGCGGTCAAAAACGCGATGCGTAACAATCGATTTCAAAAGAAATAATACTCTTTATTAAAAGGCTTGCAATAAACCAATGGTCAATTTGATTTACCATCGGTTATTTACATTTTTCCATTATTCAAACAGAATAAATGTGCGCAGCCTTATGGGAAATTGTCCCTAATGTGTCCCTAATAATGTCCCTATTCTGGTTGTGCATATATTTTCATTGTTTTTAGATATGATTTCAGTATGTCCCACAAATGCCCCTTGAAAACTGTTAATATTGTTGAGGAGGTAGACGATGGGAAAGAAAAAGATTAATTCAAAACTATATAGCACGGTCAAATACGTTCACGAGAATCATGAGTTTGTATATGTAACGTCAAAAGAAGGATATTTGTTTTCCAACTTAATTTATCCTACAAAGATAAAGGAAGAAGATTTGCATGTAAGTTTCATTGAGCTTTATGCTTATAGGCGGTATTGCTGGATTGATTCGGCAGGAGTAACCGATATGGTTTATGTCCCTAATCTCTTTTTTGACAATCATTTGTACAAAGACGACTTTCTTTATATTAAATATGGCGGCAAACTAGATCGCTCTGAACAGAATAAGTATTTCGATGATGCAGACGTGTGGCTTTATGGAAGAAGTATCGAACTTTTTGTTGAAGCAGCAAAGAAGTATTCAACCTATGATGTTTCTGGAATCGAAAAGCAGCTGCATGATAAAAAGATATGGTATGTGAAACATAATCCTACTCATCCAGAATTAAGTAATAAAGAAGTCGATTTTGATGTTCCTATTCATTTTATTTATCGAACAGATGAAAATGCGCCTTGTTCAAAAGAACAGCAAAAGAGTCAATGCTTCGATTCTGTGATAAACATAAACTTGTCCCTGTCGATACAGATTTAACATATACGGGGTTAAGCAATTTGAAAGAATTGGTAGATAATGTAGGTAAATTGAAAAATGGACAAAACGATTTCGTTGTGTTATTCTTAAGACATCCGAAGAAAGATAACCAAAATACTATAAATACGATTTGGCGAGAACTCTGGCGCATTGATGTACCGCTTGAAGATTTTTGTTATTGGGCAAAGGAAGATGGATAAAGATCAAACTACCATGTTGTTTTGACACATAACATCATATAAGTCCGAGCTTTTCTTATGGCTTGATTATTTCATCCCAAAATGATATTATAAATACGACTAAAATAAATGCGCTATTAATTATAATGAAATTCTAAAACGCAAATCTAACTTTCTGTTGTCAAGAGCAAATAGGGGCACATATGGATATTGAGTTCAACACATTTGGTAAAAATCTTCTTGAGTATTTTGTCAAACAGTTTAATGGCAATAAAAAAAAGAATCCAAACGATAACTATATTAAATTGGTTATGGCTAACGACTTTTTCTCTGCTCCTGAAGCTATCGCTCCTTTAGCTGGAATAATCGATTACCTAAAAGCTTTAGGATATAAGGTATATGTAAAATATGGCAGCAATGTTTTACGCTCAAGCGGATTGAATGCTCCATTTTTGGTAGATAAAAATCAATACGAGTTATTATCGCCAATGTATAAGGTATGGAGATATAATTCTCCCGAAGAAGTGTTTCAAATTGTATCTGCATTAGTAGCTTTTCTTAACCACAAGGTTGAATGCGCTCCGGGAGTATTACAAGCTTTTGAATGGACTGTAAATGAGGTTATGGACAATGTAATTCAACATTCTCAATCTGAATATGGATATGTTGTATGCACCGCAACCAGTGGCGCCCATATTTCTGTTGCGATTTATGACAATGGAATCGGCATAATGAAATCTTTTAAAAACAGCAAATATCGTTTCCGCTCTGCTACTGATGCAATAATGGCTGCGATGCAAGAAAAGACAACAAGTGATCCTGAGAAAGGACAAGGAAATGGCCTTTGGGGAATGTCAAAACTTATAAAAAACAACAAAGGTTCTTTAAGCATCCTCTCTAGCAGCGCATCTGTCATGATTGATAAATATAACAATATAGAAAAAAAAGATCGCTCAGTGACATTAAAAACGGATACGCCATTCACAATTGGAACATTGGTAGATTTTCAATTTCAATGTAATAATGCAGTGTCAATACAGGATGTCTTTGGGGTGGATTATGACTTTACAAATTTAACACTTGAAGCATTGGAAGATGAAAGTAATAGGATCCATATTAAAATTAAGGATTTTAGTTTTGGATATGCAACGAGGCAAGCAGGATCAAGTGCTAGGATTATGGCTATTAATTATGTAACGCAATCTAATATGAAGCAACAAATAATAATTGACTTTGAGGGAGTGGGAATTGTTGCTTCATCATTCGCAGATGAGTATCTTGGAAAACTTGTTCAGCATTTCGGTTTCGTAGTATTCAATAACCTATTCAAAATTATCAATATAGGAAAAGAAAATATGGCTATTGTTAATCGTTCAATAATGCAACGAAACAGCCAATAGTTTTTTACTAGATACAAATGAGATACTACATTATTTCAGACATTCACGGATATTATACAGAATTAAAACAGACTCTTGATGAAAAGGGTTTCTTTTCTGATACCATTCCGCACACGCTTATTGTTTGTGGAGATATTTTAGACCGTGGCTCAGAAGCAAAAGAGGTTCAGCAGTTTATACTTGATTTGATGGATAAAAACGAAATCATCTTGATTCGTGGCAATCATGAGGACTTGATGATGGATTTGCTTTGTGGCTGGGATAAAAGGTCATATTTGCTTTCTCATCACCGTTCAAATAAAACTGTCGATTCTGTTCTTCAATTAACCGACTCTCATTACATACTTGACGACAACAAGGATGAAGTTAAAGAAAAGCTTTCTAATACACCATTCATCCAAAAGATTATTCCGGCGATGGTTAATTACTACGAAACGAATAAATACATATTCGTTCACGGATGGATTCCTTGCAATAAATTCAAAGAGAACCGTTATTGTGATAGGTATGAAGCAATCGACGATTGGAGAAATGCCAGTCTCGAAGATTGGTATTTCGCAAGATGGACAAACGGAATGGAAGCATGGAACGCTGGCGTAAAAGATCAAGGCAAGACAATCGTGTGCGGCCATTGGAATTGTTCTTACGGGCATTCTGTTCTCGAACATAAAGGCATTCAATACGATGAAGATGCCGACCATTCTCCATTCTACGGAGATGGAATAATTGCCATTGATGCGTGTACTCCATTGAGCAAAAAAATCAATTGTTTGGTTTTAGAAGATTTTGATTAAAACATAGAAAAGCCCACTAAACAGTGGGCTTTCCCATTTTTATAAGACTATTCTTTAACTTCATCTTGGAGCGATTGCGAAACGTTTTCGTCCACCAATAGGTACCCATCCGCACCAGTGACGTTTAGACTGGCTAGGATGGGTCTTTTTTTATAATTTATCGGTGCAACAATCTTTGTCTTCGATTGAGAATTTACTTGAAGTTTGCGACAAGTTTTGGATTTGTTTTTTTGAGAATACTGCGCTTTTTGGGCGTTGACTTTGTATGTGGGGGAAAGTATAATTTGGATATAAGGCGGTGGAGATATGAAAAAACATTTGTTGAAAATCGCAAGTTTGATATTTGTGCTGGCACTGGTGCTGGCAACGTTTGCGGCATGTTCGGCATCGGGCGGCGCAGGCGGCGTGGTGGACGCGCTCAACGTCGAGTGCAAAGAGGGTGCAAAGGTCAAGAACTTCATATACGTTATCGGTGACGGAATGGGGCTTGAACACATTGCGGCAGGCGCGATGACAAGCGGCGAGGCTTGCACGTTCGGGGACTGGAAGAGGGCGTCCGTCAACACTGATTCGCTCACGAGCGTCAAGTTCAGAGCGACGAAAACAACCGACTCTGCGGCGGCAGGCACTGCGCTTGCAACGGGAGTTTTGACCCAAAACGGGCGCATAGGCAAGGACAAGGACGGCAGGGATACCGTAACCATTCTTGACGTTGCCAAAAGCAAAGGCAAAGCCACGGGTATCGTGACATCGGACAAATTGAGCGGAGCAACGCCTGCATCGTTCAGCGCGCACGCAATGAGCCGCAAGGACACCGACGATATCATTGCAAGCCAAATCAAGTCGGGTGTGGATTTGTTGTGCGGAGCGTCAAGCGACTCTTACGCAAAGAAACAGGGCAGTATCGAGCAAGAAGGATATGCGTTTTGCAGCGATTTTGGGAGCAGACAAGCCGTGCTTGACGCACAAAAGGCGTACTGTCTGTTCGATATGGGCGGCAACGGCGGCACGGTGTCTTTGAAAGACGCAAGCAAGTTTGCAATCGACTTTTTAGCAAAGGACGAGGACGGTTTTGTGCTGATGATCGAGCAGGCGCACGTTGACAAGTACTCGCACAAAAACGACTTCGGCAATATGGTCAAAGCAATGAAGGCACTCAACGATACCATTGCTATGATTCTTGATTGGATAGGGGATAGAAACGACACCGCAATCATCGTCACCGCCGACCACGAAACGGGCGGATTGAGCGTGAGCAAGCAAAACAATCTTCCAAACAGGTACGACTGTGCAAGCGGCACGGTCTACTATGCGTGGGAAAAGAAATCGCACTCCGATTCGGACGTCGGAGCGTTCTTCTTCGGCATCGACTTCAAAGTGGCGGATTATTCCTATTTCAACTCGGAATTTTTGCTTAAAAACTGCGATATTCCCAAAATCATAAAAGCGCATATTTAAGTTGAAAAAAAAGAGGAAAACGATAAAAAACCGTACTTGAAAAGAAAACATCAATGCGTATGACAATCAAAAAGCGGCGGAAAATCCGTCGCTTTTTCGATTGCGTTTTAGGCTTTTGGCTCTTGAATCAGAAAATCTTGATTGCGCCTGTCGTGTTGAGGATAAGAAGCACAACGTAGGTCACATAGCCTGCAAGCAACAGCGCTCCTTGCCAACGTTTGAATTTGCCCATGACAAGAGGTGGAATGAGCGCAAATCCTGCCGCGGCAAGGCAGAAGGGGAAATCGATTGTGAGCGATTGAGGGTCTACAGGCAGGGGATTGCCGTTTTTGCCCATTGTGATGAATGTGCAAATTGGAAGAATCAAGGACAAGTCGATGATGTTTGCGCCTATGATGTTGCCAACCGACAAATCTGATTTTTTCTTTATGATAGCGGTGATTGCGGTGACGAGTTCGGGCAAAGACGTGCCGACTGCAAGAATGGTAACGCCGATGATGCCTTCGGGGACGTTGAGTGCGCGAGCGAGTTCTGCGCCGTTGTCGCACATAAGTTGCGCGCCGACAAAAATCGTTGCCGCACCGAGAACAAACAGAACAACGTTTTTTGCGATGTCCTTTTTCTCGATGACCATGCCCGTTTTTTTGAGGACTATTTTTTTGCTTTCCTGCTTTTGGAAGTATGAAAACAAAATGCCCTCGCCCCTTGTTTTGTTTTCATCTATGCTTTCAAAGCCTTTGTCGTTGATTAGAGTTTGGGAGTGTTTTTTTGCACTTATGACGTTTTCGATAAGGAACAGCACAAACATTGCAAGTATGATGATTGCGTTCCACCAATTAAATTCGCCGCTTGCGCTGAGTCCCCACAGAAGAGCGATTGTGCCAAGCAAAATCGCAACCTTAAAAACGTAGTCTTTGCGTTTGAAAACAGGGGCGGTGAACACAAGCGAGATTGCCATGATAAGAGCAATATTGCAGTTGACCGAGCCGACTGCGTTGCCGATTGCCATAGACGCCTGACCTTGCGCCGCAGATATGCTCGAAACCAAAATTTCGGGTATCGTCGTTGCGACGCTGACGATTGTCGCGCCGATGATAAAAGTCGGGATGCCGGACACCTCGGCAATCCAACTTGCCGCGTCCACAAACCAATCCCCGCCTTTGACGACAAAGATGATGCCGAGCGCAAGCAGGATGATATATGCCGCTATGCCGTTGCCTTCCATCATGGATAGTGTTGAAACAATCATAATTCCGCTCCATTGCGCGTTTTACGCACCGCTATAAAGTCTGTCTCTTATACACATCTCCGAGCCCACGAGACTCCTGAGCATCT
>ERZ1027056.617-NODE-617-length-14450-cov-13.488086_pt1 | contig 14450 bp, 6 predicted proteins | sample MGYA00519427_ERZ1027056 | MGnify/ENA primary metagenome ERZ1027056 (study PRJEB26926, sample SAMN06164570) | human gut metagenome | biome: ENVO:00009003; feature: ENVO:2100002; material: ENVO:00002003 | host: Homo sapiens | place: USA | collected 2012 ... | reverse complement strand
GCTCGGAGATGTGTATAAGAGACAGTTGTCTAATAATCCTCAAACGCTCCATAATTATTTAGTAAATTATATTGAGTTATTAAATGAGGATGGTACAAGACATGGGTCAACATTGGAATCTTTTATTGGTGGTCTGCGTGCTGCATGGAGTAGTATGTCTTGAAATTCCCTTTACATAACGGGTGAAAAAGATAGTTCTGATATGTGGGGAAGAGCTTATTATTATGTGCAGGTGTTAAATAGACCTCTCTGTTTAATGATTAATAACCACCCACAATATAAATGTCATTGGGTCGTTGTTTATGGTGCAAGTCAGTTGAGACAGGGATCATTGGTCAAAGGCAGATATTTTATTATTAATGATGGATGGGGTAGAGATGGAATTAGACTCATTGAAGGTTTTAACATAGGCATGGTATATATGACAAAAGATTAATATTTATATAAGGAGGAGATAGTATGAAAGCAAAGACGGAAAATATAAAAAAGACGATTGCATTAGCAATGTCTTTGCTGAGTGTAGGTCTTTACGGCTGCGGAAGTGTGACGGAAAGCGTTGCGGACAGTGACAGTTCCACAACGAGTACAACGGCGGCTGTAGTTGAGAACATAGAAGATGAAAGCGAGATAGACGGCAAAACTGTTGAGAGGAATACGGTGGTTTCAGTCAATTATCCAGGTGACGGGCATAATATAGCCGAAGAAAACTGGAATGTGGAGGACGAAAGCGTTAAACAGAAAGTATTTGATTGGTATGAAGATTTCAAGGCGGGGAATTTTAAGCAGGTGAAGAAATCAGTCGCAAGGGAACATCTATTAGCTGGCAGAACACCAATGTCTGTTTGTTTTTATGATGAGAATAATCAGCTTGTGAAAGTTAGTGGTTCAGATTCGTCGCTTGCAGATTTCTGCTTTGACGGCGAGTATTATAAGTTCAACGATAAGTCGGATAATTTTTTCCAAACTGTTTATGAAACAAGACCGTCAGAGGTAGAACAAGAGAGTGAATAAGTAAACAACAAGACCGCAGAGAAATTTCTGCGGTCTTGTTGTTTATCTTGCGACTATAAGGGAATAATTACTTGCGTTTAGTTATTACAGTTCGTTGTCATTATAACACTCAAACACCTTTTCAGCATGAGCCTTGTCAGCGTCGCTCTGCCTTGTGATAAGGCTCACGATAGGTACAAGCACAAGTCCGAAAAGCATCGCAAATGCTCCTGCATTTATCGGCGAGGCAAGGTTTATGCCCCAAAGTGTGCCTGTGTGTCCTGCAAGGGTGTAGTATGCCATGTGTACGACCGTTATGCCTACTCCTGCAATAAAGCTTGCCATGCAGGCTGCCTTTGTTACGCCCTTCCAGAAAAGTCCGTACATGAACGGTGCAAGGAATGCTCCTGCAAGTGCACCCCATGAGATAGACATGAGAGTGGAAATAACAGTCTGCGGATTTTCAAGAGTGATTACCGCAAGCACTACTGAGATGATAAGAAATACTGCAATGAATATCCTCATTGTGATAAGCTGTTTCTTGTCATCCATTTTTTCTTTCATTATCGGCTTGATAAGGTCGATAGTCAGGGTCGAGCTTGATGTGAGTACAAGCGATGAAAGTGTTGACATTGACGCCGAAAGAACAAGTACGATAACAAGTCCGAACAGCAGCGAAGGGAGCTTTTCCATCATGGTCGGAACTATTCCGTCAAATCCACCCTCAGGCAGTCCGTCAACGCTCTTTACAAAAAGTCTGCCGAATCCGCCAAGGAAGTAACAGCCGCCTGCTACCACTACTGCGAAAAATGTTGATACTATAGTTCCTGTCTTGATAGCCTTGTCGTCTTTGATAGCATAGAATTTCTGCACCATTTGAGGAAGTCCCCATGTGCCGAGAGAAGTGAGTATAACAACGCCTGCAAGATTTATAGGGTCAGGGCCGAAAAGTGATGAATATGCACCCTTTTCACCGCTTGCGTCAGGAATGTCACCCAGCAGTTCAAGAGAACTGCCAAGACCGCCGTTTTCTCCAAGCACCGCTAGCACTACCGCCGCAATGCCCACCAGCATTACGATACCCTGAATAAAATCATTGAGTGCCGTAGCTTTGTATCCGCCCATGATAACATAGACCGCTGTGAAAACTGCCATGCCGATTATGCAGTATTTGTAAGGTATGCCAAAGCCTTTTTCAAAAAGTCTTGACAAGCCGTTGTAAACTGACGCCGTGTAAGGAATAAGGAATACGAACACGATAAGTGCGGAAACTATTTTCAAAGGCTTGCTGTTGTATCTCTTTTCAAAATACTCAGGCATGGTCTTTGCCTCAAGGTGCTTTGACATTATTCTTGTTCGTCTGCCAAGAACTTTCCACGCCAGCCACGAGCCGATAACAGAGTTTCCTATTCCTACCCATGTTGACGCCACACCGTAATTCCAGCCGAATTTTCCTGCGTATCCTACAAAAATTACTGCCGAGAAGTAAGAAGTTCCATATGCAAAGGCTGTGAACCATGCTCCAAGACCTCTTCCTCCCAGTACAAAATCATTGACGCTTGCCGATTTTCTGCGGTAATAAACGCCTATGCCTATCATAAGTGCAAGGTATATCACCAATACTATCCATCTTGCGGTCAATCTTATACACTCCTTTTACTTCATATATCACTTTAATGCTTTTATGCTTTTGCGTTTTTATCTATTAAAGTGCAATGATAATATTATAGTACAAAGCGGAGTATTTGTCAATACGAAACGGCATAAAAAAGCCGCCGCAAAGGGAGATTTTGCAGCAGCTTTTTTGGTTAAAATCACGAAGTTTACCTATTAAAACTTTGTAGTGGCGACCTCAGGTCGCCAGACTTTTTCGACATTCTCAGTGGCGAACAGTGTCCGCCCGCTTATTTACTTACGAACGCCTTATCATATTATCGTTCATCATGACGGTCGCTTTCACCGGCAGTGACGCAAAGGCACATTGTTACAACGCCAACAAAACCGCCCACCAGTGTGCCTGCAAAAAATTCCAGCATAACAGCACCTCCTGAGGATAGTGTGGTCATTTAGCGGAAATGTTATGCATATAAAGTGGGCAGGGTATGAAAACTTATTTCAGTATGCGATCTTCACAGTCAAAGCCATTATGGCGAGGAAAGTTATATTTGCGGCTGTAAAAAATGCAAAATATCTGCCTTTCTTTTTTGGGTAGCTGCTGCATATCTGCTTGTAGGAAATAAGGCTCGCCATTGAGGCGATAAGAGTACCAAGACCGCCTATGTTCGTGCCGACTATCAGAGCTTTCAGGTCATCTGTAAAGCCTGAAAGAAGTATCGCACATGGCACATTGCTTATTATCTGACTTGCCACAGCGGAAATAAGCAGTTCGTGACCCTCAAGGATACTTTTCAGGGCATTTCTGAAAAAATCAAGTTTTCCCATGTTTCCTATAAAAATAAAAAATCCGCAGAATGTCAGCAGGAGAGGGTAATCCACTTTTTTTAGTATTTCCTTGTGGGATATAGCGGTCAGAAGAAGGGCGGCAAGGGCTGTTGCCTGCCACGGGATAAGTCTTGCAACTGTCAGCAGGCAGAGAATGAAAAGCAAAAGGCATACTAAAAGACCTGCTTTGTTTTTAGCAGTGTTTGTATCGACCCTTTCGGTGCTGCTGGTTTGTTCAAAGTCAAATTGTTCTGTGCTGCGGCAAACTATAGATATACATATGAGCAGCATTACCGCCGCAACAACTGTGTATGGCAGCATGAGCTTTAAGAAGTCACCAAGGGTCATGTTTGATATACCAAAGAGGTATAAATTCTGTGGATTGCCTATAGGAGTAAGCATACTGCCAAGATTTGCAGCTATGGTTTGCAGAACAGTAATTGGTATGATGAGCTTTTCGCCAACATTTCTCAGCGATGAGAGGGCTGTTAGGCTCAGGGGTACAAAAGTGATAAGTGCAACGTCATTCGTTATGAACATACTGGAGAAAAAGCATAGCCCCACAAGAACAGCAGAAAGCTGAAATGTGTTGTGTACCTTGCCGAGTATGGCATTTGCACAGCGTTCAAAAAGTCCAAGTTTTTTGCAACCCTCGGTCACAGTCATAAGTGAAAAGAGAAGTCCAAGAGTGCGGAAGTCTATATAGTCTGCATAGGTTTTGTTTGGCGTGACGAAAAAAGCCGATATAACAGCAAGAACGAGCGATATCGTCAAAACGATTTCATTTTTTGCAAAGTTAAGGACTTTTTTTATGATGTTCATTTTTATCATTTCCTGTCGTTGTATTCTTTATTTAGATTATACTACAAAATCAAATATCTTTCAAGGAGAGAGAATGTTTCTGCGTTGACGAAAAAATTATGAATATAACTACCCCCTGCTGCATCATCTGCGGCAGGGGGTAGTTTTTTACTGTGCGGCGGAGATATATCCGTTTTCTGCTCTTGTGAGCTTTCCTGCGGACACACCTTTTCTTACGGCAAAGCTTATGGTGCTTTCCACAACGCCTACGGTTCTGGAATAGCCCAGCTTTTTGGCTGTTTCTTTTATAAGGTCGGATTCTGAGAGGCTTATCTGCTGAGAAAGAACTTCTTTCACTGCATTTATTATCTCCTCAGACGGGATGTCGTCGGCACTGCGTTTTGCGTCATCGCTTACACGGTAAATTGTGTATTGCTCAGGGTTTTGACCCCTCTGCCAGATGAACACTCTGTCCTCATCTGCGGTGACGCAGTCTGTTATGCCTTGTGTGGCGTCAAGGAAAATGCTTTCTATTTTTGCTCCGCTGCGGGTGATGCCCCATGCACTGAGCACCTTTTTGGTCAGGAGGTTCTGACTTATTGGTGATTCGGCGGCGAGTATCTTTTCGGCGGTGGCTCTTATTTGCGGCTTGTTCTCGGCTCTGTAAAAGCCCTCAGGCGTTCCAACTGTGCCAAGGTCTGCACTTTCGTATGGCTTGCAGCTTTCGGACACGATATCGGCGGTGTTTTCACGCTCAAACTGTGACGCTGCAAATACAGCAGGCTTTGACGGTTGGGAAACTGTGCTTTCCTGCGTTGGGATTTCGTCAATGGCGGCTTTGATGTTTCTGAGAACACGCTCGCTGTCATCAAACCAGTCAAGCGTCCACACTCTCATGATGTTCCAGCCAAGACCTTTGAGCACGCTAGGCTGGAGGATAAATCTGTCCTGAGCGGTGGAGCTGCCGGAGCTGTTCTGTCCGTCAAGAAGTATGCCAAGGAGATATTCGTTTTCGTTGGCAGGGTCGATGATACCGATATCAACTTTGAACTCGGAGCTGCCAATATTGCACTTGACTTTATAGCCCATATTTTCAACGGCTTTTGCGATACACTCTGAAATGGTGTTCTTTACGTTAAGGTCAGTGCCGTGCTGAACGGCTGCAAGTCTGCCTCTTTCGGCGAACTCTAGGAAACCTTTAAGTCCTGCGACACCCTCGGAACGTGTTCTTGACAGGTCGATCTGCTCAGGGCGGAGGACGGAGTAAACTATCATGGCTTTTCTTGCTCGTGATATTGCAACGTTCAGTCTTCTCCAGCCGCCGTCACGGTTGAGAGGACCGAAGTTCATTGAAACCTGTCCCTTTTCGTCAGGGCCATAGCCAACAGAGAAGAGGATAACGTCACGCTCGTCGCCCTGAACGTTCTCAAGGTTTTTGATGAACACAGGCTCTTGTGACTTGCGGTCAAGCTCTTCAAGCTCAGGGTGGTTCGCCCACTCTTCGCAGAGCATATCGTCAATGAGATTTTGCTGAACGGAGCTGAATGTTACAACGCCTATGCTGTCATTGCGGAGCGTTTCGTCGCTCATGCGTCTTATTATCTCGTCAACAACGGCTCTTGCCTCGGCCTTGTTTTGCTTTGTTCTGCCCTTGTCATAGTGACCCTCAGGGTGGACAATGCTCACCTTTGAGATAAGGTCGTTATGTGACGGGAAGGTAAGGAGCTTGTTGTCATAATATTTCATGTTGCTGTAGGCAATAAGGCTCTCGTGGCGTGAACGGTAATGCCATTTGAGATACTGCTGCGGCATGGAGATAGCAAGGCAGTCGTCAAGGAGGCTTTCGAGATCTTCTTTTTCACTGTTTTCTTCGTCTATTCTGTTTGAAGAGAAGAAGTTTGTCGGAGGCAGCTGTTTAGGGTCGCCGACGATAACAACGTTCTCGCCTCTTGCGATAGTGCCTGCCGCCTCGGCTGTAGGCAGCTGCGACGCCTCGTCAAAGATAACAAGATCAAACTTAGGGAATGACGGGTCGATATACTGTGCCACTGATATCGGGCTCATGAGCATACAAGGACAAAGCTTGCGGAGAAGATTTGGTATCTTATCAAAAAGACTTCTCAGGGACATCATTCTGCCGTTGCTCTTTATGGCACGTTTCAAGATACCCATTTCAGAGGTCGAGGCACAGGACGAGCCTGCGACCGGGACTTTCGCAGAAAGGCGTGCCAAAAGTTCCTGAACGGTAAGGCGTGAGAAGTTGTCTATGGTATCCTTGAACTGCGTGATAAGGTCGTTTGCAGTATTGCTGCTGAAACTTCGCAAACGCTTGTCGCTGTTTATTATCATCAGTGAAAGCTCATAGTTAAGGCAGCAGGAGAATGCGGAGCTGACGTTCTGGCTGTTCACGCTGCCGCTGCGGTAGCTTTCGCAGACGCCTGACAGACCGTTTTCCAAAAGCTCTTTGTCTGCACTGTTGAACTCAGCCGCATATCTGAGCTTGTCTGCATTGTCGGCATAGGTGCTGAATCTATCTGCTGATACTGCCAGCCAGTCGGCGTTGTTTTCTACAGAGGACATATCTGCCGTGAACTCAGTTTCAAACTCTTTGAGCTTATCAAGATGAGCGGAAAGGGTCTGACCCTCGGTGGTGCAGGTCGCTGTTCTGATCTTTTCAGCCATTGCGGCAGGGTCGGCGTCAGTTTTTGTTTTTACAGCGGTCATGATTCCGTCTGTTTTTGCGACGGCTTTTTCAAGGACGTTCCAGTCGGTCTGCTCGTTCATATAAATGCCTGTGAGCAGGGAAGTGATATCGGACGGCACGCTGCGTAAAGCGTCTTTCTTTTCGCTTATTGTGCAAAGCTTGTCAAGGATATCCGAAAGGTTCGCTTTTGTCACTGACGACGGGTCTTTGGCATGGAGTTTCAGGCTTTTTACAAGCTTGCCAAGTTTCATTGCTTTCGGCAGGAACCAGCTTTGAACTGCCTGCTTATAGACCATTCTTGATTCTGAGGCAGGGAAGTCAAAGACGCTTTTTTCAAAGCTTGTGAGTATATCCGAGGAAAGGCTGCTATATTCTTTGCCCATTGACAGGGTGTCTTTTATCTTCTGCATTGCAAGGTCATAGTGAGGGGCACAGAGAAGTCCGCTGAGGAGTTCGCCGTCTGCATGGCAGGCTTTGAAAACCTCTGAAAGCATTTTTACTGCGGCTTTATCCAAAGCTCCGCTATAGCCATAGGCGTTTGCAAGAGCGTGAGCACACTGCGATGACGCTGAGGCGGAATCTGCAAGTTCGGAGGCGGTTTTGCGGAATTTGTCACGCTGCTCGATAGAATATGAGGTGGTTGCGATGTCGTTCAGCGGAAAGTCGGCAAAGCTGCCTGTTTCGGATATGGCTACGGAATATTTATGCACAAGTTCGTTATAGTGTGCGATAGTTTCGCCTGTGGCATTTTCAAGCAAGCTGTGTGGGACGGCTATTTTTCCGTGCTGAGAAATGTCATGCTCATAGGCGGATATGGTTTCATAGAGGGTCGCTCCGCAGCTGCGTTTTTCGTGAAGTGCGGCTATGGTGTCGTTGAGCTGAGCCTTTTGTGCTTTGAGCTTTGCCGCCTCGGCGGAATATTCCTCAGGGGATTTTATCCTGCCCACTTCAAGAGCCTTGTCAAGCTCCGCAAGGACGGAGGACTTATTCGTTTTATTGGAGTGGAGTTCAAGGCAGAATGGGTCAAGACCCAGATTTGCAAGACGTTTTTGAACAACGTTCAGGGCTGCCATTTTTTCTGCGACGAACAGCACGCTTTTATCATTATAGAGTGCGTTTGCTATCATGTTGGTGATAGTCTGAGATTTTCCTGTTCCCGGAGGGCCGTGGAGGACAAAGCTTTGTCCGCTGCCTGCGGCGGCAACGGCGGCAAGCTGTGATGAGTCGGCACTCATTGGCACTGCCATATTCTCCATATCAAGGTCGGTATCTATATTTTCAGGTGTTATGCTGATATCCTCGGGGGTATAGGTAAGCTTGCCCTCAATAAGGCTTGAAACCACCTTGTTCTGCTTTATCTCTTCTGAGCGGTTGCGGAGGTCGTTCCACATTACGAATTGGCTGAACGAGAACAGACCGATAAAGGCATATCCCTCTATGTTCCAGCGTTTTTTGTCGATGATAGCCTGACGGATAGTGTTGTAAACAAGGGGCAGATCTATGCCGTGTTCATCAAGTGGGAGAGGGTCAAGACCTGTGATACTGATGCCGTGGTCTTGGCGGAGATATTCAAGGAGGGTAACGTTTATCTGAGTTTCTTCCTGTCTGCTCCTTATTATATAGCCCTTATTTCGTGTGTTGCGGACGATATCTATCGGTATGAGCACGAGCGGTGCATAGCGTGGCTTTTCGGAAAGGTCGCTTTCATACCAACGGAGAAGTCCCAATGCGAGAAAGAGGGTATTGCTGCCGTTTTCCTCCATGCTCACTTTGGCGGAGCGGTAGAGGTTTTTCAGGGCAGAGTCAAGGTCAGTTTCGCTGAGGAAAGTTCTTATGCGTTTATTTTTGAACTCTGTTTCGGCGATGTTCGTCACAAGGTCTTTGTCATTTTCGATAGCGAATATCTTAGCGTCACGGGGAGAGCCTGTCCACTCGGCGGGTATCTCCATAATACGGAAGTCGCTGCCGCTTGCAAGCTCGTCCTCAAGCTTTCCAAGGTCTGCGGTCATGATCTGCATTGTATTCTTTGTGACACGGAAGTTCAGCAGGGAGTTACGCAGGCTGAAATCAAGGAGCTTTCTTTCCCATATTCTAAGCTTTGTTACGGGCTGACCGTCGCCCTCTGCGACTTTGCCCAGCAATGAGCTGTCAAGTTCAGAAGGGGCGGAGATGCTCTTTAGGTTCAAATCATTTTCTGCCAGCTGTGCACCTGAGAAAGACTGCTCTGGACGCAACGGGACAGGGCGTATGCCGCTGCCACGGCTACGCTGGACGTCTATCACGCATATAAAATCCTGAGTATTAATGATATGGCCTTTGCCGTGTTTCATGGCGTGGTCAAAACGCTCAAAGTCATGGGTGCTGCAGTCAACAAAGTCGGTACACTCAACGAGGAGCATTTCCTCGGCGTTTTCGGCGATACGCTTTTCAACTGCGGAAACGTCGTCAACGCAGCAGTCGGCAAAGGTCTCATTTTCTAGCCAGCAGCCGCAGAAGGCGTGCTCCTTGGTGAAGAAAAGCAGTGGGTGAAGTCCAACTGCCTCAAGGCAGGAGGCGTATAGCAGGGCGAGGTCAAGGCAAGTGCCCATTTTCTCTTCAAGCACTTTATGCGGCAGGCGGACACGCTGACCTACAGTTTCATAGCTTGCAGGGGGATTACAATAGACTATTCTTTGCTGGACGAGGGCGGCAAATATTGCAGCCATTTGGAGCTTGACGTTATTAGGATTATTGGTCTGATAGCCGGTAAAAGACGGGTCGCCTTTCCACTTTTTCAGAAATTCAGAGGCGTCATGGATAACGTTTGAGAGTGCAGGGTGATTAGGTGTGACAAAGGCTGCTATCATTTCAGGCATGATATTGATACCGCTCCACTGGTCGCAGGCGAGCAGTTCGATCTGTTCATGCTGAGTACAGATGACCACGTCATTTTGCAGGATATCCATAGTGATAGAGCCGAGAGTTTTTTCGGTAAGTGAAAAGAGAAGTTCGGTATTTGTAGTTATTCTCACCGGTGATATCTCGGCAGAACTTTTTGCGGGGATAGAGCCGATATGATATGTAAATTCCTTTGCAAACTCAGGTTCAAAGGTTATTTTAAGGCCGATATTCTCAAGGACTTCCTCTGAGTTGTTATTTACTACAAGGTTTCTTATGACAGGGACATAGTTTTGCTGCATGGCAAAGTTTATAGATGTGTTTATGTGTCCACCGACAGTGACGATATTATCCACTTTTACCCCTCCGACAATAATTTTTTTTATAAGGAACACCGAACAAGGAACGTGCGGTGCAGTCATATGTACTCATTATAGCACAAATAAACACATTGTGCAATATTTTTTCTGAGGACAGGATATGCTATATAAAAAGTAAACCCATTGTTCATAGTATCTTTATTGAATAGGTGGGAGGGTTGTGCTATAATACACTTTGAAATTCAATAGAAAATTTGGAAAGGTGAAAGCTATGGAAAGAATGCTTGATTGGAACAAATATCTTGATACTGCGGCGAAAATGGTTTCTGAGGGAATCGTTATGCTCAAAAATGAAAATAATGCTCTGCCACTTGATACAGACAAAGAGGTGGCTGTTTTCGGACGCATACAGTTTCATTATTATAAAAGTGGAACAGGCTCGGGAGGAATGGTGAACGTTACTAAGGTAGTGAACATTCTGGACGGGCTTATTGATAACGGCGTAAAGGTCAATGAGACACTTCTTGACACATACAGAAAATGGGACAAGGAAAACCCATTCGACTTAGGCGAGGGCTGGGGCGGAGAGCCGTGGTCGCAGAAAGAGATGCCACTTGACGAGGGGCTTGTCAAAGAAACTGCAAAAAGCTGTGAAACTGCCATTGTGATAATAGGCAGGACGGCAGGCGAGGAGCAGGACAACAGGCTGGAGGCAGGCTCTTATTTGCTAAGCGATGACGAGATAGCTATGCTCACGGTGGTGAGGGAGAATTTCAAAAAAGTTGTTTTGCTTCTCAATGTGGGAAATATCATCGATATGACCGACATAAACAGGATAGCCCCTGACTCTGTGCTTTATGTTTGGCAGGGGGGAATGACAGGCGGAAAGGGTACGGCAGACGTTTTGACAGGAAAGGTCAGCCCTAGCGGAAAGCTTCCTGACACTATCGCATACAAGGTGTCGGACTATCCTTCGGACGCTAATTTCGGCAGGGAGATAAACAGGGATATTTACGCTGAGGATATTTATGTGGGATATCGCTATTTTGAGACTTTTGCTAAAGAAAAGGTGCTTTATCCGTTCGGATTTGGTCTTTCATACACTGAGTTTGAGATAAAGACGGAAAAGGCTGAGATAACAGAGGGGGCTGTGAAGCTTTCTGTATCGGTGAAAAATATCGGTTCTTACAAGGGCAAAGAGGTAATAGAGGTCTACTGCGAAGCCCCGCAGGGAAGGCTCGGCAAGGTGGCTAGAGTACTTTGCGGCTTTGAAAAGACTAGGGAGCTTGTACCGCAGGAAGAGCAGGTGGTTGAGATAGCAGTGGATATCGCAAAGCTTGCTTCTTATGACGATTCGGGTGTGACGGGCAACAAGTCATGCTATGTGCTTGAATCAGGGGAATATAAATTCTATGTGGGCAGTGACGTGAGAAGTGCTGAATATGCTTGCAGTTTTGAGCAGGGTGAGGATTTGGTAACAGAAAGGCTCACTCAGTCGCTTGCTCCTGTGGAGAGTTTTGAGAGGATAAAGCCTGTTTGCGAGGGCGGAGCTTTCAGCATTGGCAGAGAGGCTGTGCCTGTATCTGAGGTAGACGAAAGTGCAAGGCGTTTGGAGAAACTTCCGAAAGAGATAGCATACACTGGTGACAAGGGCATAAAGCTTTGGGACGTTAAGAACGGCAAGAACACAATGGACGAATTTATTGCACAGCTTTCAGACTATGACCTTTCCTGCATTATAAGGGGCGAGGGCATGGGAAGCCCTAGGGTCACGGCCGGTACGGCTTCGGCGTTCGGGGGAGTGTCGGAAAATCTCAATGGCTTTGGCATACCTGCTGGCTGCTGTTCGGACGGTCCGTCGGGCATGAGACTTGACTGCGGCACAAAGGCTTTCAGCCTGCCGAACGGCACTATGATAGCTTCTTCGTTCAACAAGGAGCTTACAAGTGAGCTTTTCACTTTTATGGGGCTTGAAATGGCGGCTAACAAGGTGGATTGTCTGCTTGGCCCTGGAATGAACATTCACAGACACCCTTTGAACGGCAGAAACTTTGAGTATTTCTCGGAAGATCCTTTTCTTACGGGCAAAATGGCGGCGGCTGAGTTAAAGGGCATGGCTGGTGCAGGGGTGACAGGTACGATAAAGCACTTCTGTGCGAACAATCGTGAGACAAACAGGCATTTTATCGACTCGGTGGTATCGGAAAGAGCACTCAGGGAGATATATCTAAAGGGTTTTGAGATAGCGGTAAAAGAGGGAGGAGCTTCCTCTGTTATGACCACATATGGCAGAGTAAACGGCTTGTGGACGGCAGGAAACTTTGACCTTAACACAGTGATACTTCGTGAGGAATGGGGTTTCAAGGGCTTCACCATGACGGACTGGTGGGCGAACATAAACGTTCGTGGAAAAGAGCCTGACAAGACTGATTTTGCAGCTATGGCTAGGGCACAGAATGATGTTTACATGGTTTGTCCTGACGGAGAAAAGAATGACGATAACACGCTTGTTGCCCTTGAAAATGGCGGTATAGAGAGGTGCGAGCTTCAGAGAAATGCGGCGAACATATGCGGATTTCTTCTTCACACTAACGCTCTTAAGCGTGCGGAGGGTATAGGAGATACTGTCAAGGTGATAAACCGAGAGGACGAGGAGCAGGAGGACGACAAGCCTGTACAGTTTTATAAGGTAGACCGTGACATAACTCTTGACCTTAGTGATGTTGACACAAAGAAAGGCACTTCTTATAGCTTTGCTCTTGACCTATCAAACTTCGGTATTTACAGGGTGATAGTTACGGCAAGCTCTACACAGAGTGAGCTTGCACAGATACCTATGACGCTGTTCAACATGGGTACTGCGGTGGGTACGTTCACGTTCAACGGCACTGGTGGCAAGGCTGTTTCAATGGAAAAGGAAACGCCTATGTTCTCACGTTTCACAACTTTCAGGATATACTTTGCACAGAATGGGCTTGACCTGCACAGTATCAGGTTTGAGCTGATGGACAAGGAACGTTGATTTAAGGCTGGCGTTATGTTTTGTGCAAGTGAATAAACAGCAAGATCGGTCAGTAGATCCCAAATGGGATTACTGACCGATCTTTTTGTGGTATTTGTCGGTGATTTGGGCATGAAAAAAGGACTATCAAACGATAGTCCTAAAACTGTCTTGCTGATACCAAATGGATGCATAACTTTATATTTGATTGTTTTTGCTTACTATTTTTTTATAAATATACACCTGTTTCTTCATCCCAATATCCAGTTACAGTATATGTTTTAGAAGACATAAAATTATTATTTTCAGCAGTAAGATAAACATTTATATGATCGCCATTATCATTTGCTCTCTTATATCGTGCAGAATCTCCTTGTTTTATAGAATATTCTGAACTTGCACTTCTACCATTTTTGTTTACTATCCAAAAATTTGTAATAGTATGTTGACCTTCACCAGATTTACTCATTTGTACTTTCCAACTATTAGAGTTATCACTTGTATTCCTGAATTCTGACTTAGGAGCTTGTGCATTATCTACACTACCCTGAATTCTAAAAGAAAAACCTATATTATTATCTTTATATGCTGCAAATACACTTGGAATCATTAAAGTTGATACTGCAACAACACACATACTAATGCTTATAACTTTCTTCTTTAAACTATTTTTCATTTTAAAAGCCTCCCCATTTATTACAAAAACATATTATTACTTACGCTGAAATCTACCATTGGAAACTGATATAACTGTATCGGACAAAAGCGAAATATCCTCTTTATTATGACTTGCAATGATTATAAGCTTGTTTTTTTTCTTTTGTTCTAACAGGATTCTTCTGACATCATTGACACCATCTTCATCCAGAGCGTTTGTAGGCTCATCCAAAAGGAGAATGTCAGGATCTTCAAATAATGCCTGAGCAATACTTAATCGTTGTTTCATTCCCAGTGAAAAAGTTTTTACTTTTTTCTTGCTGTCGGGGTCGAGTCCTACTGATTTTATTGCAGATTTTATCATATTATCATTAGCTGTATTTTTTATTTCTGAAAGCATTTTCAGGTTATCAAAAGCTGAAAAATTAGGCAAAAGGTCTGTATTTTCTATAATTATGCCACAGCTTTCAGGGAAAGAAATATCCTTATGCAACTGCTTGCCATCAATTATTACTTTGCCGCTGTCAGGAAAAATCAAGCCGCAAATGGCACGCAAAAGCATAGTTTTTCCACTGCCGTTTCTGCCAACAAGTCCGTAAACATGACCACTTTCAAAAGTCAGATTTACATTATCAAGAATCTTATTATTCTTTATTGT
>ERZ1027056.597-NODE-597-length-14719-cov-6.728110_pt1 | contig 14719 bp, 10 predicted proteins | sample MGYA00519427_ERZ1027056 | MGnify/ENA primary metagenome ERZ1027056 (study PRJEB26926, sample SAMN06164570) | human gut metagenome | biome: ENVO:00009003; feature: ENVO:2100002; material: ENVO:00002003 | host: Homo sapiens | place: USA | collected 2012 ... | reverse complement strand
CCAGAATGCCCATCAGCAGCGGCTGAAGGTTCGTTGCCCACTTGATGAAATCGCCGACCGAGCTGGCAGCCGCGCCAATCGCGGGCGCGCACAGCACGGACAGCCCAACGCCGACAAGAATCGTGACCGCCGGGGTGACGAGGATATCCACCTTCGTCTCCTTGCTGACGATTTTGCCGCATTCGGACGCGACAATCGTGATGAAGTAGACCGCCAGCGGGCCGCCCGCGCCGCCGAGCTTATTTGCCGCCATGCCGACGGCAATCAGGCTGTACAGCACCAATTGCGGGGCAGAGAGCGCCGCGCCGATGGACACCGCCATGGCCGGCCCCGCAACCTGCTGGGCGAAGTTGCCCGCGTCAATTAGGAACTGCACGTTCAGCTGCTGACCGAGCGTCTTGATGATTGTGCCAATCAGCAGCGAGGCGAACAGTCCCTGCGCCATGGCGCCCATGGCGTCTATCCCGTAGCGTTTTGCGGAAAACAGAACGTTCTTCCGCTTCAGAAACGCGCTGACCTTTCCCATGTCCTCCAAATCTCCCTTGTACGGGGAAGCCCCGCGAAATTTCCGCCGAAAAACGGTGGATTGCATTCCATTATAACATATTGACAAGAAAGAAACAAGCATATATCACAAAATGTGTGGATTGGGTGAAGCGTGGGCGAAAATTTCGCGCAAAACCGATGATAACAGTCGTTTTTGTTGCAAGGCAATCGTAACCGTGCTATAATGGAGCGATTGCAAACGGCTCACGCGCTTTGCAGTCAGCACAGGAGAGGAGGCATCCGGTCAGTCAGCGCCGGAAGAGCACGGATGAGAAAGAAAAATTCCATCATCAATATGATAGTCGGGCTGGTGGGGCAACTGCTGAACATGCTGCTGTCTTTCGGCGGACGCATGGTGTTCGTCCACTACCTGTCGCAGGAATACCTCGGCGTGAACGGCCTCTTCGGCGATGTGCTGGGAATGCTGAATCTGGCAGAATTGGGCATCGGCTCGGCGATGATTTTCAGCATGTACCGCCCTGCGGCGCAGAACGACGAGCAGCAGCTTGCGCGCCTGATGAACCTCTATCGCACGCTGTACCGCATTGTTGCAGTGGTCGTGCTGGGCATCGGGCTGGCGCTCATGCCGTTCCTGCCGCTGCTGATTAAGGGCGGCGAGGGCGTGGAGAACCTGCAGCTGATTTATCTGCTGTACCTCCTGCAGGCTGTCACGTCATACCTGCTGTCCTACAAGAACTCCATCTATCAGGCGTACCAGAAGGCATATATCCGCAAGGCGATTGACCAAATCATCGGCATCGTGCGCCTGATTCTGCAAATCGTTGTGCTGGTAACGACGCGGAACTTCATCCTCTACCTGATTATCCAGCTTTTTGTGCCGATGGTTTCCAGCGTTATCATCTCCATCCGCGCGGACAAGGAGTTCCCGTACCTCAAGCAGTACAAGGAGCTGCCTGAACCGCAGGAGCGCAAGGCGATTTTCAAGAACGTCGGCGCGCTGAGCCTGCATAAGCTGGCGACGGTTATCGTCCGCAGCACGGATAACCTGATTATGTCCGCGTTTGACGGGCTGGCTACGGTCGGCATATACTCCAATTACAAGCTCGTTTTGATGAACGTCAACAACCTGCTGGGGCATGTGACGGGCGCATTCACCGCCAGCATCGGCAACCTGAACGCGCTGGAGGGCAGAAAGCGCGTCTACGAAATCTTCCGCATCCTCGATTTCGCCGCCTTCCTGCTCTACGGCTACCTCTCCGGCGGACTGGTGACGCTGATTAACTTCTTCATCCGCATGATTTTCGGCGAAGAGTACCTTTTCTCGATGACGGTCGTCATCATCATCATGGCGGAGTTTTTCATCAGCGGCCTCCGTCAGATGGGGCTGCAGTTCCGCGAGGCGCTGGGGCTGTTCTGGTATGACCGCTACAAGGCGCTGGCGGAGGCCATCATCAACCTTGTTGTATCGCTGATTCTGGTGCGGCGCTTTGGCGTGGCGGGTATCATCGGCGGCACGATTATCTCCAGCCTGCTGACGTGCGTCTGGTTTGAACCGTATGTGCTGATGCGCTACGGCATTGAGGAGGACTGGCAGAAGAAGCTGCGCCGCTACTTTATGGATTACATCGTCCGCTGGGTGGTGGTCGCGGGGGTCAGCGCCGTGTCCTACTGGATTTTCCAGCTGATGCCGCAGACGAATTTCCTCTGGTTCATCGCCCAAGGGCTGATTTATACCGCGATTTTCGCCGCGGTCGTGCTGACGGTATACGGCAGAACGCCGGAATTCCAGTACCTGCTGGAAATGACCGTCCGCAAGCTCAGGAAGAAACTGCGCGGCGGGGCGTAAGCCGGCTTGGAATCGCGAAAAGCGTCAAGGGAGGGACTTCGTCCCGTTTCATTCGCCCCTTGGGTTCCCCAATCAACACGCGGACACAGCATGAAAGTGTCACCAACTGAATCGCGCGAAAGGGTCAAGGGACGAAGTCCCTTGCGGAGTCAAGGGGCAGCGCCCCTTGGGTTCCCTCAATAAACACGCGGAAGCAGTATGAAAGTGTCACCAACTGAATCGCGAAAAAGGGAGTCCAGAGGGTCGAAGACCCTTTGGCGGGGTCAAGGGGCAGCGCCCCTTGCGGAGTCCAGAGGCAGAGCCTCTGGCGTCTCCCGCTAAGCAATGTGGAAGGGAAGAAAACCGATGAAAATCCTGATGGTCAATAAGTTTTTGTACCCGCGCGGCGGGGCAGAGACGTATATGCTCCGCATTGGGGAAGAACTGACACGGCGCGGTCATCAGGTGGAATATTTCGGCATGTACGACGAGAAAAACACCGTCGGGAACGCCGAAGGGCTGACGACTGTCAACATGGACTTCCACGCGTCCGGCGCGGAAAAGCTGCTCTACCCCTTCCGCATCATTTATTCCGGCGAGGCGCGGCGCAAAATGCGGCAGGTTATCGACCGCTTCCACCCGGACATCATCCACTTCAACAACATCAATTTCCAGCTTACCCCGTCCGTCATTCTGGCGGGCGCAGAGAAAAATATCCCGATGGTGCAGACCGTCCACGATTTGCAGATGCTCTGCCCGAACCACATGATGATGGAATTCGGGACGTGGAAGCTCTGCGAGGAATGCAGCGGGAAGAAGTGCAAAATGGCGTGCGTGCGCAAAAAGTGCATCCACGGGTCGCGCGCGAAGAGTCTCATCGGCGCGATAGAAGGCACGATTTATACCAGCAGCCATGTGTATGACCGCGTGGCGCGCTACATCTGCCCAAGCCGCTTCATGGAGCAAAAACTGCTGTCTGTTCCGCGCTATGCCGGAAAAACCACCATGATTCATAACTTCTTGAGCAAGACGGCGGAGATCGACGTGCCCAAGGGCGATTATGTCCTGTATTTCGGGCGCTTGTCGGAGGAAAAGGGCATCGACCGCATCCTTGCCGCCTGCCGCCTGCTGCCGGAGATTCCGTTCGTCATTGCGGGCGGCGGGCCGCTGGAGGAACTCTGCCGAACGTGCGGTTTGCCCAACGTGCGCTTCGTCGGCTTCAAGACTGGAAAAGAACTGCAGGAGCTTGTCGCGGCGGCGCGCTTCACCCTCCATCTCTCCCTGTGGTACGAAAACTGTCCGCTGGCGCTGCTGGAATCGCAGTCGCTGGGCACGCCGGTGCTGTGCAACCGCATCGGTGGAATGCCGGAGCTGGTGGAGGAGGGCAAAACGGGCGTCCTCAACGACACCTTCACGCCCGAAGCCTATGCGGAGAAGATTCGCGCGCTGTATAGCGATTCGGCGCTGCTGGATGAAATGGCGCGCAACTGCCGCGCGAAGAAGGAAAGCATGATGACGCTCGACCGCTACTGCGACCGGCTGCTGGAAATCTACATGGAGGAAATCGGAGGAAAACGCGCGTGATGGATGGCAAAAAGCGCAAAGTAATGTTCCTGATATACAGCCTGTGCGGGGGCGGCGCGGAGCGGGTGCTGGTGGAAACAGTCAACCGCCTCCCCAAAGACCGCTACGACGTGACGCTCATGACGCTTTTCCACGACGATACCCGCGCCGGGATGCTGTCGCCGGAGGTGCATTACCGCCCGGCGCTGCGCGTGAAGAACGGCAGGGCGCAGAAAATCCTCAGCGGCATCATGCAGTACATCATCCCGTCGAAATGGCTGTATCGCTGGTTCTTCAAGAGCGACGCGGACGTGGAAGTCGCCTTCATGGAGGCGTTCCCGACAAAAATCCTCGCGTACTCCACCAATCAGCACGCGAAAAAGTACGCGTGGGTGCATATCGACGTGCAGACGTACACCAAGCAGGATCGCCTGTTCCGCTCCATGCGGCATCAAAAGGCGTGCTATGAGCGGTTTGACGGCATCTACTGTGTGTCGGAGAACGTACAGGAAGCGTTTTCCGCGAAATTCGGCTTGACGGAGCGCGTCCATGTCGCCTATAATATACTGGATGAGCAGGCAATCCGCCGCCGGAAGGACGAGCCGGTGGACGACATCCCGAAGGGCGAGTTCCTGATGGTCAGCGTCGGCAGCCTGATTCCGCGCAAGGGGTTTGAGCGGCTGATTCATGTCTGCGGGCTGCTCAAAAGCCGTGGCTACCACTTCCACCTGCTGATTCTGGGCAAGGGGGAGCTGTACGAAGATCTGGCGGAGCAGGTGATTGACGAGCATTTGCAGGATAGCGTGCAGCTGCTGGGCTTCCGCGATAACCCGTACCCGTATATGGCGGCGGCGGATTTGTACGTCTGCCCGTCCTACGTCGAGGGGTTCAGCACGGTGGTGAGCGAAGCCGTTGTGCTGGAAAAGCCCGTCGTGACGACGGACTGCTCCGGAATGCGCGAGATTCTGGGCGACAGCGAGTACGGCCTGATTACGCAGAACACGGAGGAATCCCTCTTCGAGGGCTTGCGGACGATGCTGGACAAGCCGGAAGTCTACCAATACTACCAGCAGCGCGTCCGCGAGCGCGCACCGTTCTTCTATATGGAAGAAAGACTGAAGGCGTATGAGGAGATTCTTGACCAGTAAGGGAAAAATGTTATGAGCGACATCCTGCGAAAATTCCGCCGCGGCGCCACCCTGCTGGGCGAACTGATCAAGTACGAGGCGGCAGCCCTCTGCGCCGGCGTGCTGAAAGTCACCAATCCGCGGTACCGCCACGTTTGGCTTGTGTCCGAGCGCGGCAGGGAAGCCCGTGACAACGGCTATCACTATTTCGCGTATCTTCGGCAGGCGCACCCCGAAATCAACGCCGTCTACGTCGCAGACCCCCAGCTGCCCGACTATGACCGCGTCGCGCAGCTGGGCGCGGTCGTGCCGTATCGCAGCTGGCGGCACTACCTGCTCTGCGCCGCGTCGGAAATGAAGGTTTCCACCCATGTTTCCGGCTATACGCCTGATATTGAACGCTATTATATGCTCGATAAGCTCCACATCGTGCGCGGAAAAAAGGTGTTTTTGCAGCATGGCATCATGATTGACGATATGAAGTGGTACCATTACCCCAACGTCGTCATGGATTTGTTTGTCACGACGCTGCAAAAGGAGCGTGATTTCGTCGAGTCGGCGTTCGGGTATCCGAAAGGCGTCGTCCGCCGATTGGGGCTGTGCCGATATGACGCGCTTCTGCATCCGCACGAGACGAAGCGGCAGGTGCTGTTTATGCCGACGTGGCGGACGTACGCCGTGGAGGGCAAAACACAGGCGGAGTTTGAGCAGACGGACTATTTCCAGCACTGGCAGGCGGTCATTTCCGCCCCGGAGCTGGAGAAGCTGCTGACGAAATACGGCTATGACGCCGTGTTCTACCCGCATTTCGAGGTGCAGCGCTTCCTGTCCGCCTTCCACACGGAGAACCCGCACGTCAAAATCGGCGCGCTGGGGCAGATGGACGTGCAGACGCTGCTGATGGAGTCCGCGCTGCTGATAACGGACTTCTCCAGCATCCAGTTCGACTTCGCGTATATGCTCAAGCCTGAAATCTACTACCAGTTTGACGAGGCGCGGTACTGGGGCACGCACCACGACCGCGGCTATTTTGACTATCGCGCGGACGGCTTCGGGGAGGTCGTGACGACGCAGGAGGCGCTGCTGCAAGCCATCGAAACCGCGCTTGCGTCGGAGTGCGCCGTCACGCTGGAAATGCAGAAGCACATCCGCGATACCTTCGGCGCGCTCGACGACCACAACTGCGAGCGAAATCATCAGGCAATCAGGGAGCTGATGTCATGAAAGCAAACGACGGGCAGGCAAACCTCATTCTGCTGGACAGCGCGCCGCAGCCGGAATGGAACTTTGCGGCGCTGATGGAAGCGGAGACAGGGGAAAAGTGGAACATCTGGCACATTGACAGCCATTTTTCGGACAGCGCATGGAAGAAGAAGGCGAAATTCTTCCTCTTTCCACTCAAAGTCCTGCGCCACCGCAAGGAATTTGGCACCATTGTGTCCTACCAGCAGTTTTACGGGCTGTTTTTCGCTTTTTACAGCGCCATTTTTCACCTGGAAAAGCACTGCCATCTCATCGTCACCACGTTCATTTACCGCCCGAAGCAGGGCTGGAAGGGCAAACTGTACGCGTGGTTCATGCGCAAGGCGGTGAACAGCCCCGCGCTGGACAAAATCGTCTGCTTTTCCAGCAGCGAACCGGCGTATTACCAGTCCATTTTCGGCACGGACAAGTTCACCTATGTGCCGCTGGGACTGGGCGATTTGAACCGCGGCGGGCACATTCCGCAGGGAGAGGAGCGATTCATCCTCGCAGCGGGAAAGAGCAACCGCGACTATGACTTCCTTGTGGATGCGCTGAAGGACACGCCGTATCAGGTACGCATTCTGTCCGACGCGTACAACCACCCGAACCCCGGCAACAACATCCGCATTTATCACGATGTGTTCGGCGAGAAGTATTATCAAATGCTGTCAGAATGCTGCTGCGTGATTGTGCCGCTTGCCGATGCGCGCATTTCGGCGGGGCAACTGGTGTTCCTGCAGGCGATGATGTTCGCCAAGCCGATTATCACCACGGAATCGGAAACCGTGCGCGACTACATTGAATCGGGCAAAAACGGTCTGATCATTCCCAAACAGCGTGATGCGCTGCGGGACGCGGTTCGCCGGCTCTACGAGGATGAAGCGCTGTACCGCGGCATGGCAAAGGAGGGCAGATGCCGATTCTTGGAAAGCTATTCTGTGGCAAGCATGGCGCGGCAAATTGGGTCAATCTGGCGGAAGCTGGACGAAAAGAAATGCTGAAAAAGGACATTCAACCGCGCCCGGCGTATCTGAAATGGGCGTATATCGGCATGATGACCATCGCCTTCTGGAATGGTGGGCTGGGGCTGCCGTGGTTCACGAAATATGTGCTGCAAGTCGGCGTGCTGGGCATGGCGCTGCTGTTTATGCTGGTGACGGGCGACTTCCGGCGGCTGAAAACCGTGGGACAGTTTGCGGTGATGTTCGGCTTGCCGTTCCTGATGATGGCGGCGCTGTCAATGCTGTACTGGGCATTGGATTTTCAGCAGCTTAACTACATGTCGCGCGGCTGCTCGACGATTCTCTACCATGTCATATCGCTCAGCGCGATGTGCAGCGCAGTGTACCTCTTCGGCCGCAGGAGCATTGATTATACGCTCTACGGCATGTGCGGCGCGAACTGCTGCATTGTGCTGGGATCCATCAAGGAGAACGGCATCGGGGCGTTTGTGACCGGGCTGATTGCGTTTGCAAAGTCCGGCGGGATTGACACGAACGCCGCCATCAAGGCGCTGGAAGTGCATGACCTGACGTTTGCCTTCGGGCTGATGCTGCTGTTCGCCCTGTGCTGCGAGCGAGGCAAAAAGCGCCTGATTTATGTCGGCTTATCGGGGCTGTTCTTCTTTCTGGGCCTCAAACGCATCGCGCTGATTGGCTTGGTCGGCGTGTTTTTGATGGGCGAGTTTATCCGCAGGAGAAAACCGAAAGCCCAGAGTATCCTGATTCTCCTCATTTCCATTGGCGCCATTGTCATTTGCTTCGGGTATGTGTACCTGATTCAGTCGGGGCTGTTCAACGAAATCGTCCACGCGCTGGAGATTGACACGATGGGGCGCGACAGGCTCTATGCCGCGTTTCAGGAGGTCTACGATTTTTCCCCCGCCTTCCGAGGGTATGGCATTGGCTATGTTACACGCTATATCAGCATCATGACGGAAGCAGGCGTTGGCGTATTCGGCACGCACAGCTTCGGCGGAATGCACAACGATATTGTTACCATGTACATCGAGTTAGGCTTCTGGGGCTTCGCGTTCTGGATTTGGTACAGCTGGAACGGGCGCATTGTGTGGTGCCAGAAGGAGTTCGGGATGCAGACAGCCCTGCTGCTGCTGTACGAAACGATTTACGGCTTCATTACCTACGCCACCGACAACACGGTGTTCTACTGCTATATCAACACGGTCTTTATGCTGCTGCCGATTGCGATGGCGATTGGCGAGCAGGAACAAGGCGAGGAGAAAGGCAAGCATGAAAGAAAAGAACCGGAAACGAGCAAGGAGCGGCGTGTGGTCGCTTCTTGAGCGGATGCTGCAGGGTGTGTGGAGATACCGCCTGCTTTGCCTGCTGCTGATCATCGCGGCGATGGTGACCACCAGCGCCATGATGCATCCTGGAAAGATGCAGTCGGCAACCGCCCTCATTGCCCTGAACTATGAGGAAGCGACAAGGGGACTTTATCCGAATCAGACGCGATTCAACATTTCGCTGCTCAAGTCTGATGAGGTGCTTTCGCGTGCGCTTGAAAAGGCGGGCGTAACGAACATGGAGCCCCTTGCGCTGGCGGAGCACATCAGCGTAAGCGCGTCAAGCGTCGGCGGCATGTCGATTGATTCCGGCAGCGCCAGCGCCTACAAGATTGCCACCACCTACACCGTCTCCTACAAGCGCAATGAGGAGCTGCCGGCAAGCATCAGCACCGGCGCCATGCTCCAGCTGATTATCGAGGCGTACAAGGAAGTGTTCTACGAGAACTACACCTACGTCGATACGGCGCTCAATCCGAACTGGAATGAACTGGATGAACTGGAGTATGTGGAAATCGGCACATTCTTCGAGAAAGAAATCGGCAAAGTCAGCCGCTTTTTGAAGAGCCGCGCGAACGAGAACGGCACGTTCCGTTCCTCAGCTAACAACGAGACGTTTATCTCTTTGCAGAAGAAGGCACAGAATTTCTCTAACATTGACCTTGAAAAGTACAACGCGTATGTGCGGCAGAGCGGGTTATCCAAAAATCGCGACCGCTATGTGTCCAAGCTGAAATATCAGAATCAGCTGCGCAACATTGAGTATCAGAAATTCATGAGCCACTATCAGAACCATCTTGCAACGATTGATATGTACGATTCCGCGCTGACAAGCGTTGTGCTGATTCCGACGCTGGATACGCAGGCAAACTTCTATATGTCGCGCACGAAGGTGGCGATTGACTATCAGGCAAGCTCTGCTGAGACGGAAAACTTCCATGCCCATGATACAAAGGAGAAAATCAAGGACAATGAGTACACCATCGAGAAGATGCTCGCGGAAGACGCCAATGCGGCGGAGAACATCGTCACGGCGGAGATGCTGATTGATACCATGAAGACCAAATTGGCGGATTTGATTGAACGCACAAATGTCATCAACCGCGAGTATGTCCGCTATAAGACGCGCAATTACCTTACCGTGTCCTATGAGCAGATGAGCGCGATGGATGAATACAGCATCAAGTGGTCGATCTTGATGGGCGGCGTGACGTTCTGCGTCTGCTGCGTGCTGTTGCTGGTGATTGAGGGCAGAAAAAAGCATGAGAAAGTTTAACATCATCCGCTACTTAAAGCGCTGGTGGCCGCTGATTGCGCTGATGTCCATCTTGGCCGGCGCGTTCTTCATGCGCTATGCCAGCAACAATCAGGCGTACACGGCGCAGGCTGTCATTAAGTACACCTACGACGCGGTGTCGGAGGGATTGACCCCGAACGGCGAGCCGCTGGACGTTTCCGAAATCTTTTCCTCGACGGTCGTCAAGGAAGCGATTGAGCGCCTCGGCTATTCCGTCAATGTCGATACCATCCGTTCCGGCGGCACGGTGACGGGCATCACCCCTGCCGAGGTGCAGACGCGGCAGGATGCGCTGGCGGAAAAAGGTGAAGAGGTGGAGGAATACTATCCGACGGAATACACCGTCAAGCTGACCGTTGGCAGCAGCCGAAGCGCTGAATTCGCGCGCTTGATGCTGGACGAAATTTTGAGCTGCTATTTTGCCAGCTTCGGGGAGAAATATGTGGATTACTCCACCATCCCCAACAACGCTGAAAACGTGCTGGCGGGCGGTTATGATTACATTGAGCAGGCGGAAATTCTCAGCAATTCCGTGGATGAGATTATCGCGCAGTTAGGCAACCGCCAAAGCGCTGCGCCGGATTTCACCTCGTCGCGCACGGGTCTGTCCGTTTCCGACCTGTTTGACGAATACAGCTATATCCAGTCGGTGCGGATTCCGTACCTGTTTTCGGAGATTTTGGGCGAAAGGCTGACGCAGAACCGCGAAATCCTGCTGAAAAAGTATCAGGCGCGGTATGCGAATTACATGCTGACAAGCGGCACCGATGGCGACAAGGTGGCAAGCGTCAAGGAAGTCATTGAAAGCTATGGCAATAAGAATAAGGAAGGCTCGCTGTACTATGCCGGAACGAACGGCACGGACACGAATAGGCAGAACGGCCTTGTGCTGAATGACGTCTATGAGGAGCATGATGAGGACGGCAAGATTAAAGACCGCACCACCGTTTACGACACGCTCATCAGCGACTATGTGACGCTGCTCAACCGCAAGTCCGACAGCCTGATTGATGCGGCGTACTGCCAGTACATCATCGACACCTTCTCCAAGGCGCCGGACGCGACGGAGAACACCGCAGAAGCCCGCGCGTCGGTGGAGGAGGAAATCAGCGCGCTGCAAACCCGGCTGGATGACCTCTATCAGGTGCTGCTGGTGACGATGGAGGAGTACAACGAGTACATGGGCGCGGTGAACGTGGGCGTGCTGTCCACCACAGCGGTGAGCGCGCGCGTCAACGTCAAGCTGTACATGATGTTGGGCGTTGTCGTGTTCTTCATCCTCGGCGTCTGCGGCGCCATCCTGCTGGGGCGAATCCAGGACTTTGTGGAGTACCTGTTCTTCACCGAGCAGTCGCTGGAAATGCCGAACCGTACGGCGTGCGACCTGTACATCAAGAACAACACCGAGCGCGTGCTGGGCGACGACAACGTGTGCGTTGTGCTGGAGCTGACGAACCTGAGCCACATCAACAACGAGCTGGGGCGCATGAAGGGCAACGAAGTGCTGCGCCGGTTCGCGGACTTCATCAAGGAAGCGTCTGCAACCTGCGGTACGGTGTATTACAACGGCGGCTGGCAGTTCATCGGCTTCTTCGAGCAGTGCCGCCGCGAGGACGCGGAGAGCTTTGCGGACTACATGCACCGCCTCGTGCACGCCTACAACGAGGAAAGCGGCGACGCGAAGATGGAATACAGCCTTGGCATGGCGGAAAGCCGCACCGCCAACGCCCATACGCTGCGTACCCTGCTGCGCGGCGCAATGATGGACCGCAGAAAGCAGGAGGACTAAGCCATGAAAAAGTGGAAAAAAGTACTGCTGTATGTGCTGACTGTGCTGCTGGTGATGGCGGGCGTTTGCGGATACTTCCTCTTCCTGTATCCGCATGAGCAGGACTTTGTGGAAAGCTACTACAAAGTGCAGTCGGATAAGCTGACGAGCCATCTGCGGATTGTGCAGCTCTCCGACCTGCACCTGCGGGAGTTCGGCGAGAACAACTGCGATTTGGTGGCGCGGATTCGTGCCTTGAAGCCGGACATCATCGCCATCACGGGCGATATGAACGACAAGAAAAGCGACGACACGCACGTCGTGACGGACTTGTGCGCGCAGCTGGTGGAAATTGCCCCGGTGTACTATGTGCCGGGCAACCACGAGTGGCCGAAAATCGTGTTCGAGGGCAGCACACTCGCGTCGGATTTGGAAGCGCTGGGCGTGCACTTTCTGGCGGATAAGTACGAAACTGTGACCATCGGCAGCAATACGCTGCTCATCGGCGGCATTGCGGAAGCGCCGGTATCCTATGAGAAGTACGCCAGCGGATTTCTGGAGGATTTCGCCGCCCAGCCGGGCTACAAGATGCTCCTCGTCCACTATCCGGAATACTACGCGGAGGATACGGGCGCGCTGATTGGCAAGGACATCGACATGGCGCTCTGCGGCCACGCGCACGGCGGTCAGGTTCGCCTTCCGTTCCTCGGCGCGCTCTACACGCCGGATCAGGGCTTCCTGCCCGATTTGACCGAAGGCGTGCAGACGATTTCCGGCACGAAGGTCATCATCAGCCGCGGACTGGGGGACGACGTGGGGCAGATTCTGCCGCGCATCAATAATCCGCCGGAACTGGTGATTATTGACGCGAACTGGTATTGATACCTTCATTTTCAGGAGGATGGAATCAATATGCGTGAAGCAGACAAATTGGTCAGCGTCATTATTCCGGTTTACAAGGTGGAAAAGTACCTGCCGATGTGCGTGGACAGCGTGCTGAATCAGACATATCAGAACTTAGAGGTTATTCTGGTAGACGACGGTTCGCCGGACGACTGCCCCGCCATCTGTGACGAATATGCCCAAAAGGACAAGAGAATCCGCGTCATCCACCAGAAAAACGCTGGTCTGTCCATGGCGCGCAATGCCGGATTGGACATCTGCACAGGCGACTATATCACCTTTGTGGACAGCGACGACGCGCTGCATGTTGCCTTTGTGGCGCGCTTGCTGGCGGCGTGCGAGGAGAACGGCGCGGAAATCGCTGTCGGGGATTACATGAAGGCGACACCAGCGGAATATCTGCCGAAAATAGCCGCGCCGCTGGCGAATAAGCCTGTGCGCGTGGTGGATGGGCGCGAGGCAAACATGATGCTTTACCGCAGGTCGGAATGGGTGCGGATGGTGACGGCGTGGGGGAAGCTGTTTCGGCGCGAAATGCTGGAAACGGAACGCTTCCCGGACGTGAAGCTGCATGAGGACGAGGCGCTGATATACAAGCTGCTTTACCGAAGCCGGCAGGTGGCAATGGTGGATGGCGCCCTGTACCTCTACACGGCGAATCAGGCCGGCTTGATGGCGAAACGCTTTACCCCGGAGCGCATGACGATGCTGGATATTCTCGATGAGCGGCTGGCGTTCTACCGCGAAAACGGCGAAACAGGCGACTTAATCCGCTTTACGCAAAACCGGCAGTTTATGTTTGCGGCAGAATACTATCTGCATACGGCGGATAACAAGCCTTTCCGCCGCAAGGCGCGCAAAAAGCAGTGGGCGCTGTATTGGCCGCTGATGCGCTCCTCGTACTGGCTGCGCAGGAAACTCGTGTATACCTATGCCATGCTGCTGCCCGGACATTTCAAGAAGCTGTATTTCTAAGGCACCACCTCATTTGTGCGGTGTTACCCTAATGCAGCGGCTGGAATCCACGAAAGGAAGAAAAAGGATGAATCAAGTCAGCATCATCATTCCCGTGCACAACACGCCGGAGGAATACCTGCGTGAATGCTTGCATTCCGTCCTGCGGCAGGATTACACGAATTGGGAAGCCATTCTGATTGACGACGGCTCGACCAGCGGCGCGGAGCGTATCTGCGACGAATACGCGGCGAAGGATGCGCGCTTTTGCGTGATTCATCAGCGGCAAAGCGGCGTATCTGCGGCGCGCAACGCGGGCATGGCGGCGGCGAATGGCGACTGGCTGATTTTTCTGGATTCCGACGACTGGTGGGAGGAAAATCTGCTGTCATCCGCAATGAAAAAGCTGGCGGAAGAACCGGCGGATCTGCTGGTGTTTAATTTCAAAACGTTTTCGCAGCAGAAAACGGACGAGACAGCACCGCCCGCAGAAAAGAAGCGGCACGCAGGCACCTCCATAATGGAGGAAATGCAGCTGGGCTTGCTGGATCGGAATGAACGGTATGCTGCAAACTACTTTGGCGGACCGTGCATACAGCTGATTCGCCGGACAATCGTCGTCGAGCATCAGCTTGCGTTTCCGGAAGCGATTCATCAAAGCGAAGATGCGCTGTTCAATATGCAGATGCTGGAGTACGTCAAGTCCGTGGATTTTCTGCATGAAACGCTGACAACGTACAGGGTTTGGGGCATGTCATCGTTTCAGCGGTTTCATGCGGATTTGCCGCAGCAGATGGAGCAGGTGAATCAGCAATTCCTGACATTCGGGAAAGTGCACCACAAGGGCGATTTCTATTGGAATGCCTATGAAGTGTGGCTGATGGAAACCTACATCCGCCTGCTGAAGCGCTACTTCTATCACCCGAATAATCCGCAGTCGGAGGCGGAAAAGAAGCGGGCATGGAAGGCGCTGCTGACAACCTGCCCGTCGCTGAAGCAGCTGCGCCGCGCAAGCTGGAAGAGGATGTACCAGTCGCGCAAGTCATATCCGCTGCTGCTGTTTTTCCTGCTGTACTGCCGCTGCTACGCGCTCAATCGGCGCGTGATGGAATGGCTTCTGCGGACGGACAGATACTGACCCAAAAGGGTGCTTCGCGGAAAGTTGGGGGAAGAGCAGCTTGGGGGCGCTCCTGCGGGAGCGCAAAGTTACTGGCAGGGACGCTTC
>ERZ1027056.568-NODE-568-length-15384-cov-4.126753_pt1 | contig 15384 bp, 15 predicted proteins | sample MGYA00519427_ERZ1027056 | MGnify/ENA primary metagenome ERZ1027056 (study PRJEB26926, sample SAMN06164570) | human gut metagenome | biome: ENVO:00009003; feature: ENVO:2100002; material: ENVO:00002003 | host: Homo sapiens | place: USA | collected 2012 ... | reverse complement strand
GGTCTCCAAATGATCGGCGCCCTTCACCAAAATTCCCTCCCGGGAGCAGGTGCTGAAGATCGTAGAAACCAATTTTGAATAAGTGCACACAAAAGCGCACGACCATACAGGGTCGTGCGCTTTTTCATTTTATGTTCTCTTTTATTTCTCCGTAGGCAGGGGCAGGTTTTGCAGCTTTTGCACCTCGCTGTCCGTTTTGCCCTCCGGGGTGTCCCGATAATACTGGGTAAAGGGCCGGAAGCGGCTTTTCTCCTCCCAAATACGCTTGGCGGTAGGCGCCCAGGCGGCAGCATAAGCATCGCACTTGGCGCACAGCGCCTCGGCGCTCTCCGGGGCCAGGAAGTTGGTGGACTTGGCGCCGGTTTGGCTGACGATCCGCCGCAGAGCCGCCGGATTTTCCAGCATAGGACAGGGCCGCAGCATATTGTTATTAAATGGCTGGCCCTTGTAATATTCGTAAAACAGCGGTGACTGCAAACATTCTTTAATGCTCTTTTGCCGAATATTGGAGTCGCTGTAATGGATAAACACACAAGGCTCCGCGTCACCCTCGGAATTGATGTGAAAGTAGTTGCGCCCACCGGCAATACAACCGCCTACAAACTCCGCGTCGTTTTGGAAATCCACAGTAAAGATAGGCTTGCCGTTCTTGCCGTCCCGCTTCTCTCGAATGGTGCGGTACACATGCTCCCTCTGCTCCGGGGAGAGCAGCAAATTCTGATCTGCGTCGCTGCCCACCGGCATATAGTGGAAGTACCAGGCATAGCGGGCACCGGCCTCAATCAGGGTGTCATAAAAGGCGTCGGAAGTGACCGCTTCGCAGTTTTGCGATGTGTAGCAGACGGACACGCCAAACAGGCAGCCGTGCTTTTTAAGCAGTGCCATGGCCGCCATCGTGTCCCGATAGGAGCCTGCGCCCCGGCGGGCATCCGTGGTCTCTTCGCTGCCCTCTACGGACAGAGCCAGTGCCAAATTGCCGCAGGCCTTCATATCCTCACAAAAGGCATCATCCACCAGCGTACCGTTGGTGAAGGTCAAAAACAGGCAGTCCGGGTTCTCCTTTGCTACCGTTATAATATCCGCCTTGCGGATCAGCGGTTCGCCGCCGGTGTACATAAAGAAATGGGTACCCAGTGCCTTGCACTCCCGCACAATGCGACGCATTTCGTCCAAGGTCAGGTTGGACTTATGGCCGTATTCCGCCGCCCAGCAGCCTTTGCAATGGCGATTGCAGGCACTGGTGGGATCCATCAGCACCACCCAGGGAATGTTGCAGTGCTCCTTCTCCCGGTTGGCACGCAGAGCCTTGGTGCCAAAGTAGCCCAGATCAATGGCAAAGGTCAGCGCAATGCGGCGAAACAGAGCCGGGTCCACCTCGTCCAGCCCGCGAAACAGGAATTGGTGCCACACATTGTCCTCATCCTCAATAATCTCAATGGGCTTGGTAAAAGTGCTGGGGGGGAACATTTTGCCGGCCACCAGCTTGCCAACCTTCACCAGCTTCACCAAATTGCGGCGGGGGTTCTTGTACACATAGCGCAGCAGACGGTCGCCCACTGCGTACAAAATTTTTCTGTTCATAGCTTCACCTCAAGCGCCGCTTACATACGCTCCGGCACGCTGATCTTCAGCATGGTAAGTACATTGCGAATGGTATTCTTTACGGCGGTACACAGATACAGCCGTGCCTGCATCAGCCCCTCATCCTCTACCATGACCCGCTGGGCATTGTAGAATTTGTGGAACAGGGTGGCCAGGTCGATCACATAGTGGGTAATCTTGGCCGGGTCGTAGGTCTTGGCGGCCGTGACCACATCGTCGGTGAGGGCGGCCAAGTGGCGGATCAGCTCCCGCTCCTCCGGCGCCGTCAGCTGCTCCAGCTCCGCGGTAGTGGGGGTGCGCAGGGTCACGCCTTCCTCTGCCGCCTTGCGCAAAATAGAGCAAATGCGGGCATGGGCGTACTGCACATAGTACACCGGGTTCTCATTAGAAGTGCTGGCTGCCAGCTCCAGGTCAAAATCGAAGTGGGAGTTTGGCTCCCGCAGGTTAAAGAAGAAGCGGGCCGCGTCAATGGGCACTTCCTCCAGCAAGGTATTCAAAGTAATCGCCTTGCCGGAACGCTTAGACAGCTTAATGGTCTCGCCGTCCCGCACCAGGCGTACCATCTGCATAATCACACAATCCAAACGGTTGGCGTCCAGGCCCAGGGCGGTGAGCGCCGCCTTCATCCGCGGCACATAGCCATGGTGATCCGCACCCAGCACATCCACGGCCTTATCATAGCCGCGGGTCACCAGCTTATTATAATGATAAGCAATATCCGGCACAATATAAGTGGGAATGCCGTTGGCACGCACCAGCACAATGTCCTTGTCGTTGCCGAATTCGCTGGCCTTGAACCACAAGGCGCCGTCCTGCTCATAGGTAACGCCCTTTTCTTTCAATGCGTCAATCACCCGCTGCACAGAGCCGTCCTCATGAAGGGAGGACTCCTTGAACCAGCGGTCATACTGAATGCGGTAGGCGCCCAGGTCCCGCTCCAGCCCGGCAATGTTCTTAGGCAGGGCAAAATCCACCAGCGCCTTGCGCCGCTCCTCTGCGGGCGCGTTCACATACCGGTCGCCGTATTCCTTGATGAAATTCTCGGCGTGCTCCACAATGTCCACGCCCTTGTAGGCGTCCTCCGGCAGCTCCACCGCCGGGTCATAATGCTGCAAATAGCGCACTTCCAGGGAAGTGGCAAACTTCTCAATCTGATTGCCGGCGTCGTTCACATAAAACTCCCGCTGCACATCATATCCGGCCCAATCCAGCACAGCTGCCAGGCAGTCGCCGATCGCGCCGCCCCGGGCATTGCCGATGTGCATAGGCCCGGTGGGATTGGCAGAGACGAACTCCACCAGCACACGCTTGCCCTTGCCGTAATCCGAGCGGCCGTAATTCTCGCCCTGCGCCATCAAATCCTCCAGCACAGCGGCATAAAACCGGTTGCCCAGGAAGAAATTGATAAAGCCGGGACCGGCGATCTCTGCCCGGTCAAACACAGTGTCTGCCAGATCCAGTCGATCCACAATGGCCTGGGCGATCACCCGGGGCGCCTTGTGGAATGCCTTGGCACCGGCCATGGCCACATTGGTGGAGTAGTCGCCGTTTTGGCGCTCCTTGGGCACTTCGATAATAAAGGCAGGCAGGGGTGCCTCGTCCAACACACCGTCCGCCACGGCGCGACCCAAAGCGTCCATAATTTTCTCTTTTAATTCCAATTCCGTTTGCTTAACCAATTTAGACATGGCTCATTCTCCTTGCGACCCGGTGATCCGGTAGTCAATTTTCAGTTGATTTTTAGAGGCCAAAGTGCCGTTAATGTCAATTTCATAACGCAGCTGCACCCGGCCGTCGGCGGCATTCTCCTGAATTTCCACCGCCTTGCCGTAAATGCCCATGAGCACATCGCCGTAAGGCGTGCCGTAGCGGCACAAATTCCGCTGCCCTCTGGCAATGGTCAGACAAGAGCCATAGGCGCCGGTACGCAGAATCTCCGCCTCCGTTTGATCCCGGCGCAGGCGCACCTGCACATAAATAGGCTCCTCCGGCGGCTCCTGCTGCTCCGTGTATCGAAACACCAGCGTCTCCGGCTCCGTTTGCAGCGTACCCACGGTGGTCAGCTCAATCTTGTCGCTGTCCCCGTTCAGCCGCTGGGTGCCCACGATCTCCAGCACCACATCCCGGGTGTCCGTCTGCTTCTCCGTCATACGGCACCCCGTTCCAGCGCGTAGGCCACCAGCCGATCAATCAGCTCGCTGTACGGCACACCCACCGCCTCAAACAGCTTGGGGTACATACTGATCGGGGTTTGACCGGGAATGGTGTTGATCTCATTGAGCAGCACCTGCTCCCCGTCGTAAGTAACAAAGAAATCCACACGGCTCAGGCCCTCACAGCCCATGGCTCCGTAGGCACGCAAAGCAGCCGCACGCACTTCTTCCAGCTTTTCCGGACTTAGATCCGCCGGAATATGCAGCTCACTTTGGGGATTATTATACTTGGCGTCAAAATCATAAAAGTCCGCAGCTGCCACGATCTCGCCTACCTGGGCGGCAATAGGGGTATCGTTGCCCATGACGGCACACTCTACCTCGTGGCCCACAACACACGCTTCCAGCACTGCTTTTTTATCCTCAGCAAAAGCCACTTCCATACCACGCACCAGGCTCTCCCGATCCGTAGCCTTGGTAATGCCCACAGAGGAACCGGCGTTGGCAGGCTTTACAAAAATCGGATAGCCCAGCTTCTCCTCCGCCGCTTGCAGGCAGCCCTCTCGGTCGCTGTCGTAAGCAAAGCGGGTGTAGGCGCACCACTTGGCCTGGGCAATGCCCACTGCGTCTGCCACGGCGTTGGTCACCGCCTTATCCATACACACACCGGAGGCGGTCGCATCGCACCCTACAAAGGGAATGCCCGCCAGTTGCAGCAGTCCCTGAACGGTGCCGTCCTCGCCGTTCTTGCCGTGGAGCACCGGAAACACGGCGTCCAAACGAATGGTGTCGCCCTTAGCGGTCACCACACCGTGCACGCTTCGATCCGGGCTGATCCAGGCAGGCACCAAGCTGGGAGAAGTGAGCCACCGGTCCTCCGGCAGCAAGTCAATATCATCATCAAACAGGAACCAACGCCCCTCTTTGGTGATCCCCAGCAAAACCAGGTTATATTTTTCTTTGTCAATGGCAGAGAGAATTCCCTTTGCCGATACGGTGCTGATGTCGTGCTCGGAGGATACGCCGCCGAACAACACACCCAATGTGATTTTATTCATGCAAAACTGCTCCTAAATCAAAATTGATTATAATATTGTACCACAGAAGATACGCCGGCGCAACCGTCATCTTCTATTAAAATCTATGCCTTTTTAGAAAAAATATCGGCAAAACCAACCACCCTCTACCCAACTTCATAAAAAAGCGTGACAAAGGGGGCAAAAAATGCTATAATACTTTGCACCAAGTAAAAATGACCGAGTAAGGAGTGCCCATATGGAACTGAACCAGGCTTTTGCAACGCTGGAAAAGCAGCTTGCCGCCATCAATACCGAATTGCACTTTAACCGCGAGGCAGGCGCGGAGGACGCCCTGACCTTTGCCGGTGATAACGGGCTGTACCGCCTGCATTATGTAGCAGATAAGCAGCTGTTGGAATTTGACTGCGCCTATGAGAAAGAAAACCCCCAGTGGAGCACCGTCTCCCGTTCGCTGTTTGAGCTGGACGCATTGGACGACCGCGATGTAAAGTCCGTAGCCAACGAGGTAAGTGAGGAAGTGCGCTCCCTCTTTGCTAAGAAGAAAAAGGCAGACCTGGACAAGATCAAAATGCCCAAGGCTGTGTCCCGCTCCAAGGCAAAGAACGGTGTTGTCAGCTACGATGTAGACTCCCTGGCCAACCGCTTTGGCGTGCTGTACCCGGATATGAAAGACGAGATTAAGCGCAATATTGCCACCTACGGTGAGTTTCTGCCGGAGACCTTCTTTACCGAATACGGTACGCCCCGGGTGCTGGAAGTGATGCGCTCCGGCCGGGAGGCAGATATTAAAAAGCTGTTTAAGGCGCTGGGTGAGATCTACGAGGACGGTACCAACGAGGTGCAGGACATTATCGGCGTAACCATTTTGGGCGAGATGAAGAATGATCCGCAGCTGATGGAGATCGCCGACCGGTATATGACCGAATATATGGCCGGCCCGGTGCACGAGATCAACAAGCTCACCGCCAAAAACAACCGCTGGACCAAGAAGCTGAAGAACCCGCCCCCCTATAAGCCGAAAAAGCAGAACAATATGCTGCAAAACGCCCTGAACCAGCAGCAGAAATAGAGAATCATTCATGAGAGCACCTGCATGGTGCTCTTTTTTATGTTTACATTACGGTGCGGCGGGAGCACCGCACCCTACAAAAAAGTTTTTACAAATGCAGGGGTCGATGTGGGCATCGGGTCACACTTTTATCTGCCCGCATTTTAGAATACACTTGCCAAATACTGCACACCTGTCCTGCAATTTCGCCAACATTGGCTGCAATTTGTACAATATTGTTAATGTTTTCTCAATCTATCGGCTTTTTTTACAAAAATCAGCGGTTTTGCTTGACAAAAAGATGAACAGCCGTATAATGGTATGTACACGATTTGAAATCCAAAGGAGATATTGACTATGGCAAGAGTATGGAATTTTAGCGCAGGACCGTCCACCCTGCCGGAGCAGGTGTTACAAACCGCAGCCGCCGAAATGATGGACTACCGGGGCAGCGGCCAATCCGTTATGGAGATGAGCCACCGCTCCAAGACCTTTGATAAAATTATCAAAGACGCTGAGGCACTGATGCGGGAGCTGTACCAGGTGCCGGACAACTACAAGGTGCTCTTTTTGCAGGGCGGCGCTTCCGCCCAATTCTCTGCCATTCCGCTGAACTTTATGAACGGCAGCGGCAAGGCGGACTATATCATCACCGGCCAGTGGGCTAAGAAAGCCTATCAGGAGGCCCAGAAGTACGGCGATGTGCAGGCCGTAGCCTCCTCTGCAGACAAAACCTTTAGCTATATTCCCAAGACCGCAGCCGCCGACTTCCGGGACGATGCGGACTATGTGTATATTTGTATGAACAACACCATTTACGGCACGGTATATAAGGAGCTGCCGCCGGTGGGCGACAAGGTGCTCATCGCCGATGTGTCCTCCTGTGCTCTGTCCCAACCGCTGGACATCAGCAAATTCGGCATGGTGTACTTCGGCGCCCAAAAGAATGTGGCGCCTGCCGGACTGGTGGTGGCCATTATCCGGGAGGATCTGCTGGGCAACGCACGCCCCACCACCCCGGTGATGATGAACTATAAAGTCCAGGCAGACGCGGACTCCCTTTACAACACGCCCCCCTGCTGGTGCATTTATATCTGCAAACTGGTACTGGAGTGGATCAAAGCGCTGGGCGGCCTGGAAGCGATGGAAAAGCGCAACCAGGAAAAGGCAAAGCTGCTGTATGACTTTTTGGATAACTCCAAGCTGTTCCACGGCACCGCGGTGCCGGAGGACCGCTCCCTGATGAATGTGCCCTTTGTCACCGGCAACGCCGATCTGGACGCCAAATTTGTTAAAGAAGCGGAAGCCGCCGGGCTGGTAAATCTGAAAGGGCACCGTACCGTGGGCGGTATGCGCGCCTCTATCTATAACGCCATGCCTTTAGAGGGCGTACAGGCGCTGGTAACCTTCATGCAAAAGTTTGAGGAGGAGAACTGCTGATGTTTCATATTCAGACCTTAAATAAAATTTCGCCGGTGGGGCTGAACAAATTTGACCCTGCTAACTACACCGTGGACGCACCGGAAACGACGCCGGACGCCATTATGGTGCGCTCCGCCTCCATGCACGATATGAAAATGCCGGAAAGCCTGCTGGCCATCGCCAGAGCCGGTGCCGGGGTCAACAACATTCCTGTGGCCGACTGTGCCCAAAAGGGCATTGTGGTGTTCAACACCCCCGGCGCCAACGCCAACGCGGTAAAAGAACTGGTGCTGTGCGGTATGCTCCTGGCCAGCCGCAAGGTAACCCGCGCCATCGACTGGTGCAAGACCATTAAGGACGAGGGCGACAATGTACCCAAAACGGTGGAAAAGGGCAAGTCCGCCTTTGCCGGTCCGGAACTGAAGGGCAAGACCTTGGCAGTGATCGGCCTGGGTGCCATCGGCCGCCTGGTGGCCAACGCCGCCGTGGATCTGGGTATGCAGGTGATCGGCTATGACCCGTTCTTAAAGGACGCCTCTGTACTCAAGCCGGGCGTAACCGTCAACAATGATCTGGATCAGGTGTTCCCCCTGGCAGACTATATCACCGTGCATGTGCCGCTGACCCCGGACACCAAGGAGCTGATTTGCGCCGAAAGCATTGCCAAAATGAAAGATACGGTGCGCGTGATGAACTTTGCCCGTGGAGACCTGGCCAATGCGGACGATGTGGTCGAGGCTCTGGAAGAGGGCAAAATGGCCGCGTATGTGACCGACTTCCCCAGCGCTAAGCTGATTGATGTGGACGGCGTGATCGCCATTCCCCACCTGGGTGCTTCCACCCCGGAGAGCGAGGAGAACTGCGCCTCTATGGGTGCCGAAGAGCTGATTGACTTTTTGGAGCACGGCAATATTCAAAACAGCGTAAATCTGCCCACAGTGCGTATGGATCCCAACGGCGCTGCGCGCATGACCGTGGTGCACAAGAACCAGCCAAACATGATCGCCACCATTACGGACACCATCAGCAAGGACGGTATGAACATTGCCGCCTTTACCGATAAGAACCGGGGCGAGATCGCTTACAGTATTATTGATACAGACACCGCTTACAGCGCCAGCGTGGTGGCGGATATTGAAAAAATCGACGGTGTGATCCGGGTGCGCGTGATCCAGGATTGACAAAGGCCCGGCGCCGCCGTATAATAGAGTTGTTCAAATCAATAAGTCAGGGGTGCCGCAAGGCTGAGATCATACCCTTTGAACCGTACGCTAGCACGCACGGCAGAGACGATTGCTTAGATATTTGCAACTGTGCCCCATTCTGCGTGAATGGGGCTTTTCTTTTGACTTATTGCCACCCACCCCGGCGGGCAACCGCCAAAACACTTGGAAGGAGAGTATTTTTTATGAAAGCAAGTGTTGCCATTCAGGTTCTGCCAAAGGCAGACAACGACCAGGAACTGGTGCGTATCGTAGACGAAGTGATCGCCTACATCAAGAGCACGGGCCTGCACTGCTCCGTAGGCCCCTTTGAGACCACCATTGAGGGCGAAAGCTACGATCAGCTGATGGAGATCGTAACGCAGTGCCAAAAAGTGGCCATTAAAGCCGGTGCGCCCAGCGTATCCGCTTATGTCAAGATCGTGTACAACCCGGAAGGGGAGGTTTTGACCATTGACCAAAAAATTACAAAGCACCACCAATAAGCTGGCGCCCATTTTGGCGCTGGCGGTGATCTTAGGTATTTGGTACGCCTGCGCCGGGTTTGAAGTGGTGCCCGCCTACATGCTGCCCTCCCCTACGGATGTGTGGCTGGCGTTTGTGCACAACTTCTCCGTAATGATGTCCCAGGCCAAGGTGACCCTGCAAGAGGCGCTGTACGGACTGGGGATCGGCGTGGCGCTGGCATTTATTCTGTCAGCGCTGATGGATCGCTTTCACTTTTTGTATCAAGCCATCTATCCCATTCTCATCATTACCCAGACCATACCCACCATTGCCATTGCGCCGCTGCTGGTGCTGTGGATGGGCTTCGGTATGGCGCCGAAGATCACACTGGTGGTGATCACCACCTTCTTCCCCATCTCCATTGGGCTCTTAGACGGCTACCGCAGTGCGGACCCGGACGAGGTCAACCTGCTGCGGGCGATGGGTGCCAATCGACTGCAAGGGTTTTGGCACATCAAGCTGCCCTCCGCCACCGGCTCCTTTTTCTCCGGGCTGCGCATCTCCGCCTCCTATGCGGTGGTGGGCGCGGTGATCTCCGAGTGGTTAGGCGGTTTTGAGGGACTTGGGGTCTATATGACCCGGGTAAAGAAAGCCTATGCCTTTGACAAAATGTTTGCTGTCATTGTGTTCATCTCCGTCATCAGCCTGCTGCTGATGGCACTGGTGGCACTGGCGCAGCGGCTGGCAATGCCCTGGGCAAACAAAGGAACAACGAAAGGAAAAGAATAAGATGAATAAAGCAAAAAAGATTTTTGCCGGTATGCTGGCCGGCGTAATGGCGCTGTCCTTTGCCGCCTGCTCCGGCGGTAAAGCAGCGGACAAAACGGACACCACCGCCGCACCGGCACAGAAGACGGACATTACCGTCTGCCTGGACTGGACCCCCAACACCAACCACACCGGTATGTTCGTAGCCAAGGAAAAAGGCTACTACGAGGCCGCCGGGCTGAATGTGAGCATTGTGCAGCCGCCGGACAATAGCACCGCCACCCAGCTGTGCAGCTCCAACAAAGCGCAATTTGCCATTGACGCACAGGACACCCTGGCGCCTGCCTTTACTTCTGACACCCCCATGGATGTGACTGCCGTGGCTGCGCTGCTGCAGCACAACTCCTCCGGCATTATCTCCAAGGCCGGGCAGGGTATGGACCGTCCCAAGGGCCTGACTGGCAACACCTACCTGACCTGGGACTCCCCCATTGAAAAGGCTATGATGGAAAATATCGTCAACAAGGACGGCGGCGATTGGAGCAAGGTTAAGCAGATCCCCAACCCGCCGACCGCCGAGGCGCAGGATGTGCAGCAGAACCCGGACCACGCCATTTGGGTATTCTACGGCTGGGGCGGTATCAACGCCAAGGTCAACAAAATCGATGTAGACTTCTTCTACATCAAGGACCTGAACGCCACCTTTGACTACTACACCCCGGTGCTCATCGCCAACAACACTTTCTTAAAGGAAAATCCGCAGGCTGCTAAGGCATTCCTGGCTGCCACTGCCAAGGGCTATCAGTACGCCATTGACCACCCGGAGGAGGCTGCGGACATTCTCATTAAGAGCGACGATACCGGCTCTCTGAACGGCAGCGAAGAACTGGTTAAGGAAAGCCAAAAGTGGATGGCCGGTCAGTATATCAGCGACGCCAAAAAATGGGGCTACATTGACCCGGCCCGTTGGAACAACTTCTACAAGTGGCTGACGGACAACAAGCTGGTGGAGAAAGACATCAGCAGCAATGTAGGCTTTACCAACGATTACCTGGCATAAGAGATGGACATTTTATCCGCAGAAAACACTAAAAAAAGCTTTGACGAAAAAGTGATTTTGGACGGCGTAAACCTAACTTTGCAGCAGGGAGAGTTAATCTCCCTGCTGGGGGTCAGCGGCGCCGGCAAGACCACCCTGTTCAACTGCATCAGCGGCATTGACCGGCCGGACAGCGGCCGGGTGGTGCTGGGCGGGCAGGACATTACCGGCCAGCCGGGCCATATCAGCTATATGCTGCAAAAGGACCTGCTGCTGCCCTACAAAAAGATCATTGACAATGTGTCCCTACCGCTGCTGCTCTCCGGCAAATCCAAAAAGGAAGCGCGGACAGAAGCCGGCAGTCACTTTGCCCAGTTCGGTCTGGAGGGCACCCAGCAGCAGTACCCGGCGGAATTGTCCGGCGGTATGCGCCAGCGGGCAGCCCTGCTGCGCACCTACCTGGCCGGTGATCGCGTAGCGCTGCTGGACGAACCGTTCAGCGCCCTGGACACCATCACCAAATCCGCCATGCACCGGTGGTATCTGTCCGTGATGGAGGAGATCAAGCTGTCAACCATCTTTATCACCCATGATATTGACGAGGCGGTGCTGCTCAGCGACCGCATTCTCATTCTCAGCGGGCGACCGGGCAAGATCACCCACCAAATCACCATTGCGGAGCCGAAGCCCCGCCGGCGGGACTTTAACCTGACCCCGGAATTTTTGGATTACAAAAAGCAGGTGATTGACGCCTTGGGTGTGGTGTTATAATGCGGCAAAAGCAACCACTTGCGTAAGCGGAATCAATCCATAAAAAAGAAAAACGGCATTGCAACCAAAATTGCAATGCCGTTTGTTTTATTTTGCGATCCCCAGGATGGTCTCCGCCTGCTGCACCTGCTCCGGTGTGGGCACAGGTACACCCTCCAGCGGGTACTTGATCCCCAGGTTTTGCCACTTAAAGAGCCCCAGCGTATGGTACGGCAGGATCTCCACCTTCTCCACAGAAGAAAGGCTGTCGATAAAGTCTTTCAACTGCTGCAGCTCTGCCGGGTCATCGGTCAGACCGGGCACCAGCACGCGCCGGATCCACATAGGCTTGCCGATCTCCGACAAGTAGCGAGCCATATCCAAAATATTGGCGTTGTCCCGCCCGGTGAGTTCCTTGTGCTTTTCGCTGTCCGTCTGCTTTAAGTCCAGCATCACCAGGTCCGTCACTTCCATCAGCTTTTGGAACTTAGAGAAGAATGGCTCCTTGCGGCTGAATGCGGAACCGCAGCTGTCCAGCGTGGTATGCACCCCGTGGGCCTTGGCAATGGAGAAGAACTCCGTTACAAAGTCGATCTGGAGCAGTGGCTCGCCCCCGCTAACGGTGATACCGCCGTTGGGCTGGCCTTTCTTGGTCCAGTAATTGCGATAACGATAAGCCTTATCAAACATCTGCTGTGGGGACAGGCTCATCTTTTCCGCCGCCGGATCCCAAGTCTCCGGGTTGTGGCAATATTTGCAGCGCATATTGCAGCCCTGCAAAAAGAGCACATAGCGCACCCCCGGGCCGTCTACCAGCCCGAAGGTCTCTATGGAATGAATTTTACCGATCATAAGCGATCAGCCGCTTACATTCTGTCGTGGCAGGTACGGGCAATAACATCCATCTGCTGCTCACGGGTCAGGTCAATAAACTTCACGGCGTAACCGGATACACGGATGGTGAAGTTTGCATACTCTTCCTTCTCCGGGTGCTCCATGGCGTCGATCAGCTTCTCTTTACCGAACACATTCACGTTCAGGTGATGTGCGCCCTGATCGAAGTAGCCATCCATCACCTGTACCAGGTTGTTGATGCGCTCCTGCTCGTCATGGCCGATAGCGTCCGGGTTGATGGTTTGGGTGTTGGAGATACCGTCCAGTGCCCACTCATAAGGCAGCTTAGCAACGGAGTTCAGAGAGGCCAGCAGGCCGTTCTGCTCTGCGCCGTAAGCCGGGTTTGCACCGGGAGACAGCGGCTCGCCGGCCTTACGGCCGTCAGGCATAGCACCGGTTGCCTTACCATATACCACATTGGAGGTAATGGTCAGGATAGAGGTGGTGGGCTCGGAGTCACGATAGGTGTGGTGCTTCTTGATCTTAGCCAGGAAGGTCTTCAGCAGCCATACAGCGATCTCGTCTGCACGGTCGTCATCGTTGCCGTAGCGGGGGAAGTCGCCGGTGGTCTCGTAGTCAACCACAATGCCGTCCTCGTTGCGGATGGTCTTAACCTTAGCGTACTTGATGGCGCTCAGGGAGTCTACCACGTGGGAGAAACCGGCAATACCGGTGGCAAAGGTTCTGCGTACATCGGTATCGATCAGAGCCATCTCGGCAGCTTCGTAATAATACTTATCATGCATGTACTGGATCAGGTTTAGCACATTCACATACAGATCAGCCAGCCAGTCCATCATGCGGTCATACTTCTCAATGACCTCATCATAGTCCAGGTACTCGGAAGTGATCGGCTTGTACTCGGGACCAACCTGCTGGCCGGTCTTTACATCCACACCGCCGTTGATGGCGTACAGCAGGCACTTAGCCAGGTTGGCTCTTGCGCCGAAGAACTACATCTCTTTACCGGTCTGGGTAGCGGATACGCAGCAGCAGATGCTGTAATCGTCGCCCCATACCGGCTTCATCACATCGTCGTTCTCATACTGGATGGAGCTGGTGCGGATAGAAATGTCTGCCGCGTACTTCTTAAAGTTCTCAGGCAGAGCGGAGGAATACAGAACAGTCAGGTTCGGCTCCGGAGAGGGACCCATATTCTCCAAAGTGTGCAGGAAACGGTAGTCGTTCTTGGTAACCATAGAACGGCCGTCTACGCCGATACCGCCAACTTCCAGGGTAGCCCATACCGGGTCGCCGGAAAACAGCTGGTTGTAAGAGGGAATACGAGCGAACTTCACCATACGGAACTTCATAACCAAGTGGTCGATCAATTCCTGTGCCTCGCTCTCGGTCAAAGTGCCGGCTTCCAGATCTCTCTCAATGTAGATATCCAGGAAAGTGGACACACGACCAACGCTCATCGCAGCACCGTTCTGGGTCTTGATGGCAGCCAGGTAGCCGAAGTACAGCCACTGCACAGCCTCTTTTGCATTCTTTGCGGGCTGAGAAATATCAAAGCCATACTTCTCGGCCATAACTTTCATCTCGCCCAGAGCCTTGATCTGCATAGCCAGCTCTTCTCTCTGACGGATGATGTCGTCAGTCATAGAACCGCTGCCGCAGTTGGCAAAGTCTTCCTTCTTCTGCTCGATCAGGAAGTCGATACCATACAGTGCAACACGACGGTAGTCACCTACGATACGTCCACGTCCGTATGTATCCGGAAGTCCTGTAATGATCTTGTTGTGGCGGGCTTTCTTCATCTCTGGTGTGTAGATGTCGAATACTCCCTGGTTGTGTGTTTTATGATATTTTGTGAAGATCTCATGCAGTTTCTCGCTTGGCTGGTATCCGTATGTTGTACAAGCCTGCTCAGCCATCTTGATTCCACCGTAAGGCATGAATGCTCTCTTCAGCGGTTTGTCTGTCTGCAGACCAACGACTGCTTCCAGATCTTTCATGCTTTCATCGATATATCCCGGGCCATATGCTGTGATACCGGAAACTACTTCTGTTTCCATATCCAGAACGCCGCCTTTTGCACGTTCCTCTTTCTGCAGCTCCTGCAGTTTTCCCCACAGTTTATCTGTTGCCTCTGTAGGTCCCTCCAGGAAAGTCTCATCTCCGTCATATGGTGTGTAGTTGCACTGAATAAAGTCACGTACATCTACAGAATTAACCCAGTTTTTACCCTGGAAGCCTTCCCACTGTACAAAATCTGTCATCGGTTACCTCCTGTTGTAAACCAAATATGCTGCTCTATTAGTTAGGTTATTCTAACCAGCTATTGAAAATCTTGTCCTTTTCCAGCTGGCAGGCGGGCAGCTTTTCTGCGTTGCCCACGGTTCCAGCCCAAAAGGACGCCATTGACCAGCCCGTATCCGGGCCACAATCATTCTACCATATGTCCTTACAAAAAGCAACAACTACACCAAAAATTGTGTTGGAAACTTTTGCATTGCTTTTTGTGCATGGCATTTGCCGCACATGTCGGTGGCTTCCCATGGCGAACGGTGCAGGTATAATTTTGTCTTTCATGGTTAGGCCGTGCTAACACAGAAAGTACTTTCAAAAGTCGGGGTTTTCATACCGGCTCTGCCGGGTTGTTGGTTCAGCATACCCTGCAGAGTGCCTTTAGTATACCAACCCGCATCGGGGCTGTCTGTTGCCAAGGCAACAACCCAGAAATTCGCAAAAAAAGCCCCCGCACCGGAAGCTGCTCCGGTGGGGGGCGTTGGAGAGGGAGAGATCAGGTTTTGGGTTCCGCCGCTTTTTCTGCGTCTTCCGATTTTTCTGTTTCATCGGGTTCTGCAGCGGGTTCTTCCGGCAGGCGGCCATACAGCTCCATAGCGTCATGCAGCTTTTGGGCCAGCTCCGGGGTAAAGGCGCCGGGCAGGGCGCGCCAGCACCAGTTACCGCCCAAGGTGGCGGGGGTGTTCATCCTGGCTTCATGCCCTGTCTCTTATACACATCTCCGAGCCCACGAGACTCCTGAGCA
>ERZ1027056.492-NODE-492-length-16831-cov-7.232773_pt1 | contig 16831 bp, 10 predicted proteins | sample MGYA00519427_ERZ1027056 | MGnify/ENA primary metagenome ERZ1027056 (study PRJEB26926, sample SAMN06164570) | human gut metagenome | biome: ENVO:00009003; feature: ENVO:2100002; material: ENVO:00002003 | host: Homo sapiens | place: USA | collected 2012 ... | reverse complement strand
AGATGCTCAGGAGTCTCGTGGGCTCGGAGATGTGTATAAGAGACAGTGTTTGCACAGCGTGTGGATTCAAACTTGCCGTGGTCGGTACGTATGGTGGAGTCCGAAATGATTCGTTGTCCGGAATCCTGGCAGTTGGACTTTCAGCCTAAATTGAAATGGGATTACTGTCACGGGCTGGAATTGCAATCCATGCTGGATGTGTATGACCGCTACGGTAATCGGAAAATCTATGATTATGCTTTGGCTTATGCCGATACAATGGTAAATGCAGATGGTACTATCAAAATGTACAAACGTGAGGAGTATAGCCTTGACCGTATAAACTCCGGTAAATTTATATTCCGCATCTATGAACAGACGAAAGATGAGAAATATAAGAAAGCGCTTGCATTGATGAGAAGTCAGCTCGATGAGCATCCCCGGAATGCCGACGGCGGCTTTTGGCATAAGAAGATTTATCCGAATCAGGTATGGCTGGATGGTATTTATATGGGAGCGCCTTTCTATGCGGAATATGCTTTCCGTAACAATCAGGTAGACGATTATGCGGATGTTATCAATCAATTCCTGATGGCGGCCCGTCATACTTACGACCCGAAAAATGATGTGTACCGTCATGCTTGTGACGTAAGCCGTAAAGAACGTTGGGCCGATCCTGTTACCGGACAATCAAAGCATAGCTGGGGACGCGCTATGGGCTGGTATGCCATGGCCTTTGTAGATGCTTTGGATTTCATTCCGAAACATGAAGCGGGCCGTGATTCCATGTTGGTTATCTTCAATAAAATAGCTTCTCAGATAAAGCGTTTGCAAGATTCCAAGACCGGTTTGTGGTATCAGGTACTGGACAAGAGTGGAGCGCCGGGTAATTATCTGGAATCTTCCTGTTCTACTATGTTTGTATATTCTCTGTTCAAGGGTGTGCGTAAAGGGTACATTGACAAATCCTATCTGGAAGTAGCAGTTAAAGGATATAAGGGCATCCTTGACAACTTTATAGAAGTGGATAAGAATGGTGTGGTAAGCATCACAAAGGCTTGTGCCGTAGCAGGACTTGGCGGAAAGGTCTATCGTTCGGGAGACTATGATTATTATATCAATGAAACTATCCGCAACAATGACCCCAAAGCTGTAGGTCCGTTTATTCTTGCATCATTGGAGTGGGAACGTCTTCAGGACGTGAAAGTGATTGTTAACCGGAAATGATAGCGAAAGTAACTATGAAAGCACTGTGTAGTTTTATAATAGCCCTGCTTTGCGGGGTCGGTTCGTTATCCGCGGCGCAGCAGTGGAAAGATACGATTGTTGTAGCCCGTGACGGCACGGGAGATTACCGTACGCTGACTGAAGCAATGGAGGGTATCCGCGCCTTTATGGATTATAAGGTGACGGTTTTGGTTAAAAAGGGTGTATATAAGGAAAAGGTTATTCTTCCTTCTTGGTTGGAAAACGTCGATTTCATCGGTGAAAATGTAGAAAATACGATTATCACCTACGATGATCATGCCAATATAAATAAGATGGGAACTTTCCGTACCTATACTTTGAAAGTGGAAGGAAGTTCCATCACTTTTAAGAACTTGACGATAGAGAATAATGCTGCACGGCTGGGGCAGGCAGTTGCGCTTCATACGGAAGGTGACCGCTTGGTCTTTATCAATTGTCGCTTTTTGGGCAATCAGGATACTATTTACACCGGTGCAAAAGGTACTCGTCTCTGTTTCCTGAATTGTTATATTGAAGGTACTACCGATTTTATTTTCGGTCCTTCTACGGCATTGTTCCATAATTGCACGATTCATAGTAAAGCCAATTCGTACATCACGGCAGCTTCCACTCCGAAAGACATTGAAGTGGGATATGTTTTTAAGAACTGTAAGCTGACTGCCGCGCCGGACGTTGATAAGGTTTATTTGGGGCGTCCGTGGCGTCCCTATGCAGCTACAGTGTTCATTAACTGCGAGATGGGTAAACATATCTGTCCGGCAGGATGGGATAATTGGCGTAATCCGGAGAATGAAAAAACAGCCCGTTATGCTGAATATGGTAATACGGGAGAGGGGGCTGATAATACAAATCGGGTAAAATGGGTAAAGCAACTGACCCGGAAGGATGTTGCAAAATATGAGGAACCGGATTATCTTTTCAAGATATGCAGTGAATGGAAACCGTAAGTTTATCTTACGGTTTCAGAAAATCCGCTCTCATAGGACTGAAGCAGTCGATTAATATACCGGCTTCCAGACAAGTGCATCCATGTTCGGCATCCGGTTCGATATAAACACCGTCGCCAGCCGATACGATTTGTTTTTCACCGTTAACCGTGAATTCAAATTTACCGCTTGCCACATAAGTTGTTTGAGTATGATAATGGGTATGCGGTGTACCTACTGCACCTTGTTCAAATTTAACCTTGACGAGCATTACCTGACCGTCGTATCCCAAAATCTGACGAACAACGCCTTCTCCGGCGGGTTCCCATGCTTTCTCGTTTTCGAGAATGAATGCATTGCTTCTTGTTCTTTTCATTGTGTGAATGATAATTTTACTGATACAAATATAGCGATAAATAATAAGTTTGAAAAACCATGAAAAGTAAATTGATTTTGTTATTGACAGCTTTTTTCTTGTGTTCCGCTTTCAAGGCCGATAAGCCGGTAATTACCATTTTTATGATTGGTGATTCTACGATGTCAAATAAGTCGTTGGTGGGCGGTAATCCCGAAAGAGGGTGGGGGCATGTCCTGCCCGGTTTCTTTTCTGAAAACATACGGGTGGATAATCATGCCATGAACGGACGCAGTTCCAAGAGTTTTATCGATGAGGGGCGCTGGGACAAAGTGCTTTCACTGATAAAGAAAGGTGATTATGTTTTTATTCAGTTCGGGCACAATGACGAAAAGCCCAAAGCCGACCGCCATACAGACCCGGGAACAACCTTTGATGCCAACCTGCGTAAGTTCGTTAATGAGACTCGTGCGAAAGGCGGTATTCCTGTTCTGTTCAACTCTATTGTGCGCCGTAACTTTGGTACGGCCGATAATAAAGCCGTAGCGGAAGCTATTCTTCAGGATGATATTCGCAAGGGAATCAATCCTGATGCCAAACAAGACGCTTCTCAGGGAAATAATGTGGTGGAAGGAGACAAACTGATTGATACGCACGGAGCGTATCTGGATTCTCCGCGCAATGTAGCAAAGGAGTTGAATGTTCCTTTTATTGATATGAATAAACTCACCCACGATTTGGTAGAAGGCTTGGGACCGAAAGAATCGAAGAAACTCTTTATGTGGGTGCCCGCTAACACAATTGCTGCCATGCCTAAAGGCCGTGAAGACAATACTCACCTCAACATATACGGTGCACGTGTCATAGCCGGTATTACAGTAGATGCCATTGCCAAAGAAGTGCCGGAATTGGCAAAATATGTCCGCCATTATGATTTCGTGGTAGCTCAGGATGGCAGTGGCGATTTCTTTACTGTACAGGAAGCTATTAATGCCGTACCCGATTTCCGTAAAAATGTACGCACCACGATATTGGTACGTAAAGGCGTATATAAAGAAAAACTGATTGTGCCCGAAAGTAAGATTAATATCTCTTTGATAGGACAGGAAGGAGCTGTCATATCCTATGACGACTATGCCAATAAACAGAATCTCTTTGGAGAGAACAAAGGTACGTCCGGTTCATCTTCCTGTTATATCTATGCGCCCGATTTTTATGTGGAGAATATCACGTTCGAGAATACATCCGGTCCGGTAGGGCAGGCGGTTGCCTGTTTTGTCAGTGCCGACCGTGCTTATTTCAAGAACTGCCGTTTTCTCGGATTTCAAGATACACTCTATACGTATGGGAAGGGAGTGAGGCAGTATTATGAAGATTGTTATATAGAGGGTACGGTCGATTTTATATTCGGTTGGTCTACGGCGGTATTCAACCGTTGCCATATTCATAGTAAACGTGACGGGTATGTCACGGCTCCTTCTACCGATGAAGGACAGAAATACGGCTATGTATTTTATGACTGCAAATTAACAGCGGATGCCAACGTGAAGAATGTTTATTTGTCCCGTCCGTGGCGTCCTTTTGCTCAGGCTGTGTTCATTCATTGCGATTTAGGAAAGCATATTCTTCCGGTCGGTTGGCATAACTGGAATAAGAAAGATGCTGAGAAAACCGTTTTCTATGCAGAGTATGACAGCTATGGCCCGGGTGCTAATCCTAAAGCACGCGCTGCTTTCTCCCATCAGTTGAAAGATACGGAAGGATATGAAATAGAGTCCGTTCTTGCCGGTACTGACGGTTGGAATCCGATTGCTAACGGCAATGCATTGGTAAACATTAAACGTTGATTGATAAAACAATTCTGACATGGTAAAGAATAAAACAATATTGGGTGTTCTTACTCTGCTATTGGGTTTGGCATTGACTGCCAGTGCGGAAAATTATCCTTACAGGAGCGATGTACTTTGGGTTACCGTACCCAATCATGCTGATTGGCTCTATCAGACAGGGGAGAAAGCTACCGTAGAAGTACAATTCTATAAGTACGGCATCCCGCAGGATGGTGTAACTGTCTGTTATGAACTTGGAGATGACATGATGCCTTCGGATACGAAAGGCTCTGTTACGTTGAAGAATGGTAGAGCCGTTGTTACTATCGGCACAATGAAGCAACCCGGATTCCGGGATTGCCGTTTACAGGCTACTATCGCAGGAAAAACTTATAAACATCATGTAAAAGTAGGTTTTTCGCCCGATAAACTTCAACCTTATACGAAGATGCCTGCCGATTTCGATGAATTCTGGGATAAGAGTAAGTCTGAAATTGCAACTTTCCCTTTGTTGTATACGAAAGAGCGGGTTGAAAAGTATTCTACCGACAAGATAGACTGTTACTTGGTTAAACTACAGTTGAACAGTCGGGGACAAAGTATTTACGGCTATTTAACCTGTCCCCGGAATATGCAGAAAGGTGCTTGCCCGGTAGTGCTTTGTCCGCCGGGTGCAGGAATCAAAACCATCAAAGCCCCTCTTCGTCATAAATACTATGCAGAGCAGGGATGTATCCGTTTTGAGATGGAGATACATGGACTCAATCCGGAGATGTCCGAAGCAGAGTTCAAGGAAATCAGTAATGCGTTCAACGGCAGAGAGAACGGGTATTTATCAAACGGACTGGATAATAAGGATAATTATTACATGAGACGCGTTTATCTGGCATGTGTACGCAGTATTGACTTTTTAACTTCTTTACCCGAATGGGACGGTAAGAATGTCATTGTGCAAGGGGGTAGCCAGGGAGGTGCTTTGGCATTGATTACAGCTGGACTGGATACACGGGTAACAGCGTGTGTAGCTAATCATCCGGCTTTAAGCGATATGGCAGGCTATAAGGCTGGCAGAGCGGGAGGTTATCCGCATTTCTTCCGTGTAGCAGGTATGGATACTGCCGATAAGCTGAATACAATGGCTTATTATGATGTAGTAAACTTTGCCCGCCGGATAAAAATTCCTACTTACATGACTTGGGGATACAATGATGATACTTGTCCGCCCACTACCAGTTATATCGTATATAATGTGTTGAATTGCCCAAAAGAAGCGCTAATCACTCCTATTAACGAACACTGGACATCTGAAGCTACGGAGTATGGGCATTTACTTTGGATAAAAAGACACCTGAAATAGCGATTGGCCGTTAACGGTCAGTGATTGTTATTAATAAGGTTATCACTGACCGTTAATCTTTATTTCTCATTTCTTTATTAAAGAACTCCAATACTTCTTCCTGCATCTCCTTGTTAAAGAAATGCTTCTCATCCCATATTTTAGTCACAAGCCTGTCACCGGCATGTTGACTGTCCCATACCGTTCGCATCGTTTGATATGCATCTTTTACTCCTTCTATCGGGAATAATTTATCTTTGCTTCCATTGAAGAAAAGGGCGGGTTTAGGACATGCGATACTTGCCGTATGCGGATAATCCAGATAACGCCTTAAGTTTGGAATAAGCATGGAGTAAGCGGAACCGCCCTTATTCTGATTATTAGTCAGCGTCATCAGATGCTCTGTGGTATTCATCCAGCAGATGGAAGCGGATGCTTTTATACAATCAGTCAGCGCAGCCAGCATCCAGGAACGGTAGGCACCCATTGAGAATCCCAAACAACCGACCCTGTTTTTATCTACCATTGGCAGTGAAGCCAGAAACTCGGCACTACGCACATCATCCATGTTGATAAAAGCCCCCCAGGATGCTCCCATTTGCATGAAATTGGAAGCCAGTGCCTGCTGTCCGTCATAACTTACTCCTTCCTTTCGTCCGCGTTCTCCCCAAAACAGGGCGTCGATAGACAGTACTACGTAACCGTTTTGTGCAAAGTAATCTCCGGTATATTGTCCGTCATAACAACGGACCACCCAATCTTCGGCATCAGCCGATATTTCCGGAGAGACTCCGAAAGGACGTACCATTTTCTCTTTGCCGATGGAAAAGTGTGCTCCATGATCGTGCAGCATTATCACAGCCGGAAAAGGCCCCTTTCCGTCAGGAACCAATAAATAAGCCGGTATGCGGGACCATTCCGAAACATTAAACCATATCTTGCGGGCTTCATATCCCGCCCGCTGCTCTGTTCCGACGACAGACATATCGTATTTCGAGGGAGCAGGTGGCAGATTCTGCATGCACTCCATCACTATATTTCGTGTTTCGATTCTCCATTTCCCAAAGTCTTTTGTGGTAGACTTTCCCCATGCTGCGGGATAGGTAAGTTGCTGTTTCAGTTGCTCGTAGAAAACGGGCATGTTTTTTGTCACTTCATAACTTACCGTATCAACTTGTTGAGCCTTTATACCCAGACTTACGGTAAGGAAAACAGCATAAAGTATAACGCTTGGTTTCATAGTGGTATTTAAAATAATGACAAATATACGATATTTTCGGCGAAATGCGTATCTTTACCCCACAGAACGAATATGTTATGAGAAAACTTCTATATCTGGTCATAGGCTTATTGTTTGTATTTGCGTTACCGTCCGGAGCACAGCCGGAGTGTGTCTTTACCCATTATTCGTCCGAAGAGGGACTTTCGCAGAATACTGTCATGAATATTCTGCAAGACAGAAAGGGAAATATGTGGTTTGCCACTTGGGATGGCATCAATAAATTCGATGGGTATGATTTCAGGACTTATAAGGCAAAGTTTGATAACCGCATTAACCTGACAAACAACCGGGTGGACTATATGTACGAAGACCGGTACGGCTTTCTGTGGCTGCTCACTTACGACAATCAGGCTTGGCGTTTTAATCCCCGTACCGAAGTATTTGAACATGTTCCTGCCATGAAAGAAGAAGGAAGCCGGTTTGTGGTAACTTCAATCAAGGTATTGCCTTGCGGTTCGGTCTGGTTGCTTTCGGAGGAAGAAGGGGCTATCCGCATCAAGACCGATCCGGAGAGTTTTCGCCTTTCGCCAGAGATGTATTCAGTTGATAACGGTTTGTTCCCGGCCGCACGCGTATATGATGTTTATGAGGATGCTTCCGGAAATGAGTGGATGCTGACTGACAACGGGCTGGGGATGCTTGCTGCCGGAAGTGGTGCCCTTACGTCCTTTTTCGTAGAGAAAACATTGAAGAAAGAGAAAGGCGGCCAAATTTTTTATACAGCCCAGGAATGTGGAAATGAAATCTTTTTCGGGTCGGATAGCGGACGCGTATGGCGTTATCAGAAGAAAAACGGCCGGTTTCTGTTATTGCAGTTGCCTTGTGCCTCACATATCGTGGCTGTAGGAAAGATTGACGAACATAATCTGATAATGGTTACAGAGACAGACGGATTTTTTACTTACAATGCGTCCGCTAAGACAACTGTTCATTATCCGGCTTCCCGTCTGCCGGGTGCTCCTGTTCACTCCATTTATGTAGACAGAAACTCGGAAGTATGGTTCGGGCAGGATATTGCGGGAACCGTTGCACATTTTAATGCAAGGACAAAAGTGCTGAAAACGGAAGTAATCCCGGTAGAGCCTACATCTACCGACCGTTCCCGTCCGGCTTTTCATGTGCACGAAGATATTTTCGGTTCTGTTTGGGTGCATCCCTATGGCGGAGGTTTTTCGCGTTTCGATAAGGCTGCTAATTGCCTGCGTCCTTTCTATAACGGCTTTTCGGATACCGACTGGCGTTTTTCCAATAAAATCCATTCTGCTTTTTCCGACAGGCAAGGCAATCTGTGGATGTGCACCCATTCCAAGGGACTGGAGAAAATCACTTTCCGCTCTTCCTTTTTCAGTATGATGACGCCGGAACCTCATCGGTATGAATCATTGAGCAATGAGGTGCGTGCTCTTTGCGAAGACACGGAGCATAATCTTTGGGTGGGACTGAAAGACGGCAAAATAAGGATTTACGATAAGAATCGCACGGAACTGGGATACTTCACGGAGACAGGTACGATATCACATACGGGGGTACCGTTAAAGGGAAATACTTATTGCATATTTCAAGACAGTAAGCACAACATTTGGATTGCCACCAAGGGTGAGGGATTGGTAAAAGCCCGGCCTCAGGGTGGAGGACATTATAAACTGACCCGCTATTGCCATAGTAGGGATGATATCTACAGCCTGAGTGACAACAATGTATATTGTGTTTATGAGGACGTGAAAGGACGTATCTGGGTTGCCACTTTTGGAGGAGGAATCAACTACCTCACCCATAACCGTGGCGGACGGGAGATATTTGTCAACCACCGTAACAACCTGAAAGGTTTCCCTATAGATAATTGCCATAAGGTGCGCTTCGTTACAGGTGACCATCGCGGAAATATATGGATTGCCACTACAGTCGGCGCATTAATGGTAAACAGTGATTTTAAGAAGCCCGAAGATGCAGTGTTTCATCACTATGTACGTGTGCAGAACGATGTAAACAGCTTGAGTAATAACGATGTGCACTATATTCTGTCTACCCGGAAGAACGAACTTTATCTGGTTACTTTCGGCGGCGGGCTGAATAAGTTGCAGACTATAGATGCTGCCGGCAACGCAATATTCAAGTCGTATGGCGTGGCCGAGGGATTGCCTTCGGATATATTGCTCTCCATACGTGAGGATAACAGGGGTAATCTTTGGATGAGTACGGAGAATGGCATCAGCAAATTTATTCCAGAAGAAGAACGTTTTGAAAACTATGCAGACGGTCATGTCTCGCCTCATGTCCGCTTCAGCGAAGCGGCATCGGCCTATACTTCGTGGGGAGACTTGCTGTTTGGTACGAGCAACGGCGTCTTGCTGTTCAATCCCGATTCTATCAGGAAGAGCACATATGTACCGCCGTTAGTGTTTTCCAAATTGCTTATAGCCAATGAAGACGTTGTGCCGGATGAAAAAAATATATTGAAAGAGAGTTTGGATGATACCCGTGAATTGCAACTCTCGCACGAGGAAAATATTTTCACGATTCGTTTTGCCGCACTTGACTATACGGAACCTGCCGGAATACAGTATGCCTATATTCTGGAGGGATTTGAGAAATCTTGGAACTATGTCGGCAAGCAGCGTACCGCCACCTATACCAACCTGCCCAAAGGGCATTATGTGTTTAAGGTACGTGCCACCAATGCCGATGGAGTATGGACGGATAACATGCGCTTGCTTGATATTGAAGTGCTTCCTTCCTTTTGGGAAACTCCTTTTGCCTATTTCCTGTATGTCCTGTTTGTTCTGTTGATTATAATAACGGCTGTTTATATCTTGTTTACGATTTATCGTCTGAAGCACGAAGTTGTTGTGGAACAGCATATGACAGATATGAAATTACGTTTCTTTACAGATATTTCCCATGAACTGCGTACTCCTTTAACCCTGATTTCAGGTCCGGTGGAATACGTGCTGGAGCATACGCAACTGCCGGCGGATGCCCGTGAACAGTTACAGGTTGTGGAGCGCAACACAAATCGTATGTTGCGTCTCATCAATCAGATACTCGACTTCCGTAAGATTCAGAACAAAAAAATGAAGATGCAGGTGCAGCGTGTCAATGTAGTGGCCTTTACCCGCAAGATAATGGAGAATTTCGATTCAGTGGCCGAGGAGCATCACATTGACTTTTTGTTCGAAACGGAAAAGCCCGAACTTTATCTGTGGGTGGATGTCGATAAATATGAAAAGATTATTTTCAACTTGCTCTCCAATGCTTTCAAATATACTCCGAATGGAAAAATGATAAAGGTTTTTATCCATGAGGACGAGGAAACCGTTTCTATTGGCGTGCAGGACCAGGGTATCGGTATTGCCGAGAACAAGAAGAAATCTATTTTTGTCCGTTTTGAGAATCTGGTAGACCGTAATTTGTTCAATCCAAGCACCGGCATCGGTTTGTCATTGGTAAAAGAACTGGTGGAGATGCACAAAGCTTTGATTACGGTAGATAGCAAGTTGGGAGAAGGCAGTTGCTTCAAGATAGACTTTATGAAAGGTAAGGAGCAGTATGACGAATCGGTGGAATTTATGCAGGACGATATAACAGTTGGTCTGGAGGCTTATCACCGGCAAACGGCGGATACGGAAGACGCGCAGCCCTCACAACCGGAAACGGGTTCTCAGGAAAAAGGCGGTGGAGATGCATCCAAAGATTTGATGCTGCTGGTAGAAGATAACTCCGAACTGCGTATTTTCCTGCGCAGCATCTTCGCTTCCGAGTATCGCATTGTAGAGGCTGCCAATGGTATGGAGGGGCTGAATAAGGCGTTGAAGTTTCTGCCGGATATTATTATCAGCGACGTGATGATGCCGGAAAAAGACGGTATCGCCATGACCCGTGAATTGCGTGCTGATATGACTACCAGCCATATTCCCATTGTGTTGCTTACGGCGAAGTCGTCCATCGAAAGTAAGTTGGAAGGATTGGAGTACGGTGCTGATGATTATATAACCAAACCTTTCAGCGCCACCTATTTAAAAGCACGTGTAAAGAACTTGCTTGCCCAGCGGCAGAAACTGCAAACTTTGTACCGCCAGAACTTGATGCAGGCAGGAGCGGTTGCAGCTGTTGCCGATGAACAGAGTATCGGTAATGTCCAGGATAATCCTCAAACGGATAAATCTGCGGCAATGTCTCCCAACGACCGTAAGTTTATGGATAAACTTATAGAACTGATGGAGAAGAACATGGATAACGGTGACTTGGTAGTAGATGATTTTGTGCAGGAACTTGCCGTGAGCCGTTCCGTATTCTTCAAGAAGTTGAAAACCTTGACCGGACTGGCGCCTATCGAGTTCATTAAGGAAATGCGTATCAACCGTGCAGCTCAGTTGATAGCCACCGGTGAGTATTCCATGACGCAAATATCCTATATGGTGGGTATCAATGACCCTCGTTATTTCAGTAAGTGTTTCAAGCAGAAAAAGGGAATGACACCCACGGAGTATCGGGATAAAGTGCTGAAATAAACCATTATTCGTGTTCAGAATGAACATAAACTATTGGAGTCTTGTTGTATTTGAATTATTTGAAAACTAAACAAAGTCTATGATTATATATTTGATATGCTTGCTGGTTATTGGCTTGATAATAGTCTGGAATATAAAAAAGGCTCCTTCGGATAAGGATTTGTGGGGAGAGGAAGATGAGTAAGTTGTAAAAAGAGAAAGATGAATTCCGAAATTCTGATACTTCGGAATTCATCTTTCTTTTAGTGAATATTATTCAGAAAACGGAAGCAATAATCAATATCCAGGATTTTGGTCTTCCATACTCAACTGGCCGTTGGCATCGATAGCTGCTTGTGGGATAGGCCATAATAATTTTTCTCCTATGGTAGCAGCGGCTGTACCTATCATATGCGGATTGTATTTGTCGTTGTATTCAACCAATTTACCGGTACGACGAAGGTCCATACGACGATAACCGTTTCCAAACATTTCGCAGGCCGACTCTTTCAATATGATGTCCAAATCAATATTATTTTCAGCTGTTAAACCGGCGCGTTCACGTACAACATTCAAACGCTCCAAAGCTTTGGGATCATTCAATTTGTAGTAAGCTTCGGCTGCTACGAAAAACATTTCCGGCAGTGTGATTACGTGGAGGTCGCGGAAACTCTTTCCGGCATTATAGTCAGCGGTTTGGCTGTCGTCAAATTTCCGGCAAGGCTGTACAGACCAACTGAGTTTTTGCGTGGAGGCATCGTCAAAATCATATTTGGCAATAACCCCGTCCGGATATTCTGCCAGGTCTTTTACGTAAGTGGACATTGGCTCCATTTTGGCTGTTTTATCATTTTGTGGAATGATAAATGTGTTTTTCCGGTTTTCCGGGTCTTTGGCACGCCACTCAGCAACGGAAGCAGCGTCACTTTCCCAATAAGCCGGATAATACACTCCTACCATTTTGCCGTCAGCTTTACCGCCATTTTTGTAGAAAGAGAAATAGTCGCCGATAGGCTTGCCTTTTTCATCTTTAAATCCGTTCTTGATATCCCATTCTTTCTTGACCAGTAGGGTCTTCATGAAAGTTGCATCGTAGCGTTTGTCTCCTTTTTCAAAATTTCTCAATGCATGCATGTAAGGTATGAAAGATGAACTACCATTTTTCATGCCTTCTTCGCTACCCCCGTAATAGTTGGAAAAGAAACTCTGCCAACGATTACCGTCATTTTTGTCATGCTGGTTTTCTGCATCGTATTCCACATCGAAGATAAACTCTTCATTGTCATCTCCGGAACGGTCGGCAGCCCATAATTTGGCGAATTCGGTTGTCAGTTTGCGTCCGGCAATAACTTCGTCGGCATAGGCTGCCGCTTTGGTAAAGTAATCATCTTTCTTTAAGTCCCATGCAGCAGACAAGTAAGTTTTTGCCAGCAATGCCTTAACGGCTTCTATGCTGGCTTCCCCTCCTCCTTTTGTTGCAGAAGAAGCAACCAATTTGTTATTGTCGATAATGTTGGTCAGTTCTGTGATGATATGCGTATATACTGCTTCTGCCGTAGCACGGGGCTGTTCTTTGATTTCACCGGCCTGTTTGGCATATTCGGTTACTAAAGGAACGCCGCCAAAATTATTGACCAGCAAGTAATAATACAAACACTCGATGAAACGGCCTTCATCAATGTTTTTTTGTTTTATATCTTCACTCACCGTTGATTGTGCAGCATAGTACTGAATGGCAAGACATGAACGTATTCCATCGTAGCAATCTGTGTAGAAGTTTTTTACAGTCCCATTTTCAGGAGTAAAATTAGACCAACGGTGAAGAGCTGCACTGATATCATTGCGTCCATCCTGATACAAGTCTGTTCCGGAGTTGAAATAAGCGGTTACATCACTGCTGTTAAAGATATTTTTCAGTTGGGCGTATGCATCGTATGTCAGAGCTTGTAAACCGGCAGAAGTGGTAAAATATTCCACATCATTTACCGCGCTTTTATTGTCAGGTGTGAGGAAATCGTCACAGCCGGTCAATGTGATAGAGCCAGCCATGCACATTGTGTATAATAGTTTTTTATATAGTTTCATATTACTTATATGTTTTACTGGTTAGAATTTGATATTTGCACCAATCTGGTAGGTTACGGAAGCCGGTCCGCCGTCAGTCAGGTTTGCGCTTGCCCATTCCGGATCGAAACCATCGTAGCCGGTGAAGCAGAACGGATTAAGTACGTTTACGTAAAGGCGTAAATGTTTAACGGCTATTTTGCTCATCCACTTCTTCGGGAAAGTATAACCTAAAGTGATGTTTTTAACCTTTACAAAAGACGTTTTTTGGTATCTTACTCCCGAGCTGCTTTTACTGAAGTAACCGCCACCGGTTTTTTCATAATTGTTAGGATAGGGGTAAGCACCCATATGCGGTGTTTCCAAGTAAGTGATGTCTCCTGTTGCCTTGTCCAAAACCGGAGTTCCTGCTGGGATATAGTAATCGAAACTCATCTTTTGACGGCCACGGTCGCTGATATCCATGTATTGTTCGTGGAAATAACTGCGTGACCATTGTCCTTGTTTGGTGTAAAGCATAAACGAGAAGTCGAAGCCTTTATAGGTCATTGTGGAGCTCAGGCTACCGGTCCATTTAGGGTCGGTGCATCCATAAATCTGCTTGTCCTCGTCATTGATTTTTCCATCATCGTTCCAGTCGTTTACAGCCATCTGGCCTTCGTACCATTTCAGTTTATTGGGACTCTTGGGACCATATTTGTCGTACACTTCCTGTAATGTATAGTGTTTGTCTCCATTGATAGTGTGCATCGTGACTCCGTCCGCCGTAATTACACCTGCATAGGTGTAGTCGCGCAGTACATTCAGGCGTTCGCCTATGAACCAGTTGTTGCTGACATCGTCTCCGCTCGGCAGTTCTTTGATTTTACTCCAGTTGCGTGCGAATGCTACATTGACATCCCATGTAAAGTTCTGGTTGCGTATAACTCCGAAGTTGACGCCCAACTCAATACCGGCGTTCTGAACAGAGCCAATGTTGGTTGTCAGACTGCTTTCTCCAGTTTCCAAAGGCACTGTTGATTTCATGATTTGTCCGTCGGCAAGGCGGCGATAAGCATCTGCCGTTATATTGATCCGGTTCTGCAATACTGCAAAGTCCACACCGAAGTTGAATTCCTTGATTTTCTCCCACATCAGGGCTTGGTCAATGATTCCGTTACCGTAATAACCTTGGAATTCATTACCGCCGATTACAGCATAAGACGGTCCCGATGTGTAATAGCTTGTAGCATAATCTCCTACATTATTGTTACCGGTAATACCATAGGACAGGCGAAGTTTCAGATTATCCAACCATTCCACATCTTTCAGGAAATCTTCTTCAGACATTCTCCATGCCAGGGCGGCAGAGGGGAACCATCCCCAGCGGTTGCCTTTTGCGAAGCGTGAAGAGGCATCGGCACGTACGGTAACTGTGGCCATGTAACGTTCTTTGTAGGCGTAGTTCAGGCGGGCAGCTACGGAAACCATGGACGATTCGGTATACGAGGACTTGGTAGCCTGGTTTTTGGCACCTTTTTCCATGGCATGATAAGACAATCTGTCGTCTGATATATCGGTAACGGATTGGGTATAAGTCTCTTTGTCAGTTCTATACATGGAGAACAATCCCATAGCTCCCAAGCGGTGATTGCCCCAGGTCTTGGTGAAATCAATCTGGTTATCCCATGTCCAGTCCATCCGGTCTGTGTTGACAACCGATGCATAGTTTTGCTTTTTATTCTGGTAATATGCCGTTCCGTCAGGATATTTGTCCGAAACGCCGGTACCCATGAAGATACCTTGACGTCCATGGTAGAAGTTGGGAGAGAAAGTCGTTGTGAATTTCAGTCCTTTCATAAGATTGAAGCGGAGATAAGCATTACCGAATACATGGAATTTGCGGGTCTGGTTTTCGTAAGCATCGATATCCAAATCAACCAATGGAGATGGAGTAGATGTTAAAGACATATTGCCCACTTTTGCTGGTCTGGCCAACAGGTTTCCGTCTTCATCCCACGGAGAAATGACCGGAGCAAACCAGAAAGCATTGTTGTAAGGAGAATACGCATTGGAAGAATCGGTAATCCAGTCATCCTGCACATCGTATACCATATTGACCGACATACCTGCTTCCACTACTTTAGATAATTTGCTGTCGAAAGCAGCTTTGATGTTGAAGCGGTCATAGCTGTTTTTCTTGAAAACATTTTCTTCGCCTTGATAACCAGCGCCCAAGCGGTAGGATGTTTTCTCGCTTGCACCGCTTGCACTGATGAAGTGGTTTTGTTGTGAACCGGTCTGCAACACCTGGTCTGCCCAATCATAACTTTCATTATTCATCCACCGTGCATACAAAGGCGACTCTTTCCACTCAGTGCCATTCTGGAATACAGACTGCAAGTCTGCATCTTTGATTATATATTTGATATGTCCCGTTTCATCCGGACCGCTTGAAGTTGTATATTTGGCAAAGCGGTAGTTCATCCATTCCGTAGACTCCATGAATTTGGGCATGCGGGCTACTTTTCGGATACCGTAGTAACCATCGTATGTAATTTCTACCGGTTGGGCTTTGCTTTGTCCGGCTCCGGCTCCTTTAGTGGTAATCAAAATCACTCCTTCGGATGCACGCGAACCGTAGATGGCTGTGGAAGAAGCATCTTTCAGCACATCGATACGTTCGATATCTTCGGAGTTCAGAAAGTCGATAGAAGAGACTACCATACCATCCACTACGTAAAGAGGACCGTTTGAATTGTTAATGGAAGATTGACCGCGGATTTGCATGCTGAATTTACCATTGGCGCGACTGTTGGTTGCCGTGATGTTGACTCCCGGAACAGATCCCTGCAGAGCATCTTCTACGCGGAGTGCACCACGGGCGGCCAATTTATCGGCAGAAACCGAAGCCAAGGAACCTGTCACATCGGTTTTCTTCATTGTTCCGTAACCTACCACCACCACTTCATCCAATGCCTGCGCATCTTCTTTCAGTGTTACCTTAATGTTCTTTTGGCTGCCCACTGTAACGGTTTGCGTGATATAACCGATAAATGATACCTGGATTTTTGCATTGGGCTGTACGCTGAGTTTGAAATTACCGTCAATATCGGTAATTACACCGTTGGTCGTACCTACTTCCAATACGTTTGCACCGATAATAGGTTCACCTGTACCGTCGATTACGGTACCTGAGATTTGGTGACCTTGTGCAAAGGCGATTAAGCATAGCATACTCAACGACAGAGTAGCCAATGCTCTTTTTGCAAGTCTTTTTAGATTCATAAGTTTGTTTTTTATAGTTATTAAATATAGTAAGGCTGATAATCGTAATGAGGTATTC